>Ga0209023_10003468_pt1 | contig 18814 bp, 17 predicted proteins | sample LakOneMetagenome_FD_187468 | JGI IMG/M metagenome (GOLD analysis project Ga0209023, IMG submission 187468) | Freshwater and sediment microbial communities from Lake Erie, Canada (SPAdes) (version 2) | ecosystem: Environmental > Aquatic > Freshwater > Lentic | place: Lake Erie, Canada...
TGATCGCCAACGTGAATGCGCTGCTGCGCATGCGCCAGACCCAGGACGAGCTGCGCGAGAGCGAGGAGCGATTTCGCCAGCTGACCGACAACATCGAAGACGTGTTCTGGATGTTCTCGGCGCCGGATGGCGTGCTGGCCTATGTGAGCCCGGCTTACGGCACCATCTTCGGGCGCAGCACCGAGTCGCTGCGCAACAAGCACGGCAGCTGGCTTGAAGCCGTGCATTCTGAAGACCGCGCGCGCCTGGCGGGGCGCTGGGCGGCGCTGGCGACGCAGCCGTACTACGACGACGAATTCCGCCTGGTGCTGCCGGACGGCGCCACGCGCTGGGTGCGCGACCGCGTGTTCGCGGTACGTAACGCGCGCGGCGAGGTCTACCGCGTGGCGCGCGTCACCAGCGACATCAGCGCGCGCAAGGAAATGGAAGCGCTGCTGCGCGCGGCCGACGCCAACAAGAACCAGTTCCTGGCGACGCTGGCGCACGAGCTGCGCAATCCCCTCAGCCCGATCCGGAATGCCGCCGCGCTGCTCGGCATCGCCGGCGAAAACGCCCCGGACCGCCAGGCGCGCGCGCGCGAAGTCATCCTGCGCCAGGTCGATCATCTCGCCCATCTGGTGGATGATTTGCTCGACGTCGCCCGTATCTCGGAAGGCAAGATCGTGCTGCGCCGCGAGGAAGTCAACCTCGGTGCGGTGGTTGCCCAGGCCATCGAAACGGCCGGGCCGCTGATCGCGGCGCGCGAGCACCACCTGGAGGTGCAGCAGCCCGACGGCCAGGTGTGGGTCGCGGGCGACCCGGTGCGCCTGGCGCAGTCGATGGGCAACCTGCTGCACAACGCCGCCAAGTTCACGCCCAAGGGCGGCCGCATCCGCCTGGAAGTGAAGGTCGATGGCGACCACGTGCGCATTGCCGTGATCGACAACGGCATCGGCATCGACGCCGACAGCCTGCCGCGCATCTTCGGCATGTTCGCCCAGGCGGCGGTGCCGCCGGACCGTGCGCCGGAAGGGCTCGGCATCGGGCTGTCGCTGGTCTCGCGTTTGCTGGAGATGCATGGTGGCACCCTGCGCGCCGAGAGTCCCGGCATCGGCATGGGTTCCACGTTCACGGTGGAGCTGCCGGTGCTGCGTGTGACCGGCGCCGCCGCCGACCAGGCGGCCCAGGAAGAAGCAGCGGCGCCGGCCGGTGGCCTGCGCGTGCTGCTGGTGGACGACAACATCGACGCCATGGAGATGATGGGCTTCCTGCTGGCCGAGATGGGCCACCAGGCCTGGACCACCCACGACGCCAGCCAGATCGTGCCGCTGGCGCTGGCGCACCAGCCGCAGGTGATGGTGCTCGACATCGGCCTGCCCGGCACCGACGGCTACGAACTGGCGCGCATGATCAAGGCGCATCCGGAGCTGAAGCATACGCGGCTGGTGGCGCACACCGGCTATGGCTCGCCCGAGGACCGGAAGAAGGCGCAGGAGGCGGGGTTCGATGCGCACCTGGTCAAACCGGCCGAGCTCGATGATCTGGAAAAGGCGCTGCGCGGGTAACGGAATCGCCATCGGCTTGCGCCGTGGGGGATCGCTTCCGGCCTGCGGGCGTGATCGAATCGTCTCCGGCCTGCGGCCGTAACCGAATCGCCTCCGGCCTGCGGCCGTGATTGAATCGTCTCCGGCCTGCGGCCGTGATCGAATCGTCTCCGGCCTGCGGCCGTGATTGAATCGTCTCCGGCCTGCGGCCGTGATTGAATCGTCTCCGGCCTGCGGCCGTGATTGAATCGTCTCCGGCCTGCGGCCGTGATTGAATCGCCTCCGGCCTGCGGCCGTGACCGAATCGTCTCCGGTCTGCGGCCGTGATTGAATCGCCTCCGGCCTGCGGCCGTGACCGAATCGTCTCCGGTCTGCGGCCGTGACCGAATCGCCTCCGGCCTGCGGCCGTGATCGAATCGTCTCCGGCCTGCGGCCGTAACCGTACGGTGGGCACCCCGTGCCCACGCGGAACGATGCATATCGTTGGCTATGTTTGAATGTTCTGGTCTGCCTCGAAACACTGTGTCTCGATGAAGGCACCGCGGCTCCAACGAAGCCAACGTGACGCGTCGTTCCGCGTGGGCACAGAGTGCCCACCGTACGGTCGATGCTGTAGGTTTACGCAAACCGGCAGGCCGCACATGCCGCCCCAACGGTGAACTTTGCGCCGCACACGCTCTCTTACGCGGGTAGGGCCGCGCATCGCGTGCGGTCCGCATGCCCGATGGGAGGTCGGTCATGGCACAGCCAAACAGGAACAGCACGCCGCTGGTGCTGGCGTCCGTCCAGTTGAAACGCAATACCGCGGCCGAAGTGGTGCAGGCGAAGGCGCCGCTGCGCGAGGCGGCACTCGAGGGCTACCGGCGGCGCAACGCCGTGCTCGATGCGATCTTCTACGATATCGGCGTGGTGACGCCCGCCGAGGCGGCCTCGGTGGCGCCCTGGCTGGCGCGCGAAGGCGCGCTGCTGATCGTGCCGCCGTCCGGCGACGGCATGCTGCGCATCTGTCCCGACATCGAGGACTTCGCCAGGAATGGCGGCATCCACACGCGCATCCTGGCGGTGGCCGGGGTCGGCAGTTCGGCGCTCGGCACGGCGGCCTTTGCGCGCAACGTGGCCGATGCCTTTGGCGAGCCGGTGGCGGCGCTGGTGTCGGGCTACGGCCTGGCCGACATGCTGACCGAGGCGGCGGGCGGCTGGTTCTGGTTCGGCACGCTGAACCGCATGCGCCACATGGTCGAGCAGATCGACGATCTGGCGCGCGGCAACAAGTTCGAGATCAGCTGGCCGGCCGAGCCGATGAACCCGGCGCGCGCCAGCCTCGACACGCGCACCCTGTGCCAGCTGCTGACCGACCGCCGTTTCCACTTCGGCCTGCTGACCGGGCACTCGAAAGGCAACCTGGTGATCTCGGAAGCGCTGTACGCGCTGCGCGACGAGCACCAGGACGACGCACTCGGCGACCTGGCCATCGTCACGATCTCGGCGGCCATCGCCATGCCGCCGCGCTACCGCAACATCATCGACGTGATGGGCGAGGTCGACTGGTTCGGGGCGATGAATTCGAATATCGACATCAGCGTCGAGTACCGGCCGCGCAACGCCTGGCACCACACCAACACGGAGCTGAACTGGCACCTGCCGGTGCGCGAGGTGCTGAGCGCGCTGCGGCGCAAACCGGGCATTGCGCTGCGCCATTGACGACCGCGGGAGGGCCGGCGAGCGCGCCGCAGGGGGCGCACGCCTGAAGCGCTGCAACTGACAGTGACACACAAAACGCGTAGGATGTGATGATCTTCTGTCAAGGCTTCGCTGCCGATTACCCTGCATGCAGTTAATCCTCACAACCGGTTTCATCTTCCTCATCGTCCTCTGGGGTATCCTGTCCCCGGCCAGCATGGCGGCCTTGTTCGACCTGCTGCTGGCCTCCATCACGCGCAATTTCGGCTGGTTCTATCTGTGGCTGGTGCTGGGCCTGGTGCTGTTCGCTGGCTTCCTCGCCTTCAGCCGCTACGGCAACCTGAAACTCGGCGACGACGACGAAGAGCCCGAGTTCTCGAACGCCACCTGGTTCTCGATGCTGTTCGCCGCCGGCATGGGCATCGGCCTGGTGTTCTGGGGCGTGGCCGAGCCGATCTCGCACTTCACGACGGCGCCGCCGGGCCTGACGGCCGCCACGCCCGAGGCGGCGGGGGCGGCGATGCGCTACGCCTTCTTCCACTGGGGCCTGCACCCGTGGGCGGTGTACAGCATCGTGGCGCTGGCGATCGCCTATTTCCAGTACCGCCACGGCCGCGCCGCGCTGATCAGCGAATCGATCCGCGCGCTGCCCTGGGCGCCGCTGCGCCGTTTCGCCGGCGCCTTCAACGGCCTTGCCACGGTGGCCACCGCCTTCGGCGTGGCCGCCTCGCTCGGCATGGGTGCGCTGCAGATCAACAGCGGCCTGTCGGCCGTCTTCGGCATCGCGGCCACGCCGCTGTCGCAGGTGGCGATCATCGTCGTCACCACGGTGCTGTTCGTGACCTCGGCCGTGAGCGGCGTCGACCGCGGCATCAAGTACCTGTCGAACTTCAACATGGGACTGGCGGCGCTGCTGGCGCTGGCCGTGTTCCTGGTCGGCCCGACGGTCGCCATTGTCGACACCTTCGGCACCACGCTCGGCAGCTACCTCAGCGAACTGGTGCGCATGAGCCTGCGCGCCACGCCTTTCCGCGACAGTAACTGGGTCGGCGCCTGGACCGTCTTCTACTGGGCCTGGTGGATCGCGTGGTCGCCGTTCGTCGGGCTGTTCATCGCGCGCGTCTCGCGCGGGCGCACCATTCGCGAATTCATCATCGGCACCGTGCTGGCGCCGTCGCTGGCCGGCTTCGTGTGGTTCTCGATTTTTGGGGGCACCGCGCTGTTCATGGAGATCTGGCAGCACGTGCCGCTGAGCGAAGCGGTGAAGCTCGATGCCTCGACCGCGCTGTTCACCCTGTTCGACGCGCTGCCGTTCGGGACCGTGATGTCGGTGGTGGCGACCGTGCTGGTGCTGGTGTTCTTTGTGACCTCGGGCGACTCGGCGGTGCTGGTGCTGGGCATGATGAGCTCGGGCGGCAATCCGAGCCCGGCGCCGCGCGTGAAGATCGTGTGGGGCGTGCTGGTGGCGGGGATCGCGATCAGCATGCTGCTGGCCGGCGGGCTGAAGGGTGTGCAGACCGCGACCATCGTGTTCGCGCTGCCGTTCGCGCTGGTGATCGTGCTGATGGTGTGGTCGCTGTGGCGCACCATGCAGCAGGACCAGCGCCAGCTCGAGCGCAAGGAGAAGCTGTTACGCAAGAAGGTGAGGGAGTGGGCGGCGAAGGAGTAGGGTGGGTTCTTGAACCCACCATTCGACATTGTGCGTTTGGTGGTGCGCATACGGCGGAATGGTGGGTTCGAGAACCCACCCTACGCCGATCACACCCCAATAAAAACGCCCGCACGAGGCGGGCGTTCGAAACGGACAAACCTGTCCTTATTTGTCGGTCACGGTGAACTCGCCGAATTGCTTCAGCTGTTCGCCCACTGCCGCCGGATCGCCCACCACCACGATCGCCTGCTTCTCCGGCGCGAAGTATTTCTTCGACACGTCGCGTACCTGGGCCGGGGTGACCTTTTCGATCAGCGGCACGTACTGGCCGAGGAATTCCGGCGGCAGGCCGACCAGCCAGTTCTGGGCCAGGGTGCCGGCCACGGCGCGCTGCAGCTGGTTGCTGATCAAGTAGCCGCCGGCGACATAACGCTTGTTCATCGTCATTTCGGCGGCCGGTACCAGGTCGGTGCCGATGCGCTTGTACTCGTTGAAGTACTCAAGCAGGGCCGCACCGGTGACTTCGTTGCGCACGTCGGCGCCGCCGATGATGGCGCCGCCCGCGCGGCTCATGCGCGCACCGGCCGAGGCGCCGTAGGTATAGCCCTTTTCCTCGCGCAGGTTGATGTTCACGCGGCTCGAGAAGCCGCCGCCGAGGATGGTGCTGGCCAGGCGCAGCGGCACCTGGTCGGCGGCGCTGGCGGCGATGCCGGGCGCGCCGACACGGATGGTCGACTGCACGCTGCCGCCGCGCTGCAGCAGGATGCGCGCCGGTTTGGCGTTGGCCGGGGCCGGTGCGGCCTCGGCCAGGGCCGGGCCTTGCGCCTTCCAGTCGCCGAACGCGGCCTGCGCCATCTTCATGGCCTCGGCTTCGCTGACGCGGCCGGTGATCACCAGCAGCGCGCGGTCCGGACGGAAGCGCTTCGCATGTTCGGCGCGCAGCATGTCCTGGGTCACCGAGGTGATGGCCTCGGCGGTCGGCTCGGTGTGGCCATACGGGTGGTTGCCGTAGATCGCCTCGTTGATGGCGCGCTCGGCGCGGAAGCGCGGCGTGGTTTCCGACACGCGCAGGGCTTGCAGGGCGTTCGCCTTGGCCAGGTCGACTTCCTTGGCCGGGAAGGAGGGCACGCGGGTCACTTCGGCCAGCAGCGACATCATGTCGGCCGCTTGCGAGGTGAGGGCGTTCGCCGAGACCAGGATACCGTCGTTGGCCGGGCTGGCTGCCACCGAGCCGCCCAGGCCTTGGGCCGCTTCGGCGATGGCGCGCGAGTCGCGCTTGGCCGTGCCTTCGTTGAGCATGCCGGCCAGCAGGCTGGCGAAGCCCGGGTGGGCCTTGTCGTCGGCGGCATAGCCGGCGCCGCGCACGGCGAGCACGAAGTCGACGCGCGGCAGGCCGTCGCGCGGCACGACCCAGACGGTCATGCCGTTGGCGAGCGTTTTCTTGACGATCTTCGGCGTCGGGATCGGCTTGTCCTTGCCGTAGGCCGGCATCGGGGTCGACTTCGCCGCAGCCGGTGCGTCCGCGGCAAAGGCCAGCGGGGTAAAGGCCATCGTGACGGCCAGTGTCAGCATCAGTTTTTTCATCGATGCGCTCCTTATTTCGTGGCGCCAGCTGCCGGGGCAGGCGCTGGGGCTGGTGCAGGCGCCGCGGCTTTCGCGACGGGCTTGCGGTCAATGACGGTGCGGTTGTTCTTCACCAGGTAGGTGGCGGCAACGCGTTTCAGGTCGTCGGAGGTGACGCCCTCGATCCAGCCGGGGATCTTGTTGACGACGTTCGCGTCGCCCCACAGGGTCTGCAGCTTGGCCAGGGTGTCGGCGCGGTTGATGAAGGACTCGAGCGAGTTGTTCCAGTCGGCCAGCATGCGGGTCTTCACGCGTTTCAGGGTCGCTTCGTCGGCGCCGTCTTTCGCGATCTTCGCCACTTCCTCGTCGATGGCGGCGAGCACCGCATCGGCATTGCTGGTCGGCTTGTACAGCGCAAACACGGTCAGCAAGGTCGGGCCGTCGTAGGTCCACGGATCGACCAGGCCGAACAGCGAATCGACGTTCAGCGCGATCTCGCGGCCTTTCACCAGGCCCTGGTACAGGCGCGAGGCATCGCCGCCGGCCAGCAGTTCGGCCAGCACCGCCATCGGCGCCTGGTCGTGGCTGCCGCGTTCCGGGATCTTCCAGGCGGCGGCGATTGCCGGCACCTGGGCCAGGGCGTCGGTCTGCTCGACGCGCTTCTCGACCACATTCATCGGCTCGGTGAAGTCGCCGCTCTTCGGCGTCGGACGGGCGGCGATGTTGCCGAAGTATTTCTGCGCCAGCGCGAAGCCCTGGGCCGGGGTGACATCGCCGGAGATCGCCAGCACGGCGTTGTTCGGGCCGTAGTAGTCGCGGTGGAAGGCGCGCACGTCGTCGAGGCTGGCGCCTTCCAGGTCCTGGAAGCTGCCGTAGCCGTCGTGGTTGTTTTCCCATTTCTGGAAAGCGTGCTGGCTGATGTCGATCCACATGAAGCCGCCGTAAGGCTGGTTCTTCACGTTCACGCGGATCTCTTCCTTGACCACGTCCTGCTGGTTCTTCAGCGTTTTTTCGTTGAAGTCGAGGGTCTTCATGCGGTCCGCTTCCAGCCACAGGATGGGCTCGAGCGAGGACACCGGCGCGGTCTCGATGTAGTTGGTGAAGTCGGGACGGGTCGAGCCGTTGTTGCGGCCGCCGCCGCCGGTGATGGTCTTGTCGAACACGCCTTTCGGGGCGTTGGGCGTGCCCTGGAACATCAGGTGTTCGAACAGGTGGGCGAAGCCGGTGCGGTTCTTCGGCTCCAGGCGCATGCCGACGTGGTACACGACCGACACGCCGACGGTCGGCGAGCTGTGGTCTTCGGAGACGACGACGGTCATGCCGTTGTCGAGTTTTTTCACATGGACCGGCAGGTCCCACTTGTCGCTGTTGGCCGCGAAGGCGGACACCGACAAGCCGAGCCCGGCCAGCAGGACGGGAATTTGGCGCATGCGCATTGATGACCTCAAAGGATGACTGAAACAAAAACAAAACAACCGCACGACGGACGTGCGGAACAATTTATATTAACGCAGCGTCATGCCAAAAAGTAATTTATTGCATATGTATGTCAGCGGAAAAACCTGCCGTTTTCTGCGTTCTGTCCGCATATCGCGCAGTCTGTCGCATTCCGGGAGAGCGCCGCGGGAGGCCGGGCTATAGTGCATACATTGTCAGTCCCGCCAGATTGTCAGGCTGAAAAGTTTTGCTGGAAGCAGGCGAGGCTTGCTGGTAACGTGAGCCCCGTATTGACGGGCCGCGGTGCCGAAAACACGAATCGAATACGGAGATGTGCATGCACAAGTTGTTGAAAGTCGGCCTGACGGCCTTTGGCCTGCTGGCGCTGGTGCGCCTGGCCAGTGCCGCGCCCGAGACGGCGTCGGAAACGCGCAGCGTCGACACCCGCGTGGTGCGCGTCCAGCTCGACGGCGCGGTCGACCTGCGCATTCGCCAGGGCAGTGCGGGCATGCTGGTGCTGAGCGGCGACCCGCGCTGGCTGGCGCGGCTGACGGTGCAGCAAAGCGGCGACACCATCAACATCGGCGGCGGCGGCCTGCGCCTGGTGCAGGACCCGGTGCGCGCCGAACTGGTGCTGCCGCGCCTGCGCGAAGTCAGCTCCGAAGGCCTGGGCACGACCGAGATCAGCGGCTTCACGGGCGACGAACTGGAACTCGCGCTCGACGGCGCCGGCGCCATGAACGTCAACGTGAACTACCGCTTCATTCGCGCCAGCCTGGGCGGCGTCGGCAGCATGAAGCTGGCCGGCACCGGGAGCGAACGCATCGAACTCGACCTGCACGGCGCCGGCCACGTCACGCTGGCAGGGCAGGCCAAGTCGCTGAAGGCCGAGCTGAGCGGCCTGGGCGGCCTGGACGCGCGCCAGTTCGCGCTCGAGAACGTGTCGCTGGATTTGTCGGGCCTGGGCAATGCCACGGTCACCGTGAACGGCAGCGCGAACCTGAACCTGTCGGGCCTGGGCTCGGTCACAGTCTACGGCAAGCCGCTCAATCGCAAGGTAAGCGTCGACGGGCTGGGCAAGGTCAGCTGGCGGTGACTGGCAGGATGGCAGGACGGCAGCGGCGACGGCTGGCCGTCGCGAGGACAACGAAGTTGGCGAAGAGACCGGTTCCACGCACGAGACAATGAAAAAATTTACCGTAGCGATCCTGCTTGCGCTCGGCCTGCACGGGGCGGCGCAGGCGGGCTTTCCCGAGGGGGCGAGTGCCTACAATGCGCGCAACTACGCGGTGGCGATGAAGGAGATCGCCCCGCTGGCGCGCGCCGGCAATGCCGATGCGCAGCACCTGCTGGGCCTGATGTACTACATGGGCCGCGGCGTCGCGCGCGACTACAAGATCGCCTTCGGCTGGCACCTGAAGGCGGCCCAGCAGGGCAAGGCCGACGCCCAGTACGTGGTCGGCGCCATGTACTACACCGGCAACGCGGTGCCGCAGGACCAGAAGCATGCCGTCACCTGGTTCCGCAAGGCCGCCGAACAGGGGCATGCGGAAGCCCAGCATGCGCTCGGGCTGATGTACCGCTACCACGTGGCCGGCGTGCCGGGCGATCCGGTGATCGCCTACATGCTGATGAATCTCGCGGCGGCGAGCGGCAACCAGAACGCGGCGAACCAGCGCACCACCATGGCCAAGGGGATGACGCAGGAGCAGATCGAGGAGGCGCAAGCGCTGTCGCGGACCTGGAAGGTGGGGACGAGTTTGCCGGCGCAGTCGAAGACGGGTGGGAGCTGAGCGAGCGGTCTGCTGCCTGCCTGCGTGACGACGCCCCACTGAACCCGGTATTCCGGCCCATGCCGCTCGTCAGCGTCCTGGATTGCGCAGCGTCGGCAACGGCGTCATCCGCGGCTGGCGTGTGCGCCTGGCCGGTGCGCGCCGCGGCCTGAGTTCATCGGCCAGTTTCCATGTGGACGTATTCGGCAGTAGCACCCAGATGACTTTCCAGGCATTCCGACGGACGCCGCCCACTGCATTCGCAAAGCGGCTGGGCGTCATCGGCGCGCCTTCGTAGCGGATAACGTCGCCTTCGACATACGCATGAAAGTTCTTGCCGTTGAAGACCGTTCGCAACAGCGTTCCCGACGGCAGGAAGGCATGTTTCCATTGATAGCCCGACGTAACCGGGGCGGGAAACGTATCCGGTGCGTTGCGCGCCAGCCAGTCGCGGATCGCAGCGGCGCCGATTTCCCAGACTTCTTGCGTGAATCCGGATTGAACCGAGGCCAGCAGCAATTGCTGGTGCAGCTCCAGCGGTATCGGTATCGGCATGGCGGAAGCAGGGGTAGGTGCAGTCATGATTCCCTCTCTTTCACACGTTAGTGAACGATATCGCACGATATGACCGCGAAACCGCACGATGCGACTGCGACTTTGCACGATCAAACTGTGAAAAGACGCGATTTGCGCACGCTTTCGGACGATCACGGCGATGGCTGTACTGTTCGTTAGACATTCACCGACCGTATCGTTCGATCTCGCAGCGCCATCGTGGATTTGCGTCATGAAACCGTGCGTTTTCGTGCGCCCATCGCGGTTTTTCGAGAGTGAATCGTGTGCAATCGTGTCCTATCGTGCGATTGAGGGACCTTGAAGGCGATGACTACCCTGCCATCCGGATGTCCTATGCCGGGCTCGACCGATTTCAGTCGGATTTCAGTGCTCCTACTCAAGATGTCCAAAGCCGGGCCAGGCAGGTCTGCCTATCTTTCCAGTGCCGGCACCGGCTTCGCCGCCGCCGCCCCCAGCGACCGGAACATTGTCAACGACACCGCATTCCCCATCGCCTGGTACCCCAAATCGTTCGGATGCAGGTGATCCCCGCTGTCATAGGCCGCCAGGAAGCGCGTCGGATGCGCCGGGTCGCGCGTGGCCTGGTCGAAGTCGATCACGCCGTCGAACTCGTCGCTGGAGCGGATCCAGTTGTTCACCGCCTGGCGCACGACCTCCTTCTCGGGCGAGTAATAGCCCGCGCCTTCGAAGGGTGTGAGCGTGGCGCCGAAGATGGCGATGCCTTTCGCATGCGCGCGCGCGATCACCTGGCGGTAGCCGGCGATCAGATCGTCGGCAGAGACCGGATTGGTGGCCGAGCTGTTGCCGATGTCGTTGATGCCGATCAGCAGGGTCATGTAGCGCACGCCGGCGGTGGCCAGCACGTCGCGGTCGAAACGCTCCTGGATGCTGCGCCCAGCCAGGGTATTCGGCGAATCGCCCAGCAGGCGGTTGCCGCTGATGCCGCGGTTCACCACGCCCAGGCGCCCATTTATACCCAGCACAGGGTCGCGCACGGTCTGCAGGCGCCGCGCCAGCCAGTCGGGCCAGCGGTTGTTGGTGTCGACTGTGCTGCGGGTGCCGTCGGTGATCGAGTCGCCCAGGGTCACGATGCTCGGCCCGACGCTGTCGACGTCGACTTCGGTGAGGAAGGGCCAGGCCGTGATCGTGCGCTGCACCGGCAGGGTGGCGGAAGCCGTGAAGTCGCCCGGCAGCGAGACGTAGTTGGTCTGCAGGCCGGTGTTGTGGATGGTCGTTGCGTCCACCGTGCCGGGCAGGTACAGGCTGACGGCCAGGTCGGCGAGGGCCGGCACGTTCAGCTCGACCGGGTCGGCCAGCACCGGCGCGCCGGGCGGGACCACGATGGAGGAGCGGCCGCTGAAGGTGAGCACGCGGTCGGTGCCGGGCGCGACGTCGGAGCCGCTGGCGCGCACGCCGATCCGGGCGGCGCCGATGCGCAGCGGTACGGCGCCGAACTCGTTCGAGACGCGGATGCGCACACGGTTGCCGCCGATGCTGGTGTGGACGATCAGGCGCAGGGTCTGGTCGGTGAAGGTTTGCAGGCTGGCGGGCGCCGGCGGGCCGGCCGGGGCGGTGCCCCAGGTGCCGGTCCAGCGCTCGTTGTTCCAGCCCTGGGCGCTGGCGCCTGCCCCGGGCAGGGCCAGGATGGCGGCCAGGGCGGCGCCGGCCAGCACCAGGCCGACACGCGAACGCCGCGTTGGAATGGGGCGGGGCAGCGCCGGCTGTTTGCGGCGCATCAGATTGAACAGGGCAGTCGGCATCAGGTTCATGATCGTGCTCCTTTTGATTAGTGGAAACGGCTCGTCTGGCTGAGCTAGGGTTTCCAATCTATGCGGCGAGCATGGGGGCGGACAAGATGGCTACGGACGAGTTCGTTGTGCCAGCTTAAAAGTTCCGTCAAAAGCTCATGCATTGAAGAATTTGTTTGCGCTTGAGCACGCAAATAAGAAATACATTCGCCTGCGAGCAACACTTTGGGTCGCCAACGCGTGCGCAAGGGCTGGCGTACAATTGCCGTTTTCTTAATGGAGGCGGGAATGCGCGCAATCGAAATCACCCAACCGGGCAAACCAGAGGTATTGCAGCTGTGCGAGCGGCCGCAGCCGGAACTGAAAGCGGGCGAGGTCCTGATCCGCGTGCACGCGGCCGGCATCAACCGTCCCGACGTCCTGCAGCGCATGGGCCACTACCCGGTGCCGCCGGGCGCCTCCGATTTGCCGGGACTGGAAGTGGCGGGCGAGATCGTCGACGGCGACCTGGGGGATAGCGGCTTCCAGAAGGGCGACATGGTGTGCGCGCTGGTGCAGGGCGGCGGCTATGCCGAGTACTGCGCGGCGCCGCTGGCGCAATGCCTGCCGCTGCCGGAGGGCTTGAGCGCGGTCGAGGCGGCGTCGCTGCCGGAAACCTTCTTCACGGTCTGGACCAACGTGTTCGACCGCGCCGGCCTGAAGGAGGGCGAGACCCTGCTGGTGCAGGGCGGCACCTCGGGCATCGGCGTGACGGCGATCCAGCTGGCGACTGCAATGGGGCACCGCGTGTTCGCCACCGCCGGCAGCGACGACAAATGCCGCGCCTGCGAGGAACTTGGCGCCGAACGCGGGATCAACTATCGGAGCGAGGATTTCGTCGAGGTCGTCAAGTCGTTGACGGACGGGAAGGGCGTCGACGTGGTGCTCGACATGGTGGCGGGCGACTACGTGGCGCGCGAGATCGATTGCCTGGCCGACGATGGACGGATCGCGCTGATTGCATTGCTGGGCGGGGCGAAGGCGAACGTCGACCTGGGGCAGGTGTTGCGCCGCAGGCTGTCGATCAGCGGCTCGACGTTGCGGCCGCGGCCGGTGGCGTTCAAGGGCGCAATTGCGCAGCAGCTGCGCGAGCAGGTATGGCCGTTGTTTGCGGCGGGGAAGATCAAGCCGGTGATCTACAAGACCTTCCCACTGGAGCAGGCAGCCGAGGCGCATGCGCTCATGGAGTCGAGCACGCACGTTGGGAAGATCATGTTGCACGTGATGTGAATCGGGCGGCGCGGTTGATCGAAGCGTGAAACGCGTGGGCACGGGGCGCCCACCCTACGTATTCGAAGCCCATAGCCGCTGCATATGTAGGGTGGGCGCCCCGTGCCCACGCGTTCAACGAAAGCTAGCGTTCAACGAAAGTCAGTAGGGTGGACGGGTTTCCCGTCCACGCGTTCAACGAACAACGCAACCCACGGACAAAATTCCATTGCCACGGTTTTAACACTCTCGCTCAGCCATTGTTTGACCACCCCCTGAACGGCGGCTAGAATAGCGGGTTATTTGACTGTGGGGTAATATGCGTCCCAAACTCGTCGTAGGTAACTGGAAGATGAACGGCAGCCGCGCGGCGAATGCGTCGCTGCTGGCCGGTATTGTCGCCGGCCTGGACAACGCACAGGCCACGTGCGCCGTCTGTGTCCCCGCTCCCTATCTGCAGCAATGCGTCGACACGCTCACCGGCAGCCCGCTGGCCTGGGGTGCCCAGGACGTATCGCAGCATGTCAGCGGCGCCTACACCGGCGAAGTCGCAGCCTCGATGCTGGTCGATTTCGGCTGCCAGTACGCCATCGTCGGCCACTCGGAGCGCCGCGCCTACCATGGCGAGACGAACGAGGTGGTGGCGCAGAAGGCGCTGGCGGCGCTGAACGCCGGCATCACCCCGATCGTCTGCGTGGGCGAAACGCTCGCCCAGCGCGAAGCCGGTCAAACAAATGTTGTAGTTGCTGAACAATTGTCGGCCGTGCTGGAAGTCCTTGACGCCGACAGCGTGGCGCGTATCGTGGTCGCCTACGAACCCGTTTGGGCCATCGGCACCGGCAAGACGGCCACCCCGGAAATGGCGCAGGAAGTCCACGCCCAATTGCGCGCGCAATTGCGTAAATGCAACAGCGAAGCGGCGGAATGCGTCGCCATCCTGTACGGCGGCAGCATGAAGCCGGACAATGCGGTCGAACTGATGGCGCAGGAAGACATCGACGGCGGCCTGATCGGCGGCGCGGCCCTGAAAGCGGCCGACTTCCTGGCGATCATCGGCGCAGCGGCCTGAAGCCGGCGCCCGAATAGAATTTGCAACGTAGTTAATAAACTTGGAATGGAACTGTAATGAACGTGTTGTTCAATCTCGTAGTTGTCGTGCAGGTGATTTCTGCGCTGGTCATCATCGGCCTGGTGCTGCTGCAGCACGGTAAGGGCGCCGACATGGGCGCCGCTTTCGGTTCGGGAGCCTCGGGCAGCCTGTTCGGCGCCAGCGGTTCGTCGAACTTCCTGTCGAAGTCGACCGCCGTTGCCGCTGCGATCTTCTTCGCGTCGACCCTGGGCCTGGCCTCGATGGGTAACAACCGTGTCGCTTCGACGAGCGGCGGCGTGATGGAGCGCGCGAATACCCAGACCAACGGCGTGCCTGCGGCGCCTGGCGCGAACGTGCCGGCCACCAATGCCACCCCGGCTGAAGCCCCGGCGCCGACCGCCGGCGTGCCGGCCGCACCGGCAAGCACCGCGCCAGCGGTTCCGGCAACGACCGCGCCGGCAACCCCGGCGCCGGCTGCTCCGGCGACCCAGCAGTAATTATAGATTCATGCGGCGGCGCGCCCGACAGGTTGGCAGCCGTCAGGCGCATGTAGGGCGCAGGCGTTCGTTGAGCGCGTGGACGGCGAAGCCGCCCACCCTACAGAATCGTTTTGCAAGCAGTACACCAGTAGGGCAGGGCGGCGTTCAATGCGAGCGCCGCCCGCTTCTCCAAGCTGCTAGGATCGCGCATCGGCTTGATCCTATAGAAAGTTTGAGAAAAAGCTCACTTTTCCTTGAGACACCTCAATTTGTGCATTGAAAGAAGGTGTTAAGGCAGGGTATAATACTGGTCTCCAGCCGACGTGGTGAAATTGGTAGACACGCTATCTTGAGGGGGTAGTGGCGCAAGCTGTGCGAGTTCGAGTCTCGCCGTCGGCACCAAGATATTAAAGAAAGCCAGCAAGGGCGATGAGCAACCGCTCTCCAGCCTGAGCTGGCTTTTTTACGAGGATCAGTCGTACGGTCCTGGTGGCAGGCACGAGGCCAGGATTGCGCGATACGGCGCTGCATCCAATGCAGTGGTTTTACTAACCGATCGTTCAAATAGGCTCCATCGTGAACCTCGAAAATTACTTCCCCGTTCTTCTCTTTATCCTGGTTGGCGTCGGTGTCGGCGTTGCTCCCCAGGTGCTCGGCTATCTGCTCGGACCGAACCGTCCCGACGCGGCCAAACTCTCCCCATACGAATGCGGCTTCGAAGCCTTTGAAGATGCCCGCATGAAGTTCGACGTTCGCTACTACCTGGTGGCGATCCTGTTTATTTTGTTTGATCTGGAAACGGCATTCTTCTTCCCATGGGGCGTCTCGATGCGCGAGCTGGGTTGGACCGGTTTCATCACGATGATGGTGTTCATCGCCGAATTCGTGGTTGGTTTCTGGTACATCTGGAAGAAAGGTGCCCTTGATTGGGAATAAGCCATGGCTATTCATGAAGGCGTTCTAAACGAAGGTTTCATTACCACCACAGCCGATAAGCTGATCAACTGGGCACGCACGGGATCGATGTTCCCGATGACGTTCGGCCTGGCCTGCTGCGCGGTCGAGATGATGCACGTGGGCGCCGCCCGCTACGACCTCGACCGCTTCGGCATCGTGTTCCGCCCCTCGCCGCGTCAGTCCGACGTGATGATCGTGGCCGGCACGCTGTGCAACAAGATGGCGCCGGCGCTGCGCAAGGTCTACGACCAGATGGCCGAGCCGCGCTGGGTGATCTCGATGGGTTCCTGCGCCAACGGCGGCGGCTACTACCACTATTCGTACTCGGTGGTGCGCGGCTGCGATCGTATCGTGCCGGTGGACGTGTATGTGCCGGGCTGTCCTCCGACGGCTGAAGCACTGCTGTACGGCATCATGCAGCTGCAGAACAAGATCAAGCGCACCAACACCATCGCGCGTTAAACCAGCCGGATTCACCATGACGACAAAACTCGAAGTCCTCCAACTCGCCCTGGAAAAAGCACTGGGCGAGGGCGCTGCCATTTCCGCTGCGCTCGGCGAAGTGACCGTGGTGGTCAAGGCCGCCAATTACCTGGCCGCGATGCAGACCCTGCGCGACGATCCGTCGCTGAAATTCGAAGAGCTGATCGACCTGTGCGGCGTCGATTATTCCCAATATGGGGAAGGCACCTGGGATGGCCTGCGCTACGCGGTCACTTCCCACCTGCTGTCGATCGAGCATAACTGGCGCGTGCGCGTGCGCGTGTTCTGCCCGGACGACGAGATGCCGCTGGTCGAATCCGTGACCGGCATCTGGCGTGCCGCCAACTGGTACGAGCGCGAAGCGTTCGACCTGTATGGCATCCTGTTCGACGGTCACGGCGACCTGCGCCGCATCCTGACCGACTATGGCTTCATCGGCCACCCGTTCCGCAAGGACTTCCCGATCTCGGGCTACGTCGAAATGCGCTACGACCCCGAGCAGAAGCGCGTGATCTACCAACCCGTGACGATCGAGCCGCGTGAGAACATCCCGCGCGTGATCCGCGAAGAAACCTACGGGATGAAATAATGGCTGAGCTTAAGAACTACACCCTGAACTTTGGTCCGCAGCACCCGGCAGCGCACGGCGTGCTGCGCCTGGTGCTGGAGCTGGACGGCGAAGTGATCCAGCGCGCCGACCCGCACATCGGCCTGCTGCACCGCGGCACCGAGAAGCTGGCGGAAACCCGCACCTACCTGCAGTCCGTGCCTTACATGGACCGCCTCGACTACGTGTCGATGATGTGCAACGAACACGGCTACGTGCTGGCAGTGGAAAAGCTGCTGGGCATCGAAGCGCCGATCCGCGCGCAATACATCCGCGTGATGTTCGACGAAATCACCCGCCTGCTGAACCACCTGATGTGGCTCGGCGCGCACGCGCTCGACATCGGCGCCATGGGCCCCTTCCTGTACGCCTTCCGCGACCGCGAAGACCTGTTCGACGTCTACGAGGCGGTGTCGGGCGCGCGCATGCACGCGGCCTACTACCGCCCGGGTGGCGTCTACCGCGACCTGCCGGACACCATGCCGCAGCATAAAGAGTCGATCATCCGCTCGAAGAAGGCGATCGCCCAGCTGAACGAAGACCGCCAGGGTTCGGTGCTCGACTTCATCGAAGCCTTTACGAAGCGCTTCGACGGTTATGTGGACGAATACGAGACCCTGCTGACCGATAACCGTATCTGGAAGCAGCGCACGGTCGGCATCGGCGTCGTGTCGCCGGAAGCGGCCAAGGCAATGGGCTTCACCGGCGCCATGCTGCGCGGCTCCGGTGTGGCCTGGGACCTGCGCAAGACCCAGCCCTACGCCGTCTACGACAAGCTCGAGTTCGACGTCCCGGTCGGCACCAACGGCGACTCCTACGACCGCTACCTGGTGCGCGTGGAAGAAATGCGCCAGGCCAACCGCATCATCAAGCAGTGCATCGCCTGGCTGCGCGTGAACCCGGGTCCGGTCATGGTCGACAACCACAAGGTGGTGCCGCCGGCGCGCGAAGAAATGAAGTCGAACATGGAATCGCTGATCCACCACTTCAAGCTATTCACCGAAGGCTTCCACGTCCCGCCGGGCGAGGCCTATGCCGCGGTCGAGCACCCGAAGGGCGAGTTCGGCATCTACATCGTATCCGACGGCGCCAACAAGCCTTACCGCCTGAAGATCCGCACCCCCGACTATGCCCACTTGCAGAGCCTGGACGAGATGGCCCGTGGCCACATGATCGCCGACGCCGTCACGATCATCGGTACCCAGGACATCGTTTTCGGCTCCATTGACCGATAAAAGTCCGAAAGGCAGAAGAGATTATGTTGTTATCCGAGCAGTGCTATAAAAAAATCGACCGCGAGCTGGGCAAGTACCCGGCCGACCAGCGTCAATCGGCCGTCATGGCCGCGCTAGCGCACGCCCAGGTCGAACTGGGCTGGCTGTCGCCCGAAACCATGCAGGAAATCGCCGACTACATCGGCATGCCGGCGATTGCCGTGCAAGAAGTGGCGACCTTCTACAACATGTACAACACCCGCCCGGTAGGCAAGCACAAGATCACCGTGTGCACCAACCTGCCGTGCGCCCTGTCGGGCGGCGAGCGCGCCGCGCACCACCTGAAGCAAAAGCTCGGCGTGGATTTCCGCAGCACCACCGACGACGGCCAGTTCACCCTGCTGGAAGGCGAGTGCATGGGCGCCTGCGGCGATGCGCCGGTGATGCTGGTGAATAACCACCGCATGTGCTCGTTCATGAGCAACGACAAGATCGACGCCCTGGTGGATGAACTGAAGGAAGCGAAGCAATGACCAGCCTGCACGACCGTCACATCAACCCGCTGATCCTGAAGGATCTGAACGGCGAGAACTGGCACCTGGAAGACTACGTCAAGCGCGGCGGCTACTCGGCCCTGCGCAAGATCCTCGAAGGCGGCATCACCCAGGAACAGGTCATTGCCGACCTGAAGGCCTCGGGCCTGCGCGGCCGCGGCGGCGCCGGTTTCCCGACCGGCCTGAAGTGGAGCTTCATGCCGCGCCAGTTCCCTGGCCAGAAATACCTCGT
>Ga0209023_10003469_pt1 | contig 18812 bp, 18 predicted proteins | sample LakOneMetagenome_FD_187468 | JGI IMG/M metagenome (GOLD analysis project Ga0209023, IMG submission 187468) | Freshwater and sediment microbial communities from Lake Erie, Canada (SPAdes) (version 2) | ecosystem: Environmental > Aquatic > Freshwater > Lentic | place: Lake Erie, Canada...
TGGGCCACGATGGTGTCGGGGCCCAGGCGCTGGTTGAGTTCGTCGGTGAGGCGGTTGCCCAGCGCCGTGCCGTCGAGCAGGGCGAACTGGTCCTTGGGTTCGCGCGGGAGGATGCGTACACCCTCCTGGTCGGCCATGGTCTTGATGAGCGAGACGCGCGCGATGGCGTCCGAGTGCACCAGCGCGGCGCGGCTCAGGTTCACCAGCGAGGCGATCTGCTGCGCGGTGTGCAGCGTGGCGATCTGCAGCCGCTCCGCCTGCCGTTCGGTGCGCCAGGGCAGCGTGACAAGGTCGAGCAGGTTGAAGGCCAGGCTGCGCTCCATCTCGCGCTCGTGGGCGTTGCCCAGCCGCGCCAGCGACACATGAGGGTTGGGCAGCGTGATGGCCTGCACGCGCTCGGCATCTGCCACACCCAGCGCAGCCAACTGGGCTTGCAGGCCAGGGTTGTTGAGCAGCGCAATGCGCACCGCGGCGTCCTGGGCGAGGGGCTGGGCCAGCAAGCCTTGCAACGCCTGCTGCGCCTCGCCAGTGGCAGCAGGGCCGACAGAAGGCAACGCCGCCAGGGATGTGCTGCCCGTGCGGTGGGCGGTGAGCGCGGCCACGTCGCCCCGCAATCCATCCGGGGACACGCTGGCGCAGCCGGCGAGCACAGCCGCTGCCGCCAGCACGCCCCAGCGCTGCGCAGAGCGGCGGCCTGTGGGTCGAGCCGCTGTGCGCGGTAGGGAGCGGCCGTTCATCGCAAGCTCCCCGGTGCTGAAGGACGGTGGTCGTCGTGGAGCTTGCCGTGGTGGTGTTTGTCAGCCGGGGCTGGCGTTGCTTCAGGATTTGACGCGGCGCGCCGTTTGGCCTCCCAGGCCAGGATGTCGGCATGGCCGCGGGGAAAGGCGGCCACGGCGTCGTTGGCCTGGCGCCAGGCCTCGGGCTGCGGGAGCGCGTCAACCACCAACTGCTGCTGTGCTGGGCCTGGGTAGGTGAGGGGGGCTGTGGGGGCACCGGGGTCTGCAGCGCCGCCGTGGGCGTGCGCGGGGCCTGCCAGGGCGAACGGCGCAATCAACGCAAGGCGTGCCGCTCGCTGTGAAAACGATAAAAAGAGTGGGAATGCAGGGGCGCACATGGCGATCTCCAGACAACGAAAACGGGGGGAGGGGCGCTGCAGGGCGGGCGCGTAGGCGCACAGCCTGGGCTTCGTGGCCCGCATGCACCGGGCCGTGGCATCACCTCAGTCAGAAAGCGCTACCTGCCACGCATTCCGATGGACGGCGGCGCAGCGATGGCGCTGGCTGCCGTCTCAAGACGGCTGGGGGTGGAGGTACCGATCCAACGGCTGTCATGCCACGCATGGCGTGCGTGCACAGGCCCCGAATGCAGACGCAATTCGGGCGTTGGAGATCAGGCGATGGGTGGTTTGATGGCACGCGCCGCGGGGGCGCTGTCAAACTGCGCGAACGCGCTGGGCAGGGCTGAGCGCTGCGGTATGGGCGCCGGGCTCATCGGGCCGGGTGCTTCGAGCATCGCCGAGTGGCAGATGTCGCAGGCCGAGCAGGGGCTGGTGTGGTGGCTGTGGCTGGTGCAAGCTTCTGTGCCGTCGGGGGTGCCGTGGCAGGCGGATGCCAGCGTGGCATCTGACGGCGCCTGGCCATGATCGTGATCATGGTCATGGTCATGGTCATGTCCCTGGTCATGCCCCTGGCCGTGGCCTTGTTCATGCCTGGCTCCCGGAGGGTGTGCGGCTGCTGGGGGCGTGGCGTGTGGCCCTGCCGCGGGGCTGCCATGTGCGGTGCCTGACGACGTTGGCCCTGGTCCTGCCTGTGCCTGTGACGCCTGTAGCGCACTTGAAGCCTCTGCGGAAGCTGGCCCGTGCTGCGTGCCCTGGCCGGACAGCATCGGGGCGACCATGCCCGCGGCCATGGCGGTGCCCAGAAGGCCCCTGAGGACCAGCACCACCATCAGCACAAGGTAAAAGCCGCGACGCATCCGCTGGATGATACGGGACCGACCGTGCGAGTTCCCTTGTCGCCGCTGTCGCCCCCACAGCCCCCTGCGCCACCAGTTGGCATTCGTCAGGGAGTCTTCCTACACCGCGCCGTGCCGCGGCCATGCGCAAATATGAATACATATTTCGCCCAGAGTTGATTAGGATGGACAGGCACTCGCCAGCCAGCCGCCGCGACGCTGCCCAACACCGCGAATGACCGCTCAATAAGCCCGTCCCCTCTGAAAGGTCGCTGATGCCTTCGTGGCCGCCTCGGATCGCTGCAGTCTGGAGCACCCTCTCCGCCAGAATCCGTTGGCTGATTTTGGTGGCGTCGCTTCCAGCCGTGGCGCTGGTGGTGCACCAGGCCAGCGAGCACCGGCTGTCGGGTGTGGCGGCCGCAGAGGACAAGGCACTGCTCACGCTGCGCGCAGTGGCCGCAGGCCAGCAGCGGCTGGTGCAGACCACGCACGATTTCCTTCGCCAGCTGGCCACCTTGCCCCAGGTGCACGATCCTTCGCACCCGGCCTGCGGAGTCTTTCTGGCCGAGGTGCTGGCCTTGCAGCCCCTGTTCGTGAATGTGGGCATTCCCAGCGCCAATGGCGATCTTTTGTGCAATGCACGACCCCTCAAGGCCCCGGTGAACGTGGCCAACCGGCCGTACTTTCAGCGGGCCATCCAAGACCGTGAGTTCTCGGTCGGTGCGTTTCAGATCGACCGCGCGGCCCAGGTGGCCAGCGTGAACTTTGCAGTCCCGGTGGTTCCGCCCGGCAGCGCGGAGCCGGTGGGCGCCGCGGTCGCCGTTGTGGGGCTCGAGTGGTGGAGCAAGCGCCTGTCGGACCTGGGCCTGCCCGATGGCGCTGTCGCCCGCGTCACTGACCCAGAGGGCAAGGTGCTGGCACGGTTCCCGCCCGACGCCGCTGAACTGGGGACGGTGCTGGCCGACGACGCCGACTTCAGTGCCGCCCTGCTGCAGTCCGGGCAAGGCGTGCTGCAGCGCAGCAATGCGCAAGGGCCGCAGCTGGTGGTGTTTCAGCCATTGATCGAGTCGCGCGGCAAGGCCGTGGCCACCATGAGCCTGACCGTGCCGCTGGGTGCGCTGTATGCCCAGGCCAACAGGCACATGTGGGTGGACATGGGCTTTTTGCTCGTGGGGGTGGCGATTTCGTTCCTGCTGGCCAGGGTCGGGGTGCGGCGCGCGGTCATACAGCCCCTGCAGCGCCTGACCGCTGCCACGGACGAACTCGCCCAGGGGCGCCATGTGCCGCTGGAACGCACGCTGGGGCTGGCAGAACTGTCCGAGCTGGGCCGGCGCTTCGACCGCATGGCCCGCACCCGGCAGGCGGCCGAAGTGCAGCTGCGCCAGAGCGAAGAAAACCTGTCCATCACCCTGCATTCGATCGGCGACTCCGTGATGGCCACCGATGCCGCCGGCAACATCACGCGCATGAACCCCGTGGCGGAACGCTTGACGGGCTGGCCTTTGGCCGAAGCCATCGGCCGGCCGCTGCGGGACGTTTTCCATGTCGTCAACGCCAGCACCCGCGCAGCGCAGCTCGACCCTGTGCAACTGGTGATGGAGCGTGGCGAAGTGGTGGAGCTGAGCAACCACACCACCTTGATCTCGCGCGATGGCACCGAGTACCAGATCGCCGACAGCGCAGCCCCCATCCGCAACGCGCAGGGCCAGATCGTGGGCGTGGTGCTGGTGTTCAGCGACGTCACCGACGCCTACCGCGCACGCGAGCAGTTGCAGGCCAATGCGGCGCGGTTTCGCACGCTGGCCGCCCTGTCGTCCGACTGGTACTGGGAGCAGGACGCGCAACTGCGCCTGACGCGGCTGGAGGGCAGCTCTGAAAGCCCGCCCGTGCAGGAGGCCGCCAAGCTCATCGGCAAGACCCGCTGGGAGGTGAACTCCCCGGGTGTGAGCGATGCGCAGTGGGCAGAGCACCGCGCCCAGCTGGCCCGGCACGAGGAATTTCGCGACTTCGAATTCCAGCGCGTGGCCCCGTCGGGCCAGGAATACTGGGTGTCCGTCAGCGGCACGCCGGTGTTCGACGAGGAAGGCCAGTTCGCGGGCTACCGGGGCGTGGGCAAGGACATCACCGCGCGCCGGCGCGACGAGCGGGAGCTGCGCATTGCCGCCATCGCATTCGAGTCGCAAGAAGGCATGATGGTGACCGATGCCGACACCGTCATCCTGCGCACCAACCGCGCCTTTTCGCGGCTGACAGGCTACGACGCCGAAGAGGCCGTAGGCCGCCGCGCCAGCCTGCTGGCATCGGGCCACCACGACAAGGCGTTCTTCGACGCCCTGTGGGCCGGCCTGAACGCCACGGGCGAATGGCGCGGCGAGATCTGGAACCGCTGCAAGAGCGGTGAGGTTCGGCTCAATGCCATGGGCATCACCGCTGTGCGGGACGAGCGGGGCGTGCTCACGCACTACGTTGGCATGCTGAGCGACCTCACCCAGCGGACCCAGGCCGCCCGCGAGATCGAGACCCTGGCCTTCTACGACCCTCTCACGCACCTGCCCAACCGCCGCCTGATGATGGACCGCCTGCAGCAGGCGTTTGCCACCAGCGCCCGCACGGGCATGCTCGGCGCATTGCTGTGCCTGGACCTGGACCACTTCAAGACCCTGAACGACACGCTAGGCCACGACATGGGCGATGTGCTGCTGCAGCAGGTGGCGCAGCGCCTGTCAGCCTGCGTGCGCGAGGGTGACACGGTGGCGCGGCTGGGGGGCGATGAATTCCTCGTCCTGCTGGAAGACCTGGGCGCGCATGCCACCGAAGCCGCCGAGCAGGCCCAGGCCGTGGGCGAGAAGATTCTGCTGGCGCTCAACCAGTCCTACCAGCTGGCATCCCACCACGTGCGCAGCACCACCAGCGTGGGCGCCGTGCTGTTCGACGCGCAGGGCCAGACGGTCGAAGACCTCGTCAAGCACGCCGACCTGGCCATGTACGCCGCCAAGACAGCGGGGCGCGACAGCATCCGCTTTTTCGACCCCATGATGCAGGCGGCGGTCACGGCGCGCGCAGCGCTAGAGAGCGACCTGCGCGTTGCGCTGGAGCAGGGCCAGTTCGTCCTTCACTACCAGCCGCAGATGAGCGCCGGGCTGCGCATGGTCGGCGTAGAAGCGCTGATTCGCTGGAACCACCCGGTGCGCGGCATGGTGCCCCCGCTCGAATTCATCACGCTGGCCGAAGAGACCGGCCTCATCGTCCCCATCGGCGAGTGGGTGCTTCGCACGGCCTGCACCCAACTGCGGCGCTGGCAGGATCACCCGGCGACCGCGGCGTTGCAGATGGCGGTGAACGTGAGCGCGCGGCAGTTCCGCGAGGCGAACTTCATGGAGCGGGTGGTGGCGGTGCTGCGCGAGACGGGTGCCCGGCCCGAGCAGCTCAAGCTCGAGCTGACGGAAAGCCTGGCTTTGGAGAATGTCGAGGACACCATCGACAAGATGCACGCCCTGCGTGCGCTGGGGCTGCGGTTCTCCATGGATGACTTCGGCACGGGGCAGTCGTCGCTGGCCTACTTGACGCGGCTGCCGCTGGACCAGCTCAAGATCGACCAGAGCTTCGTGCGCAACATCGGCATCCAGCATGCCGACTCGCTCATCGTGCAAACCATCATCGGTATGGCGCAAAGCCTGGGCATCGATGTGATCGCCGAGGGGGTAGAGACCGAAGCGCAGCGCGCATTTTTGGAGCGCCACGGCTGCAGCCTGTGGCAGGGTTACCTGCTGGGCCGCCCCGCGCCGATGGAAGACATCGAGCAGCGGCTCATGGCCCCCGGTGCCGTGCAGCAGCGCACGCCGCTTGGCTGATGTCTTGGTGGCGCCTTGGCCGAGCCTGGGTAGAGCCTGGGTAGAGCGTTCTTAGGGCCTTAGTAGCAGCGCCTTGGCAGAGCGGGCGCCTGGGACTGGCATCACACCGCCATGTAGCGGCCCGGCCTGTGGTTCATGGTGAGCACCAGGTTCAGTGCCACGGCACCCGCCATCGACCAGGCCACGCGCACGGGCTCCACCGTCCACAGGGCCAGCAGCACGATGCAGCAATCCACAGCCATCTGCACCTTGCCGGCGCGCCAGCCGTAGCGGTCTTGCAGGTACAGCGCCGCAATGCCCACGCCGCCCAGGCTGCAGCGGTGGCGAAACAGCACCAGAAACCCTGTGCCGGTGATCAAGCCACCGGCGATGGCGGCATACAGCGGCTGCAGCTGCGCAAACTGCAGAAATTGCGACTGCAGTTCGGTGAGCAGTGACAGCAGCAGTACCGCAATGAAGGTCTTGATAGTGAAGGCGCGCCCCAGCTTGCGCAGTGCCAGCCAATAAAACGGCAGGTTCAGCACAAAGAAAATCTTGCCGAACCCGATGCCCGTGGCGTAGTGCAGCAGGAATGCGAGCCCTGCCGTGCCGCCTGTGAGCAAGCCTGCGGAGGTGAAAAACGCTACGCCCACCGAGATCAAAAGCACCCCGGTGAAGATGGCCAACGCATCCTCGGTCAGCGTGTGCGGCACGGCAGCAGACGCTGCCGCGATGGGCATCTGAGGGGGTGCAGAGGCGGGGCTGACAGGAGAGCTCGACATTGGGTGGTGCAGCGCTGGGCGGCGCTGGGCAGTGGGGGAGGCGGACAATGGATTGGACCATGCAAGCTGCGTGCCGGGCTTGTGTCTGGTCAAGAGCCTGGGCCGCGGGCGGCTGTTTTGAAGCCCAAGAAGGTCGGCGTTCACAGTGGCGCCCGAAGCACTGCAGGCATGCCAGGTCCCGAATACCACTGCATACACCGCGGCTCTGGTGGTAGCCCAAAACCACGCCTGAGTCTTACCCAGCTATCTCCCTTGTGGGGCGCAGGTGATGGCAATTTCGTCCTGTTTCCAAGATGCCCCAGATGGTTGTCCCAAGGCCCGCGGCACCTGCGTTCGGCCAGTGGCGCTGCGGCCCCTGGAGATGTAACACCTGCAACCCCGGAGGGCGGCTGGCGGGAGCCGTTCCGGTTCCTGCGAAAATACGCGGTTTTGCCCGTGGGGGACCGGATCCCTGGTGCTTTCTCCCTTTTGGGCGACGGCAAGCGCAGTGAATGTTTCTCAGGGATGTATCCGCAACACAAACTCAGCAGCTCGGGACTGGTTGTCCTGCTCCAGCAATGGATGCAGGCCGATCACGGTGCGACCGCGCGCGCCGATGTGGCGCAGGAACTGGGCCAATGGCTGAGCACGGTGGATGCGGTCACGCTCAGCCGGTCGCTGCATGCCATCGACTCGTTCCCGGAAGTGTTGGCGCCTGACGCGGCCGGCATGGACATGGTTGCGCTGGAGGCTGCCTTCGCAGGCGCCCAGGCAGAGCTGACTGCCCTGGCATCCTCCAAACCCGTACCCGCAAAGCCTGCCCGCGAACGGGCCGACAACACGCGTGCCCAGGCGCCGGACCTGCAGGCCGAGGCCGAGTTCGGCTTTCATGCGCCGCGCTACCTGGGCCTGCAAAAGCAGATGGATGCGAAGCTGCTGGGTTTGCGCGCGCAGGTGCGCCACGGGGTGTCGCAGGGCTCCCGGCGCCTGCGGCAACTTGCGGCCCTGGATACCGTGATGGAACAACTGAGCTTTGTGCGCGAGCAGCGTCTGTGGGCATCCTTGTCCGCGCACCTGGACCGGCGCCTGGTGCAGTTGCGCCGCGCCCACCAGGAGCGTCTTCTTGCACAGGGGCTCCCGGATGAACCGCAGCGCTGGCGGCAGCCCGGCGGCTGGCTGCACGCGTTCGAGCGCGACATGCAGGCGCTGCTGCTGGCCGAGATGCATGTGCGGCTGCAACCGATTTTGGGCCTGCTGGAAGCGGCCCGCAACGAGAACATGGAACGACACGAATGAACAAGAGTGTGATGGCCGCCGTATTTGCCCTGGGCCTGGCGGCAGTGGGATGGGTCGGTTGGGGATTCGTGGGGTCGAGCCCGCTGGCGCTGGCTATGACGGTGGCGATCGGCGCGGTCTATGTGCTGGGTGCGCTGGAGCTGATGCAGTTTCGCCGTGCCACCACGGCACTGACCACGGCATTGACCACGGCGCCCGCGGATGGCGCGCAGCAGCCCCTGGTGGAGCTGGGCCCCTGGCTGGACCGCCTGCCCGCCACGCTGCGCCACCCGGTGCGCCAGCGCATCGAAGGCGAGCGTGCCGTGCTCCCCGGGCCGGCGCTCACGCCGTACCTGGTGGGCCTGCTGGTCATGCTGGGCATGCTGGGCACCTTCCTCGGCATGGTCGTCACCTTCAAGGGCGCGGTGTTCGCCCTGGAAACCTCGGGCAGCCTGGAAGGCATCCGCGCCGCACTGGCCGAGCCCATCAAGGGCCTGGGCCTGTCGTTCGGCACCTCGGTGGCGGGCGTGGCCGCCTCGGCCATGCTGGGCCTGCTGTCTGCCATGACGCGCCGCGAGCGCCTGGCGGCCGTGCGCCAGCTGGACGCACGCATTCCCACCGTGTTTCGCGCGTTCTCGGCCAGCCATCGCCGCGAAGAGACTTTTCAAGCCCTTCAGGCCCAGGCGCAGGCCATGCCGCTGATCGCCGAGCGGCTGCAGGCCCTGGTGGATGGGCTGGACAGACGGCACGACCAACTGGCCGACCAGTTGCTGGCGCAACAAAAGGGTTTTCACACTGAGGCTTCGTCGGCCTACACCCAGCTGGCGGGTGCCGTGGGCGCATCGCTGCACGATAGCCTCGGCGCCAGCGCCCGCGTGGCCGGCGAAACGCTGCGGCCCGTGGTCGAGCGGGCCATGGCCGAGCTGGCGCAGGAGTCGCAGCGCGCGCACCAGCGGCTCACCGACGCCACGGCGGCCCAGATGCAGGCGCTGGCAGCCCAGTGGGAGGGCACGGCCCGCCAGGTGTCGGACACCTGGGCATCGGCCCTGGACAAGCACACGCAGGTCCACGACCGCCTGATGGGCGGTTTCGATGGCGCGCTGCAGTCGGTGGCCCAGTCGTTCGAGCAACGCTCCGCAGCGCTGCACGCGGCCCTGCAGCACACCACGGAGCAGTCGCACGCCGCCCAGGCAGCGGCCGACGAACAACGCCTGGCCGGCTGGACCCGGTCGATGGAGGGCATGGGCGAGACGCTGGCGGCGCAGTGGGAGCGGGCGGGCACGCGTGCCGTGGAGCAGCAGCAGGGCATGCGCGACGCGCTGGAAGGCGCCACAGCGCGCCTGGACCAGTCCCTGTTGGCGGCCACCCAGGCCTTCGAGCAGCGCTCCACGGCCCTGGTCGCGTCGCTGCAGGACACGGTGGCGCACACCCACGCGGCCCAGGCAGCGGCCGACGAGCAGCGCATTGCCGGTTGGCGTGCGTCGATGGAAGACACGGCCCGCTCGCTGGCAGCCCAATGGGAGCGGGCGGGTGAGCAGGCCGCAGCGCAGCAGCAGGGCGTGGCCCAGGCGCTGGAAGGCGCCGCGGTGCAGCTGGGCGAGTCGCTGCAGGCCGCCACGCAGTCGTTCGACCAGCGCTCCGGTGCGCTGCTGACGACATTGCAGGACACGGTGGCGCAGTCCCACACCGCTCAGATATCGGCCGACCAGGCGCGCTTGGCCGGCTGGAACGCGTCCATGGAAGGTATTGGGCAGTCGCTGACGGCCGAATGGCAGCGCGTGAGCACCCAGACGCTGGAGCGCCAGCAGGCCGTGTGCGATGCCCTTGAAACGGCAGTCACGGGGCTGACGGGCCGGATGGGCGAGCAGGTGGCCAAGACTCTGGACGGCACGGCGCGCCTGATGGACCAGTCCGAGGCCTTGCTGCGCACCCGCACCGACGCGGAGGCCCAGTGGCTGCAGGCGCAGGGCGACCGCATGAATGCGCTGGCTGGCGTGTGGCGCACCGAGCTGGCAGCGCTGCGCGATGCCGAGGCCGAGCGCGGGCGTGCGGCGGTCGACCGGCTGGAGACCTTGCAGGAGGCCGTGGCGCAGCACCTGGCCACGCTGGGCTCGGCGCTGGAGGCACCGCTCACGCGCCTGCTGCAGACCGCATCCGACGTGCCGCAGGCCGCGGCCGAGGTCATTGCCCAGCTGCGCCACGAGATGACGCAGTTGAGCGAGCGCGACAACGTGGCGCTGGCCGAGCGCACGGCCATGATGGAGCAACTGGGCACGTTGTTGCAGTCGGTCAACGAGGCCGCAGTGCAGCAGCGCGGCGCCATCGAATCCCTGGTGGGCACGGCGGCGTCGGTGCTGGAGCAGGCGGCATCGCAGTTTGCACAGGCGCTGGACAGCCAGGTCGGCAAGGCGGACGAAGCAGCCACCCACGTAGCTGCCAGCGCGGTGGAGCTGTCGAGCCTGGGCGAGGCGTTTGGCCATGGGGTGGGGCTGTTTACGGCCAGCAACGACAAGCTCATGGACAGCCTGCAGCGCATCGAAGGCGCCATCGGCCAGTCCCTGTCGCGCAGCGACGAGCAACTGGCTTACTACGTGGCCCAGGCGCGTGAAGTGATCGACCTGAGCATTGCATCGCAGCAAGGCATCGTGGAAGACCTGCGCCGCCTGAAGGGCAGGGCTGTGGCCGCTGCTGCCGAGGATGAGGTGGCCGGATGATGGGGCTGGACGACACCATCGACACCCTGGACGACGGCGCCGAGCAGACCGCCCCGGTCTGGGCGGTGTTCGGCGACCTGATGGCAGGGCTGCTGGGCGCTTTTGTGCTGATCCTGGTGGGGGTGCTGGTGGTGCAGATCGACCTGGTGGCCAGCCTCAAGCACGAGGTGGAAAAGCGCCAGCATGAGGAGCAGCGGCGCATGGCCCTGGAAAAGGCCCTGGCCGGCCCGCTGGCCAGTGGCCGTGTCACGGTGAATGACGGGCGCATCGGCATCAGCGGCAGCGTGTTGTTTGCGGCAGGCTCCGACGAACTGCGGCCCGAAGGGCGCCAGCTGCTGCGGACCCTGGTGCAGCCGCTGCTGGTGTACCTGCGCGAGCGCGACGAGATGCTGATGGTCAGCGGCTTTACCGACAACACCACGCTGCTGCGCGGCAGTCAGCAGCGATTTGCCGACAACCTGGAGCTGTCGGCCCAGCGCGCGCTGACCGTGGCGCGGGCGCTGATCGACGAGGGCATGCCGTCGTCGCAGGTGTTTGCAGCGGCATTCGGCGCGGAGCAGCCAGTGGCCTCGAACGCGGACGAGAAGGGCCGCGCGCAGAACCGCCGCGTGGAGATGGCCCCTGTCCCGAAGGCCTCCAGCGCCAAGCCCGCGCAATGAGTGAAGAACCCTCGTTGGAATCACTGCGCGCCCAGGGGGCCGACCGCCACGACCCGGTGCGCTATCGCTACCTGGAGATCCTGGCAGATCGCTTGCAGCAGCAGCCTGCGGCGGTGCAACAGGTGCTGGCGCTGAGTCTGCAGCGGGCGTTGGCAGCGTACGCGCAGGGGGCCGCCGCAGCACCCCAGGCGGCAACGTGCGATGAGGTATCCCCGTTTCCACCACCGGTGGCGTCGCCGCTTGCGCAGCTCAACCGCGAGCTGGACGCGCGGGCCCTGGCCGATGCGGACCAGGTGCGCATCGCAGGTGGTGCCAGTGCGTCGGACATGAAGAGCGTGCGCCAGTTCAGCGAGGTGTGGTCGCGCATCTCGGCCGAGCAGCAGGTCGCACAGGCCATCGACCGCGGGCCGGAGAATGCCGGGCCGCTGAACCCGCACAAGCTGATGCTGCGCTCGCTCAGCCTGATGCAGGACGTCTCGCCCGACTACCTGCGCCGTTTTTTGTCGCAGATGGACTCGCTGCTGTGGCTGGAGCACGCCAACAGCCCACGGCCGAGAAGCGCCAGCCCGGCCAGCCGCCCTGCGCGGGGGCGCCCCAGGGCGTAGTCGCTGGACGGGTTCAGGTGTGTGGGGGGAGGGAGCGTGGTCACGCTGTGTGGGCCAGCCCACCATGTGTGCGCTGGACTTCCGCAGTGACAGGCTCTGCCAGGTGACAGTGACAGGTGCGCCTGCGCAGGTTGAGGACCCTAGCCCTTCGACCCGCTCGCAATGTGGCGTTGGAGCAGCTCGTTGGATTGGTCCAGCGCCTCGGCTGTCTCGCTCAACTGCTGCTCCAGCTGGTCTGTGCGCTCTACCGCGGCTTGCAGGTCGCCTTGCAGGGCAGTCGGGGGGATCTGCGTGGCCAGAACTGCGTGCACCACATCGAGCTCGTTCGCTGTCGCCTTGATCTGCTCTGCGGCCTCCAGGTTGTCCTGGAGAATCTGGGCAATGTCGGAGGAGGGCGTGGGCTGGGCTGCGGCTGGCATCTGTAAGGTCTCGCTGAGTAGGAAGATTTTGACTTCTTCCATCGGCGACGCGGCGCAATCGCCTACATGCCGGAATGTCAGAACAAGCGAGATTGTAGGCTTCACCCAGTAAAACAGAGATTCAAGGTGTCAGATGCCCCTCAGCACCATCCTCGTTGAAGACAACAAGACCATCCAGGAAACCCTCATCCCTGCCTTGGAAGAATTGGCCGACGCCAAGGTGGTCGCCGTGGCTGCGACCGCCAGCGACGCCATTGAGGCCTTCGCACAGTGGCGTGAAGACTGGCAGCTGGCGGTGGTCGACCTGTTCCTGGAAGAGGGCTCGGGCATGGACGTGTTGCAGGCCCTGAAGCACAGAAAAGGGCTTTGGGCCCAACAAAACCCCACGCGGCAGGATATGCCGGTCCAGCAGGTGTATGTGCTGTCCAACTACGCCACAGCGGACATGCGTCGCCAGTGCGAAGCGTTGGGTGCCGACGGGGTTTTTGACAAATCGACAGAGTTGGAAGCGTTTTTCAACCGCTGCAGTGAACTGCCACACACCAGCCGGCGTGCGCACGGTGGTGGCATCAATGCTTCTGTGCTTCGGTGACCCACCGAACCGATCCGCACCGCACGGCTTCATGGCTTGCCGCTTGTGGTCGCACACCGCCGCGGGGCTGCAGTGTCAGACCCCAGCACCCGGCGTTGACCGCATCGCGTCGTCAAGCGCCTGATTGATAAGCGCTTCGACCTCTACCGTGGGTGCCATGGGCGTGAGTGCATTGACATCAGCGCGCCCGATGTTGCCTGCCGGTAACCGCGCAAACAAATGGCCCAGCGGCACGAGCGCCAGCCGCAGCAACTGACCCACAGCCTCCCGCTTATCCCCCAACACCCAGGCGTAGCGCAGCATCGCGCAGTGGGATCGCCAATGCAAATCCACTGAAGTCTGGCCCAGCACGTGGGCAGCCTCCAGCCACCGCCATCGAATGGCGGGTGCTGCGTCCGGTATGGTGGCGAAAGCGTCGAGCAGATAGTGGACAGCGCGGCGGCGATGGTGTGCCGACACGGGCATCGCACCGGTGACACGCTCCCGCGCCTGGAACGCCGCGGCCCGCGCACGCCAGCGGCTCTGGCGGTGCAGAAAGAACAGTCGGGCAAACACCGTGCTCAGCGGTGTCATCAGCCATGGCAAATGGCGTGCGACGACGTCGATGTCGTCGGTGTACAGGGTGGTGCCATCCGGCAGAGGCTCCAGCGTGATGCGGTGGTCCCACCGGCGCATGAGTCCCCCATGGCCGTTGTCACGCAGGGTGGGCCAGTGGCCGGGCTGCTCTGCAGGCTCGATGGAAATGCACACGGTCTGCCTCCCCAGGGGCAACACACCCAGCAGCCACATGCGCACCTCAAGCGTGCCCGCCGTCCACTGGGGGGGCCAGGGCGCGCCGTTGGCCGGCTTGAACCGCATCAGCGGCGCGGTCACGTGGCGAAAGGCCTCCGTGGCTTGCAGTTGCCCCGCCACCCAGTCGGGCGGAGCGTTCAGGCGGGTGGCCAGATGCACGCGCATGTCAGTGAGCCCCGCTGCTGACCTGGTCGCCTGTGGCCAGCTCCTGGCGCGCCTGGCGGATCACGCTCCAGCCGCCGCTGATGGCCAGCCAGGCCATGACCGCTGCCACCGCCAGATCCGGCCAGGCGGTGCCGGTGCCGAACACGCCCAGGGCCGCCACCATCACGGCCAGGTTGCCCAGCACGTCGTTGCGGGTGCACAGCCACACGCTGCGCATGTTGGCGTCGCCATCGCGGTAGGCGTACAGCAGCACGGCCACGCCCAGGTTGGCGGGCCAGTGCCAGCAGGCCGACGCCCCCCATCGTCAGGGGCTCGGGCGGGACACCCTGCCACGCGCCCCAGCCCACGCGCGCCACCACCGCCGCGCCGAAGGCCAGCATGCTCACGCCTTTGACCAGTGCCGCCCTGGCACGCCAGGCCAGGGCCATGGACAGCACCCACAGCGACAGCGCGTAGTTGGCGGCGTCGCCCAAAAAGTCGATGGCATCGGCCAGCAAAGACGCAGAGCCGGACTGCAGCCCGGCGCCGATCTCCAGCGCGAACATGGCTGCGTTGACGACCAGGGCGACCCACAGGATGCGGCGGTAGCGCGGGTCGGCGCTGGCGGGGCCGTGGTCATGGCTATGACCATGGCTGTGCCCGTGCCCGTGCCCGTGGCCGTCTTTGTCGTGGTTGTGTTGGTGCTGGCAGTTGGCGGACATGGCGACTCTCTTGGTGGTGATCCCCGCAGGGATCATGGTTTTGCAATGCGATGGCATCATTGGAAACCTTGAAGTCACTTGAAGGTCAAGCCATGACGCAGACTGTTGCGCAACTCCCTCAATACCGCATCGGCGAGGTGGCCCGGCAGTCGGGCGTGTCCGCCGCCAATATCCGTTACTACGAAAAGGAGGGCCTGCTGGCCCCCGGGGTGCGGGAGGACAACAGCTACCGGTTGTACAGCGGTGACGACGTGCACCGCCTGCGTTTCATCCGCCTGTGCCGCGCCATGGACATGTCACTGGACGAAGTGCGCACACTGCTGGCCCTGGACTGGAGCCGCAAGGCCGACTGCGAGGCCGCGCGGGACACGCTGGATGAGCACCTGCAGCACGTGCGCAGCCGGCTGGCTGAGCTGCAGGCGCTGGAAGCAGACCTGCAGGCATTGCGCAGCCGGTGCGACGGCTCGGGCGCCCACTGCCACATCATCGAAGCCCTGCACGCCCGGGCGGACGCACAGCCCGTGGCGGCCACCAGCACGGGCGTGGGCAAGCGGCATGTGTAGGACGGGGCGTGGCGCTGGCCTCTGCCGTCGGCCAGCCAAGGAGCGGCGACTCACTGCATACGTGAATCGAATGCTATTAAATTAATAGCTATAAATCTATGCCTATCAAGCGGTAGGGCCTGAAATTATTCAAAAGCGCCGCGTGCGGCTTCGTGCGGATTCCACCCACGGCTCGCCCGCTATGATCCCCCCATGATTGCGCGCTTGCCCGGCCTGTCCTTGCCCGAACGTGTGTGGAGTACCGCACGGCGCTGGGCGGTGGCCTGGTGGCGCATCCTGTACCTGGGCGCTGTGGTGCTGGTGTTGGTGCTGTCTCCTTCCAGTTATGGCCGGGGCACCCGCCGCGCATTGGCCCGCCACCTGTACCTCGACACCGCCCCCGTGCTGCTGGGCTTCACGGTGCTGGCAGCGCTGATCAGCCTGGTGCTCACGCGCATCGTGGTGGTCACGGCGCTGAGCTACGGCCTGTCCCGCTATGCGCTCGAGATGGTGATCCGGGTGCTGGTGCTGGAGCTGATCCCGCTCACCGCAGCGCTGTTCGTGGCGATGCGCTGCACCATTCCCAACGGCTCGCAGATCACGCGCCTGCAGCAAACCGGGCGTTTCGAGGCTCTGCGCGAACAGGGCTCGGACCCTGTGCGCATCGAGCTGCTGCCCCGCGTGATTGCCGGTGTGTTCGCCTGCATCACGCTCGCCGCGCTCAGTTGCGTGGTGGCGCTGGTGCTGGCCTACCTGGGGGTGTATGGTTTCAACCTGGCGGGCCTGCAGAGCTACACGCGCATGTTCGGCCAGGTGTTCAGCCCCAGCGTGACCATGGTGTTTGGGCTGAAAACGCTTTTCTTTGCGCTGGCGGTGGCGTTGATCCCGATGGCCGCCGGTCTTTATGACACTGGTGACCGCACCCAGCCAGACTCGGAACTCGGCGGCCTGGCGCGCATGTTCGCGGTGCTGCTCCTTATCGAAGTGGCCTCACTCATGGGCAACTATTACTGACCACTCACTTTTCGCTGACTTCCGCTGTTTTCCGATACTGTCCCGCTTACCGGCCGCTTTTCGCCGCAGCCTGCAAAATCCATGCGACCCCTCACCGGCCCATGACCGACACATCCCACCAGCCCCCTTCCGCCAGCCAGCCAGCCGGCCAGCCGCCTGACCAGCCACCTGCATCGGCCGCGGCCCATCACGCGCCGCCTGTGGAGACGCTGCGGCCCGTGGCGCACCTGGAGATCAAGGCGGCGGCGCTGTTGCTCTTTACCCTGGCGCTCATCGTGGGCTCGGGGCTGTATTTGCTGTATGCGCGCGGCGCCTTCGAGCCCACGCAAACCCTGGTGCTGACGGCCGACGACTCCGAGGGCGTGGTCGTGGGCATGGACATGACCTTCTCGGGCTTTCCCATCGGCCGCGTGCGCCGCATCGAGCTGGCGAACGAGGGCAACGCCCGCATCATCGTCGACGTGCCGCGCAAGGACGCGCACTGGCTGCGCCAGTCCAGCGTATTCACCCTGGTGCGCGGCATCGTGGGCGGCACCAACATCCGCGCCTACACCGGCATGCTGGGTGACGAGCCGCTGCTCGACGGTGCGGTGCGGCCGGTGCTGCGGGGCGATGCCACAGCAGAGATCCCGCAGCTCATGGCGTCGGCGCGCGAGCTGCTGACCAACCTGAACGCGCTGACCGCGCAGGACGCTGCCCTGGGCGGCACCCTGTCCCAGGTCCGCACGCTCACCGAGCGGCTGAACGGCCCGGGCGGGGTGCTGGGCGTGCTGATGGGCAACGAGGCCGACGCGAAGAAGATCGTGTCCACCCTGGAGCGCACCAACGCGCTGCTGGCCCGGCTCGACGGCATGGCCGCGCGCGCCGACCGCCAAGTCTTCGGCAGCGAGGGCAACAAAGAAGCGCTGGTACCCGAAGTGCGCGCCGCCGTGGGCCAGCTCAATGCCCTGCTGGCCGACACCCGCACCAGCCTGCAAAAGGTGGACGCCGTGCTGGTCGAGGCGCAGGCCATCGGCGCCAACGCCCGCGAGGCTACGACCGACCTGGGCGCACTGCGGGCCGAGGTCGAGAGCAACCTGCGCAAGGTCGAAAGCCTGGTCAACGAGATCAACCGCAAGTGGCCCTTTGCACGGGATACGGAGCTCAAGCTGCCATGAACATTGCTGCTTTCAGACTGTGGGTGGGCCGGTCAGGCGGGTCCGCCCGAGGCCGCCGGGGCAGCACAGCGATCAGTGCGGCCGTGGTGGCGGTGCTGTTGACAGCCTGTTCCAGCAAACCTCCGGTGCCGGACTGGCAAATGAATGCCCACGCGTCAGCCCAGAAGGCGGTGGACGCCTACCTGGCAGGCAATACCCGCGTGGAGCGCCTTGAATGGGACCGCGCCCGCGCCGAGGTGTCCCACACCGGCCGCCCGGACCTGTTGGCACGCCTGGAGCTGATGCGCTGCGCGGCCTTGGTGGCGAGCTTGGTACCCGGCCCTTGCGACCGCTTCGATGCTCTGCGCCCCGACGCGGCCGATTCAGAGCGGGCTTATGCCGACTACCTGGCAGGCCGCCTGGACCCGTCCCAGGCGCCGTTGCTGCCGGAGCCACAGCGCAAGGTGGCGGGCTCGGACGATGCAACTGCCTTGGCGGCGGTGCAAGACCCCTTGTCGAGGCTGGTGGCCGCGGGTGTGCTGTTTCAAACCGGCCGTGCCGATCCGGCTGTGATGGCCGTAGCGACGGAGACTGCGTCTGCGCAAGGGTGGCGCAGGCCGCTTATGGCCTGGTTGGTGCTTCAACGGCAGCGTGCACAGGCGGCAGGGGATTCAGAGGCCGCTGCTGCGCTGCAGCGGCGCATCTCCATCGTGGAGCAGGGCGCCCCAATTCGCTGAGGGGTGCGCTTAAGGGTTCCTAGCGGGCCTGGGCTTGGGAGTGAGCTGTGTGCTCTGCCTTGATCCGCCGCCCAGGGCCGCGGCTTCAGCGCAGGCGGGCCTGCAACTGGTTCTCGATGTGGTCACGCTCCGACGCGAATTGCTGCGCGGTGATTTCCTGGGATTCGTATTTGCGTGCTGTCGACAGCAGCAGCACCGTGTTTTCAAGGCGGGTGTCCTGCTGCAGCGAAGGGGGCATCGCGGTCAGCCGGTCAAAACTTTGCCGGTAAAACTCGCTCCAGCTCAAATTGCCAGCCTGGGCCTGTGCGCGTGCGCTGTCGTGCCAGCGGGCAAACTCATCCAGCGCTCCATCGCGGGGGCTGGTACAGCCCAGGACGACCGCCGCAACAGCCATGGCCGCAATGGGCCACAAGTTTCGGACAGCTTGAAAAGATATGCCTGCAGGGATGCGAAAACGGGAGTTCATGATCGTCCTCCATTGCTTGGCCACCCCCTGAAAAGGCGGTGCGCAGCGCCAAATGGTACGCCGATGCTATCGTTTTTTCTAGTTATTGTTGCTGCGGCGCCAAACTGACAGACTGCGGTGGCATACGCCGGCTGTGCAGCCCGCGTTGCCTGCGCTCTCAAAAATTACTCGAAGAAGCTGGCAGGAAGTATCTCGTCAAGGCCGCTTGGCAGCATGGCTGTGGAGTCAGCCGACTGAACCACAACGTCTGGCGTTATGGCGGATACGGCAGCAAGCACTGCGAGCACTACGGTACCTACAAACGCAGCAAGAGCACGCATTCCGGGCTGTTGTGGGTGGCGTTTCATGGCGATGTCCTTTGGAAAAAATGGGGTAGATCTCAATGACCCTGGTCGTTGCCTCAATGGTCGACGTTGTTATTTCAGCAAGCCTGGCAAACACCGTCTGTCAG
>Ga0209023_10003470_pt1 | contig 18809 bp, 19 predicted proteins | sample LakOneMetagenome_FD_187468 | JGI IMG/M metagenome (GOLD analysis project Ga0209023, IMG submission 187468) | Freshwater and sediment microbial communities from Lake Erie, Canada (SPAdes) (version 2) | ecosystem: Environmental > Aquatic > Freshwater > Lentic | place: Lake Erie, Canada...
CCGCCGCGGCACGCATGGGGGGCGGCGCCGAACCGGCGGCGAAAGCTGCGGTTGAAGTAGGAGATGTCGTTGAAGCCGCAAGCGAGCGCGATGGCGCTGATCCGCAGACGATCGTTGCGCCGGTCGGCCAGCATGGCGCGCGCCTTGTTCAGCCTGAGTTCGAGCACGCGCTCGGTAAAGCTCTGTCCGCCTTCGGCCAACAGCTTCTGGACATAGCTCGTCGACAGGCTGGAAACGGCGGCGACGCGTTCGACCGAAAAGTTCGGATCGGCGAAATCGCGCGCGATCAGGCGCCTGATATCTGTGTGCCGTGCGGCACGCAGCCCGCGCATCCGCGCCTCATGGGCGACATCGCCGGACGCGCCGAGCGCCAGCACGATCAGATCCTCGACGGTCCGCAACATGTGGTCGGCAACCGCCTTGTCATCGGTGGCCACGTCGGGCTCATCCAGCAGGCAAAGATAGCGCCGTAGCTGCTTCAGCGCCGGCAGTCCGCCATCGAGCGGCTGGCCCAGCATGGCCTCGGCCCGCGAACCGAACGCGCCGAGCATCCGCTTCGGAAACGCCATGACGACGTAGTCGCTCGCCCCGACATAGCCGTAGGCGGCGTCGGCACGGTAGAACAGCGGTTGCGTGTTCGGGACCAGATATTCCTCGCCGCGCTGGAAGAACCGGTGCGCGGTCGGCGCCAGGTTGAAGCCGATGCTGAGCTTCTCGTCGGCGGCATCCGGAATCTGCTGGGTCTCGCGCTGGCCTGCATGCGGCGTGCCGCGAAAGCGGCACATGCCGAAATCTCCGATGCGGGTGAAGCTCCATTGCCCGACAAAGGGATCGTCGGACAGGCGCTTGAGGTCGTCGATGCGGCCGCAATAGGTCTCCTGCCAGAGCTTGAATTGCGCCTCCTCGTCGAAGCGCGCTTCGTGGCCGCCCGTCGAGACCGAAAATTTCTGGATCGCCACCACCTGCCCCGTCGCCTTCGCAAAGCCCTTACCTTGGTCCGGCTTGCGACAAAAGGGTTCAAGCAAGACCTGGTCCACATACACGGAGCAGGTGGAGCGGAGTGGCAAATATACGACTGATTAGCCAAATCAGCCTGAGGCGGGATCAGTCCAAGTCCAGTCCGGCGCAGTACAAGACAGTCAAAGCGCTCCCGGGTTAACTGCCAAGTAATTTAAATCATTGGCAATTCTGGATATCCCGTGAACCTCCTGTCGGTCTATCGCACCTCGCGCAAGAACGCGCTGCTGGCCTCTTCGGCTGCCGGCCCACAACGAGACCGGCCTCGCCGGCGCCGGCGGCTTCGCGCTGGCCTATGCGGCGCAGACCTCGACGCAAATCCGCAGCGAGCTCGGCTCACGCTTCGACAATCGTTTCGTGCTGGACGGCAGCACCGAACTGGTGCTGCGCGGGCGCGCCGCCTGGCTGCATGATTACTCCGATCGCATCACCGCCGCCGCATCGTTCCAGGCGCTGCCGGGATCCGAGTTCACCGTGATCGGCGCTCCCTCGGTTCGCGACGCGGCGCTGGTATCGCTCGGCAGCGAACTGCGTTTCTCCGGCGGCATCTCGCTTGCGGTGAAGGCCGATGCCGAGCTCGCCGGTCGCGCCAATGCCTACGCCGGCACGGCAACGCTGCGGTTTGGTTGGTGAGCCGCGTACAGGCGCTAAGCCGTCATTGCGAGCGAAGCGAAGCAATCCAGAACCTCCTAACGGGGAAAGTCTGGATTGCTTCGTCGCTTCGCTCCTCGCAATAACGAGGAGAATTTCTCCGGAATGATCGCCAGATTACGCTGAAGCGCCCTTGGCTTTCGGCCGGCGCAGATGCTCGTCGAGCCGCGGCATGATCTCGACGAAGTTGCAGGGCCGCGTGCGGTAATCCAGTTGGGCGGCGAGGATGCCGTCCCAGCCGTCGCGGCAGGCGCCGGGCGATCCCGGCAGGCAGAAGATGTAGGTGGCCCCGGCGACGCCGGCGGTAGCTCTGCTCTGGATCGTCGAGGTGCCGATCTTGGCGTGGCTCAGCATATGAAAGGCGATCGAGAAACCATCCATCCGCTTCTCGAACAGCGGCTCGATCGCCTCCGGCGTCACGTCGCGCCCGGTAAAGCCGGTGCCGCCTGTCGTGATGATGGCATCGACGCCGGGGTCTGCAATCCAGCGCTTGATGACGACGCGGATGGCGTCGACGTCGTCGACGATGATCTCGCGCGCGGCGAGATGATGCCCGGCGGCCGTCAGCCGGTCCGCCAGCGTCGTGCCGGATTTGTCATCGGCCAGCGAGCGCGTGTCGGATATCGTCAGCACCGCGATGTTGAGCGGAACGAAGGCTTTGGTTTCGTCGATGGTGGACATGAGCGCTTCCTCGTGTCTCGGGCGCGGTGCAGCGCGAAGCGATGCGCCGCAGAGCCGGGACCTATTCTCACTTACGCGCGTCGCGGCACATGGGCCCCGGAACAGCAGCGCATCACCATAGCGTGTCGAAGACGCGCGTAAACGCGCTTTTGGTACTGCGCTGCATCCGGGGCACGAGAGCGCTACAACGCCCCCGCACCGAACGTGTTGCAGGCCTGGACGGTGCCCTGCTGATAGCCGGTCATGAACCATTGCTTGCGCTGGGCGGCGGAGCCGTGGGTGAAGCTATCAGGCACCACCCTGCCGGTCGCCTGCCGTTGCAGCGTGTCGTCGCCGATCGCGCTGGCCGTGGTCAGCGCCGCATCGATGTCGCCGGCTTCGAGGAAGCCTGGACGTTTCTTTTCCTCGCGGTTGACCCAGACGCCGGACAGGCAATCGGCCTGCAGCTCGACCTTGACCTGCAGCGCATTGGCTTCCGCCTTGCTGCCGGCCTGCTGCTGCAGCCGCGTCACCCGCGGCAGGATGCCGAGCAGGTTCTGGATGTGGTGGCCCGCTTCATGCGCGATGATGTAGGCCGCGGTGAACTTGCAGGCATTGCCCGAGCAGCCGCGGAAGCGGGTCTCGACCTCGCGGAAGAAGTTCGTATCGAGGAAGATCTGCTTGTCCGGCGGACAGTAGAACGGCCCCATCGCCGCCTGCGCCATGCCGCAGCGGCCGCCATTGGTGGCGTTGCGGAACAGCACGATGCGCGGACCCGAATAGGACTGTCCGCTGCTCTTGAAAATCTCGTCCCAGCGATCGTCGATTTCACCGAGCACACCGGAGATCATGCTGCCCATTTCGTCCTTGGGCGCGCCGGTCTTGGCCGGCCCCGAGCGGCGGTCGGTCTGGTAGCTCGGCGCCTGACCGCCGCCGGTGAGAATTTCAGCGCCGCCGATCAGGATCCGCGGGTCGATGCCGAAGGCGTAGCCGACCAGGCCGAGCACGATGATGGTGCCGATGCCGAGCCCGCCGCCGCCCATCGGCAGACCGAACCCGCCGCCACCACCCATTCCGCCGCCGCCGCTGTCGTCACGACGGTCGTCGATGTCGTCGCTGCGGCGAAAGTCATCGTAACGCATGGCGGTATTTCCTCGATCCAAGCTGGTTTCGGCTCAAATGCCCAACGCACCAGTCACGTAAAATTTCCATCCGGTTAATCAATAACCCGCCCGGCAAATTCTGCCTAGTGCACTTAACCGGCAATATCGCCTCGGCAAATCTCTCTCAGTACTTCGACGGTTAAGTCGATTTTTACTTTGACCGGTCAGTGTGTGGCCAGTCGGTTGTTTAGTCCCGCGTCGCCGACAGCGTCGCCTGAGTCAGAGTAGTTGAGTCATGGTTGTGTCGCGTCGCGGGGCGTCTGCAAGGGCGCCCCGCACTAAATTCGAGTCCGCTTCGGACCATCGCATCATCGTCGGCGATTGCGTCGCCGAGATGTCGAAGCTTCCCGCAGGCTCCGTCGATCTGGTGTTCGCAGATCCTCCGTACAATCTGCAGCTCAAGGGCGACCTCAAGCGCCCCGACGAATCGCACGTCGATGCCGTCAACAACGACTGGGACAAGTTCTCGTCGTTTGCCGCCTATGACGATTTCACCCGCGCCTGGCTGCTGGCCTGCCGCCGGGTGATGAAGCCGTCGGCGACATTGTGGGTGATCGGCTCCTACCACAATATTTTCCGCGTCGGCTCGATCATGCAGGACCTCGGCTTCTGGGTTCTCAATGACATCGTGTGGCGCAAGACCAATCCGATGCCGAATTTCCGCGGCCGCCGCTTCACCAATGCGCACGAGACCATGATCTGGGCGGCGCGCGACGAAAAGGCCAAGGGCTACACCTTCAACTACGAAGCGCTGAAGGCTGCCAACGAGGACGTGCAGGCGCGTTCCGACTGGCTGATCCCGCTGTGCACCGGCGACGAGCGCCTCAAAGGCAATGACGGCAAGAAAGTTCACCCGACCCAGAAGCCGGAAGGCCTGCTGGCGCGCGTGCTGCTGTCGTCGTCGAAGCCAGGCGATCTCGTGATCGACCCCTTCAACGGCACCGGCACGACCGGCGCTGTGGCAAAACGCCTCGGCCGCCGCTACATCGGCTTCGAGCGCGAGCAGACCTATGCGACCGCGGCCGAACAGCGCATCGCCGCGATCGAACCGCTTCCCGAGGCCACGTTAGCTCCGTTCATGACCGCGCGCGATGCCCCGCGCGTGGCGTTCTCGGAACTGATCGAGCGCGGGATGATTTCGCCCGGCACCAGGCTCGTGGACTCCAAGAAGCGCCACGGCGCCCTGGTCCGCGCCGACGGCGCCATCATGCTCGGCGACAAGGTCGGCTCGATCCACCGCATCGGCGCGGTGGCGCAGGGCTCCGGCGCCTGCAACGGCTGGACCTTCTGGCACGTCGAGACCAGCAAGGGCCTCAAGCTGATCGACGAACTGCGCGCCGAAATCCGCTCCGAAATGGCGGCGGGCTGAAGTTCATCCCTGATTGCGCGAGTTACGCTGTCATCCCCCGCGCATGCGGGGATCCAGTACGCCGCGGCCTATCGGTTCAATCACGACTGCCTCTGGAGTACTGGATCGTCCGCCTTCGCGGACGATGACAGTTGAAGGTGTGTGAGGATTCCGGCCGCTTTTCTCACCAAACCGTCGACGCCTCACGCCGCGCGTGCGGACCGCTTAGCCGCGGCTGAACCGGCCTGGTCGACCAGATTTTCCCGCGCCTGTTCCAGATAGGTCCGGATTTCCTGGGTCAGCAGGCCCGATTGCGACGACAATTCGCCCGAAGCCGCCATGGTCGAGGTGGCGAGTTCCTCGGTGGCGGCCGCGGCCTGTGCCAGCGCCTGGATGTTGCCTGCGATTTCACCGACCACACGGAAGGCGTCGTCGATGTTGCGCGCGATTTCCGCGGTCGCCTGCGACTGGCCTTCCGAGGCTGACGCGACCTTGCCGGTGATATCGTTGACCTCGGCGATCACGGTGCCGATTTCGGTGATCGAGACGCCGACCCGATCTGCTGCCGATTGCACCTGGCTGACCTGGGCCTCGATCTCGGCGGTGAAATTCGCGGTCTGGGTCGCCAGCGACTTGACCTCGTGGGCGACCACGGCAAAGCCGCGCCCTGCGTCGCCGGCCCGCGCCGCCTCGATGGTCGCATTCAGCGCCAGGAGATTGGTCTGGCTCGCGATCACGTTGATCGATTTGACCAGTTCGTTGATGTGGGCCGCGACGTCCTTCAATACCTCGACGCTGCCGGCGGCGTCGCTGACCCGCGCCACCGCGCGGCCGGCAATTTCCGCAGAGCGGTGCACGTCCGCCCCGACGGCGCTGGCGTTCGAGGACAGTTTCGCCGTCGCCGACACCACCGACTGCATGTTGGCAGCGGCGTGATCCGACGCTGCCGCGATCGAGGTGATGCTTTCGCGGGTATTGGAAGCGCCGGCGCGGAGATCGCTGGCCGTCCCGCTCATCTCGCCGGCGCCCTGGTTGAGGGCGGCGACGACCGAGCCGACGCTGCCTTCGAGTTCGGCGGTCTGCCGCTCGAACTGGTGGATGCGGCTTTCGATGCTGGCGGAGGCGCGGTTGAAGGTGGTGGCGCCCTGCAGCAGCGCGCCGTGCAGGCCGCCGGGCAGGATGCGGCGGAAATACTTGTTGTGCTGCACCGCGTCCATCGACGCGGTCGCCTCGCGGACAAAGGCATCGCAGCCGTCGATCACGTCGTTGATGACGCGGAGCAGGTCCGGCGTGCCGGCATGCTCCGGAATCGAGAGAATTCGCGCCTCGAAATCGCCACCGGCGATCCGCTCGCAGACCGCCCGGGCATTGCGGATCAGGCGCGCATTGGTGGTGACCCAGATCGTCGCCAGCGCAAGGCAAACCAGCGCAGCCGCCTGAATGGCAAGCGCGACCGCGCCATAGCCGAGCAGAAACAGCCCCGTTGCGGCGGCTGAACCTGCGATCGCGACGGCGATGCTAAGCCGCGCTCTGGTGAGCAAACATGAGTTCATCATAGGAAACTTTCTGCGATACGACGAAATCGGTCAGTGCCTTGTACCCGGCAGCCAGCGCCTCCTTGCCGTTGACGTGGCTGTGCTCGATCTTCAGCACCTCGGCATAGAGCGGGATAATCGCGGACTCGAGCATCGCGCGGTCGGGGACGCGGCGGTTGGAGTGGTAGCCGGTCATCTGCCCCGCGGCGTCGAATGACGGCGTCACATGGGCGAACACCCAGTAGTGGTCGCCGTTGCGCGCCATGTTCTTGACGAAGGCGAAGATCTCGCGGCGGGCCTCGATGGTGTCCCACAGCAGCTTGAACGCGCTGCGCGGCATGTCGGGATGGCGGATGATGCTGTGCGGCTGACCGATCAGTTCGCTTTCGCGGTAGCCGGCCATCCGGCGGAACACGCCGTTGGCATAGGTTATGCGGCCCTTGAGGTCGGTCTTGGAGACGATCAGTTCGGAATCGCGAAAGAAGGTCTCGCGACCGGTAGGTTTGATATGGGCGGCCATCGCAGGTTTCCGATGCCGCATTCATCATTGAATGCGTACATTCGACTGTTAGGAACCGCGGTTGAATTTTGCCTTAATGGCCGCTTGCCGCCGACGAAAGAATCCGGTTTTGCGGACCTTTCCGTAGTTGTACCTACGGGTCGCCACGGGCGTTTTGACATGGATCGACCGCCGGGCCGCGCCGACCCTTCACGAACTCTTCGATTGCACCCGGCCGAAAACCGACGCATGGGAAGAGGCTTCCGCCGGCGAGGCCGCTTTCAGGCGGCTGCCCGGCCCCGCCGGACCCACTAAAATTCAACGAAATCCCGTAAGGAAACCCCATGCTCAAATTCTATTTCAACGGATCGCCCAACCCGACCAAGGTCGCCCTTTTCCTCGAAGAAGCCGGCCTTGCCTACGAGCCGGTGGCGGTCGATACCCGCAAGGGCGAGCAGTTCACATCCGAATACCTCGCCATCAACCCGAACGCCAAGGTGCCGGCGATCGACGACGGCGGCGTCAAGGTGTTCGACAGCAACGCCATCCTGCTCTACCTCGCCGAAAAGACCGGCAAGTTCCTGCCGGCAAATACGCCGGCCAACCGCGGCGAACTGTTGTCGTGGCTGATGTTCGTCGCCACCGGCGTCGGCCCCTTCAGTGGCCAGGCCGTGCACTTCAAGCACTTCGCGCCGGAAAAGGTCGACTACGCCCATAACCGCTACCAGTTCGAGGCCCAGCGGCATTTCGGCATTCTCAACGACCACCTCGCCGGCAAGCGCTACATGGTCGGCGACACCTACACCATCGTCGACATGGATGTGTGGGGCTGGGCCCGCATGATCCCGTTCGTGATGGGCGAAGACGCGGTTGCGAAGTATCCCAACGTCAAGCGACTGGTCGACGAAATCTCGGCCCGTCCCGCCGCCGCCAAGGCGATCGCGCTGAAGGATAACTTCAAGTTCAAGGCCGAGATGGACGACGAGGCCCGCAACAACATGTTCAAGCATCTGAAAACCAAGGCGGCTTGATCAGCTACCTCGATAGCAAAACGGCGCCCGCAAGGGCGCCGTTCTCGTTTCAATCAATCGCCGCCACCACCTCGATCTCGAGCAGCCAGCCCGGCCGGGCCAGGCGCGTGACGAACAGCAACGTGCTGGCCGGCGGCTTCTCTTTGTTGACGTAACTGTCGCGCACCGCGCGCAGCTTCGGTACCTCGGCCTGGTCCACTTCAGCCACGATGTAGACGTTCATCTTGACGATATCAGCCATGGTGGCGCCGGCCGCCTCAAGCCCGAGCTTGAGATTGCGGAACACCTGTTCGGCCTGCGCCCCGAAGTCACCCTCGCCGACCAGCTTGCCGGAAGCATCGCTCGACACCTGCCCGGCCAGATAGACCAGCGTGCCCTTGTTGACCTTGGCGACATGCGAGTAGCCGACCGGCGGCGGCAGCGTCGCCGGACTGAAAATCTCCTTGCTCATCGTGATCTTCCTTTCTTATTTCCGCCAGAACGGCTTGGCGATGTCATCCGCAATCTCGGACCAGCAGTTTCCCTATCCTGCAATTCGCGCGCATTCATGACAGCGAGTTGACGCCGCGTCCGGCTGCGCCTTTGCCACAGCCGGACGCGCGCGATGATAGCTTCGATGACGGCGGCCGTCGAACCCTCACTCGGCTGCGGCAAGCTTCCGCTCTTCCGGAAACGGCCCGAGCACGCGCTCGACCAAAGCGGAGTCGCAATACTCCTTGATCATCTTGATCCGGCCAGCCTCGATCCGCCAGACCATGCAGTATTGATTGTCGTAGCGAACGCCGGACTTGGTGACATTGTCGCCGCGCGCCTCGACCACGACGTGGTCGCCCTCGGCGATGAAATTGAACGCCACGGTGCGCGGCCGCACCGCAAAGAACGAGCGGAAGTGCCCCATCAGGCCGTTCTGGATCGCATCGCGCCCGCGAAATTCGTGCGACCAGGAATATTGCCCGGTCACGATCCACACCGCGTCCTCGGCGAGATTGTCGGCGAAGGTAGTGCCGCTGCGGTTGGCGGAATCCGTATAGACCTGCTGTACCAGTTTTTTGTTGTCCAATGCGCTCATGGCGGTTTCTCCGTTGATCCGATGCCTCGGATCATCGCGGCAGAAACGTCATTCTTCCAATCGATAGTGAATATGATATATATTCACCTCATGAATTTGAATTCGCTTGACCTCAATCTGTTGGTTGCGCTCGACGCGCTGCTGAAGGAAGCCAATGTCAGCCGCGCCGCACTGCGGATCGGGCTGTCGCAACCGGCGGCGAGCCACGCCTTGCAGCGGCTGCGCGACCTGGTCGGCGATCCCCTGCTGGTGCGCAACGGCGCCCGGATGGAGCTGACGCCGCGGGCGCAAACCCTGCGCGCGCCGCTGGCGCAGGCGCTCGACCAGGTGCGCGCATTGTTCGTCCCCGACGGGTTCGACGCCTCGACCAGCGAACGGCAGTTTCGGCTGATGATGCCGGATCTCGCGGTCGAACTGCTGATGCCGCCGCTGATGGCGAAAATTACCAAGATCGCCCCCAACGTGCGGATCGACGTGGTGCCGTGGCGAGGGCCGGCGATCTTCACGCCGGAATTCGCCCGCACCATCGACATCGTCATCTCAATCGGCAACGCCTTCTCGGGCTTCCACCGCCAGTTGCTCTACACCGACAGCGACGCGCTGGCGGTGCGGCGCGGCCATCCCGCCGGCGCGAAACTGAAGCGGCGCGAGGTTTTTCTCGAAGCGCGGCACGTCGCAGTGATCATCCGCGGCGCCAACGAAGACCTGATCGACACCTGGCTGCGCACCAAAGCCATCGAGCGGCGGATCGCGCTGGTGGTACCGGGCTATCTCGAGGCGCTGCATGTCGCCGCCCGCACCGACCTCGTCGCCTTCGTGCCGCGCCGGCTGATAACAGCGCTGTCGAAGCAACTGGCGCTCACGGCGATCGCGCCGCCGCTCGATCCCGGGATCGACGAACAGTACATGTTCTACCCGACCCGCGCCCAGATGGACCCGGGCTCGATCTGGCTGCGGAACGTGTTGCTGGGGATCGGGCGGGAGATGGAGCGCGGGAAGTAGAAGGCAGCCAAACTATTGCCGTCGTCCCTGCGTTCGCAGGGACGACAGCAACTTCACGCCTTCTCGACCGCCAGCACTTGCTGCACGGCCGGACGCTCCGACATCCGCTGGCGATGCGCGACAACCTTCGGAAGTTTCGCCATGTCGACGCTGTCGGCCTCGGCCCAGCCGGTGAGCGTGAACAGGTAGCCGTCGCATGCGGTGTACTGCTCGCCCATCACCCACGGGCCCTTCAGCATGTCGCGCTCGATCAGCGCGAAGGCCGCGCTCATGCTGTCCGGCACCTTGCGCTTCATGTCGTCGAACGAACTCTGTTCGGTCGCCCAGCGGGCGCCGCGTCCCTTGTGGGCATGGTTCACATGCACCGTCGAGCACAGATAGCTGTTGAACGATTGCGCCTGCGCATATTCAAAAGCATCTGCCGGCATCAGCTTCGCTGCGGGTGCGCTCTGCGCGATGTAAGCCAGGATCGCCGGCGTCTCGGTCAGGATGCCTCGGTCGGTCACCAGCGTCGGCACGCGGCCCTTCGGATTGATCGCGAGATAGGCCGGCGTGGTCTGCTGACTGTTCTTGGTATCGACCCGTTCGGTCGTGTAGGCGAGACCGGCCTCCTTCAGGGCAATATGCGAAGCCAGCGCGCAGGTGCCGGGGGCGTAATAAAGCTTGAGCATTTTCTCTTCCTCTTTGCGGGAATGGCTCACGTTAGCGGCGCGGCCTCCGGCCGTCTATCCCGCCGACGCAGACAGTCGTTTTTCGCGGTTGCCCACAGCCGCGCTCCCATGTCATGACCATGTCAAACGGAAGCAGACCAAGGGCGGATCATGACGGTTCTTATTGCGGGCGGCGGCATCGGCGGACTGACACTGGCGCTCAGCCTGCACCAGATCGGTGTATCGGCCAAAGTGTTCGAGAGCGTGCCCGAGTTGCGGCCGCTCGGCGTCGGCATCAACGTGCTGCCGCATGCGGTGCGCGAACTGATCGAGCTCGGCCTGCACGATGCGCTGGATGCTGCCGGCGTGCGCACCAAGGAGCTCGCGTATTTCTCCAAGCACGGCAAGCCGATCTGGAGCGAGCCGCGCGGCATCGAGGCCGGCTACAAGTGGCCGCAATTCTCGATCCATCGCGGCACGCTGCAGCAGATTCTGCTCGATGCCGCGATCGAGCGGCTGGGCAAGGACAACGTTCTCACCAGCCATCATCTCTCCGGCTGGACCGAGACCGGGAGCGGCGTCCGCGCCGACTTCATCGACAAGGCGACCGGAAAACCAGTCGGCAGCCATGAAGGCGCGCTCCTGATTGCGGCCGACGGCATCCATTCGGCGGTGCGCGAAAAACTCTATCCGAACGAAGGTCCGCCGATCTGGAACGGCCGCATCCTGTGGCGCGGCATCACCAAGGCCGATGCGTTCCTCTCCGGCCGCACCATGATCATGGCCGGCCACGAGATCCTGAAATTCGTCTGCTATCCGATTTCGAATACAGCGGATGCCGACGGCAAATTCCACATCAACTGGGTCGCCGAGCGGCACATGCCGCCGACCTATCAGTGGCGGCGTGAGGACTACAACCGCACCGCCAAGCTCGAAGAGTTTCTGCCCTGGTTCGAGAACTGGACGTTCGACTGGCTCGACGTCCCCGGCCTGATCCGCAACTGCCCGCACGCCTATGAATATCCCCTCGTCGATCGCGACCCGATTCCGCAATGGACGTTCGGCAAGGTCACGCTGATGGGCGACGCCGCGCATCCGATGTACCCGATCGGCTCCAACGGCGCCTCGCAGGCGATCCTGGATGCCCGCGTGCTGACGCGCGAAATCCTGGCGCATGGCGAAAACAATGCGGCGCTGGTGGCCTACGAAGCCGAGCGCCGCCCTGCGACGACCGACCTCGTGATGCTGAACCGCCGCAACGGACCGGAACAGGTGATGCAGATGGTCGAGGAGCGCGCGCCCGACGGCTATACCGTGGTCACCGACGTGCTGTCGCTGAAGGAGCTGGAAGACATCGCCGCCAACTACAAGCGCGTCGCCGGTTTCCAGGTCGAGGGGCTCAACGCCAAGCCGGCGATCGTGCAGCGCAAGGCGGGGTGAGACTTAGCGTATCGCCTTCGCGGTTTCGACCAGGCGCGCGCTGGTCGAAGCCGTCGCGAGCAAGGTGCCGTCTTCGGCCGTCAGCCGCCCCTCGACAAACGCGATGGTCTTGCCGAGCTGCGTCACCGTCGCCTCGCCGGTGATCGGACCGGGCCTGGCCGGCGCCAGGAAATTCACCGTCATCGTAACGGTCGCGGTGTAGAGCTTGCCGTCGGTCATCGCGAACACCGCGGGGCCCATGGTGTCGTCGAGCATCGCCGAGAGAATGCCGCCCTGGACGAAGCCGGCCGGATTACAGAAGTCCCGTTTGCCGACGAAGCCGATCCGGATCCAGCCGTCGCTGGGCCGCGCATCGATCAGATGCCAGCCGAGCAGTGTTGAAGACGGCGGGGCAGTGAAATGGTCGAACGCGGTGCTGATCATGGGAACCTCCGAGAGGCTCCTTGCTACGTCAGCCCTGCTGCCAGCATGGTGTCAGCAGCCTGTGTCAGAGGCCAAGCCCATGCGCGATTGCCTTGCGCATGACGTTGGGTAGCGCCTCGCCGGCCAGCGTCGCGATCGGCACCCAGCGCATGCCCTCCGGTGCGCGCGTGCGTGCGGCGACATTTGCGGTGTAGATCACCAGCTCCAGCGGAAAATGCGTGAACACGTGGGTGACGACGCCGACCTTGCGGTGCCAGCGCGTCACGCTTTTGAACGCCGGCGCCTGCTTCAACGCGACCTTGTCGTCCTGCCCGGCGAGCCAGTCCGAGCCCGGCACCTCGGTCATCCCGCCGAGCAGGCCCTTCTCCGGCCGCGTCCGTACCAGCAGCTCCTCGCCGCGCATGACGATGAAGGCCGCGCCACGGCGCAGCGTCCCCGCCTTCTTCGGCGCCTTGCGCGGAAACGCCTCCTGATCGCCGCGTGCACGCGCGATGCAATCTGCGTTGAGCGGACACAGCGCGCAGGCCGGTTTCTTCGGTGTGCAGATCGAGGAACCCAAATCCATCAAGGCTTGCGCGCTATCGCCGGCGCGGGAGGGACCGAGCAACGTCGCCGCCAATTCGCCGATCCGCGGCTTGGCCTGCGGCAACGGCTCTTCCACCGCGTAGAGCCGCGACACTACCCGCTCGATATTGCCGTCGACCGGCATGGTCCGGACATCGAACGCAATCGCCGCGATTGCCGCCGCTGTGTACGGTCCGATCCCGGGCAGCGAGCGCAGACCTTCTTCGGTATCGGGAAACACCCCACTATGCTCGCGCAGCACCGTCACCGCGCAGGCATGCAGGTTGCGGGCGCGCGAGTAGTAGCCGAGCCCGGCCCACATCCGCAGCACGTCGTCCTGCGAGGCAGCGCCGAGCGCCGTCACATCCGGCCAGCGCGCCAGAAATTTTTCGAAATAGGGACCAACGGTTTTGACGCCGGTCTGCTGCAGCATGATCTCCGACAGCCACACCCGATACGGATCGGGCCGCTCCCCCGCCGGCGGCCGCCACGGCAACCGCCGCCGATGCCGGTCGTACCAGTCGAGCAGCAGCGCGGGACGGTCGACGCCGGCTTCGACAGATACTTTCTTTTTAGCGGAGCTGGATGCGGGCACGTCTCACTCTAGATTTGGAATCAGTCAATTGCCAGAGATTGCGAACTATAACGCGTTGCGTTATAGTCGACCATGATCCAAGGCTTCGCCGACCCCGAAACAGAGTTGATCTGGTCCGGCCAGCGGAGCCGAAAACTGCCGGCCGATATTCAAAACGTGGCCCTCAGAAAGCTTCGTCTCTTGAATCAGGCCCGGGTGCTCGGTGACCTCCGGGTTCCGCCCGGCAACCGGCTGGAAGCCCTGAAGGCGGACCGGCTAGGACAGCACTCGATCCGGATCAACGACCAATGGCGGATATGCTTCGTCTGGAATGAGGGGGGACCGACAGATGTCGAAATCGTCGACTACCACGACTAAAAGCAGTCTGCTTCAAAACCCGCACCCCGGCGAAATCCTGCTGGAGGAGTTCCTCAAGCCGATGAGCCTTAGCCAGAACGGGCTCGCGCGCGCGGTCCATGTCGCCCCGCGCCGTATCAACGAGATCGTGCTGGGCAAGCGCGATATCACCGCCGACACCGATCTGCGGCTCGCGCGTTATTTCGGCCTTTCGGAAGGATTCTTCCTCGGTTTGCAAATGGACTACGATCTGATGCAGCGGCGCCGCGAGATCGATCGCGACCTGAAGACCATTCGCCCGCGCGCAGCGTGACCTGGACGACCACTCCCGCTATAATAAGCGGATGGCAAAACCCGGCTTCATCAGCGCCAAACCGCTTTCCGTCCTGCTCAGCGACGTCTTTTCCGACGCCTATGCCAAGCAGGGCTTTGCCGCGCGCGAGCTGGTGACGCGCTGGGCGGAGATCGCCGGGCCGCAGATCGCCGCCTTCTCGCAGCCCATCAAGATGCAATGGCCGCGGCCGGTGGAAGGCCAGCCACAGGAGCCGGCGACGCTGGTGCTGCGGGTGGAAGGGCCGATGGCGCTGGAGATCCAGCATTCCTCCGACGTCATCCTCGACCGGGTCAACCGCTTCTTCGGCTGGAGCGCGGTCGGCCGGCTGGCGCTGCGGCAGGCGCCGCTGTCGCGCCCGAAACTCCCGGCCATCCCCCGTCCACTGGACCCCAAGGCGGTGGCGAAAGTCGCCGAAACGCTGTCGGCGGTGGAAGATGAACAACTGCGCGACGCGCTGGCGCGGCTCGGCGCCGCTATCAAGCGAAATTGAGCCCATCGCCCGGCCCTGTCGGCACAACCCGCCATTGCCACAATTATCGTTTCAAGCTAGCCAATGCTTCACTAGACAAGGCCTTACTGGACAAGGCTTCTTTTCGTAAACGTTGGGCGTGAACGCGCCATTTCGGGGACTTCTCATGATTACGCGCCGCGCCTTCAATGCTGCCCTGTCGCTGACCGGCCTCGCTCTCGTCGCCGGCCTCTCGCCGCTGCGGCTGATTTCGGATGTGAAGGCGCAGGGCGCCGCCGACGTCGCCAAGCCGCAGTCGCTGCCCGACATGGGACTCGGCCCGGCCAACGCGTCCGTGACCATCACCGAATACGCCTCGATGACCTGTCCGCACTGCGCGGCCTTCACCGAAACCGTGTTTCCGAAGATCAAGTCGGAATTCATCGATACCGGCAAGATCCGTTTCGTGTTCCGCGAATTCCCGCTCGACATCAAGGCGGCCGCGGGCTCGATGCTGGCGCGCTGCATCGCCAAGGACGACGCCGCGAAATATTTCGCCGTCGTCGATTTGCTGTTCAAGCAGCAGAACGAGTGGGTGGTGAAGAACACCACGGAGACGCTGACCCGGATCGGCAAGCAGGCCGGCCTGACCCAGCAGGCGGTCGAGGATTGCCTGAAGGACCAGGCGCTGCTCGACAAGATCGCCGCCGACCAGAAATTCGCCGCCGACGTGCTGAAGGTCAATTCGACGCCGACCTTCTTCCTCAACGGCGAGATGCTCAAGGGCGAACAGTCCTTCGAAGAGTTCAGCAAGCGCATCAATGCGCTGCTGAAGAGCTGATCGCGCGCACTTTCGGGAGCACGCCTTGCTCATCACCCGCCGCGCCTTCGCTGCCGCAACTGCGGCTTTGTCGTGGACCGCGCTGACCTCACGCGCGACGGCGGTGCCGGCCAGCGCAGTAACCAAGCCGCAGGCGCTGCCCGACATGGCGCTCGGACCTGCCGACGCCAAGGTGACGATCGTCGAGTATGCGGCGTCGACCTGCCCGCACTGCGCCGCGTTCAACAAGGACGTATTTCCGAAGCTCAAGTCGGAATTCGTCGACACCGGCAAGGTGCGCTACGTGTTCCGCGAGTTTCCGCTCAACATCAAGGACCTCGCCTGCGCGATGGTGGCGCGCCGCATTGCCGGCGACGACTCCGCTAAATATTTTGCTGTGATCGAGATCATGTTCCGGCAGCAGGACCAGATGGTGAAGCAGACCTCCGACACGCTGCGGCTGATCGGGCGGCAGGCCGGCCTCAGCACCCAGGCAGTCGAGGACTGCCTGAAAGACCAGGCGATGCAGGACAAGATCTCTGCCGGCCAGAAATATGCCGAGGAGGTGCTGAAGGTCGAGGGCACGCCCACCTTCTTCATCAACGGCGACGAGATCGTCGGCGAGGCCGCCTTCGAGGAATTCGCTCGCCGCATCAATTCGCTGTTGAAAAGCTGATTCGCGCCCGCTGATTCGCGCGATCGCATAAGTCCAGCAAAAGACTGGACAAAACCCCTATAAAACCCTTGGGAAAAGCCGCCTCGGGGCGTTGCCCTCCGGCCCCGGCATGGCCATTGTCGGCGGCCATAAGAGCCGCAAAGCCGGTTCGTCCACACACCGACATTGCCTTCCATGGTATTGTCACGGCTGGGAGATTCGCGCCCGGCCAAGCGAGATTTTTGCTTATGAAACTCACGCGCCTCCGCCTCCACGGTTTCAAGTCGTTCGTTGAACCCACCGACTTCATGATCGAACCCGGTCTCACCGGCGTGGTCGGCCCGAACGGCTGCGGCAAATCCAACCTTGTCGAGGCGCTGCGCTGGGCGATGGGCGAGACCTCGCACAAGTCGCTGCGCGCCGCCGACATGGACGCGGTGATCTTCGCCGGTTCCGGCAACCGTCCGGCGCGCAACCACGCCGAAGTGACGATGACGATCGACAATGCCGATCGTTCGGCGCCGGCCGCGATGAACGACAGCCAGGTGCTGGAAATCTCGCGCCGCATCGAGCGCGAGGCGGGTTCGGTCTATCGCATCAACGGCCGCGACGTCCGCGCCCGCGACGTCCAGATCCTGTTTGCCGACGCCGCCACCGGCGCGCGTTCGCCGGCACTGGTTCACCAGGGCAAGATCGGCGAAATCATTCAGGCCAAGCCCGAACAGCGCCGCCGCGTGCTGGAAGACGCCGCCGGTGTCGCCGGGCTGCATGCCCGCCGCCACGAAGCCGAACTGCGGCTGAAGGCCGCCGAAACCAACCTGCTCCGCGTCGAGGACGTGATCGGCCAGCTCTCCGGCCAGGTCGACGGCCTGAAGAAGCAGGCGCGCCAGGCCATCCGGTTCCGCGAAGTCGCGGCCAGGGTGCGCAAGGCCGAGGCCACGCTGTTCCACCTGCGCTGGCTGGAGGCCCATGCCGACGTGGCGGAAGCCGCCCACACCCATGATCTCAACGTTCGCGAGATGGCCGAGCGCACGCGCGAGCAGGCGGAAGCCGCCCGCATCCAGGCGATCCGCGCCTCTGAATTGCCGGCACTGCGCGAAGGCGAAGCGGCCGCGGCCGCCGGTCTGCAGCGCCTGACCAATGCCCGCGAGCAGCTCGACCGCGAGGAAGCACGGGCCAAGGAGCGCGTCACCGAACTCGACCGCCGGCTGCAGCAGTTCGCCGCCGACATCGCCCGCGAACAGCAGCAGTCTGCGGATGCCGAGATCGCGTTGCAGCGGCTCGACACCGAAGACGCCGAGATCAAGGAAGAGATCAAGTCGCGGGTCGAGAAGCGTTCCGGCGTCGACGAGCGCGTCACCGAAGCCGAAGCGACGCTGGCTGCCGCCGAGCAGATGTTCGGCGAACTGACCACGGCACTCGCCGACCTCACCGCCAGGCGCAACCAGTTGGAAGCCGGCGTCCGCAGCCATCGCGACCGGCTCGCCAAACTCGACCAGGACATCGCCAACGTCGCGCGCGACGAGGCGAAGCTCGCCGAGGAAACTGGCAGTCTCGGCGACATCGACGCGCTCGCCGCCACCATGGAGACCGCGCAGGAAACGCTCGCGGCATCGGAAGCCGCGGCCCAGTCTTCGGAGACCAGCCACGTCGCCGCGCGGCAGAAGCTGGAAGCCTCCCGCGCGCCGCTTGCCGAGGCCGACAAGCGCGTGCAGCGGCTCGAGACCGAAGCCCGCACCATTTCAAAGCTGGTCAACGGCGAGACCAAGAACCTGTGGCCGCCGATCATCGACGGCGTCACCGTTGCCAAGGGCTATGAAAAGGCGCTTGGCGCCGTGCTCGGCGACGACCTCGACGCGCCGGTCGATCCGTCGGCGCCGATGCGCTGGACCAATGCCGGCGCGACCTTCGACGATCCGGCGTTGCCGGCAGGCGTCGAAGCCCTCGCCTCCCATGTCGAGGCCCCAGCCGAACTGGCGCGTCGCCTGGCGCAGATCGGCGTCGTGCCGAAGGAGCGCGGCGCGGAACTGGTATCGCAACTGAAGACCGGCCAGCGGCTGGTGTCGCTCGAAGGCGACGTCTGGCGCTGGGACGGTTTTGTCGCAGCCGCACATGCGCCGACCGGTGCGGCACGCCGTCTTGCCGAGCGTGCCCGGCTGATCGATATCGAACACGAGCTGGAAGAAGCCCGTACTGACGCCGTGGCCAAACGACAGGCGCTGGAAGACGCCGAGTCTGAACTGAAGATGGCATCGAGCGCCGAGACCGCCGCCCGCGAGGCCTGGCGCGCCGCGCAGCGCGAAGCCGACGCCGCGCGCGAACGCCATGCCACGACCGAGCGCGAAATCAACCGCCACAGCGCCCGCAAATCGGCGCTGACCGAAGCCCACAACCGCCTCAACGCCGACCTCACCGAAGCCTATGGCGCGCACCAGACCGCGACCGCGGCGCTCGAGGAACTGCCTGACAGCCACGACACCGAGGCACGGCTTGCGGCCGTCCGCACCGACATCGAAGGCCATCGCCGGTTTGCGGCGCAAGTGCGCGCCGAGGCCCAGGCGCTGGCGCG
>Ga0209023_10003471_pt1 | contig 18806 bp, 19 predicted proteins | sample LakOneMetagenome_FD_187468 | JGI IMG/M metagenome (GOLD analysis project Ga0209023, IMG submission 187468) | Freshwater and sediment microbial communities from Lake Erie, Canada (SPAdes) (version 2) | ecosystem: Environmental > Aquatic > Freshwater > Lentic | place: Lake Erie, Canada...
CGAAGCTCGGTTTCCGCAAGGGTGACAACGCTTCGATGGTTCAGATGGAGCTCGTTCTCGAGCCGCTGACCCCGAAGGTCAAGCACTCCAAGACCTCCACGGTGACGGCTGAGAAGCCCGTCGTCGATGAGGTTGTTGTTGCTGACGCCGAGGTTGCTGACGAAGCTGCCGCTGAGGTCGTCGTCGAGGAGCCCACCGAGGCTGCCGCCGAGGCCACGGACGCCAAGTAGTAACACGTTTATCCAGAAGGGCCCGACTTCGGTCGGGCCCTTCTTTTTTGCCGGTCCCGTTGGTCGAGACCCGGTTAGGGTTGGACCATGACTGACGCGCTTCCTGCCCTGAACGAACGCGTGACCGCTGATCGGGAGCTGCGCCAGCCGGTTCACCCGCACGTGCAGCTCTGGCGGCCCGCCTCCGAAGACGACATCGACGGCATCTGGCAGCTGCGCGAGGCGATGGGACGCCTGGACCACCCGAACTACCTCACCACCCGCGGCGCAATCGCCGCCGACTTCGGCTACTCGCACGTGAACGTTGCTCGTGACTCCATCGTGGGCGTCGACGCCGACGGCCGGATCGTCGCCAATGGCATGGTGCTCTGCCCGCCGCGCCAGGAAACTCTGGTGCGCTCGATCTTGATCGGCGGGGTGCACCCGGAGCTGCGAGGCCGCGGGATCGGCCGTGAGCTCCTGGCCTGGCAGGTGGGTCGGGCCAGACAGCAATTGGCTTCATCGACCAAAGCCCTTCCCGGCTGGATCTTCGCCTACGCCGATGAGCGCGCGCCGCAGAGCGCGCGACTGTTCGAACGCGGCGGGCTTGAGCTCACGCGGTACTTCCTGTCACTGGAGCGTCCCCTCGATCAGCCCGTGCGCCCGGTTGAGCCGGCTGAAGGCATCCGTATCGCCGTGTACACCGCCGCGGATTCCGCCCAGGTGCACGGAGCCCGAGATGACGCCTTCATGGACCACTGGGCGAGCCAGCCGATGAGCGATGAGAACTGGGCGGCGTTCGTGAACGGGCGCTGGTTCCGACCCGACCTGTCCTTCGTGGCGTGGGCGGGCGACGAGGTCGTGGGCTTCGTGCTCTCCACGGCGAACGAGAACGTCTGGACGACCCAGGGCTTCACCGGCAGCTACATCGATCTGGTGGGGGTGGCCAGCGGATGGCGTGGCCGGCACATCGCGCAGTCTTTGCTGGCCGCCCAGCTCGAGGCCGGCCAGGCCCTGGGGCACGACCGGGTGACACTGGCTGTGGACTCGGACAGTCCCACCGGGGCCCTGGGCCTGTATACCGGGATGGGATTCCACGCCGTGCACCGCAAAATGGCCTACACGCTGCAGTTTTAGGCCCGTCGCACTGCTGGCTTAGGCTGAAGCCATGGCTGAAACTGTGCGTCCACTGAGCGAGCGGGTGTCTGCTCCCGTCGAGCTCGCTCTGCCCGAGCATGTCGATATCGCCCGCTGGCGAGCGGCGACGAGCGCTGACATCGACGCGATCTGGGATCTGGTGCTGGCCATCAGCCGAGTCGACCACCCGAACTTCCTCGCCGCCCGCGAAGAGGTCGCGGAGGATTTCGGTTTCTCGTTTTTCGACGCCACGACCGATTCCCTCCTCGGCTTCTCCGCAAACGGTGCGCTTCTGGCGTATGGCACGGTCATCATCTCGCCCGGCCGGCGCACCCTGGTGAAATCCAAAGTCTCCGGCGGCGTGCATCCGCAGTGGCGTGCTCGGGGTATCGGTCGGGTGCTCCTTGAGTGGCAGCTTGGGCGCGCGCGACAGCAGCTGGCCTCATCAGAGCAGACATTGCCGGGCTGGATCCAGGCCTATGCCGATGAGCGGGCACCGCAGAACGCACGGTTGCTCGAACACGCCGGCCTCAGCGTGGCGCGGTATTTCGTTGAGTTGCAGCGCGTTCTCGCGGATCCGATTCGGGGCGGCGAACTGGGCGAGGGTTTGCGCCTCGCGCCGTATTCTGCCGGGGTGTCCGTCGCCGTGCACGCGGCGCACGATGAGGCGTTCGCCGATCACTGGTCGAGCCAGCCGCTCAGCGACGAGTCCTGGGCCTCGTTCACGGCGGCCGAGACGTTTCGATCCGAGCTCTCGTTCGTGGTCTACGGAACGGATGCCGCCGGCCGGGAGCAGGTCGCCGGGTATCTGCTGAGCACGGTGAACCCTGACGACTGGGAAGGCGCCGGGTTCAGCAGCAGCTACATCGCGCTGGTCGGTGTGCTGCGCGACTGGCGCGGCCGCCACATCGCGCAAGCCCTGCTCGGCGCTCACCTCGTGGCGAGCCGTGCGGCCGGGCATGATCGCGCCACCCTTGACGTGGACACCGACAGCCCCACCGGCGCGGTCGGCCTCTACACCGGCATGGGTTTCGTGGCGGCCCACCGCGAGCTCGTTTTCACCAGGGAGTTCTAGGAACGCGGATACCGCCGGTCGAGCCGCCCGGTCCTGGTCCTCACCCTATTGAAAGAAAGCTTTCGAAAGAATCCTTTTATTGCTAGTCTGAGCGCATGAGCCAGACCCCCGACCCCGCCGCTCCGCTCCGGTCCGCGGCCATCCGGTCCGACGCGGATGTCGTGACCGAGGCTTCCGCCCTGCAGGCGCTGGCGCATCCGCTGCGACTGCGGCTACTGGGCCTGCTGCGCCTCTACGGGCCGTCAACGGCCACTCGGCTGGCGTCGACGTGCGACGCGTCACCGGCTCTGGTCAGCTATCACCTGCGCACCCTCGCGGAGGCGTCGTTCATCGTTGCGGCCACCCCGGAAGACCTGGCGGGGATCAGCACGCATGGCCGCGACCGGTGGTGGAAAGCAGCGACCAGGACCACCTTCACCTCACCGCCACCGGCCCACGACCTGGCCGCCCTGGCCGCCCACGACGACTTCGCCGCCGCCGTGCTGGCGCTGTACACGGACCGGGCACGCGCCTGGCTGGGCGCGCAGCACACCTGGTCGCGTGAGTGGCAGGAAGCGAGCACCTTCAGCGACGCGTCACTGCTGTTGACTCCGGAGGAAACCCGGCAGCTCAAGAACGATATGGCGGCCCTGTTGGCACGTTACCGGCGGCAGGAACCGGGGTCGGGCTCGGCGAGCGGTGCGGCGCCGGCGGGAGCAGTGCTGGTGGCGGCACAATTCCTGGTCTTCCCGGATCCGGAGCAGCACCCGCAACCCGGCCCGCAATGACCGGCCGTCCCCGGGTGGCGCTGTCGGCACTGCTGACCGCCCACACCCTCTCGCAGACCGGAAACGCCATCACGGTATTGGCCACGCCCTTCTACGTGCTCGCCCAGGGCGGTACCGGCGTCGAGGTCGGCATCGCCGCCACCTTCGCCACCGTGCCCATCGTGCTCGGCGGGCCGCTCGGCGGGGCCTTGGTCGATCGCATCGGACATCGGCTTTCCAGCGTGATCGCGGATGCCGCGAGCGCGGTGACGCTGGCCGCCATCGCCGTGCTGGCCGGGACAGGCAACCTGCCGTTCTGGGGATTCCTGCTGCTGATCTTCCTCAGTGGGCTGCTGGACACCCCCGGCAACACCGCCCGGCACGTGTTGCTTCCGCCCCTGGCAACGGCCAACCGGATCGCCCTCGAACGGACCGTCGGATTCGCCACCGGAGTCGAGCGCGTCGCCATGCTCGTCGGGGCTCCGTTGGGCGGGGTGCTGGTGAGCGTGCTGGGGCCGCCCGCGGCCTTCGCCACCACCGCGGTCGCTTTCGTCATCGCGGCGACCCTGGTGTTGGTCTGTGTGCCGCGGCCGGACCGGGCGGGCATGGCCCGCGCCGATCTGGCGGCGGTCGGCGTTCCCCGGGTGTCCTATTGGCGTGACCTCGTGGCGGGTTTTCGCTTCGTCTCAGCTCATCCCCTGCTGCGACTGATCGTGTTCGTCGTGTTTCTGATCAACCTGCTCGACGCCGCCAGATTCTCGGTGCTGCTGCCGATCCACGCGGCGGCGCACCTGCAGGGAGCTGTGGCGGTCGGACTGCTCACCGGCGCGCTCGGCGGCGGAGCACTGGTCGGATCGCTCGTCTACGGGTTCTTCGGTCAGGGCTGGCCCCGGCGACCGTGGTTCATGGTGGCCTTGGGCGTGACCGGAGGCCCGTTCTCGGTGGCCCTCGCCGTCCAGGCGCCCTTTTCCGTGCTCATCGCGCTGGCGGCGGTGATCGGGCTGGCGGCGGGCATCATCAATCCCATCATCGGAGTGCTCCAACTCCAACTGGCGCCGCGCGCGATGCGCGCTCGCGTCTACAGCCTGATGGTCGCCGGGTCCTGGGCCGGAGTACCGATCGGGGCGCTGCTCGCCGGTATCGCGGCAGAGCGCATCGGGCTGACCGCCTCGTTCATCATCATCGGAGTCAGCTATGTGATCGTCTCGCTGGCTCCGCTGCGGGGAGGCGCTTGGACGGGCATGGGCCCGTTCCCGGCGCGGCCTGCTTAGAGAGCTTTGACCATTTCGAGCTCGTTGGTGGTGGGATCGAGGTTGTAGGGAATGGCTTCGCCGGTGGCGATGAATCCTCGGTTTTCGTAGGCCGTGATCGCCCGGATGTTGTGTTCGTGAACGTGCAGGGTCAACCGGTCGCCCTCGGTGCCGGCCCAGGCCTCGACGGCGGCCAGCAGGGCATCCGTCACCCCCGCGCCGCGGCCTCGATAGTCGGGTGTGACGTAGACGCCCACCAGCAATGCGCCGACGGAGGGGTCGACGTAGCCGCCCATCGTGCCGATCCAGCGGCCTAAGGCGTCGATCGCGACGACGGCGATGCCGTGCTCCGCGGAGCCGCGACGGCCCCGCATCCGCCACTCGGTTTCGTCGCGCCCGAGGGCCTCCTCCAGGTTCTCCATATAGGCCGTGGGCGTGTCGCGGATCATCTCCAGCCGGAGCTCGCGCACATCGCGCCAGTCGGAATCACGGGTGGGCCGAAGGGAATATGTCTGAGTCGTCACATGTCGACCCTAACCCCGCCGATGATGGGAGCAGTGCTGGGCCGGTTACCGGGCGGCCGGCTGCAGACGGTTTTCACCGGGTAGCCGCTCCGGCGGCAGTTCGGCCAGTCGCTGCAGGGCCGTGGTGACGGAATCCGCGTAGATCTGGCCGCCGGTGCTCCCCGGGTGGATGCCGTCTCCGGCGAGCAGATCCGTATGCGCGGCGATGGCATCGTGCCAGTTGGCGAGTTCGACCTGTCGGTTGCGCGCGGAGTAGTCGGCAAGGGACGCATTCACGCCGGCCGTCCAGTCACGGTCGGCGAACGCGTTCACCAGGATGAGCTTGCGGTCCGGCCCGATCACCGTCGTGATCCGGGCGAGCTCTTCCGCGGTGATGGGCCCGTTCGTACCCAGGCCGACCACCACGATGGGACGCAGCGTGCCGGCTTGGGCGAGATCCGCCAATATGCCCGCTGCGGAACGCATGCCGCGGGACACGGCGGCGTCGATGGAGATGCCGGGGAATGTGCTCTGCAATTCGGCGGCGGAGGCGAGCATGACCGAATCTCCCACGGCGGAGATCAGATCGCCGCCGGGCAGCGGGGCCGGTGTTGCGGCTGCGTCCTGCGCACTTTTCGCGGCCGCATCCAGCGCCTGCTGGCCGCGCTCGATCTCGATCTCTGCGCTGGCCCGGTCCGGCGCATTGGTGAGTGCCGTGGCCGTTCCGCCTGACATCACCAGCAACGCCACGGCGAGGGTCGCCACCAGGACTCGACCTTTCCCCGGCAGACCCGACAGGGCCCGCAGTGCGCGGATGACGCCACGGATGCCGTCGCGGCGCACCGGCTGTTCCAGCCAGCGGTAGGAGGCGCCCGCCGCGCCCAGGGTTAATACCACCGCCAATACTCCGATCAGGGCCACCCGGAGCGGTGTCGGCGGTCCGGGAAGTCCGACCTGGAGCAGCACGAGCACCGGCCAATGCCAGAGATAGATGCCGTAGGAGCGCTCGCCGATGTATCGCAGTGGTGTCGCATCCAGGGCGCGGCCGAAACCACCTCCGCGCACACCGGCCCAGATCACCACCGCGGTGAGCAGGCTGACCGCCGCCAGGCCGCCGCGGTAGGTCACTGTTCCGCCTTCAGGCAGCACCACCGCGGCGACGACGATCCCGAGGACCGCGGCCCCGCCGAGCCACGGTCGAAGCCGGGGCAGCTCATCGCGCAGCCCGGCAGGTCGGCGCAGCAGCAGGGCCAGCGCCGCACCGGTGAACAGTCCGAAACTGTGGGTGTCCGAGCCGTAGTACACCCGGGTCGGGTCGGTGCCGGGCTGATACAGCACGCCCATCCAGAGCATTGAGGCGACCGCGAGCACGGCAACGAGGGCAAGGCGCAGCCGGGCGTTGCGCAGCAGCAGGATGGCCAGGAGCAGGATCGGCCAGATCACGTAGAACTGTTCCTCGACGGCCAATGACCAGAGATTGCGAAACAGTTCGGGCTGGGCAGCCGCGAAATAACTCGTATCGCTCGCGATGGAAACCCAGTTGTAGCCGAACGTCACAGCGCCCAGCAATTGCGTGCCCAGACCCACGAGCACGTCCCCGCCGATGAGCCAGGCCGCCGTGCAGCTGACGAGAATGAGCGGCACCAGCGGCGGAACCAGGCGCCGGGCCCGGCGCTGCCAGAAATTGCGCAGGGAGACGCTCCCGGTGCGGGCGCGCTCCGACACGAGCAATCCGGTGATCAGGAAGCCGCTGATGACAAAGAACACATCCACGCCGATGAACCCGCCGGGCAGGGCTTGGGGGAAGAAATGATAGATCACGACGCCGATCACGGCGATGGCACGCAATCCGTCCAGGCCCGCCAGTCGTGCGCCCCGGGGATCCCGGGGAGACAGGGCGACAGCTGTGGGGGAGGTGGTGTTGGAGGGTGCGGTGGCGGGACCGGTTTCAGGTGTCTGTGGGGATTTCATGAGCGTTGCGCAGATCGGGGGCGGACGGAACTGCGGCTTCAACGATAACCCGCGCCAGCCGCCTAGTCTTATTCCTGTGAATCTTTCTGCGCCCGTCATCGGCCCGCCCTGGCCTCCGGTTACGCGCATCCGCCTGGACGTCGCCTACGACGGCACCGAATTCGCCGGCTGGGCCCGGCAGCCCGGGTTTCGCACCGTTCAGGGTGAGATCGAAGACGGCCTCGCCACCATCCTGCAGAATTATCCACCGCATCCCACGCTCATCGTGGCCGGCCGCACGGACGCCGGCGTGCACGCGCGCGGCCAGGTCGCCCACTTCGACCTCACCCCGGAACAGGCTGAGTCCCTCATCAGAGTGAAGCGCGGCACCGGCGATCGCCCAGCTGTGCCCCTCGCGACTGCGGTGCAACGGCGGTTGAGCGGAATTCTGGTCACCCAACCGGACATTGTGCTGCGCACCGCCACCGTCGTGCCGCACAGCTTCGATGCGCGGTTTTCCGCGCTCTGGCGCCGGTATGAGTACCGCATTTCGGACTTGCACGCCCTGCGAGACCCGCAGCAGCGGTTGCGCACCACGTGGCATCCGGGCAAGCTCGACGTTGACCTGATGAACGACGGCGCGGCCAATCTCGTGGGCCTGCACGACTTCGCCGCCTATTGCAAGCCGCGACCGGGTGCCACGACGATCCGCACCCTGCAGGACTTCCGCTGGCGCCGCGACGACGACGGAGTGCTCGTTGCCACTCTGGTGGCGGATGCCTTCTGCCACAGCATGGTGCGCGCCCTGGTGGGCGCCTGCGTGGCCGTGGGGGAGGGCCGCCTCGATGCCGCGCGCCTGGTGAACCTGCACATCGAACGCGCCCGGATCACGGAGTTCAAGGTGATGCCCGCTGAGGGCCTGACCCTCATCGATGTGGGCTACCCGGATGACGCGCAGCTGGCCTATCGCGCCGTCGCGACCCGCAACCGCCGTTCCCTGCCCATCGCCTGAGCCGGCTCGAGTTGCGATAAGCCTCGGCGAAGACTAACGTTATTCTTTGATGTCTGCGCGTTGCAGCGCGACATACGAACGTGAGCCCTCCATCGACAGTGTTTTCATCACGAAAACGCGCCCGGAGCGGGATTCACGAACACCTCCGTTCGAAAAGAAGAAAGCAGCACAATAGTGACGCGCACTTATACCCCCAAGGCAAGCGAACTCCAGCACGACTGGGTTGTCATCGATGCCACTGATATCGTCCTCGGACGTCTGGCCAGCCACGCGGCGATTCTGCTGCGCGGCAAGCACAAGGCAACCTTCTCGCCGCACATGGACGGTGGCGACTTCGTCATCATCGTGAACGCGGACAAGATCGCCCTGACCGGCAAGAAGCTCGACCTCAAGATTGCTTACCGCCACTCCGGTTACCCGGGCGGCCTCACGGCAACCAACTACTCCGAGATGCTCGAGAAGCACCCGACGCGTGCGGTTGAGAAGGCGATTCGCGGCATGCTGCCGAAGAACTCGCTCGGCCGTGCACAGCTGACGAAGCTCAAGGTCTACGCCGGCCCCGAGCACCCGCACTCCGCTCAGCAGCCCAAGCCGTACACCCTCGGCCAGGTCGCGCAGTAGCGCTGACCCCCAAGACTTCTCGACTCTAGAAAAAGGATTCAACCCATCGTGGCGCAGATCGCAGACCAGATTGACGCAACTCCCGAGAGCTACTCGACCGAGACTCCCGCCGAGACCGTAACCAAGGCGCCTCGCGCCGTCCTCAACGTTCCCGGCGCAGCCGTGGGCCGTCGCAAGCAGGCCATCGCCCGCGTGCGCATCGTCCCCGGCTCCGGAACCATCGTTGTGAACGGCCGCGAGTTCGCGGATTACTTCCCCAACAAGCTGCACCAGCAGCTCATCAACGACCCGTTCAAGGTTCTTGACCTTCTCGGCTCGTACGATGTCATCGCTCGTATCACCGGTGGTGGCCCCTCGGGCCAGGCCGGCGCGCTTCGCCTCGGCATCGCTCGCTCGCTCAACCTGATCGACGAAGAGAACAACCGCGCCATCCTGAAGAAGAACGGCTTCCTGAGCCGCGACGCTCGCGTCAAGGAGCGCAAGAAGGCCGGACTGAAGAAGGCCCGTAAGGCGCCTCAGTTCTCTAAGCGCTAACCCGCTCGTCGGATACCCTGACTCTATGTCTCGACTATTCGGCACGGACGGCGTTCGGGGCCTGGCCAACCGTGATCTCACGGCTGGCCTGGCCCTGAGCCTTGCCCAGGCCAGCGCAGCAGTATTGACCACCGGACGTCGTGCCACCGCACGTCTCGCCGAGGGTCGCCGCCCGGTAGCCGTGGTCGCACGCGACCCCCGCATCTCCGGTGAATTCCTGACGGCCGCAGTCTCGGCCGGACTGGCCAGCAGTGGCGTCGATGTTCTCGACGCCGGGGTGATCCCCACTCCTGCCGCCGCCTTCCTGATCGCCGACATCGGCGCCGACTTCGGTGTGATGATTTCCGCCTCACACAACGCGGCCCCCGACAACGGCATCAAGATCTTCGCCTACGGCGGAACCAAACTTCCCGACGACGTAGAAGACCGCATCGAGTCCTACATCGGTCGCGACACGCTCATGCCCATCGGCGGCGACGTCGGACGCGTGCGCCGCTTCGCCGACGCCGAAGACCGCTATGTGGTGCACCTGCTTGGCACGCTGCCCCACCGCCTCGACGGCATCCATGTGGTGCTCGACTGCGCCCACGGCGCCGCGGCCGGCGTCTCGCCGCAAGTCTTCACGGATGCCGGCGCCCGCCTCACCGTGATCGGCGCCGACCCGGACGGCCTGAACATCAACGACGGAGTGGGTTCGACCCACCTCGACAACCTCGCCAAGGCCGTGCTTGAACACGGTGCCGATGTGGGGATTGCCCATGACGGCGACGCCGACCGCTGCCTGGCCGTGGATCGTGACGGCAACATCGTGGACGGCGACCAGATCATGGCCATCCTCGCGGTATCGATGGCCGAACGCGGCGTGCTGAAAGACCGCACCCTCGTGGCCACCGTGATGAGCAACCTTGGTCTGCGCAAGGCGATGGCCGCCAACGACATCACCATGGTGCAGACCAAGGTGGGCGACCGTTACGTGCTCGAAGAGCTCAACGAACACGGCTACTCGCTCGGCGGAGAGCAGTCCGGGCACGTGATCATGACCAAGTACGCCACCACCGGCGACGGCATCCTCACTGGACTGCACCTCGTGGCCGAAATGGCTCGCACCGGCAAGACGCTCGCCGAGCTGGCATCCGTGATGACGGTCTACCCGCAGATCCTGGTGAATGTGCGCGGCGTTGACCACCGGGCCCTGAATTCCGACGAGGTCATCGCCGAGGCTGTTCGCGAGGCGGAGGCTGAGCTCGGTGAGACCGGACGCGTGCTGCTGCGCCCCTCCGGCACCGAGCCCATGGTTCGCGTGATGGTGGAGGCCGCCGATCAGCCCACCGCCGATCGCCTGGCCCATCAACTCGCCGCAGTCGTGCTCGAGCGCCTCGCCAACTAGCGCCTCGCAAGGGCGTGAAGCATGCCAACTGACAGGTTGCGCCCCATGGCTGATGGGCAAGGGGCGGAAGGTGTCCGCTCGCGAGCGGGATTGCATCTGGGGAAGCTAAACCTTGCGAAGCAGCACCGACGACACCGCGTGGGTGGAGTCCTTGCGCAGCACCAGGGTGGCGCGTGACCGGGTGGGACGGATGTTCTGCAGCAGGTTGGGCTCATTGATGCTCGTCCAGATGCTGCGCGCCCGCGCCCGAGCCTCGTCTTCGGTGAGCGTGGCGTAACGGTGGAAGTACGAGCGCGGATTGGCGAAGGCGCCGCGCTGGAGCTTGAGGAAGCGATCTTCATACCAGCCGGCGATGTCCTGGGTACGAGCGTCGACATAGATGGTGAAGTCGAACAGGTCGCTGACGGCCAGCCCGTGGCCGGCCCCGGGAGGCTGGAGCACGTTGAGGCCCTCGACGATGAGGATATCCGGCCGGCGCACCACGATTTGGGCGTCGGGCACGATGTCATAGCTCAGGTGTGAATAAAAGGGAGCGCGCACTTCGCTGGCGCCGCTCTTGATGGCGCTGACGAAGCGCAGCAGGGCGCGGCGATCGTAGGCCTCCGGGAAACCCTTGCGTTCCATCAGCCCCCGGCGGGCCAGCTCGGCGTTGGGGAAAAGGAATCCGTCGGTGGTGACCAGTTCCACCCGCGGAGTGTCCTCCCACCGGGCGAGCATCTCCCGCAGCAGCCGGGCGACCGTGGATTTACCGACGGCGACCGAACCGGCCACGCCGATCACGAACGGCGTGCGCTGGGCGCGTTCACCGAGGAAATCGCTCGTGGCCCGGTGCAATTGGCGCGCTCCCGCGGCATACAGGTTGAGCAGCCGGCTCAGCGGGAGGTAGACATCCGTCACCTCGTTGAGGTCGAGGGGTTCGCCCAAACCTCGGAGTTGAACGAGTTCGGTCTCTTTCAGCGGGAGGCGAGTAGTGGGCGCCAGCGCCGCCCAGTCCGCCCGGTCGAGCTCTACAAAGGGGGTGCCGTGGCCGTTGTTACGCTCACTGAACATCGGATCGGACATTTCACCAAGCTTAGTCCGACTAAAATCAAGGCCATGTGTGGAATTGTTGGATACGTCGGAAACAATAAAAGCGTCGAAGTCCTGATGGGCGGACTGCGCAGGCTCGAGTACCGGGGGTATGACTCCGCCGGGATCGCGGTCATCGATGAATCGGGCGCGCTCACCACGGTGAAGCGCGCGGGCAAGCTCAAGATGCTCAGCGATGAGCTCGCCGCGCACCCCATCGAGAACGGGCGCACCGGCATCGGGCACACCCGCTGGGCCACCCACGGCGGCCCGACCGATGAGAACGCGCACCCGCACCTGGGTGACAACGGCAAGCTCGCCCTCATTCACAACGGCATCATCGAGAACTTCGCGCCCTTGCGCGACGAACTGCTCGCTGAGGGCTACAACTTCGTCAGCGAAACCGACACCGAGGTCGCCGCCGTGCTGCTCGGCCGCGAGTACCAGCGCGTCGGAGACCTGGGTGAGGCGTTCCGCGCCATCGTCAACCGCCTCGACGGCGCGTTCACCCTGCTGGCCGTGCACGCGGACCAGCCCGGCGTCGTCGTGGGCGCCCGCCGCAACTCCCCGCTGGTGATCGGGCTGGGCGACGGCGAGAACTTCCTCGGCTCCGACGTGGCCGCCTTCGTCGAGTACACCCGCCGGGCCGTGGCCATCGGCCAGGACCAGATCGTCACCATCACCGCGGATTCCGTGAGCGTGACCGACTTCGACGGCCAGACCGTCGAAGCAGAAGAGTTCGACATCGCCTGGGACGCCTCGGCGTCCGAAAAGGGCGGCTGGTCCAGCTTCATGGCCAAGGAAGTCTCCGAGCAGCCGGATGCCGTGGCCAACACCCTGCGCGGCCGCATTCACGAGGGCCACGTGGTCGTTCCCGAACTCACTGAATTCGGTGATGATGTGCTGGCGGGCATCCGACGCATCGTCATCATCGCCTGCGGCACCGCGGCCTATGCGGGCCAGACCGCCAAGTACGCCATCGAGAAGTGGGCCCAGGTTCCGGTCGACGTGGAACTCAGCCACGAGTTCCGTTACCGCGACCCGGTGCTGAGCACGGACACCCTGGTGATCTCGATCAGCCAGTCCGGCGAGACCATGGACACGCTGATGGCGGTGAAGTACGCCATGTCCCTCGGCGCCAAGGCCATCTCGATCTGCAACACCCAGGGCGCCACGATCCCGCGCGAATCGGACGCCGTGATCTACACGCACGCCGGCCCCGAGGTCGCCGTGGCGTCGACGAAGGCTTTCGTCGCTCAGATTTCTGCACTGTACCTCTTCGCATTGCACCTGGCCCGGGTGCGCGGCACGCTGAGCGACGCCGAGCAGCTGGAGCAGGTGGAGGAGCTGCTGGCCATCCCGGAGAAGATCGCCACGACGCTGCTCGCTGAGGATTCGGTGCGCCAGCTCGCCCGTTACATGTCCGACACGCGCGCGGTGCTGTTCCTCGGCCGTCACGTGGGCTTCCCGATCGCGCTCGAGGGCGCGCTCAAGCTCAAGGAGCTCGCCTACATCCACGCTGAGGGCTTCGCCGCCGGCGAGCTCAAGCACGGTCCGATCGCTCTGATCGAGCCGGGCCAGCCCGTCTTCGTCGTCGTGCCGAGCCCGCGCGGTTCCGCCCACCTGCACCCGAAGGTCGTCTCCAACATCCAGGAGATCCGGGCCCGGGGGGCTCGGATCATCGCCATCGCCGAAGTGGGCGATGCCGCCGTGCTGCCCTTCGCCGACACCGTCATCCACATCCCGCTGGCCGGCCCGCTGTTCGAGCCGCTGCTGGCCGTGGTTCCGCTGCAGATGTTCGCCATGGAACTCGCCATCGTGAAGGGCCTCGACGTGGATCAGCCCCGCAACCTCGCGAAGTCGGTCACGGTCGAATAAGAGCGGCAGAAGGGACAACGGATGATCCGGGGTATCGGAGTCGACATCGTCGACCTGGCGCGATTCACGCGTCAGGTCGAGCGCACGCCCGGGCTCATCCCGCGGCTTTTCGCCGAGGGGGAGCGCGAGCTGCCCGTGCACTCCCTCGCCGCACGGTTCGCAGCCAAGGAAGCGCTGATCAAAGCCCTGGGTGACAGCGCAGGCACCACGTGGCGTGAGCTGGAAATAGCGTCAGACCCGCAGGGCAACCCCAGCTTCGTGCTGCATGAGTCGCTGAGAGCCATCATGGCTTTTCGGCAGGTCACCTCAGTGCACGTGACGATGACCCACGACGCGGGTGTGGCCTGTGCCTTCGTCGTGTTGGAAGGGGACTTGTGAGCGGCTTCCGCGAAGCCGTCATCGATCTCGAAGCCATCCGCGCCAACGTGCGTCAGCTGTGCGCGCTGGTGGGCACCCCCCACCTGATGGCGGTGGTCAAGGCCAACGGGTACGGTCATGGCGCCGTCCACGTCGCTCGCGCGGCACTGCAGGGCGGAGCCGACTGGCTCGGCGTCGCCGACATCGAGGAGGCCCTCGAACTGCGCGACGCCGGAATCACGGCACCGATCCTGGCCTGGCTGCACGACCCGGATGCGGATTTTCACTCGGCCGTCTCCGACGACATCGACCTGGGCCTGTCCACGGTGCGACAGCTTCGGCAGGCAGCGGATGCTGCGCTCGAACTGGGCCGTACGGCATCCGTTCAGCTCAAGCTGGATACCGGTCTGAGTCGGAACGGCCTGGCGGAGGCCGATTGGGCTGAAGCGATGAGCCTCGCCGCCCAGTATGAACGCGCCGGGCTGCTCTCGGTGCGCGGAATATTCAGCCACCTCTCCAATGCCTCCGACGATGCCGACGCCGAGGCACTGGCGAACTTCGAACGGGGGCTCTTCGTCGCCCGGAGTGCCGGGCTCGCCCCCGTGCTGGTGCACCTCGCGTCCTCGGCAGCGGCGCTGCGCCTGCCGGAGGCTCGTTTCACGATGGTCAGAATCGGTATCGCCCTTTACGGGCTGAGCCCGTTCGAGAACGAGTCCTCAGCGCAGCTCGGGCTGGTGCCGGCCATGACGCTCCAGGGCCGGGTGGCGGCGGTGCGGCGGGTGCCGGCCGGTGCCGGCGTGTCCTACGACCATCTCTGGCGGGCGCCGGTCGAGTCCACGCTGGCCCTGGTGCCGCTCGGCTATGCCGACGGGGTTCCGCGCCAGGCCTCCGGAAGCGCTCGGGTGGCCATCGGGGACGACACGTATCCGGTTGTCGGCCGCATCGCCATGGATCAGCTCGTGGTGAGCGTGGGTCAGGCCGAGGTGGCCGTGGGCGATGACGTGGTGCTCTTCGGCGATCCCAGTGCCGGGGTTCCGGGCGCGACCGACTGGGCGCTCGCGGCGAACACCATCAACTACGACATTGTCACCAGGATCGGCCGCCGCGTACCCCGACGGTACCTGAATGCGTAGCACCGTTCCCGATTCCGAAGCCATGCACGAATTCGGAGCGGGCCTGGCCGCTCGGCTGCGCACCGGTGACCTGGTGGTGCTCACCGGCCCGCTGGGCGCAGGCAAGACCACCCTCACCCGCGGCCTCGGCGAAGGGCTGCGCGTGCGCGGCGCGGTCACGAGCCCCACCTTCGTGTTGGCCCGCACGCACCCGAGCACCGTAGGCGGACCCCCACTCGTGCACGTCGACGCCTACCGACTCTCCAGCGCCATCGAACTCGACGACCTCGACATAGACTTTGCGCACTCCATCGTGGTGGTGGAATGGGGCCGCGGCATGCTCGACGGCATCACCGACTCCTGGCTCGACATCGAGATCGAACGCCCGACCGGCGCCTCCGCAGCGGATGCCGACGCTGATGAAGAGCTCGACGCCGACGAACCGCGCACGGTCACCATCACCGGCTACGGCCCCCGCTGGTCTGCGACCGCGTGGCCGAACGTGCCCTGATCTGTGCCCTGACCGGTGCCCGGCCGATCAGCCGGGTCGGGCGTGCAGCGCGCGTGCCTTTAGGCTGAAGCAATGGCTACAGACGCTCACCCTCTCGCACCTCGACTCTGCAGCGGAGGCTTCTCGTGGAAATGAACACCACGCCCCGAGGCGCGCGCTACTGGATCACCCTGGTCATCATCGGGCTGATCGGCGGGCTGCTCTCCGGCGCTTTCGGCGTGGGCGGCGGCATCATCATGGTGCCGTTGCTGATCAGCTTCGTGCACATGGACCAGCGCCGTGCCGGCGCCACCTCCCTAGTGGCGATCATCCCCACCGCGCTGGTGGGCTCGATCACCTACTTCCTCAATGACGAGATCGACCTGGTCGCCGCCGGCATCATCGCCGCCGGCGCCGTGGTGGGGGCCATCATCGGCGCGGTGCTGCTGCGCAGCATTCCGCTGGTGTGGTTGCGCTGGATGTTCATTGTGCTCATGCTGCTCGTGGCCGTGCGGATGGTGCTGCTGGAGCCGGTGCGTGGCGATCAGCTCGAACTGAGCCCGCTGGTCTTCTTCGGCTACATCGCGCTCGGACTCATCATGGGCATCGCCTCCGGGCTCTTCGGCATCGGCGGCGGAGTCATCGCCGTGCCGGCGCTGGTGGCCATTTTCGGCATCAGCGACCTCGTCGCCAAGGGCACATCCCTGCTCGTGCTGATCCCCACCGGCATTGTCGGCACCGTGGCGAACCTCCGCGGCGGACTGGTCGACCTGCGAGCCGGCGCTGTTGTTGGAATCGCCGCGGTCGCGGCATCCGTTCCCGGCGTCGCCCTGGCCCTGCTGATGACGCCGCGGGTGTCGAGCATCCTGTTCGCCGCGCTGCTCGTGTTGGCCGCGGTGCAGTTGGCTGTGAAGGCCGTGCGTGCCCAGCGCAAGGCGCGGGCCGCGCGACGGGCCGACACCCCGCCCGTATAGGCTTGACGCGTGCTTCTCGCCATTGACACCTCCGCCGGTACGAGCGTCGCTGTCGTCGACCTTCGTCGAGGGGTGATCAGCGAACGCCGTGAAAGCGACACCATGCGCCATGCCGAGGTGATCGGCCGACTCATCCGCGAATGCCTCACTGAAGCGGATATCGCCGTGCAGGAGCTCTCCGGCATCGTCGGCGGCATGGGTCCCGGCCCGTTCACCGGACTGCGCGTGGGCATCGCCGCCGCTCGGGTGTTCGCCGTCGGTGCCGGCAAGCCGCTCGTTCCGGTGGTGAGCCACGATGCGATCGCCTTCGGCCACTACGCGGCCGGCCATGAGGGTCCGCTGGTCGTGGTGACCGATGCCCGCCGGCGCGAGGTGTACTGGTCCGCCTACAACGGGGCGGATGCCGCCGGCCTGCCGGAGCGCATCGGTTCGCCCGGCCTCACCAAGCCAGCGGCCCTGCTCGACCCGGCCGAAACCGATCCGCACCGGCTCTATGCCTGGTGGCCCCGCCTCGACGCGCCGACGGTCTCGGCCGGCGACCTCGGCATGGTCGCCGAGCTGTCCTTTGCCGCCGGGAAAGCCGCCGTCGCCGACGCGCCGCTCTACCTGCGTTCGCCCGATGTCACTCTGCCCAACGGCCGGAAGCGGGTGAGCTGAATGACCTGGCAGCTGCGCCGCGCCACACCCGCGGACATCGACGCGATCATGGCGCTGGAAACCAGCATCTTTGAGAACGACGCCTGGTCGGACGCCATGATGGCCCGGGACGTGGCCGATCCCTCCTGTTACTACCTGGTGGCGTTCCCGCCGGAGCATCCCGAACGGATCGAGGCCTATGCGGGGTTGCTGGCCCCCCGTGGTGCGACGGAGAGCGATATTCAGACCATCGGCGTGGCGGAGTCGGCCCGGGGACATGGCCTCGGACGTACCCTGATGCTCAGCCTGATCACCGAAGCCCGCGCCCGGGGCGCCCGACAGGTGTTCCTTGAGGTTCGAGCCGACAACCCGTCCGCCCAGAACCTCTATCGCTCGCTCGGCTTCGTCGAGCTCGGCCTGCGCAAGGGCTACTACCAGCCGGATAACGTGGACGCCCTGGTGATGCGCCTGAACATCCCCACTCCGGAGGCGGCGCTGGCTCAACCCACGCTCACCGAACCCGCGCCGATCCCGGAGGCTCGCGATGACATCTGACCTGAACCGCACCGATCCGCTCGTGCTCGGAATCGAGACATCGTGCGATGAGACCGGAATCGGCATTGTGCGCGGCACGCGGTTGCTCTCCAACACCATCGCCAGTTCCATGGACGAGCACGCCCGGTACGGCGGCGTCGTGCCCGAAGTCGCCGCCCGGGCCCACCTCGACGAGCTTGTTCCCGCCATCCATGCCGCCGTCGCGGAAGCGGGCATCCGTCTTGAAGACCTGGACGCGATCGCCGTCACCTGCGGTCCGGGACTGTCGGGCGCCCTGATGGTGGGCGTCGGGGCAGCCAAGGCCCTCGCCCTGGCCCTCGACAAGCCCATCTACGCCGTCAATCACCTGGTGGGCCACGTGGGTGCCGACCTGCTGCGCACCGGCGCGCACGGTGCTGACGAACCCCTCGAATACCCCACGATCGCCCTGCTGGTATCAGGCGGGCACACCTCGCTGCTGCTGGTGCGCGACCTCACCAGCGACGTGGAGCTGCTCGGCGAGACGATCGACGACGCTGCCGGCGAAGCTTTCGACAAGGTTGCTCGCGTGCTCGGCATGCCCTACCCGGGTGGTCCCCGCATTGACGAAGCGGCGCTCACCGGCGACCCGAACGCCATTCGGTTTCCGCGCGGCCTGAGCAAGCAGAAGGACATGGAGAAGCACCGCTACGATTTCTCATTCTCGGGACTCAAGACATCCGTCGCTCGCTGGGTTGAACAGCGCGAGGATGCGGGGGAGCCGGTGCCGGTCAACGATGTGGCTGCGAGCTTCCGGGAATCCGTCGTCGACGTCCTGCTCACCAAGGCCGTGGCGGCCTGCGCCGATTACGGTGTGCCGCGGCTACTGCTCGGCGGCGGCGTCATCGCCAATGCGCGACTGCGCGAGGCGGCGATCGAGCGAACGGATGCCGCCGGCATCACCCTGAGGATTCCGCCGTTGTCGCTGTGCACCGACAACGGCGCCATGATCGCGGCCCTCGGCGCGCAGTTGATCATGGCAGGCAAGCAGCCGTCCTCGATGGATTTCGGAGCCGATTCCACGCTGCCGGTGTCGGACATCCAATCGTAAAACAGGCTCTCATCGTGCTTTCTTCATCCGGTCGGGATATTCTGGGGCACAACCAACCGACAACCGTGTGTCATGAGGAGTCCTCATATGTCTGATCCCACCGAGAGCAATCCGTCATCTGACTCGACGCCCCCTGCTGCCCCCGCGTATCAGGCGCAGCCGGCGCCTGTCTATCCGCCGTCCGCAAACCAGCCGATGGCCTACGGCCAGCAGGCGCCGCCGCCCCACTTCAATGTGCTGGCG
>Ga0209023_10003472_pt1 | contig 18804 bp, 17 predicted proteins | sample LakOneMetagenome_FD_187468 | JGI IMG/M metagenome (GOLD analysis project Ga0209023, IMG submission 187468) | Freshwater and sediment microbial communities from Lake Erie, Canada (SPAdes) (version 2) | ecosystem: Environmental > Aquatic > Freshwater > Lentic | place: Lake Erie, Canada...
CGGCATCATGACCGCACCGCCGGCACGGTCACCGGTCGACGGGTGCGACCGGTCCGCCCGCGCACTGGCCGATCCACTCCTCGAGGACCTCGGCGTGCCGGCGAGCCCAACGTGCTCGAGGGATCTTGGCGGCAGCGTCGCGGAGGCTCTGGACGTCAGCGCCGGCAACCTCGCCGCCGCTGCGCACCGTGGCGACGACGCGCTCAGCGATGTCGAGGCACTCGGTCGTGTCGACCCGCTGCCGGCGAACGACGTCGAGCGGTGCACCGGTCGAGCGCGGAGGGGTCCTGGCCAGGAGCAGCGCAGCGGCGAGCATGAGATCGGCTCCCCGGTACGCCAGGTCGCCGTCGGTCACGACCCGCACGCGTTGGTCATGGCGATGCGGTCGCCCACCGAGATCGGCAGCCGGTACTTCGTGGCCACCAGCGCGAACCGGTAGGCGTAGGAGCACCCGACGGCGGGGTTCGGCGGCATCCACTCCGCAGGCGTCGACGCTCCCTTCGCCTGGTTCAGCGAGCCGTCGACGAGCAGCAGGTTGAGCGGGTCGTTGGCGAAGTTCACCCTCTGCTGCGGCGTCCAGTTGCTGGCGCCGGCATCCCACGCCGCCGCCAGCGGGAACACGTGATCGACCTGCAGCTGATCGGCGTGGGCCTTGACGAACTGCCGGGCGGTCACCGTGTAGGGCTCGGGGTCGAGCCGGCCGGCGACGATCACACAGCCGTTCGTGTTCGGCCGCACCTCGACGTCGACCAGGTCCCGGCGAAGGATGTTGTTGCGGGTGTCGCAGCCGTCGTGGCCGTACAGCTCGTCTTGGTCGTCGCTCCACGCCTGCCCGAACGCGTCGCGGTTGTAGTCGCTGCGGTACCCGACGTCGGCGGTCGGGACCGCGTAGATCGCAGCGGCCGCGGTCTCTGGATCGACGAGCTGGAGACCGCGTTGGTCTGAGGTCCCGGCGCTCGCCGTGGGCAGGACGCCGGGCGCCGGAGCTCCGGCCGAGCTGATGGGGTTCTGCGCCACCAGCGCGGTGCCGGCGACGCCAGCAGCGACGACGACCGCCGCCACCGCGGCGAGCAGTCGCAGGATCCCGAAGCGTCCGACAGCGAAGCCGGTCAGGAACGCCAGCATCTACTCCGCCCCTCGGCTTTTGATGTCGATGCGGGACGGGTTGCGGGTCACGGGGGCGCTCCTTCGGTTGTGGGCGCCCCTCACGACCCAAGCTCGTTCTCGTCGACATTGTCCCCGGCCTCACTGACACCGGGCACCGTGCGCGGCGGCATCGGCAGGGGCTGGCCGGCGTCGAACACCAGGCGGGCCTGGTGGCCGTCGAGGACCTGGATCGCGCACGCCTGGCCGGCGAGCAGCTCGCTTGTGTAGAGCCGGCTGCCGTCGACGGCCGGATCTTGGTGGGCCACCACGGTGAAGCCCCAGCCATCGGGATCGTGCCGGCGCTGCGCCACACGGCCCAGGCGCCGGTCACCAGCGCGGAGACGGACCGTCCCGTCGTCGATCACGATGCGCTCCGGGTACGGCAGCTCGTCGGCCTGTGCGGTGGTCATGGTCAGCTCCCTACGGGGTTGGTCGGGTCATCGGTCGGGGACGCAGTTGGGGCCGGCACGACGCGCGTCGGCGCCGCCCAGGGCAGCGGAGCCCCGGCGGCGATCTCCTTGGAGAAGTCCTCGATCTTCCAGGGCTTCGCTCGGTGCGGGTTGTCATGGGAGCCGTTTAGGCACTCCGCCGCCCACATGCCCTTGATCCGGGTCAGGGTGCGCTCGAAGCCGTCGTGCCAGCTCATCGGGGCGTAGCCGGCCTGCGCGTAGGCGTCGACGTGGCCGAGCCAGAGCGCCACGAGCTCCTCGACGACCGCGGGGTGCTGGAGCCAGCACGCCGGCAGCCGTGACGTGCCCAGCTCGTAGCGCTGCTGCAGCCGGACGACCCAGCTCACGAACTGCGCCCACGCGCCGTCGGCGTCCTCCTTGGACACCACGGCGTCGGACAGGAGCCACAGCGCTGGGTGAGCGCCGGGCTCCTCCCCGCGCTCGAGTCGCTCGAGCCGCTCGGCCAGGTCCTCGACGACGCCGAGGAGCTGGGCGACGGTGCCCTGGTCGCTCACCTGCGATCGCCCCGGTCGATGATCATGCGGAACTGCGCCTCGGAGTCGGCCAGCGCGTCGGCGTCAGGTCCTTCGTAGGAGCGGACCTGGCGGAGCATGACCGGTGCCATCGTCCGGAACAGCAGCAGCGCCTCGCGGTCAGGGATCGCCCGCAGCTCCGCCACCTCGAGGATCGACCGTCGACGGATCTGGCCTTGCGTCGACAGCGGACCCTCGCCGCCCACGTGCACCGACACCGTCTGCTCGTCGCGCTCACCGATCAGCTTCGACCACCGCTCCAGGTCGTCGGGATCGCCGCCGCCACCCAGCAGGAGGCGGACCGTGGCCGACGAGACGAGCTTGCGGATCCCCGCTGGACCCCACACCTGCTCGCCCTGGCTGTTGGCCTGCAGCACGACCATGAGGAACATCGACTGGCTGCCGGCGACCGACATGAGGTCGGGGATGTCCTTCAGCGGTGCGATGTTCGCCGCCTCGTCGAGCAGGACCGCTACTGGGGGGTCCAGGCGGCCGCCAGGTGCCCGCTGGGCCTTCCGCTTCGCCCTGGTGGCCACGGCGTCGACGAGCGCCGTCATGAGGCCCCTGACGGCGCTGTCGCCCTTCTCGTCGGCCACCAGGTAGATCGTCCCGCAGTCCGACTCGAACCAGTCGTCGAGGTCCAGGCGTGCGTCCGCAGCGGGAGCGAACGCTGCGGCCACCGCTGGCTGGAGCAGGCCCCGGAGCGGGAGCGATGCCATGGACCACACCGACGACCGTGGTTCGGGGTCCATCGTGGCGAACCGGCGTGCCTCGCGGGCCAGCTCTGGAAGTCCGGCCTCGGCCAGCACCTCGGCGGCCTCCTCGCCGCCCTCGGCCTGCGACCAGCGCAGCGCGTCACGCAGGCTGCCTCCCCGGTGGGCGGCAGCGGCCAGCCAGCAGGCCAGGAGCGCTGAGCCCTGTTCGGTCCAGTAGGAGCCGTTCTGCACGCCGTCGCCGGCACCAGCGGCGCTCACCATCGCCGCGGCGCGGTTCTGCGCCACCCGGACGTCCTCACAACCCGACGTGACGTCCCAGCCGACCGCGTTCGGCCAGTCCGTGACGCCAGAGGGGTCGATCACCCACACGGGGCCGGTGCGGCGCTGACCGAACGTCGCGGACAGCACGTCGACCTTCGTCGACGTCACCAGCGCCGGGCCCTTCCAGCCGAGCAGGACCGGGATCACGATCTGCGTCGTCTTGCCCATGCGCGGCGGGGCCAAGACGAGCACCGAGTCCTCGAGGCTCGCCCAGCACTCCCCTCCCCCGCTGATCGCCGTGCCGAGCTTCACCCCGAGCTGCTCAGGCTCGGTGACGCGGGTCGAGGGCCGCAGCGAGCCCGCCCGGTCCATCAGCGACTTCTCCGACATCAGCATCCGCACCGTGGCCGGCTTCGCCCAGCCCCGCTTGCGGTTGGCCAGCGTCTGCAGCCGGCGCATCGTCAGCCACCCGGCGAGGAATACCGGGACGAGCGTCACCGTGAGCCAGACCGGCCACCACAGTCCCGGCCCGACCGCTCCCCCGCCGGGGATCTTGGCCAGCGGTGCCCCCGGCTCGCTGACCATCCCGACCCACACAGCCGTCACGTCTCCGAACCCGATCGTGACCCCGTCCGCCCCGGCCAGCGCCGGGGCGATCGCGCCGGCCACCACGGTGGAGAGCGAGAGCCACAGCAGCGCTGCGATCCCGACCACGAGCAGCAGGTCCCGGCCGAGCGTCTGGGTCCAGGTCGGTGACCCTGCGGTGCGTCCCCACGTGTCGCTCATGCGGCTTCTCCTTGCATGCCCTTGTTGGTGTTGGTGACGGCCACCTCGTAGGAGGTCCGCTTGTGCTGGACGAGCATCGAGCGCGCACCGACCGCCCACAGGGCGGTGCCGGGCCGCATGATCGCTGGGTCCGAGATCGTGGCGGTCGCCCAGTCCGGGAGCTGGAGCGCCTTGGCCGTCTCCTCGGCCTCGTCCCGGTTCAGGCCGTAGATCACTCGGGTGTCGGTCAGCTTCAGGATCGCCTTCGCTGCCGGCGACACGTCGGAGTCCGAGATGTGGTGCATGACGAACCACAGCGACAGGCCGAGCCGGCGCCCGTACTTGAGGAGCTCCAGGAACAGGTCGGCTACCGACGTGTGCCGGATGATGTCCCACGCCTCCTCGACGATGAGCGTCCTGCGGACGCCGTCGCCTGGCGTGATCCAGCTCCACCGCAGCCAGACCGACAGGATCGCCATGAGGATCGGGAGCGCGGCCGAGGACCGGTCCACCGACGACAGGTCGAAGATCACCAGGCGCCCCTCAAGGTCGATGTCGGTCGACGTCTCCCCATCGAACGAGCCGCCGAGCGGCCCGTCGATCAGCTCGTCGAGCGCAAGCGCCGGTCCCTCGCCCCAGGCGAGCATCTCCATGGCGTCGATCTCGCGCTCACCGAGCTGCGCCGGCAGAGGAGCCGTCAGCGCGGCGAGAACGTCACTCAGCACCGGCACGCGGCCGGCGGCGGCCGCTGCTGCTCGGCCGCGCTCGAGGGCGACCTTCAGTGCGAACCGCTCGTCGGTCCCGAGATCCGTGCCGCGGGACAGCTCGACGATCGCCCGAAGCAGCATCAGCTGCAGCTCGTCGGGGATCGACGCGTCCAGCGGGTTGACCCGCACCCCGTCCTTCACGCCTGGCGTGATGCGTACGGGGGTGATCCCCAGCTCGCTGGCGATGTCGTCCCACTCGCCCCGTTCGCCGTCGCCTTGGGCGTCGAGCACGGCGAAGGCCCGATCGCGGAACGCGAGCTGGCGCATGACGTAGGTCTTGGCGCACGACGACTTCCCTCGGCCGGAACGTCCGAGGAGGAGCACGTGGCCGGCGGGCAGACGATCGCCGTAGAGGATGAACGGGTCGTAGATGAAGGCCCGACCGGAGTGGAGCTCCGTGCCGATCACGACGCCCGACGAGCCCAGCGTCGGCGCTGCCACCGGCAGGTAGACCCCGGCCGCTTGGACCGTGGAGGTCTGGATCCCGGTCCGTGCCGTCTCGCGCTGCGAGGCCAGCTCCCGGAATGGGTTCCACTTCGCCGTGCCGAGGCGGAGTTCCTCGACCGCCTTCCGGCATCGGCCCAGTGGGCCACGCTGGCGCGAACGGTGCTGACGCTTGCGACCCATGTGCGCCGTCATCGGGCCAGCCCCCGGCCCAGGGGGAGGGTGTTCACGAGCGCCCGGTAGTGCTCGCCGTCGCACCACTGCAGACCGAGGTGCGCTCTCGATGCGGCCGACTCGATGTCGCGCTTGTGCGACTCGAGTTCGCTCACGCTCGAGGCGGCGATCGTCACGTACCCCGCCATCGCCACGCCGGCAGAGCCTGCGGCGTGGTGCTGCGACGCAGTGGCCATGTCGCCTCGGCCCATGGCGTCCATCGGGTTCTCGAGCTGGCCGGCGCTGGCGTCGCCGCGTGCTCGTCCCTCCGCCGTGGTGCGCTCGGCCATCGCCTTCGACAGGGCCACCTCGGAGCGCTGCAGGTCCATCACCACGGCGCTGGTCCGGGTCATGCGGCCGGCCCGCAGCAGGAGCGGGGCGAGGAAGTTCGCCCCCACCGGCACCTGCGGCCACTGGTACCACCAGGCCGTGGCCAGCAGCACCGGGGCTTCGCCCTGCCAGGTGCGGGCCTCGACGTGGTCCCACGGGCGGGCGTCGACAGTCGCCGGCCACGCGGTCGCCTGGCTCAGCGGCGAGTCGGCCACCTGGTGGAGCGACGCGTCGTAGCTGCTGTGGATCGCGGCGGCCAGCCGGCCCTCGTCGAGGACCCCGACGACGCGCAGCTGCGCCCGCTCGAGCCGGCCGATCAGATCGTCGACCTCCTTGGCCACCTCGCGGGCGAGGCCGACGTCGGCCGAGCCGTCGTAGTCGTTTGCTGCGGCCAGCAGCTCGGGTGTGACGTCGATCGACGCCACGCACCACAGCTTGTGCTCCTCGGCGCTGACCGTCACGGCCGACGCGAGCCCGTGGTACGAGGTGAGCAGCCGCTCGGGTGCTTCCGGGTCCCGGCGCAGCTCCACGTCGCGCATGTGCGCCTCGGGGTCGCCCGAGAAGACCCTGGCGTACCAGCCGATCCGGTTGATGCCGGTCCGGCCGTTGCCCAGGCCGTCGAGCAGGTCCTGGAACAGGCGAAGGGTCTGCTCCTGCTCGTCGATGTCCTGGGCGCCGAACACTGATTCGCCTTCGACCTCCAGCGCGGCGGTGAGGACCCGCAGATCGTGCTGCAGGACCACCGCGATGTCGCCCCGGCTGGTGGGGTAGCTGAGCCACGTCAACCGTCCGATGCCCGGCGGCGGCTCGACGTCGAGCGGGGTGCCGTCGAGCTGAACCCCTCGGGTGGGGGCGGTGGAGCGCCACTCGGCGGTGCCGGTGCGCAGCAGCCGCTTGTGAGCGCGGGTGATCTCCCACCAGGCGACGTAGGTGCGTCCCCGGTAGCGGGCGAACCCTGCCGCCCAGCCGGCCAGCGCGAAGGCCACGCCGGCCGCCTTCAACGGCAGCGGCGCGACGAGCAGCATCACGATCGCGACGAGCGTGGTGCCCAAGCCCACCGCCAGCTCGGTGGTGGAGTGCCGGCGGAAGGCGAAGTTGCCGTTCCTCGGGCGTGGGAAGCGGAACGTCCGGGCGGGACGTGCGGTCGCGGTCATGAGTTGGCTCCTCCAACGTCGACGGGATCACTGCTGCTACTCGGGCTCACGCCCGGCGACGGTGCCGGCGCAGGGCTCTCCGGGGCTGGCTGGGTCTGGACGGGCGTCGACGCACCAGGCGCGGGCGAGGCGCCGTCGCCGGCCGACCCGCTCGAGGCCGAGTCCCCTCCCCCACCCGACCCTGCGGCCGTGTGGCCGTCGACCTGCGCTTCGGCGTTCTGGCCGACCGCAACCGCAGCGTCCTTGCCGGCCTGGGCCGCAACGACCGCTGCACCCACGGGGCCGGCGCCGGCAGCAGCGACCTCGCCGCCCCCGGCGAAGTGCTGGGCTCCAGCCGAGACGTCAGCCGGTGCCCCTCCCCCTCCGCCGCCCCCGCCACCGCCGAACATCCGAGCGGCACCCATGCCCATACCCGCCATGGCCATCGGCCCCATCGACGACCGCTCGGTCATCGTCTGGCGCATGTCGTCCCCGACCATGGGGATCATCGCGGCGATCTTGTAGGACCCGAAGATCGCGGTCCACAGCATCGCGGTGCCGAGCATCAAGGCACCGACCGCGCCGTAGACGGTCGTCTGATCCTCGTTCCACGCGTCGAGGAACCCGGTGGACAGAGCAAGCGCGACGTACACGACGTACTTGCTCACGATCAGCGCCACGACCACGCCCAGCGGCCGCTTCATGGCGTCCCACCGGTCGCGGGCCACCAGGCACGAGAACACCAGCGGCGACAGCGCAGCGGCGAACACGAGCGATGCTGCCCGCACCACCAGCGTCGCCCAGATCAGCAGGAGCGCCACAAGCAGGAGCAGGCCGAACACGATGCCCATGAACGGCGTGCCGCCGCTCACCACCGTGAGGGCCTTGGTCAGCTCGGTGGTCATGCCGCTGAGGTTCTCGTTGACGTTTCCGACCATCGCGGAGGCGAGCCCGTCGACCAGCCCCAGGACGAGAGCGAAGACCGGTAGCGCGATCGCCGTGGCCACGACCGACAGCAGCAGGAGGCCGATCGAGTCGCCAATGAGCTGCTGCGGGCTCGCTCCGGACTTCGTGTTCTTGAAGATGTTGAACAGCCACATCAGCACCGTCACGAAAGTGGCCACTCCCCAGACCTTGGCGAACACCACGACCACGGCGGTGTTGTCGAGCTGGACGAGCGTGGTGGTGTCCATCGCTTTGAGCATCCAGCCAGCGGTGTCGCCTACGGCGTCACCGATCGACTTGGCCATGTAGCCGATCGGGTCGGACGCGAAGCTGAGCGCGTTCTGCACCGAGTCGGGGACCACCGTGTCGACGACGGTCCCGGCTGCGTCGCACACGATCCCCGCCAACGGCGGGCACGGGATCCCAGCGGGGGCGGCGACGCTCGATGGCGCTGCGGGTGCCATGGGTGCCGCCCCGGCCGAGCTGGCCGGTGCGCAGCAGACGATCAGGATGCCGAGGGTGAGGACCAGGCGCCGGATCACCGTGCACCGCCGTTCACCGCGTCGACAACGTCACCGGCCGGCGAAGCCGCTCCGTTCGGAGCTGGTGTCGGCCCGTCGTGGAGCTTCTCTCCCACGCCGTTGGCCAGACGCCAGTCGCCACCGTCCCACCTGACCTTCACCTGCCAGGTCTCCCACGCAGCGACGGGGCCGTTCCCGCCGGCACCGTCGCGGAGCCCGAAGACGCTGACGCCCCACACGTTCACCGTCGCTGCGCTCCTGCTCGAGGCGACCACCGACACCGACACCGGCTCGAACGTGGACGCCAGCCCCTTCATGCCGCCGACGTCGTCGATGCCCAGGCTCTTGAGGTAGGCGATCGCCTGCTCGTGGAGCTCGGCCACCTCGGACGACTTGGGATCGAGCAGTACGGCGTCGACCGTGTCGGTCCACCGCTTCTCGTCGAGGTGGATCCCGGTGCCGCCTGTGGCGACGAGGTAGTTCGTCGCCGCCGCTGCGGCCCCGTCCTCGGTCTGCGGATAGCCGACCGGCACACCGACCTTCGTGGCCTTCGTCCCGCCCGCAGCCCACCGCTGCGATGCCGGCGACGCCTTCCCGGCCGGCTCGGAAGCAGCACCGCCGCTCGACTCGCCGCCAGACGGCGCGGCCGTCGTGGTCGTCGCCACGCCTGCGCTTGGAGCGGGGTCGTCGTGGGGGCCACGAGCGCCCGCCCACGCGAGGAAGGCGACGAGCGCGACGACGCAGACGATCACGACGGTCTTGGGGTTGAGGCCGCGCTGCCGGAACGGCGGCGGCGCTTCGTTGTCGGTGCCGGGGAACTGGACCTGGGTCATGGGGGTTTCCTTCCTGGCGGCGCAGCGGCCGCTCGGCTCCCAGGCCGGTTGCCTCGGGAGCGTCAGATGAGTGGTGGAGTGGTCAACCGACCTGGACGAACACGGGCGGTGACAGTGCGTCGACGTCGAGGTCGCCAAGCCCGACCCGCACCCGGACGTCGTTGCCCGCAGCGAGCTTGGTGACGGTCCAGCGGGCCTTGGTGGCGCCGTCGACGGGTTCGCAGTCCTTCGTGCCGTGGCCGCACAGGACCCACTGCCACGAGCTGGCCTTGACCGAGCCTGTGGACACGCTCGGGGCGACGAGCTTCGTGCCGGGCTTCGCGATCTGCGACGTGCCGAACTTGATCCCACCTCGGGGCGGGCCGTTCAGCACCGCCCGCTCGCCTGTGATCAGTGCGGCCTCGGCCGGCTGGGTCGTGGTGGTCGTCGTCGCCTTCGCCACGGTGGTCGTGGTCGCCACAGCGGCCGGCTTCTTCGCGGCCGGCCTCTCGGAGCCGTCAGCACCGCCGAGCACCGCCGATCCGACCAAGACGACGATGGCCAGCGCGATCACGCCGAGCACCGCCAGCACGGGCTTGGGGATCAGTGTCAGGCCCAGGAGCATCCGGCTGCCGCCGCTGGTCGAGGGAGCGGTCGGCCGAGTGGCCGATCCGGCAACCGGCACTGCCCGCCCCGATGGGGGTGGGGCGTGGACGGTCTCGGTACGCTCCCTCGCCCCCGAGCTCGTAGCCGGCGTCCCGCGCTCGGCCGGGCGATCCGCGCTGCTCGAGCCGGGAGGCAGCAGGACGTGGCGCCGCTCGGCCACCATCAGATGCCCAGTCCGAACACGATGGTAAAGATCGTCCCCATCGACGCCACGACCGCGAGTGCGATCAGCGACGAGACGAGCTTCGACCGGCCTTCCTCGGCCTGCATCGAGTTCATCTGCTGCCGGCCGAGCTGCATGGTCCCGGCCGCGGTCAGCGCCCGGCCGAACAGCCAGAGGATGATGCCGGCCATCAGCGCGGCGATGATCGTCTTGGCCGTGTTTCCGACCTTGGCGAACGGTCCCCAGTCCGGGCTGATTCCGTCCCAGACAGCGGCGAGTAGTTGTGCCTTCATGTGTTTGTTCCTTCCATGGGTTCGAGCTGGTCGTTGAAGAGTCGGGGCCAGTGGCGATCGGGGTCGCCTTCGGCCATAGCGGCGGTGAGGCGGTCGGCGTCGTAGCCGCCGCTCAGGGCCGCTCGGATCGCGAGCGCTCGCCCGTGCTGGCCGCGCACGTCACCGCGGCCGCGGTGCCACGGGCCCGCTCCCCTCCCCCGCCTCGCCATGTCAGCGAGGTTGACGGCGTGCGGCCCGGCCACCACGTGGCCCGGCCCGATCCGCACGCAGAGGGTCTCGTCGCAGTCGTGCATCGCGTCGTCGGCCGGGTCGACGAGGCCCCCGGACTGCTCGAGGAGCCAGCGGTGCGGCCGCACGACCGTGCCGTCGACGTGGAACCGGCCGTAGCCGTCGTCCGCTATGGCGCCCACCCAGAAGTGGCAGCCAGGCGTCTTGACCACCTTCAGCCAGAACCGGGCCTCGGCGTTCACGGGAAGACGATGACCTTGGTGCCGGCGGGCACCACGTAGGACACCTGGCCGCCGACGACGTCGCTGTAGAGCCGGACCCGGACCTTGCCCTGGATCGACTCGGCCTCGTAGCGGCCGAGCCGGATCCCGACGCGAGCCTCGGGCATGTGGATCTCGATCGCCCGGCCGAGGTGGGTGGGGTCGATGTCCTCGACGTCGACCACCTTGACCACCGCGTCGTCCGCCTGGTCGCCGTCGAGCCACCGGTCGACCACGTCGGTCACCGCAGCGGGGACCGACGGGTAGTCGACGACGTCCTTCAGGGGCGTCGGGTCGTCTGCCTGAGCCATCACGCGGACACCGCCTTCGGCCCGCCGCAGCTCGTCATCGTCCAGGCATCGCCCGACTTCGACCACGCGCAGCTCACTGTGACCCGCCCGCCCGGCTGGGACCACGGGTCGTCGAGCCAGGTGGCGTCGAACGAGGCAACCGCGGTGGCCGCCGAGCCCTTGTAGGTCGTCGTCACCGGGATGATGCAGCAGACCTGCTTGGTGTCCCGGCAGTCGGCCCTGACGATCGTGGCGGTCGCCGTGGTCGTGCTCGACACAGCGCTGCACTGGATCTGCGTCGACGACACCCCGGAGTAGCCGACCCGCCGTGCTGCCGACGCCGTGGTGCTGGTCTCGATCTTGCCGACGGTCGGCCCGCAGCCGGCGAGCGCGATCACCGCCACGAGCGTCAGAGCGACCAGTGCGCCGAGCCTGAGCCGCTGCGCGGTCCGCTCGATCACTGGGTCGCCCGTAGCTGCGAACTGGGTTGGTGATGTCATGTGGGTTGGTCCTTTCGGTGGGTCGGGTCCTGGGCGGCCCGGTTGTCTTGTGCGCCGCCCAAGCCCCTGGGGGGAGGTAGGGACCTGGACGACGGACAAGACCTCCGAGCGAGGGCCTGGCTGCGGCGGTGGGTGTGGAGGGGTCCACCGCAGGCAGCCAGGCCGCTCGGTCTGCTCCTGGGATCACGCCGGGTGGAGTGGCGCTGCTGTGCCGGGAGCGGAGGGGGTGGTGCCAGTGACCCGGGGCGGAATCGGGTCACCAGCACCACAACGTGGGGTTCCGACTAGACGTCGAAGCCCTGCGGGTGGGACGTCTCCCTGGCGAGAGCCAGACCGCCGGCCCGGCGACGGGAGACCATGAAGAAGCCGCCGGCCACGATGAGCGTCAGACCGATGGCCACCAGGCCGAGGACCGACGCACCCGTGCGGGGCAGCGTGGTGTTCGTGAACGGGATCTGCGGACCGGGCTGAGCCGGAGGCGTGTACGGCGTGTCCTCGGGATCCTCGTTGCAGAGCGCGTTCGGAGTCGGCGCCTTGCAGTCGGGGTTCGGGTTGTCGCCGTCGATCGACGCCACGTTGTGGACCTGCTTCCCGCTAGCGGGGAGCTTCACCACCTCGACGACGATGCTGCCCTTCTGCGTCTCGTCGGCCTTGAGCAGACCGACCTTGCAGGTGACCTTCTGGCCATCGGCGCTGCAGGCGGGATCGGAGCCCTCGGTGACGTACTTGAGCTCGTCGGGCAGAACGTCGGTCACGACCGCGTTCGGCTCGTCGTCCGGGCCCTTGTTCGTGACCGTAAAGGTGTAGCGGAACTGGTCGCCCACCTTGCGGATCACGAACCCGCCGTCGTCCTTCTTGATGCCGAGATCGGAGGTGGGACCGGGGGTCTCCTCGTCGTCGGAGTCGCAGAGGGCGTCGGGGTGCTGGGCGTCGCAGTCGGGCTGCGGCTCGTTGCCGGTCACCGTGGCGACGTTCGGGATCGTCTTGCCCGGATCGGGGAGCTTCAGGGCCTTCACCTTGAAGCGGACCGTCTTGGTCTCCTTCGCGGCCAGGTCACCGATGAGACAGGACACGTCCTGGCCATCGGCGGCGCAGCCTTCGTCCGAGCTGACGAACTCGAGGCGCTCGTCGAGCGGGTCGGTCACGGCGACACCAGTGGCGTCATCGGGGCCGGCGTTCGTGACCTCGAGCGTGTAAGTGAACTCGTCGCCCACCTTGTGGATCACGGCGTCACCGTCGGACTTCTTGATCCCCAGGTCGACCTCGGGCTGCGGGGTCTCCTCGTCGTCGCTGTTGCACAGCGCGTTGGGATCGTCGGTGCAGTCCGGGTTGGGCTCGTTGCCGTCGATGCTGGCCAGGTTCGGGATGACCTTGCCGGCGCCGGGCAGCGTGACGACCTCGACCTCGAAGGTGATGGTCTTGTCTTCGTTGACCGCCATGTTGCCGATGGGGCACGTGACGGCCTGGCCGGCTGCGGTGCAGCCGTCAGCCGACGACGCGAACTTGATCATCGGGTCCAGGTCATCGGTGATGACCACACCGGTTGCCGGCGACGGGCCGGCGTTCGTGGCGACGAGCGTGTAGGTGAACTTGTCGCCCACCTTGCGCACGACCGCTCCCCCGTCGTCCTTGGTGATCCCAAGGTCAGCGACGGGCGCAGCCGCGATGACCGCAGGGTCGTCGTCGGTGGTCGTGATCGGCCCGTAGGGGTCGTCCAGCTCGCGGCCTTCGCCGTAGGCCGTGGCCGTGTTGGTCACGGACTGACCGGGCGTCACGTCGACGGTGGTCTTGAACGTGATCGTCACGGTGTCCGAGCCATCGCCGGCGGGGGCGATGCCCATGGTTCCGCCGTTGGTGCCATCGGCACCCGCACCCACGCGCAGCGTGAGCTTGCGGGCCGCAGCGTCCCAGTCGACCTGGTCGTCGCCGGCCGCATCGGTCTTGCTCCCGAGGATGGCCGAAGGGCCACCAGCGGTGTACTTGACCGACCCGGGGACGAAGGTCACGCCCACGGGCAGCGGATCGGTGACCACGGCCTTGCGGATGGGATCGACGCCGACGTTGTCGACCTTCAGCGTCCAGGTGACCTGGTCGCCCTTGTTCACCGGACCGGCCGGCGACACGGTCTTGTCGATGTGGATCTCGGGTTGGTAGATGTCCACCGCCGCGTGGACGACCTGGCTGTAGAGCGACTCGCGATCCTCGGTCTGGACCTTGAACTTGAACCCGGTGTCGGTGTTGCTCACGATGTCATCGCGCTGCACGAGCGCGATGTCGGTGTTGAGGTTGTTCACCCGGTTCGGGTTGCCCGTCTGGCCGGTGGAGATCACCGACCGGAAGAAGTCGTCAGCCGGGTTCAGCGGCGTCGTGAACGGGGTCCACGCTGCGTGCGATGCCGACGCGATCTCCAGGGAGTCGGGACCGAGCGAGCGGTCACCGTCGGCCTGGACGACGCCGATCTTGGCGTTCACCGCGCCCGTGGGCGGAGGGGTGATGCCGTTCACGGCGAACTCCTGCGCGCCACCGTTGAGCGACGGCGAGGTGAGCTGCCACCCGTGCCAGACGTTCAGGTTCCGGGCCGGGTCGGCCTGGTTGGCGTAGGCGACGGTGATCGACCAGGAGCCGAAGCAGCCGCCGAAGCCGGTGCAGGACTGGACGTCAGCGAAGGTGTAGGTGCCGTTGCCCGCAGCCCTGACCGTGTTGGTGATGTCCACGTAGCCGCCGTAGGAGACGGTGCCACCGGGGTTCGTGTCGTCCCAGGTGTCCGAGGCCGACAGAGCCGTGTAGGAGCCACCCGGCGCCTTCAGCTTGGCGTTGAACCGAGCACCGTTGTTGACCGGTGCCGCCTCGTAGGTCGAGCCGCGCAGCACGTCGGTCGGGTCCGGGACGTTGGCCGCCGCGTTCCAGTGGGCACCGGCCCACAGCACGGTGGACCCGGCCGGCATGGCCAGGTTGGCGCTCGACGAGCTGAAGGTGGAGCCGTCGCCGTCGATGTCGACGTACTCCATGTCCAGGCCGTTGTTGATGGGCTCGCGCTCGCGGTCGGACCAGTCGAGCATCATCGCGGAGCCGTCGTTGGCGGCTCCGCACGCTCGAGCCGACTCAGCGGCGGTCCAGTTGGCGTTCGTGTAGCCGGGGTTGCACTCCGTCGTGACGTTGCCGATCGTGACGATGTCGCCTCGGGCGTTCGCCGAGAAGATCGGGTCGGTGAAGTCGTGCGGTGAGGCAGAGACGGGAGCGGGCGCCACCCCGATTCCGATGGCCATCGTCGACGCCACGACGAGCGTGGCCAGGAGCGATCGCAGGATCGTGGGCGGGGTCCACCCCCTCCCCTTCTTGGTGACGATGCTTGCCATGTGTGGATTGCCTTTCGTTGATGCCAGCACTCGGATGCGCTGACGGGTTTGGGTTGGAGAAGCGGTGGTCACGTCGACCTCACGAGGACGTCGGTGGACCAGTCGAACCAGGCCGTGTAGGTGCCCTGGAGCCACGCCAGGGACTTGCGGTGGCCGTTCGAGGTGATGACCGGGCGGAGGTTGTCGAGGCGGCTGTTGGCGGTGAGCGCCGTCCAGGCCCACTTGCCCTCGCCCGTCCGGAGGCCCTCCCACAGCTCGTGGTGGACCTTGCCGTCGGCGCTCGAGCGCAGCGGCGTGCCCGTCGCCGGGTGGACATCGGTGCTGATGACAGTGCGACTGGGGTTCGACGGGTCGATGACGCCGAGGCCCGTGTAGTCGGGCTGGTTCTTGTAGAGCTCGGAGCCGGCCCAAGCGAGGTGCTCGACGGTCCACCTCCCGCCATTGCGTTGGCGAGCCCACAGGTAGCGGTGGCGCCAGTTGCCGACGTTGCTGCCGCCCGACGGCCAGTTGTCCCGGACCGAGAGGATCGCCGTCGGGTGGTGGTCGACGATCTTGACGTCGCACACCCACCCGTCTGTGTCGGTCTGCTCGGTCGCTCCGGGCTTGCCGGTGAACAGCCGGGTGAGCGCCCCGACCGGCGCAGGCGAGGACCCGACGCGGCCGATGGTCTTGCCGGCGTTGTCGCGGATCGTCAGGTTGCCGTCGATCGAGCAGTACCCGACGTTGTTGCCCCGGTACTCGGTCGGGTTGCCGTTGGTGGCCATGAGGTGGAGCCGCTGGCCGTCGGAGGCGGCGCACATGTAGGGCCGCTGTCCGCTCGCGTTCGGGGCGATCACGAGCCCGTGGGCGGTCCAGCTCCTGCCGGCGTCGGTCGAGCGCAGCAGGTTCCAGCTGAACTCCTCACCCCGGTACAGGATCCAGCGGGCACCGGCCACCTGGTGGGCCGACGCGTAGCTCATGCCCCGGCCCACCCCGGAGAGCGAGGCCGGCCGGTGGATCCGCTGAAGGCGGGACCCGACCATCCCGACGTCGATCCAGTCCTCGCGGGCGTGCGGTGCCCAGGCGACCTGCGGCCGCGACCCGATGAGGTACACCGACGGCGACGTGTGGTCATCCGCACGCCGATCACCGAGCGTGTGCCGCTCGACGACGCGACGCGTGCGGGTGTCGAACGCAGTGACCTCGACTTGGCCGTCGCGGCTGCTGCCCGTGCCGTCGACGGTCGTGCCCAGCCACAGGCGGTCATCGGGAGCCAGCGCAGCGCGTGGCGCCTGGAACCAGCACCAGCCCCCGCGGCCGAGGTTCGTCGTCGGTCCAGCTTGCGCGAACGATCTCTCTCCGCCGTCGCATCCCGCCAGGACCGGACCGAGCACCGCGGCGGCACCCGCTCCGCCCAGGAGCTGCAGGACCTGGCGCCGAGAGAACCCGCCGCCGGTCACCGCCGCTCCCCCACCATGGCGTGTCCACCCGCACCGACAGCAGAACAAGCCGCTACGGACGAGTGGCTTCCGGTGGCGCTACGGGCCTCGCCGCTGCGCACTTGAAGCCGTTGCTGAGCCTGCATTTCTGCCGTCCTTCTCGTCGCAACAAGCGACGTATAGGGCGCTCCACTGCGCCGCCTGAGAACGAGCATAAAGAGCGCGATAACCGGAGACAAGGCCAAACGGCCCTTCTCCCGATTCGCGCTCCCCGGCCGGCCGTCACCGTGCCGATCATGAGTCGGTCATAAGATGGAACGTTCCCAAGATCGGCATAGGACCGTTCTAAGTCCGTCTGATCTTGTGACCGTCTCGACACCGACACGAGACGGACCTATGATCAGACCATCACCAGACCGACCCAAGAACGTCTGAAGATCGTCCTACGAACTCGCCGAGGCGGAAGGGAAGCAACGATGGGATCCATCAGCAACGCGATCGCGGTGGCCAACGGCAAGGGAGGCGTGCTCAAGAGCACGACCGCGAGCCACGTCGCCGGCATCGCCGCGGACTCCGGGTGGAGGGTGCTGGTGGTCGACGCCGACCACCAGGGCAACACCTCGCGAGATCTCGGCTACGTACCCGATGGGGGAGAGGCGCTGGCCGCTGCGCTCCTCGGGCAGTCCGACCTCGTCCCGACCCCGTCGGAGACGCGACCCAACCTCGACTACGTCCCCGGTGGCCGGGCCCTCATCTCGGCCGCTCAGGAGCTGGGGAACCGGCTCGCCCGCGCTGAGTTCACCGCGGCGCTCGCCCTGCAGCGGGCGCTCGAGCCGCTCGCCGGCAACTACAACCTCATCGTCGTGGACAGCGGGCCGGGCGAAGGCATCCTCCGCAAGATCATCCTGGCGGCCACCCGCTACGTCGTGGTGCCGTCGAAGACGGACGTCACCTCGATCCCCGACGGCCTGTCCGACCTGCTGATCACCGTGACCGACATCCGGACCCAGCTCAACCCGGAGCTGGAGATCCTCGGCATTGTCCTCGGCCCCGTCCGGGTCACCGAGACCCGCCGGCTCGCTCGGGCTCGAGCGCGGGCGGGAGAGGCGCTCGGCTCCGAGTCGATCCTGTTCGACCACTTCATCCGCGACAACGGCAAGATCGCGGACGACTGCCGGGAGCTGGGCATCCTCGCCACCGAGTACGAACAGCGGGCGATCGACGACAAGGCGACGAGGACCCCCTGGTACAAGCGCTCCAAGGCCGAGCTGGGCGACAAGCTCGCGTTCGAGTTCAGCCGGCCCGACGCAGCCTCGGGCCTCGCCAGCGATTGGGCCGACCTGACCGACGAGATCCTGGCCCGCTTCGCTGCCCGCCAGGCCGAGACGAGCGCAGCATGAGCGCCGATGACCCTCGCCTCGCCGGCCTGTCAACCCCGCTCCAGCCCACACGGCGGACGACGACGGTGGCACCGCCCCCGCCGCCCCCAGCCCCCGCTGAGCGGCCACCCGCTGCTGAGCGCACGGAGCCGGCCGCTGACGCTCCCGCGGCTCCTACAGCTCCCCAGCGGCCGCCTGCGCCCCGGCCAAGCCGGCAGGCGGCTCCTGCGCCCGCCTCCACCGCAGGCGGGCGAGTCTCGTCCTCACTGCCTCCCGAGCTGGACGCTGCGTTCCGGCAGCGGGCCATCAATGACGAGACGACGCAGGGCGACGTCCTCCTAGCCGCTCTCGCCGCCCACGGAGCTGACGTCGTGGGCGATCCGCCCAAGAAGCCGTTACGGACTGGGGACGCCGTGCTCCGCTACGTCTTCTTGCCGGCGTCCGGCATGGCTACCGTCGAGGACCTGCTTGCGGAGGCGCCAGCCGGCCGGCTGAACCGATCCCTGCTCATCCGCCACTGCCTCCAGCGGTACCTGGGATGACCGCCGCCGCCCCAGACCCGTCGCTTGAGGCGATCTTCGGGATGAAACTCTCGGGCATCAAGCTCTCAGAAACTGAAAAGAGGCGATCTCCCCGAGGCTTGAAACAGCCAAAAGCCCAGAATTCTGGGATTCTCCATCCCGGTCCGTACCGGCATATCACCTCAGATTCCAGCCCGTAAGGTCACGCTAAGGTCACGCCGCTCCCTCGAATTCTTCGGGAGGCCGTCGGCAGGATTGGTCGGTCCGGCTGACCGGGGTTCTCTGTCTTGTTGTCAAGAGCTTCGGGGGAAGGTTTCGGTGAGCCCGGTCGCGTATACGCGGCTACGCCGTTGCACACCTAGTAGTTCATGTAGGTCGCCAGGAAGTCGTCGCCTTCGCCGCGGGGTTCCTCGGGTTGGATGGGTCCGCGCCGCCTCGACCGCGGCGCGTGTCGATTCGGCGACCTCGACCCACGGGTCGTCGGGGTCGTCGAACGCCGGGACGTCGACGACGATCGTGGTCGGTGCCGCGAACCGGGCGAGGGTGTCGATGTGGCCGTCGGTGATGTCGGCCCCGGCGAGCCCGTCGACCCAGATCATCCGCTCCGCACCCAACAGTTCAAGCATCGACGCCTCGACCTCGGCCTCGCTGCGGCCGGGGTTGCGATTGTCGTTCACCCAACTCGACCGGCTCCC
>Ga0209023_10003474_pt1 | contig 18800 bp, 17 predicted proteins | sample LakOneMetagenome_FD_187468 | JGI IMG/M metagenome (GOLD analysis project Ga0209023, IMG submission 187468) | Freshwater and sediment microbial communities from Lake Erie, Canada (SPAdes) (version 2) | ecosystem: Environmental > Aquatic > Freshwater > Lentic | place: Lake Erie, Canada...
GGTGGTCGGCAGCGTGGTCGGCGTCCTGTCCAACTCCACCGACACCTACACGGGACCGATCGCCGAGGCCCTCGGGGGCGTCGACAGCAGCTTCCTCACCTCCGGCATCGCCGCCGGTATCGTCTATCTGGCGCTGGTGGCCGCGAAGCCGGACTGGCTGGCCTCACCCGAGCCGGAGTCACCCTCGACCCGAACCGCACAGGCAGCAGACCCAGGAGACCAGCCGCAATGACCCGCATCGGCAATCTGTTCGGACCCGACTTCACCTTCCTGGGGGTGCCGGCGGCCGACCTCGATGACCCCGACAGCTTCGCCGGCGCCGACATCGTCATCCTCGGCGCCCCGTTCGACGGCGGTACGTCGTACCGCTCCGGCGCCCGGTTCGGCCCGCAGGCGATCCGGCAGACCGACTACCTGCCCCACGACGGCTCGCGCCCGTCCTTGGCGCTGCGGACCGATGCGCTCCAGGACCTCAAGGTCGTCGACGTGGGCGACGTCGAGGTCTATGCCGGCGAGGTCCAGCGCTCGCTCGGCCAGATCCGCGAGGCCGTCGCCACCATCACCCGGTCGGGTGCCATCCCGGTGGTGCTGGGTGGCGACCACTCCATCACCTACTCCGACGCCTCCGGGGTCGCCGACGTGCTGGGCCAGGGCCGGGTCTCCCTGATCCACTTCGACGCCCATGCCGACACCGGCGACATCGACTTCGGCTCGCTGTGGGGACACGGCCAGCCGATGCGGCGCCTGATCGAGTCGGGAGCCGTCCGCGGTGACCGCTTCCTCCAGATCGGGCTGCGCGGCTACTGGCCCGAGCCGGCGACGCTGGGCTGGATGGCAGAGCAGCACATGCGCTCCTATGAGATGACCGAGATCGGCCACCGCGGGCTGTCGACGTGCCTCACCGAAGCCTTCGACATCGCCACGGACGAGTGCGAAGGAGTCTTCCTCTCCGTCGACATCGACGTCTGCGACCCCGGCCACGCCCCGGGCACCGGCACCCCCGAGCCGGGAGGCCTCTCGGCCCGCGAGCTGCTCGACTCGGTCCGTCGGATCTGCCTCGAGCTGCCCGTGGTCGGCGTCGACATCGTCGAGGTCGCGCCGCCCTACGACCACGCCGACATCACGGCCGCGCTGGCCAACAGGGTCGTCCTGGAGGCGCTCTCGGCGATCGCGCGCCGCCGGTTCGACGCCGAGCACGGCACCAGGTGGAACCCGGCCCAGCCGCTGCTCGACGACCGCGTCGCCCCGGTCCCCGAGGGCGAGGTCCGAGGCCATCACCACGATCACTGACGAACGGGCGCAACCGACCCGGCGGCATCAGTCCGGGAGGGGGATCTCCAGGAACACGGGGCGGTAGAGGAACGGGTCGCGCAGCAGCCTCTCGGGGTCCTCGACGTTGCGGCTGTAGGAGACCAGCACCGTCCCCGGGGCCGTCTCGAGGTCGGGGTGGGCCAGCGGCATGTAGCGCAGCAGCCCCGTCCGGCCGTCCGTGGGGATCCTCGCGACCGGCTCACCGGCCACGAACGGCCCCGTCGGTCGCGGAGCGGCCCACACCACGAGATCGGTGCCCAGCGCGTCGTCACGCTTGCTCACGGCGTACCACCGGCCGTTGCGGGGAAAGACCGACAGCACCTGGGAGACCCCGCCCTCAGCCTCGATGAGCGTGCCGACCGGGTCGCCCTGACGTCCCCACCCATGGCCGGTCCAGTACTGCCAGTCCTCGGGGTGGATCAGGTCGCCCACCTCGGCGCGGGCCAGGTGCAGCGCCGACCCGAAAGTCGTCGTCCCCCGCGGCTTCGAGGTTCCGTAGATATAGACCCACGAACCGGACACCGCCGTCGCGGCGCCCCACATCGGCAGGCTGCGGTCGGGGCTGTCCGGCCCGAGATCTGTCACGCTCGCCAGCTGCGGGACCCCGCCGGAGGCGACGATGAAGACGGCGAGCGACGGGCCGATGACCTCGAAGTCCCACACCCCCTCGCCGGTGGCCCGCACGCGCTGGGCGGCGACCCCGACGACGTCGTACCCCGGGCCCGTGATGACCCCCGCCGACATCGGCCAGTAGCCGACCCCGTCCTCGCGGTCGGGGATCACAGCCCCGTGCTCGGCGGTGACGACCACGCCGCTGCACTCGGGGTCGAACACCAGCATGGAGTTGCGGACCAGGAGCGGAGGGTCATACGACGGATCGCGCAGGGTGTCGCCGAACAACCACAGCCGGCGTCCGTCGTGCAGCTCGACATCGACGCCGACGTCACCGCCCATGAAGGCCGGCTGGTTGCGCACCGTCGCTACCAGGGTGTTGAAGTCGGCGGCCGTCCTGAGCTCGGGCAGGCGATGACAGGCCATCGTGTTGGGCACCCGGCCGTCGGGCGACTCGGGAAGCCCGAGCCGCTCCCGAAGCCACGCGTCCACGCGGTTCCACGGCTCCGGCAGCGTCGGCAGGGTGATCGTGCGGCCGGTCAGCGGCGAGGTCACCGTGCTCCCTGGCGGGTGCCCGGCCCCGAAGGCCAGGAAGGCCGCCACCGCCACAGCGGCGACCACCCCGAGGGCGAGGAGAGGCCGATGGCGACGCTTCACCGCGCGTCCGGTTCGCGCCCGAGCCGCTCGCACCACATACATCGAGGCTAGCCGCCCCTGCTGCGAGCCGAAGAAGGCCCCGACCAGGACGGTCGGGGCCTTCAGCGGGTGGCAGATCCAGGATTCGAACCTGGGAAGCTTTCGCGACGGATTTACAGTCCGCTCCCATTGGCCGCTCGGGCAATCTGCCAGGCGATCTGCAGGGCCGGCTTGGCCCCGCGAGAACGAGACGAAACAATACAACAGGGTCACCGCCCACACGAAAACGGATCCGGCGCCTCTCCGGGGCTCCGACCGCACCCCAGCAACCGCTAGGAGACAGCAGTCCATGGCCGACTCGTCGTTCGACATCGTGAGCAAGTTCGACCGCCAAGAGGTCGACAACGCGCTCGGGCAGACCGCCCGTGAGATCGCCACCCGGTTCGACTTCAAGGGCACCGGCGCCGCCATCGCCTGGCAGGGCGAGAACGGTATCGAGATCAGCGCCTCGGCCGACGACCGAGCCTCCGCCGTGCTCGACGTCTTCCAGCAGAAGCTCATCAAGCGCAACCAGAGCCTCAAGATCCTCGATGCCGGCGAGCCGCGTCAGTCCGGCCAGGTCTCCAAGATCACGATCGCCCTCAAGGAGGGCATCAGCTCCGAGAACGCAAAGAAGATCAGCAAGCTGATCCGCGACGAGGGCCCCAAGGGGGTCAAGGCGCAGATCCAGGGCGACGAGCTGCGCGTCTCCTCCAAGAAGCGCGACGACCTCCAGGCCGTGATCGCGCTGGTCAAGGAGCAGGACTACGACTTCGCGGTCCAGTTCACCAACTATCGCTGAGCTGAGGGTGTCTCCGCAGGTCGGATTCGGTATGGCCGCTGGCGTGGGTGCACTTCCGGCGCGGCCCGTCCACCTCGATCAGGCCTGCGAACGGCGATCCGGACGCCGCAGCCGACACGGGGAGGTAGGTAGTTTCGGGTCATGAAGCTCGGAGTGCACCTGGTCACCTACGACTTCGAAGGCGGCCCGCCGGCCATCGCGCCCATGTTGGCGGCGACCGGCAAGGCGGTCGAGGAAGGCGGCGTCGACAACCTCTCGGTGATGGACCACTACTGGCAGATGGAGATGGTCGGAGGACCCGACCTGAACATGCTGGAGGGCTACACGACCCTCGGCTTCCTGGCAGCCCACACGAGCTCGGCCGAACTGCAGCTCCTGGTCACCGGGACGACGTACCGCCACCCTGGTCTGCTGGCCAAGATCATCACGACCCTCGACGTCCTCTCAGGCGGGCGCGCGCTCTTGGGGATCGGCGCTGCGTGGTACGAGGCCGAGGCGGTCGGGCTCGGCGTGCCGTTCCCCTCGACGAAGGAGCGCTTCGAGAGGCTCGAGGAGACTCTCCAGGTGGTGCGTCAGATGTGGAGCGACGACGAGGGTCCCTACCACGGCACGCACTACCAGCTCGGCCGCACCCTGAATCGTCCGCAACCGATCCGAACGCCTCCCATCATGATCGGCGGGACCGGTGAGAAGAAGACGCTTCGGTTCGTGGCGAAGTACGCCGATGCCTGCAACCTCTTCGCCGATCCAGCCGATGCCTCCGGAACGGTCCACAAGCTGGAGATCCTGCGCGAGCACTGCCGGAACGAGGGCAGCTCCTACGACCGGCTGCGCAAGACGATCACGTGCATGGCGCCACCCGATCCCGCAGCGGACGGCGCCGCCTTCGTCGAGCAGATGAGGGCCTTCGCCGATATCGGCGTCGACGAGGTCCACGTGATGCCACCGAGCAACGACCCGGCCGCGTTCGTTCGGGCGCTGGGTGAGCACGTGGTCCCCGGGCTCCACGCGCTCGCTTGACCGGGATCTCCGGGCGGCGCGCTCAGACGGCCGACGCATCCTCGCCGAGGAGTCTCCTGACTGCGGCCCTCGAGATCAGCAGCGCAACGATCAGCAACGTCACGTGAATGAAACCGCCGAGGCTCACGGCGTCACCGAAGGTGACATCGATCAGGGCGAGCACGACGAACTTGCTGCCCATCGCGAACACCCACAACCCGATGGCGATCGCTCCCTTCGCCAGGCGCGTGTTCGCGGCACGCAGGCCGCCGATGATGCGGCGCTTGAGCAGGATCACCAGCTCCAGGGCGACCTTGAGCAGCAATGCCGTCAGCAGGGACAGTGTGAAGCTCTCGCTGATGACCGACGGGCTGTACTCGATCGCGATGTTGAGGACGACGACATAGACGAACACATCGATGACGTCAGCGCGGCGAGGCCGCATCGATTGGCCTGCCGGACTTGGTGATCCCCGATGAGGTGGGACCGGGTCTGGTGCGGTCACAGATCGATCATGACGCAACGGCGCCCGGCCCGGGCCCTTGAACACGCTGAAGCCCGCGTTGATGCGGGCGTCCCGCCCCGCGGGATCCCACTATCGTGACGCTGTGACATCCCCGCCGCGCGACCTCTCCCGAGCGTTCTTCGTGATCGCAGCGCTCCTGGTGCCGTGGACGATCTCTCTCATGCTCCGGCTCCCCCGTCACTACGAGGCCCACCACTACCGCCTGAGCTGGGTCGGGTTCGACGTGGCGCTGGTGGCCGCACTGCTGGTCACCGGCGTGGCCCTCGCCCGCAAGAGCCCTGCACTGTCTCGCTACGCCGCGGGGCTGAGCACGATGCTGGCCGTGGACGCGTGGTTCGACGTCCTCAACGCCGCCACCACGAGCGACCGGGTGATGGCGCTCCTGGCGGCGGCGTTCATCGAGCTCCCGCTGTGCTACCTGTGCTGGCGGCTGGCCCGATCGGGCCAGTACCTGCAGGGCGCGCCGGCGGACCAGGACTAGGACCGCGCCCCCGCAGCCTGGAGCGTGGGTGACATCGCGGGGATGAGCGTCGCGCCGTTGGCCGGGGACAGCCACACGGTGGTCCCCTCGGCGAGGTCCATCGCCCGGGAGTGCGACCGGGTCAGCACGACGTTGACCTCGCTGCCATCGACGGTGAGCACGTGCAGCCGCACCTCGAAGCCGACCCGCAGCATCCGGGAGACGCTGCCCTCGACGGCTCCGGCGACGGTGGGGCTCATCGAGACGTCGATGTCGTGCGGCCGGATGCTGACCCCGTTGAGCCGCGTGACGTCGCCGAGGAAGCCCATGACGAACGGGTTGGCCGGCTCGTCGTAGAGCTGGTCCGGCGTCCCGATCTGCTCCACGCGACCCTCGTTGATCACCACGATCCCGTCGGCGACCTCCATGGCCTCCTCCTGGTCGTGGGTGACGAAGATCGTGGTCACGTGCACCTCGTCGTGGAGCCTTCGGAGCCATTCGCGGAGCTCCTTGCGGACCTTGGCGTCCAGGGCACCGAACGGCTCGTCGAGGAGCAGCACGGACGGCTCGACGGCCAGCGCGCGAGCAAGCGCCATGCGCTGACGCTGGCCGCCCGAGAGCTGCGCGGGATAGCGATCCGCGAACTGGGACAGGTGCACGAGGTCGAGCAGCTCCCCCACGCGGCGCTTGATCTCGTCCTTGGGCCGGTGCCTGATCTCGAGGCCGAAGGCGACGTTCTTGGCCACGGTCATGTGCTTGAAGACCGCGTAGTGCTGGAAGACGAAGCCGACGTTGCGCTTCTGCGCCGGGAGCCGGGTGGCGTCGACGCCCTCGATGGCCACCGACCCCGCGTCAGCGGTGTCGAGGCCCGCGATGATCCGCAGCAGCGTCGACTTGCCCCCGCCGGACGGGCCGAGCAGCGCCGTGAGCTCGCCGCTCGGCAGGGACACGTTGACGTCGTCGAGGGCCACGAAGTCGTCGAAGCGCTTGGTGACTCCACTGATCTCGATGCTCATGTGAGTGATTCCTTGGGTCGGAGCAGCGACACGGCGACGATGCACAGCACCGCGACGGCCGCAAGGATGAAGGAGACGGAGTACGCCGCCGCAGGGTCGAAGTTCTGGTACTTCTGCTCGACCACGGTGGTCGCGGTCTGGGTGCGCCCGGTGATGTTGCCGCTCACGATCTTGACGGCACCGAACTCACCGAGGGACCGGGCCAGCGACAGCACCACGCCATAGACGACCGCCCACTTGATGCTGGGCAGCGTGATCCGCAGGAAGGTCTGGTGCCCCTTGGCACCCAGGCTCCGGGAGGCCTGCTCCTGGTCATCACCGATCTCGGTGAGCACGGGGACGACCTCGCGGATGACCAGGGGCAGCGCCACGAAGCAGGTGGCCATGATCATGCCGGGCAGCGCGAAGATGACCTGGAAGCCGAGCTTCTCCAGCGTCGGGCCGAACCAGCCGGTGCGGCCGTTGTAGACGAGCAGCAGGGCGAGGCCGACCACGACCGGCGACACCGAGAGCGGGACGTCGACGAGCGCCGAGAGCACGCGTTTGCCGGGGAACTCGTAGCGCACGAGAAGCAGCGAGATCGTGACGCCGAAGACCAGGTTGATTACGACCGACCAGAAGGTGATCGTGGCGGTCAGGTTGAGGGCGTGGAGGACGTCGGGCTCGGTGATGGCGTCCATCACCGCACCGAAACCTTCGCCGAACGTCTTGCGGACGATCAGGGAGACCGGCCAGAGGACGAGCATCAGCACATAGCCGACCGCGAGGATCCGGAAGACCCAGCGCAGGGCACGAGGCAGCTCAACCACGACGGGCCACCCTTCGTTGAAGGACGTCCAGGCCGACGATGACGATCAGCGCGACCGCGAGCATCACCGTGGCCAGACTCGCCGCGGCCGCCGGGTTGCCGCCCTCGACGAACGACAGGACGCGGACCGAGACGACCTCCGTGCGGTAGGGCAGGTTGCCCGACAGCAGGACCAGGGAGCCGTACTCGGCGATCGCCCGCGCGAACGCAAGCCCGGCTCCCGCCGCGATGGCCGGAGCCAACGACGGCAGGATGAGCCGCCGGACGATCGTGAGCCGCTGGGCGCCCAAGGATGCGGCGGCCTCCTCGACGTCGTGGTCGAGCTCTTCGAGCACGGGCTGGACAGTGCGCACGACGAAGGGCAGCGTGACGAAGGCCAGCGCCAGGGTGACTGCGTTGCGGGTGTTGGCCCAGTCGAGCCCGATGGGGCTCTTGGGCCCATACAGGGACAGCAGGACCAGCCCGGCCACGATCGTCGGCAGCGCGAACGGGATGTCGATGACGACATCGAGCACGCGCTTGCCCCAGAAGCGGTCGCGCACGAGCACCCAGGCGATAACCGTGCCCATCACGGCGTTGACGAGGGTGACGAGAAGCGACTGGCCGACGGTGAGTCGGATCGCTGCCCACGTCTGCGCGTTGGACAGGGTGTCGAGGTACTGACCCCAGCCGCCGCCGGTGGCGGTCACCACGAGTGCGGCCAGTGGGATCAGGACCAGCAGGCTGAACCAGGTGACGGCCACACCGAGGCTCAGCGTCGCCGCGGGCGTCAGGGTGCTGACCAGAACGCGCCGGGGCCGGCGCCCCCCCATGAGGGGCGCCGGGCCGGGGTCGGTGATGACGGCTGTCACTCGAGAGTCCCCGTCTCCTGCTGGAGCTGGGTGATGATGCCGGCTTCTTCGTCGAAGAACTCCGTGTTGGCCGTTGCCCAGCCGCCGAAGTCGTCATCGATCGTGTAGAGGTGCGTGGGCTGGGGGAACGGGTTGGCCGGGTCGTTGGCACCCACCACCTCGGGCAGGGTCACCCCGTCGATCACGGGGCGGAACCCGGACTTGGCGTAGTCGGCCTGACCGCCCGCGCTGGTCATGAAGCTCAGCAGGTCCGCGGCCTTCGGGTCGGCGTCCTTGAGGACGGCCGCCGGGTTCTGGATGAGCAGCGTGTCGTCCGGGACGACGTAGTCGACGTCGGCGCCGTTGGCTCGAGCGGTGATCGCCTCGTTCTCATAGGACAGCAGCACGTCGCCGTTGCCCTCGGTGAAGGCCGTGGTGGCGTCGCGGCCGGAGGACGGCAGGGAGATCGTGTTGCCGAGCAGCTTCTTCACGAACGCCTTGGCGTCGTCCTCGCTGCCGCCCGCGCCGGTGACGTGGGCCCACGCCGCGAGGATGTTCCACTTCGCCGAGCCCGACGACGCCGGGTTGGGCGTGATGATCTCGACACCCGGCTTGATCAGGTCGTCCCACCCCTGGATGTTCTTGGGGTTGCCCGGACGGACCACCATCACGACGACCGACGAGGTCGCGATCCCCTTGGTGGGGGAGTCCTTCCAGCTGGCGTCGACCTGGCCGGAGTCGACGAGGCGCTGGATGTCGGGCTCGAGGGAGAGGTGGACGAGGTCGGCGTCCAGGCCGCCTTCGACGGCGCGCGACTGGTCGCCCGAGGCGCCGTACGACGTCGTGATGGTGACGTCCTTGCCGGCGTCGGTCTTCTCGAAGTCCGCGAAGACCGGCTGGTTCGCCGCCTCGAGGACCGAGAAGCCGACAACGCTCAGGTCGGTTCCACCGGAACCATCACCTGATCCGCCCGAGGTGGAGGCGCAGCCGGTGACGACGGCGAGACCGGCGAGTGCCAGTCCGGCCGCGAGGGAGCGAGCTCGCATGGGAGTTCCTTCCAACAGGTTGGTCTATTTAGTCCACTTGTTTACTAGACTTTATCTACTTGGGCAAATACGCGCATCCCTTGCGCCCCGTGACCTGGCTCACGCGGGCCGCCCGACGGGAAGGCGAGCCCACCCGAGGACGTTGCCCCCTCAACGGCCCGGGAGACGGCTATCGTTGACCGTTGCCATCAAGACGGGATCCCCCGCCGGAGACCGTGGAAGGAAGCAGACGCGTCGTGACCAAGCAGGTCCAACAGCTCGACCGCGTGATCATCAGGTTCGCCGGGGACTCCGGCGACGGGATGCAGCTCACGGGGGACCGGTTCACCCATCAGTCAGCGGCCTTCGGCAACGACCTGTCGACGCTGCCGAACTTCCCCGCCGAGATCCGCGCCCCTCAGGGCACCCTGCCGGGTGTGTCGTCGTTCCAGGTGCATTTCGCCGACCACGACATCCTGACTCCGGGTGACGCCCCCAATGTGCTCGTGGCGATGAACCCTGCCGCACTGCGGGCCAACCTCAAGGACCTGCCCAAGGGCGCGACGATCATCGTCGACACCGCCGACTTCACCGGACGCAACCTGACCAAGGCCGGCTACGACGCCAACCCGCTCGCCGACGACTCGCTGGCCGACTACGTCGTCCACGACCTCGACCTCACCGGGATGACCATCGAGGCGGTCAGGGAGTTCGGGCTCACCCGCAAGGACTCCTCGCGGGCCAAGAACATGTTCGCGCTCGGGCTGGTCTCGTGGATGTATGGCCGCCCGGTCGACTCCACCCTCGACTTCCTCGCCACCCGCTTCGCCCGATTCCCCGACATCCGCGACGCCAACATCGCGGCCTTCAAGTCCGGCTGGAACTTCGGCGAGACCACCGAGGCGTTCGCGGTGTCCTACCAGATCAAGCCGGCCACGATGGCGCCCGGCACCTACCGCAACATCACCGGCAACCTCGCTCTGGCCTACGGCCTGGTCGCAGGCGGCGTCCAGTCGGGGCTGCCCCTGTTCCTCGGGTCCTACCCGATCACGCCGGCCTCCGACATCCTCCACGAGCTCAGCAAGCACAAGTCGTTCGGCGTCACGACCTTCCAGGCCGAGGACGAGATCGCGGGCGTCGGCTCGGCCCTCGGCGCCGCCTTCGCCGGCGCACTCGGTGTCACCACCACCTCGGGCCCGGGTCTTGCCCTCAAGTCGGAGACCATCGGCCTCGCGGTGATGACCGAGCTGCCGCTGGTGGTCGTCGACGTCCAGCGTGGCGGCCCGTCCACCGGCCTGCCGACCAAGACCGAGCAGGCCGACCTGCTCCAGGCGATGTTCGGCCGCAACGGTGAGGCCCCCGTCCCCGTCATCGCGCCGCGCTCCCCCGCCGACTGCTTCGACGCAGCGGTCGAGGCCACGCGCATCGCCGTCACCTATCGGACGCCGGTGCTCCTGCTGTCCGACGGCTACCTTGCCAACGGGTCCGAGCCGTGGCGTATCCCCGAGATCGAGACGCTGCCCGTCATCGACCCCGCCTTCGCCGAGGCCCCGGCCGCCGACGAGGGCGAGCCGTCGACGTTCCGCCCCTATGACCGCGACCCCGACACCCTGGCCCGACCCTGGGCGGTGCCCGGGACCGCGGGGCTGGAGCACCGGATCGGCGGCCTGGAGAAGGCCGACGGTGACGGCAACATCTCCTACGACCCCGACAACCACGACCACATGGTGCGGCTGCGTCAGGCCAAGGTCGACAAGATCGCGGACACACTGCCCGCGCTCGAGGTCGACGACCCGTCGGGCGAGGCCCGCGTGCTGGTGCTCGGCTGGGGATCCACCTACGGCCCCATCGGCGTCGCCTGCCGACGCGTACGCCGGGCCGGCTACCCGGTGGCCCAGGCCCACCTTCGCCACCTCAACCCGTTCCCGTCGGATCTCGGTGACCTCCTTCGCCGCTACGACCGGGTGCTGGTGCCCGAGATGAACCTCGGCCAGCTCTCGCTCCTCCTGCGCGCCAAGTACCTCATCGACATCCGCGGCTACAACACAGTCCGCGGGCTGCCGCTGCAGTCGGGCGAGCTGGTCGACGCGATCGGCGAGCTGCTCGGCGAGGTCGCACAGACGACGGTCGACCTGTCACCCGAGCGCACGGCGCGGCCGCCGGTGGTCGAGTCCACCACCACGACGTCCCACCAGGAGGTGCTCTCATGACCGCCACCGGGCTCCCGTTCCCGGGGCTGCGCAGCGGCATCGAGGACGTGCCGTCGTTCGAGGGCGACCAGACCGCCAAGGACTACTCCTCCGACCAGGAGGTGCGCTGGTGCCCCGGCTGCGGTGACTACGCGATCCTCAAGGCGGTGCAGAGTTTCCTGCCCGACCTGGGGCTGCGCCGCGAGAACATCGTCTTCGTCTCCGGCATCGGCTGCTCGTCGAGGTTCCCCTACTACCTCGACACCTATGGCATGCACTCCATCCATGGTCGTGCCCCGGCGATCGCCACCGGGCTGGCCACCTCTCGCGAGGACCTTTCGGTATGGGTGGTCACCGGCGACGGCGACGCCCTCTCGATCGGTGGCAACCACCTGATCCACGCCCTCCGCCGCAACATCAACATGACCATCCTGCTGTTCAACAACCGGATCTATGGCCTCACCAAGGGCCAGTACTCGCCGACGTCCGAGCCCGGCAAGGTCACCAAGTCGACACCGATGGGGTCGCTGGACCACCCCTTCAACCCGATCTCGCTCGCCCTGGGTGCCGAGGGCACCTTCGTCGCCCGCACGGTCGACTCCGACCGCAAGCACCTGACCGCCGTCCTGTCGGCGGCGGCTGCCCATCGCGGCACGTCGTTCGTCGAGATCTACCAGAACTGCCCGATCTTCAACGACGGCGCCTTCGACGCGATCAAGAACCCCGAGACCGCGCAGGACTCCCTCGTCCGGCTCGTGCACGGAGAGCCGATCCGGTTCGGGGCGCCCGACGCCTCCGGTCGGGGCTCCAAGGGCCTGATCCGGGACACCGCCACCGGCGGGGTCAAGATCGCCGAGGTGGCCGAGGTGGGCGAGGAGGCCGTCCTGGTCCACGACGCGCACAGCTCGGACCCGTCGACGGCGTTCACGATCTCGCGACTCACCGATGTCGGCCAGCTGCACACCGCGCCGGTGGGGATCTTCCGTCAGGTCGAGCGGGCGACCTACGACGACCAGGCCCGGGCCCAGATCCGACAGGCAGAAGCCGCCGCCGACGGCACGCAAGCCGAGCGGCTCGCAGCGCTCATCGGCGGCGGCGACACGTGGACCGTGCTGTGACCCGGGCCGGGTCAGGGGACACGCGTCAGAGCCGGTAGGTGCGCCACACGCCCGAGTAGGACGTCGCGTAGCCGCCCGAGGCCTTGACCTTGGCGCGGAAGTACCAGCTGCCCTTGGCGGGCGCGCCCACGCGGGCGCTGTACTTCGCCGCGTTGGTCGTCTTGGTCGTGGAGTAGGTCTTGAAGTCACACTTGGGCGGCTTGCAGGTCGCCCGCTGGATGATGACCTGCTTGCGGTTGTAGTTGCCGCTGACGTGTCCCTTGAGAACCAGGTGGCCCTTGACCTTGACCACCTTGGAGCTGACGTTGCGGGCGGGCGCCTTCGCCGGAGCGCTCGCGTCGGCGACGGGGCTCAGCACGAGCGGGCTGAGGGCCAGGGCGCCGGTGGCCAGGATGGAAGCGATGCGGATCAACGTGTTCTCCCCGTGATTGTCGTGTCGGATGACGCCACCAGTCTCCCGCCCGCCGTTTCGCCCTGGCAAACCACTGAGCCCATCGGACGACGCAACCCGTGCGACGCATGCCGACGCGGCCCGAGCCGCCCCCTATGCTGACTCGGTGTCGGAGTCGCGTCGTGGGTTCGTCTATGGGCTCGTGGCGTACACCCTCTGGGGAGCCTTCCCGCTCTACTTCCCGCTGCTGAAGCCCGCTGGGGCGATCGAGATCCTCGCCAACCGGGTGCTCTGGTCGTTCCTCGTGATGGGCGCACTGGTCCTGGTCACGGGCCGGGTGCCGCAGTTCCGCGCGCTGTTCGGCCGGTCGCGGGCCACTGCGATGCTGTCGATCGCCGCCGTGGTGGTCAGCATCAACTGGCTCACCTACATCTGGTCGGTGACCAACGACCACGTCGTCGAGTCGTCACTCGGCTACTTCATCAACCCGTTGGTCACGGTGGTGATGGGGATCTTGATCCTGGGTGAGCGGCTGCGGCCGGCGCAGTGGGTGGCGATCTCCTTGGCGTTCGTCGCGGTCGTCGTGCTGACCGTCGAGTACGGCCGTCTCCCCTGGATCGCCCTGTTGCTCGCGTTCTCGTTCGGCACCTACGGCTTGGCCAAGAAGGTCGCCAACGTGGGCGCGGTGGAGAGCCTCGCCTTCGAGACCATGCTGATCACACCCGCCGCCCTCACCTACGTCGTGTGGCTGGGCGCCCAGGGTTCCCTGACGTTCGCCCAGGAGGGGCCCGGCCATGCCCTGCTCCTGGCGTCCACAGGCATCGCGACCGCCGTACCGCTCATCCTGTTCGGTGCGGCCGCGACCAAGATCCCGCTGGTCACGATCGGGCTGCTGCAGTACCTCGCGCCGGTCTTCCAGTTCCTGCTCGGCGTGTTCTGGTTCCACGAGCCGATGCCCGTGGGGCGGTGGGTCGGCTTCCTGCTCGTGTGGGTGGCCCTGGCCATGCTGACGGCCGAGGCGGTCACCCACCACCGACGCCAGCTCCGCGACGCCGCGGAGGCAACGGCCCTCTGACCTCAGCCTCAGGCGGCGGCCGGGGCCCTCTCCATCGCGTTGATGTGTGACATCGCCCAGGCGAACGCCATCGTCGCGACCAGCTCGACGTTGCCGAGCTCGGAGCGGATGTGGACGCCCGCGGCGGCCGCGTCCTGGTACTCCATGACCAGCCGGACCAGCTTGCCGACCCGACCCTCGCGAGCGAAGGCGGCCTCAGCGAGCTCGTGGTCGACGTCGATGCGCTCAGCGACCTCGGTGATCGGCACGCCGAGCAGGAGGTCCAGCGCCGACAGCAGGCCGGCGGTGAAGGCGAAGCCGCGCTCGATGCCGCCGCTCGGTGCGAGCAGCTCGCACATCCGGGCGCGGACCAGCGCCAGCGCGAGTGCGTCGGTGCGCGGGTTGGCGACCTGACGACCGAGCACGGTCAGCGCGGCCCACTGACGAAGTCGGTCCGCGCCCATGAACACCAGGGCCTCGCGGACGCTGTGCACCTCGCGGCGCAGGCCACCGCCGGCGCCGAGCGATGCCAGATGGAGCACCTGGACCACCAGCGCGGGCTCGTGGCTGAGGATCTCCTCGATCCGGCCGAAGTCCATGTCCTCGTCGAGCAGCTCGGCGGCCAGCTGCACCTGCGCGAGCGCCGAGGGGGCGAGCGTGGCCCCGCTGAGCTCGACCGGGTGCTGGACGGCGGGCCCCTCGAAGAGCCGGAAGCCGTTCTCGGCCCCCCACGCGAGGTCGTCCTCGTGGAGGCACCTGTCGGCCAGGAGCGTGACGTCGTACTCCTGGCAGCGGGCGACCAGACCCTGGACCTGCTCGCGCGGATGGTTCGCGATCTCGATCTTGACCACCGAGGCGATCCGGAGGAGCTCCTCGATCCCGTGGTGCCAGGCGAACTTGTCGAGGGCGAGTTCGTAGCCCATGTCGACGAGGGTGCGGCAGCGGTCGACGGCGGCGGTGTCCAGGCACGCGTCGGCCGGGATCTCCAGGACCGTACGCCGACTCGGCGGGGAGACCGGGTCGGTGCCCGTGAGGAGACCCTCTCCGGGCCGGCAGTAGACGAGGGTGTCCCCGAAGAGGAGGTCGACGTCCAGCGGCATCTCGCCGGTGGCGTCGGTGACCGTCGCCCGGTCCTCGGGGCGCGACCCATCTGCCTCGCCCGCCGTGGGTGCTTGGATCAGCTCGAAGCCGATGACGTGGTCGTCGAGGCCGATGATCGGCTGGCGTCCGACCACCCGGCGGACCGCGATGGTTGCCTCGGCCGTCGGAACCTGGTCCTGCTGGTCAGCCATGGGCGCCTGGCTCTCCCATCCACAAGAGGGGGTTGTCCGCAGCAATCGGTCATCCGGGCGGCGATCTGAGCCGGTTGAGGCCGCAAACCGCAGAACCTGGTCACTGGTCCAGCCGGGCTTGACACAGGCCGAACACCCGTCCCCTGCCCTCGGTGGCCTCAGCCGAGCGCCGAGGCCCGGTCGATCGCGTTGATGTTGGTCATCGCCCAGGCGAAGGCGCTGGCGGCCATCAGGTCGATATCGGTGATGTCCGGGCCAGGCAGGCCCGCCTCGACCGCGTCCTGGTAGCGAGCCGCCAGCCCGACCAGAGCCCCGACCCGGCCCTCTCGGTGGAAGGCAGCGGCCGCGAGCTCCTTGTCCACGTCGATCCGGTTCTCGACCACCGTGTTCGGGACGCCCAGGAGCCGGTCGAGCGCCGACAGCAGGCCCGCCGTGAAGGCATAGCCCGCATCGAGTCCTCGAGGCTTGGCGAGCAGGGCGCACATGCGGGCGCGGGTGAGCGCCACGGTCAGCGCATCGGTGCGCGGGTTGGCCACGTTGCGGCCCAGGACGGCCATGGCCGCCCACTGTCGCAGCCGCATGGTCCCCATCACGACGAGGGCCTCTCGGATGCTGTGCACCTCCCTGCGCAGACCACCACCGGCCCCCAGCGAGGCCTCGTGGAGCACCTGGACCACCAGGGCGGGCTCGTGGGTGAGGATCTGCTCGACGCGCCCGAACTCGAGCCGCTCGTCGAGGAGCTCGGCCGCGAGTTGTACCTGTCCCAGCGCCGTCGGCGCCAGCCCGGCGTCTGGTTCCATCGGCCGTTGGACGGCCGGGCCCGAGAAGAGCTCGCACCCGTGCCGGCCGGACCAGGCGAGGTCCTCAGGCGTCTGGCAGCCACTGGCGAGCAACGTCACCCCATAGGGCCGGAACGCCTCCGCCAGGTCGGCCAGGTCGTCGCGCCCGACCGTCTCGAGGTCGATGCGGACGAGGCTGGCCAGCTCCAGGAGGGGACCGAGCTCCGGCCCCCACTCAGCCAGCTCCACGGACACCGGGTAGCCGTCGGCGACGAGCCGGCGGACGTGGTCGAGGGTGTCCGGCCGGCCGACCAGCTCGCGCCGGACCTCGAGCATCGACCGGCGCGGCGGCAGGGTGACCGGCACCGTGCCGGCCAGCAGCTCTGGCCACGGGCGACAGTAGAGCTGCTTGTCGCCGACTAAGGCGCCGATGTCGAACGCACTCTCATCAGACATCACCTCGGCGGTGAAGGTCGGCCCGAAGGGGCCCACCGCCGAGGGCGTGCCGTCGGTCGGGCGGAAGACCATCTGGAAGGCGACCACTCGGTCGTCCTTGGCGACGATGGGTTGACGGGCCACCACCCGGTGCAGGCCAGGGGTCGGGAGGTCGTCAGAGGTCTCGGTCATCAGCGCTCCTTCCCATAGGGGATCGGCCGCCGACGGGCGGACCTGAGGAGCCGATGATCGTGGAGCAGCAGGGGAAGGGGCGCGACCCCCGTGCGCGCCCCTGGACCCGCAGTCGGTCAGGCCGCGGCGTGCCGGGCGGTGGAGGGTGCCAGGTCGTCGTCCTTGCGAGCCTTGAGGAGGACCAGGACCAGGGCCAGACCGATCAGACCGATCACCGGGGCGACGAAGGCCAGCGGCAGCCCGCCCTTGCCGATGAACGTGGAGAAGTCCCACAAACCGTGCACCGCCATGGCCGCCACGAGAGAGCCGGTGCCTCGGCGCACCAGGTAGAGGCTGCTGCCGGCCAGGAAGGCCATCAGGACCTGGAACAGGGCGCCCGGACCGACACCGAAGGCCCAGTTGGGCAGGTGGAGCAGGGCGAACAGCGTGGTCGCCCAGAACCACGCCTTGCTCTCACTCACGGAGCCACGCAGCCCGACGAGGAGCACACCGCGCGTCGCCACCTCCTCACAGAAGCCGACGCCGAGGCTGCCGAGCACGAGAGCGAGGAGCATCAGGCTCGTGGTCTCGGAGTAGTTCTTGGTCGCCAGTGCGACGACCGCTCCGACCACCATGAGCGCGCCGGGGATGAGGGTCCACCTCGGCGCGGTGACGTTCTCCTTGAGGACGGGCCCCCACCAACCGAGATAGGTGGTGGCGATGACGAGGAGCACCGCGCCGGCCGCGAGAGGCGCGACGTACCACTTGAAGAGCGTCGTGGCGCTGTCACCGATGTGCTTGTAGTCGATCCCGGTCGCGATCCAGACGCCGTAGAAGACGACGAGATAGAGCAGGAACACGATGACGCCGACGCGGGCGCTGGGCTGGACCTTCACGGACACTCCTCGACTCTTCACCGGGCGCGACTCAGCAGTCGTCTGTCATTCGAAGAACCTAGTGGGAAGGTTGCCTTCATCCGCCCGCCTGAGCGGCATGTAACAGTCACACCCCGGAGAGCCGGGCTTCAGCGGACGCGCTCGAACACGGCGGCCTTCTCGTCCTGGTAGGCCAGCCGCCAGCCGTCGGTGTCGCGGAGGTTGCGCGCCAGGGCGCTGTCCGGCTCGATGACGACGACCGCGATGTCATAGCGATCCAAGGTGTCCTGCCAGCCGGGCGCACCTTCGGTGGTGTGCAGGTAGTCGTCGACCAGGAAGGTGTCGCCATAGAGGTCGGTCCGGCCGTCGACGAAGACGAGCCGGTCCGGCAGCCGCCACATGAGGTAGCCGCCCCAGTTGTAGCTGTTGAACATCGGGCCTGGCGGATCGGTCGCCTCGAGGTAGTCCACCGCCACGACCGGCAGACTCCTCCGCAGGGCGGTCTCCGCCGCAGGGCCGCGCATCTCGAGCACGAGCTTGGTGGCCCCGGCCGCCACGACGAGCAGGATGATCGTGCTGTAGAGGATCGCCTGGAGCGGGGCAACCCGCTCCTCGGTGGCCGCCACCCAGCCCCGGTCCTCGAAGACGGTCACGAGATGCCGGGCCACGATCGGCGTCGCCACGAGGGCGAACGTCGCGATGTTGCGCGTCGCCATCAACGCCATGAAGGCGGTTCCGGCTGCGAGGCAGTAGTCGGCCCAGTCCAGCCGACGACGGCTGGCGCCGAGCACCCCGACGAGCCCCAGGAGCAGGAAGGCGAACGGCCAGGTCGCATAGGTGTGGAAGTCGGGCGAGCGCCACTCGGCGATGTAGTCCTGGAGAGCCCCGATGCTGATGGTGTCGAAGGGGACGGTCAGGATCTTCCAGCCATAGGGGTTGGCCATCACGGCCACCACCGACGCGCCGGTCACCAGGGCCAGGCGACGTACGCCGGACCACGGCAGCACCGCCTCACCATCGGGGTCGAAGAGGTTTCCGAGGATCTCTCCCCCGATCGTGCCGAGCAGCAGGATGAACCCGATCGCGTACCCGGCGTGCAGGTTGCCCCACACCGCCATCAACAACGGGATCCACCACACGACCCGGGTCCGCACTCCGCCGGCGCCCCCGCGCTTGTGCAGGTGCAGCACAAAGAGCAGCACCGCGGTCAGCAGGAACGACAGCATCTGAGGGCGAGGGGTCCAGAAGATCGCCGCAGCCGTGCCCCCGAGTAGGAGCGCGAGTCCGCGCGCATAGCCGCTGCCTGTGGAGGACCGGTGCACGAACCACATGCCGGCGAGGGCCAGGACGGAGGTGTAGAGCGAGAGCCCATAGCTCCCGGCGAGCTTCCAGACGCCGTAGAGGATGAGCTGACCGCCCCAGCTGTGGTCGA
>Ga0209023_10003475_pt1 | contig 18790 bp, 14 predicted proteins | sample LakOneMetagenome_FD_187468 | JGI IMG/M metagenome (GOLD analysis project Ga0209023, IMG submission 187468) | Freshwater and sediment microbial communities from Lake Erie, Canada (SPAdes) (version 2) | ecosystem: Environmental > Aquatic > Freshwater > Lentic | place: Lake Erie, Canada...
AGCGCCAATATCTTCGGCAACTTTCATTCTTTTGCCAATAACATCTAATAATTTCACATCAAATTCGTCTATTTTTCCACGAAGCTTACTTAATCGTTGTTGGTAATCGTCGGCATCATCGGTTTCTTTTCTGATAGTCAAATCGAAAATAATTTTCTTCAATTGGACTGGAGTCACTTGTTGTGCAGCGTCACTCCATGCATTGTCTGGATCAATATGGGTTTCGATAATCATACCGTCGTAATTCAAATCCAATGCTTCTTGCGTCACTTGAAAAATCATATCGCGATTTCCTGTAATATGCGATGGATCAATAATTAAAGGCAAATCGGGAAATTTATGTTGGAAATCAATAGCAATTTGCCATTCAGGATTGTTTCTGTATTTGGTTTTTTCATAGGTAGAAAATCCTCTGTGAATGATGCCTAGTTTTTTAATTCCAGCATTATACAAACGTTCTACACCACCAATCCACAACGCTAAATCGGGATTTACTGGATTTTTTACCAATACAATTTTATCAGTGTTTTGCAATGCATCGGCAATTTCTTGAACCGCAAATGGATTTACGGTAGTTCGTGCACCAATCCACAACACGTCGATATCATATTCTAAGGCTAATTTTACGTGAGCCGCATTAGCCACTTCAACGGCCATTAACAAACCCGTTTCAGCTTTGGCTTTTTGCAACCATTTCAACCCGATTTCACCAACGCCTTCAAATCCTCCCGGACGCGTTCTTGGTTTCCAAATACCCGCACGAAACACAGATACTTTAGAATCCTTTAATTCATGTGCAATTTTCAATACTTGCTCTTCGGTTTCGGCACTGCATGGCCCAGCGATTACAATTGGATGTGGCAAATTAAAGTCATTCAACCACGTTCTCATTTCTTTGTTGTTTTCCATTTTTTCCTTTTTGAGAAAATAGAGAATAGAATAAAGAAAATAGACTTTGAAAGTATCTATATTCTATTCTCTTTTTTCTATGTTCTATTTCAATATTTCTTTTATTCTATTCGTATTTTGCATTTCGTTAAAAACGGCTTCGTAATCGTCATTTTCGAGTAATTCTTTAAAATGTGTCAAATTCACAATGTATTCTTCTAACGATTTGACCACTTGTTTTTTATTTTGTTTAAAAATGGGTGTCCACATGGCTGGTGAACTTTTGGCTAAACGAACTGTACTTTCAAATCCGGATCCCGCCATATCAAAAATGTCCTGTTCGTCTTTTTCTTTTTCGATGACGGTTTTTCCCAACATAAACGAACTAATGTGTGACAAATGCGACACATAAGCAATGTGTTTATCGTGCGATTTCGGATCCATGTATCGAATGCGCATTCCGAGTTTTTTAAACAAATCCATACCTTTTTCTTGCAATTTGAAAGTTGTTTTTTCCACCTCACAAATAATGTTGGTTTTGCCTTCAAACAAACCTTTAATAGCTGCTTTTGGTCCAGAAAATTCGGTCCCAGCTATTGGATGACATGCCATAAAATTTCTTCTTCTCGGATGAGTTGAAATAGCTTCACAAATGGGTAATTTGGTAGACCCTACATCAAAAACCAAGGTTTGTTCACCTATTTTATTCAAAATTTCCGGCAAAATTACTAAACCCACATCAACTGGCACCGAAACAATCACTAAATCTGCGTTAATTAACTCCGATTCTGTTGCTTTTTGATCAATAATTCCCAGTTTAATAGCTTCATCCAAATGCTTTTCGTTGGCATCAATTCCGAAAACTTTTGCTGCATCATAAATCGTCTTGATGTCTAATGCCATTGAACCGCCAATTAATCCTATTCCTATGATGTATATTTTCATAATTCAAATCTTTTTATAGCTTCAAGGATATTTTCTTCTTTTACACATAATGAAAATCGTATATAACCCTCACCTTTGCTGCCAAAAATAGTTCCTGGTGTTAGAAAAATATGCTTTTCATACAACAAATCGTCAATAAATGCTTCGGAATGAATTCCGATGGGAAGTTTTGCCCAAACGAACATTCCAACCGCATTTACATCGAAAGTACACTTCATTTTTTCTGCTAATTCAAAAATCAAATTTCTTCTTTTTGTATAAATTTCATTCTGCCTTTCAAACCAATCTTTTCCTAATTTTAATGCGGCGATAGCGCCTTTTTGAATACCATAAAACATTCCCGAATCCATATTACTTTTTACTTTCAACACAGCATCAAGTAAGGTTGCATTTCCCGAAACCATCCCAACACGCCAACCGGCCATATTGAAGGTTTTACTTAACGAATTCAACTCCAACGCAATTTCTTTTGCTCCTTTAATTTGAAAAATAGACAATGGATTTTCGTTCAAAACAAAACTGTAAGGATTATCATTTACGATTAAAATGTGGTGCTTTTTCCCGAAGTCAATTAACTTTTGATACAATTCCAAAGTCGCATTAGCGCCAGTAGGCATGTGCGGATAACCCACCCACATCAATTTTACTTTCGACAAATCGGTCTTTTCTAAGGCTTCAAAATTGGGTTGCCAATTGTGTTCTTCTTTCAAATCGTAATATACTGCTTTGGCTTGTACCAATTCCGTTACCGAAGCATAGGTTGGATAGCCTGGATTGGGAATTAACACTTCATCACCTTCATTTAAAAAAGCCAATGAAATGTGCATAATCCCTTCTTTTGAGCCCATTAATGGTAGTATTTCCGAATTGAAATCCAAGTCAACCTTAAACTGATTTTTATAAAAACTAGCAAAACCTTGACGCAATTCAGGTAAACCTTGATAACTTTGATATTCGTGGGCTTTATCGTCAAAAAGGGCAATTTGAATCGCTTCAATTACCGAAGGATGTGGCGCCAAATCGGGACTTCCAATTCCCATATTGATAATTGGTTTTCCTTCAGACATCAATTGTCGCACTTCCTTCAATTTTCTTGAGAAGTAGTATTCTTGAACACTGTTGAGCCTTGTTGCTGTTGTAATCATATTTTTCTATTCTTGTATTCGCCTAACACTTTGAAATGATTGGTCATAATTTCCAAAATTTTAGTCGCTTTTTCATAATGCTTGTACTTTTCAAAAACGACATCCACAAAAAAGGAATATTGAAAAGGTGTTTCTATGATGGGCATCGATTGAATTTTGGTTAAGTTTAATTTGCAATTCGTCATCACATTTAAAACAGTAGCCAAACTTCCGGGTGTATCGTCTAACTCAAATTTGATGGATGCTTTGTTGATTTCTTCTTTATCAACCGAACTTTTTTCTTTGCTGATGACAAAAAATCGCGTCATGTTGTTGTTTACAGTCTGGATTTCGGGAGCAATAATTTCCAAATCATACATTTGGGCCGCAACTTTACTACCAATTGCGGCAATATTTTTTAATTGATTTTGATGGATTCTACGCGCAGTTTCGGCGGTATCTTTATCTTCTACCAATTTGATGTGTGGATGTTTTTTCAAGAATTCCATACATTGCAACAGCGCCATAGGATGTGAATGCACTTCTTGAATTTCATCAAATCGTTGCTCTTTTAACACCATCAAATTCTGAATAATATCCAAATAATATTCGCCTATAATGTGAAAACTATTATTGTCAATTAACGCATAATTTGGGATGATTGAACCTGCAATAGAATTCTCGATAGCCATTACAGCCAATTGCGATTGGTTACTATTCAAACTTTCTGCTAATGCTTCAAACGACAAACACTCATCAATAGCCACATTTTCTTGAAAATATTCTAAAGCTACTTGATGGTGAAACGATCCTTTGATTCCTTGTATGGCTACTTTTTCTTTCATTAATTTAGGTTTATTCTACAGACTCTGAACTAAATTCAGAGTAAAAAAAAATCCCGATTTGCATCGGGATTTGTATATCTATGTTTATATTTTTTACTTTTTTACATAACACAATACCAATCCCTTTTTCTGTCCGAAGAAGAAATAAAAGAAATAGTTGTAATATGTTGTGAATTTTGTATTCATTGTTGTTTTATGTTTTGCTAAAGTAACAAAAAATGTTAAACCATTACAAAAAAGGTAAAAAAAGTTACGTAATCGTTTTCGTAAAATAAAATCTTTACAGTTTTTTTACACGAGTTGGGGTATCCGTACCGTTAACAATGGTTTCCGAACTCAACGCAATGGCCTTAATTATTTCGGTCATATTATCCAAATCTAACGTCGATACTTCGTCACTTAACTGATGATAATTGGGCTCCGAATCCATTTTGGAAGTAGAAATGGTATGCGCTGGAACGCCTAAAGCCGCTAATCGTGCATTGTCTGAACGATAAAACAATTGTTCGGCTGGATAAGGATCTGGATAAAAATTGAAATTGGTTCCTTTTAAATTATTTTGCAAAATAGTACCAAAATTAGATTTTTCGAAACCCGTAATGTAAGCCGAATTTTTAATCCATCTACTTTCAGTACCAATCATTTCGATATTAAACATAGCAATTACTGTATCGGCATCCATATTTTTAGAAAAATATTTCGATCCGTAACCCCCTACTTCTTCTCCTGTAAAGGCCACAAAAATTAAAGTTCTTTCGTTGTTATTTAATTCTTTGAAATACTTCGCCAAAGCGATAACCGCTGTAACTCCAGACGCATCGTCGTTAGCCCCATTATAAACGGTGTCTTCGCCCGAGTTTTTTATCCCTAAATGATCGTAATGCGCCGAAAAAATTACAAATTCTTCTGGTTTAGATTTTCCTTTAAGAACACCTATGACATTATTAGCTGGCTTTCCTTTTGCCTCAAATTCTTGTCTATAATTTGGAAGATTGTTAAAATAAGAAAGTCCGATTGCAGTAAATTCTTTTTCTATAAATGCCGAAGCCGAATCTATTCCAGGTGTAAAAATTTCTCTTCCTTGCATTTTATCAGAAGCCAATGCTGTTTCAATTCTGACAATTTCCTCTTTTTTAATGGTGGGCTTTTGTTGTGCTTGCGCTAAAAATCCAAAAAATAATACGGCTAATAGTTGCTTTCTCATGAATAAATAAATTAGGGTGGTTATTAGAATTCTCAAATTTAAAATTATTTTGAAGGAATCTGTTATGAAAAACAATAATTCAAAAATATTTCTGTTTACATTTGCTACAAATATCAAGTTATGTCAATAGAAGTTCAAAATATTTCCAAAAGTTATGGTGCTCAAAAAGCGTTGGATAATGTTTCTTTTTCGGTAAAAAAAGGAGAAATAGTTGGTTTTTTAGGTCCGAATGGCGCTGGAAAGTCAACCTTAATGAAAATTTTGACCACCTACATCAATGCCGATGAAGGTAAAGCTTCGGTGAATGGCAATGATGTAAATGACAACCAAAAAGCCGTGCAACTTTCGGTTGGTTATTTGGCGGAACACAATCCGTTGTATTTGGATTTGTATGTTCGTGAATATTTAGAATTCAATGCTGATGTGTACAAAGTAGCTAAATCTCGTATAGAAGAGGTTATTGCATTGACTGGATTAACGCCTGAAAGCCATAAAAAAATCGGGCAATTATCTAAAGGATACCGCCAACGTGTTGGTTTGGCAACGGCTTTGTTGCACAATCCGGATGTGCTGATTTTAGATGAACCCACCACAGGTTTAGACCCCAATCAATTGGTAGAAATTAGAAACGTGATTAAAAACGTTGGAAAGAACAAAACCGTTTTCCTTTCCACACACATTATGCAAGAGGTTGAAGCGATTTGTGACCGAGTGATTATCATTAATAACGGCAAAATTGTTACTGATAAAAAATTGGACAAACTGGTTTCTGAAATTCAAGAGCAAGTGATTGAAGTAGAATTTGACAAGCAAATTGATGCCGCTTTATTTGCAAAATTAGCCGATATAAAATCGTATACAAACACCCACAACAACGTTTGGGAACTGACTTTTGAAACCGAGAACGACTGCCGTTCTTCGGTATTTGATTTCGCGCAAGACAATGGTTTGAAAGCACTTCAAATTAGTTTGAAAAGCAAAAACTTAGAAACCATTTTTAGAGAGAAAACGTCTAAAAAATAACTTCAACACTTTAGCCCTGATGGTAGTGGAAAGCTTTTTGAAAGGATAAGCCTATTTTTTGTTGCGGTAAAAAAGCGACCTTAGAAGCTCTTTTTACAGCTTACAAAAATGGCTTGGCATGAAAAAACTTGAAACGGACAGCAGGATTGGCTTCTAATTATAAATCACATGCCCTTGGTACAACTGTTGTACATCGACTATTGGCGGATTGTTTTTCAGAATGATATTACCCGTGCTGACCATTTTTCCGGTAATGCTTTGAATGGGGTGAACAATCATGTCGTTGGAACCTCTATGATACACTTTGATGGTTTGCGCGGTTAAGTTTTGGGCGTCTATTCGGCCATCACCTGCGTACAAATTCAATAATGCTTCTACCGTATTTCCGGTGATGTAATAACGCGATACGTTGTTGTTTTCTATCACTAACTGACCATTGTTTACATTGATGAAAAAATCGCCTGTGCCTGCACCATCCTCACCATCGCCGTCTTTGTCTAGAGCGAAAAGTCGTAAAACTGGGTAGGTTAAAACCCCATTTGAACTAATATTTCGTTCGGTTTTGGAGTATATATCTTCTAGATTTGGTGCGGTAATATACACCGTTGTTTGTCCGTATTCTCGCAACCAATTGCAGGTAGTGTTGTCTTTTAACACCAATTGATTGTCAATTTGAGTCACTTCAATATTATCGATAAGATTGCTACCCGACTGAATTTCCACTTTATAATCTGGCCCTTGGGTGATAACCAATGCAATACCGCGGTAAACTTTAATTCGGGTAAATGGTGAAACAGGAATACTTCTTGTTACCATATCGCCTGTACTTTCAAAACATTCGCTTGGCTTTTCACAAGACGTCAAAACCAAAATAAGACTCAATACTATATATAGTTTCTTCATAATTTTATAATCTAACTCCGACACCAAATTCTAATGCTTCTGCCAAAAACATGTGCGTTTTTACCGAAAAACTAGTGTATAATTTTGGGGTAATATGGTATTTAAACCCAACGCGATCATACAGCGCAATATCGTTTACAAAAGGTCGGTATACATAATATCCTACTTGTGCTTCAAGCGAAATTCGGTTGACAAACAATTCGTATCCCATAAAAACCCCTACTCGTTTGTAATCGGTATTAGGATCGATATTCAATTCTGGAAAAGCTACTGCTTTATATTTGATAAAATCTTTAAACGAATTGGTTAGAAACAAATCGGTTCCCAATTGCAACGCGCTTTTGCGATTGAAACGCTTGTCTACAAAAAAACCAATGTGATAAAACGGATGTTGTCCGCTACCAATTACGGGACTTTCGTTAAATCCGCTACGTACTACGATATTGTATTTAATGGGTTCACTATAATTTTTCTTCACTAAAGTCGTATCCATTGCTTTGTTAGTTACTTTAGAGAAGTCGTAATTCACGCCCACATTCAGCAAAAAAGAGTTGATACCACTGTTGGGCGATTTGGTTCTACCGTTAGAAAAATGCGTAAATAAGAATCCGGCTTGCCATCCGAATTTATCAAAAAGATGCTCTTTTTTATAAAACAAACCAATGTTGGTATTGGCCATTAATGTAGAGCCAAAGGCTTTGTTTTTACTATTTTCTACTTTATCATACGGATTAGTAGCGTAGCCAATTCCTTGCGATAATTTGAGTTCGAGATTGCGGTTTAGAAAGTAAAAATTGTACAAAACTCCGACAGCATATACCTTTCCTAAAAAATCGTTATTATAGTTTTGGTATTGAAAATAGGCTCCATAATCGGGAAAATTGTAAGCCGAATGCCATTCGTCTTTGCCATGCGTTTGTTTCAAAAAACTCAACATCACGCCATCGGCATGACCTTGTAAATGATACAAATCTTTGGTGTGTGGCAATACATTTCCGCGCAAAAAAGACACTTCTAAAGCATTGGAATCCTCATCTTCTTGAGCAAAAACTGTCAGAGAAAACAAGCACAACAAAAAACACAACTTCTTCATCCTAAAATATTAAGTGGCACAAATATAACAGAATATGTTTAGGAATTCTATAAATTTTAAAGCGATTGGCTTGGGCTTTTTTGTATTCCTTATTCCTGCTGTTCGTTATATTTTTACACCTGTCAGGTTTTAATATCCTGACAGGTGTAAAAGATACCACTGCCATCAGGGCTAGTTAGTAGTTGTCTTTTGTAAAGTTTCGCCTAAAATATCTCTTTAGCAATAGCTTTGATGTTTTCAGCTTTTCCCATCGAATAGTAATGCAATACTGGAATTCCTGCAGCCACTAATTCTTTACTTTGTGCAATGCACCATTCAATTCCAATTTGCTTTACAGCATCGTTGTCTTTGGCTTTCACCACTGCCATAATCAAATCGTCTGGCAACTCGAGACTAAAGCGGTGCGGAATCAAATTCAGTTGCTTTTTAGTAGCAATGGGTTTCAATCCGGGAATAATAGGCACAGTGATTCCGGCTGTGCGGCATTTATCTACAAAATCGAAGAATTTTTTGTTGTCAAAAAACATTTGTGTGATAATATAATCGGCGCCATTTCTAATTTTCTCTTTCAAAAAATGTATGTCGCTATCCAAGCTTGGAGCTTCCATGTGTTTTTCGGGATAACCTGCTACACCAATACAAAAGTTAGTTTTAGCCGAATTTTTCAAATCTTCATCCAAATAAATTCCGTTATTCAAATTGCTAATTTGCGTTACTAATTCGGTGGCATATTCATTTCCTTCTTTTTCGGGTTTGAAATAGGTTTCATTTTTTAAGGCATCACCACGAAGTGCCACCACATTGTCAATTCCAAGAAAATCCAAATCAATTAAAAGGTTCTCGGTATCTTCTTTGGTAAATCCACCACACAAAATATGCGGAATGGCATCTACCGAATACTTATTCTGAATTCCGGCACAAATTCCAACCGTTCCAGGACGTTTTTTTACCACTTTCTTTTGCAATAAACCACTTGGCAATTCTTTGAATTCGTATTCTTCACGATGATAGGTTACGTCTATAAAAGGCGGATTGAATTCCATTAACGGATCAATACTATCAAAAATAGATTGAATGTTTTGTCCTTTCAATGGTGGCAAAATTTCAAAAGAAAACAAAGGTTTTCCTTGAGCGTTTTCGATATGTTGTGTTACTTTCATAATTTTTAGTTGTCTGTTGTCTGTTATCTGTTTCCAAAATAACTGAAAACTGAAAACTGACAACTGTTTTTAATCTGCTATATTCGGCGCTAGCCATTTATTGGCCATTTCGGTAGAAATTCCTCTACGTTTGGCATAATCAATTACTTGATCTTCTTTAATTTTTCCCAATCCGAAATATTTACTTTCAGGATTAGCAAAATAGTAGCCCGAAACCGATGCGGCTGGCCACATGGCCATACTTTCGGTTAAGGTCACACCGATTTCGTTTTCTACATTTAGTAATTTCCAAATAGTTGGTTTTTCCAAATGGTCGGGACACGCTGGATAGCCTGGTGCTGGACGAATGCCTTTGTATTCTTCGTTTATCAAATCTTGATTGTTCAAGCTTTCTTCTGAAGCATAGCCCCAAATTTCCTTACGAACTTTTAAGTGCAAATATTCGGCAAACGCTTCTGCCAATCGATCACCCAATGCTTTCACTAAAATCGAATTGTAATCGTCTAATTGTTTTTCAAATTCTGATGCTTTTTCATCCACTCCAAATCCAGTAGTCACACAAAAACAACCTATGTAATCTTGCTTTCCACAATCTTTTGGCGCTATAAAATCGGCTAGAGCTATATTGGGTGCTCCGGCAGTTTTTTGAGATTGTTGACGTAAAGTCAAAAGTCTAAAGTCTAAAGTTGAAAGTTGAATATCATCATCGTTTATTGTATTAGCTGGAAATATCCCTAAAATCCCTTTAGCAGTTAACCATTTTTCTGAAACGATTTGGCTTAGCATTTTTTGAGCATCTTCAAATAAGTTTGTAGCTTGTTCTCCAACAACTTCATCAGTTAAAATTGCAGGATATTTTCCATGCAATTCCCACGATTGAAAAAACGGAGTCCAATCGATGAAATCAACCAATTCTGAAAGTTCCACTTTTACTGTTTTAGTCCCGATGAAATTGGGTTTTACTGGATTAAAATTGTCCCAATTCAATTGCAATTTATTTTTACGAGCGTCTTCAATAGATAAGAAATTTTTATCTCTACTTCTACTCAAATAGCCTTCTCTTAGTTTATCATATTCTTCCCGAACCGTTTTGGCATAATCAACTTTAGTTTCAGCTTGAAGCAAATTACTCGCTACGGTTACCGCACGCGAAGCATCGTTTACGTGAACCACCGTTTCTTTATATTCTGGTGCAATTTTCACTGCGGTATGCGCTCTAGAAGTCGTTGCACCACCAATCATAATTGGAATTTTGATGTTGAGTTTGTCCATCTCTTTGGCCAAATACACCATTTCGTCAAGCGATGGCGTAATCAATCCGCTTAGGCCAATAATATCTACATTGTGTTCTACTGCGGCCTGAATGATTTTTTCTGGCGGCACCATAACTCCCAAATCTATGATTTCGAAGTTGTTGCATCCTAAAACTACCGCTACTATATTTTTTCCGATATCGTGTACATCTCCTTTTACAGTTGCCATCAAAACTTTACCCGCCGAAGATGATTTTCCGTCTTTTTGTGCTTCGATGAAAGGCAATAAATAGGCAACGGCTTTTTTCATTACACGCGCCGATTTCACTACTTGAGGCAAAAACATTTTTCCGCTTCCAAACAAATCGCCGACTACATTCATTCCGGCCATCAAATTAATTTCGATGACATCAATGGCTTTTTCAGAAGTGGCTCTAGCTTCTTCTACATCAATTTCGATGAATTCGTCAATTCCTTTTACTAAAGAATGGGTTAATCGCTCTTGAACCGAGCCATTACGCCATTCTTGAATTGTCTTTTCATTAATTTTGAAATCACCTTTGAAACTTTCGGCTAAATCTAACAATCGTTCGGTAGCATCTTCTCTTCTGTTTAACAAAACATCTTCCACATGTTCTAACAAAATTGGGTCAATTTCATCGTAAATCTCAAGCATTTCTGGATTCACAATTCCCATCGTCATGCCATTTTTAATAGCGTGATACAAGAACGCAGAATGCATCGCTTCACGAACTTTGTCATTCCCACGGAAAGAAAACGATACATTACTCACTCCACCTGATATTCCGGCATACGGAAGATTTTCACGAATCCATTTGGTGGCTCTAAAGAAATCTAAAGCATTTAATTTATGCTCATCCATTCCGGTTGCTACCGGGAAAATATTCGGATCAAAGATGATATCTTCGGCAGGAAAATGCACTTCGTTTACTAAAATATCATAACTTCTTTTACAGATTTCGATGCGTCTTTCATAGGTATCGGCTTGACCGTCTTCATCAAAAGCCATTACAATAACGGCCGCACCATAGCGTTTAATCAATTTGGCATGATGAATAAAAGCTTCTTTTCCTTCTTTTAAAGAAATTGAATTCACCACGCCTTTTCCTTGAATGACTTTCAATCCAGCTTCAATAATCTCCCATTTAGAACTATCAATCATCACAGGAACACGAGCAATATCGGGTTCGGCAGCAATTAAATTCAAGAATTTTGTCATGGCATACACCCCATCCAACATTCCTTCGTCCATATTGACATCGATGATTTGGGCACCACCTTCCACTTGTTCTCTTGCGACAGAAAGCGCTTCTTCGTATTTCTCTTCTTTGATTAATCGAAGGAATTTACGTGAACCTGTAACGTTAGTACGCTCGCCAACGTTGATGAAATTAGATTCTGGTGAAACTATCAAAGGTTCTAATCCGGATAGCTTTAAGTATTTTGTATCTGACATATTTTTATTTGATCACCGATATAATTAAGATTAATTTGATAAATAGTACTTAACATCAACTAATTGAATAGATTGAACAAGACCCAAGTTAAGAGAAGCTTCTTTATCGTAAGAAAAAATACAACTAGAGTTCGGATTTATTTGACTACAGCTGGAAATCGCTCCGTTTAGAAAACCAGAAGAAGAAACAGTCCCATCTGCATTAACGGTTATGTATGCAAACCCATTGATCGCAAAATTATTTGGATTATTGAGTTTGATATCAAATTTTAGTCGGTTAGTGTTATTTCCCGTATCTGGAATAAATACAAAGTTCAACACTTCATATGAAAAGTTTTGAAGCGGCAATTGTTCTTGAATGGGAGTTACTACATAATCGCACGGAACTACAGCAGTGCTTGAAGGAATATAAGAGCTTCCCGACGGAGATATAATAGTTTGGCTAGGAATATTGATTGTTTTAGTACAGTTTTCGGCTGATGAACAGCCAAAAATCGTGGTACTCAAAACGATTAGTAATAATTTTATAGCGTTTTTCATTATTTATCTATTGTATTTTTAGTAGTAGTTTTTAATTCGATTTTATAAACCTTGACATTAATAATTACTCAACAACTAAAACCGTTCTTGGTTTAAAATCTTTAGCCACATCAGCGATAGCTTTGATGTGCTCTGGAGTTGTACCACAACATCCACCAATAATATTGACTAAATTATCTTGCAAATATTCTTTAATTAACGCTTGCATTTCCAATGGAGTTTGATCGTATTGTCCGAAGGCATTTGGTAAGCCAGCGTTGGGATGCGCCGAAATATTCAATTGTGTATTCATGGCCAAACGATTCAAATAAGGTTTTAATTGATCGGCACCTAAAGCACAATTGAATCCAATACTTAATAAAGGAATATGAGCAATAGAAATTAAAAACGCTTCTACAGTTTGCCCAGAAAGTGTTCTCCCTGAAGCATCAGTAATCGTTCCTGAAACCATTACGGGTATATCAATATTGCGTTCTTCTTTTACTTCTTCGATTGCAAAAAGAGCCGCTTTGGCATTGAGCGTATCAAATATGGTTTCCACTAATAAAACGTCGCAACCGCCATCAATAAGTGCTTCTACTTGTTGTTTGTAAGCAATTCGTAAATCGTCAAAAGTGACCGCACGAAATCCGGGATCATTTACATCGGGAGACATAGATGCAGTTCTGTTGGTAGGCCCTATAGAACCTGCAACAAATCGTGGTCTGTCGGTAAATTCATCGGCTACTTCACGAGCGATTTTGGCAGATTCAAAGTTTAATTCATAGACTAAATCTTCAAGATGATAATCGGCCATTCCGATAGTGGTTCCAGAAAATGTGTTGGTTTCTACAATATCGGCACCCGCTTGAAAATACAAACGATGTACTTCCTTCACTGCTTGGGGTTGCGTGATGGAAAGTAAATCGTTGTTGCCTTTTAATGGATGTGGAAAATCTTTGAACCGTTCACCACGGAAATCTTCTTCTGAGAAATTATTTCTTTGCAGCATGGTCCCCATAGCACCGTCTAGCACTAGAATTCGCTCCTGAATGGCTTGTTGAATTTTTGACATATAAATAGTACAACTTATTAAGGTTGTTGTTATTAAATTATATGTTATCGTAGAAAGTGAGAGGAAATTCTCGTGGTTATCTTTGTTTGAATTTCAAACTAGAATGTAGCACCTTCTACAGTTGTAGGGTTGCTAAGCTTTCATCGGGTCTATTCCCTCGGGCTTTCGTGATAACAATCAGTATGTTTATGAACACTGCAAAGTAATGACATAGAATTTAGATTTACAACAAAAATTTAAATTATGTTAAAAAAAACAGCGAAAACGTTATAATAAAAAAAAGGAGCTTAAAAACTAAGCTCCTTCTTTATTACTAGTAAAGTAGTAATTATTTTTTGATAATTTTTGAAGTTCCAACTCCAGCTTCTGTTTGAACTTTTACAAAGTAAACACCTGCATTTAAATCGGCAATGTTTACTTGTGCATTATCAGCACCAGAAACATTCAATTCATTAACTATTCTTCCATTGATATCAATCACTTTGATGTTTTCGATAGCAGTATTATTTTTAGCAGTTAAGGTAAAAATATCTTTTACTGGGTTTGGTTGAATTGAAAAATTACTTGCGAAGAAATCTTGAGTACTAGCTGTTGGTCTGTCTACAGAGAAATCATCGATACCGATAATATCTGAATTATTACCACTAGGACCACCACTAGTTACATAATATCTAAAGGCAAATTTCACATCAGTAGCTCCAGATAATCCAGTAACAGTGTATGAATATTGAGTCCATGTAAATGGATAATCTGTATCATTCAAAGCTGGATTTACTTCAACTAATAAGTTTGAATAATCGCCAACTGATGAAACAGTAGTAGGATCTGCAGTAAAAGCACCATTAGTACTCATTCTAAATTGAAGGTTATCAGGATAAATAGTAGTTGTACCATCGCCACCTTTACGAGTATAAAATGAAACAACATCACCATTTTGAACAGTAACAACAGGAGTAAACAACCAATTACTGATTGTACCAGCTCCTGTAGTACTATTATAGTTCACTAAAATGTAAGAATTTGTTCCTCCAGTATTACCTCCACCAACAAATGCTGTATTAGCTGCAGTTGGAATTAAATACGTAGAAGCACCAACAGGGCTACTAACATTAACTTGTGACCAACCAGCCGTAGCTAAATCAGCGGTTACACCACTAAAACCATAGTTGTACACATTGGTTTGCGCCACACCAAAAAAAGGTGTTAACAAAAATAAATAAAGTAATTTTTTCATCATAGATTGATTTTTATAGTTAATACAAAAACAAATATAAAAATAAAAATAAAAAAAATGTTTTAATACTTAAAAACTTTTCTAAATTTGCAAAAAAATTAGAGGAAAAATTTGAACTGATTGCAACCTCGTTAAAAAATGCTAAAGCAGAAACTCTCTTTAGCTATTCTTGCGGTCCCTTTTTTTCTTCTCAAAAATAAATTTAAAAATAAATTATATTATGGCTTATTTATTTACGTCAGAATCAGTGAGTGAAGGACATCCAGACAAAGTAGCTGATCAAATTTCAGACGCATTAATTGACAATTTTTTAGCTTTTGATCCTGAATCAAAAGTAGCTTGTGAAACTTTAGTAACTACTGGACAAGTAATTTTAGCTGGTGAAGTAAAGTCGAACACCTATTTGGACGTTCAAACTATTGCTAGAGAAGTAATCAAGAAGATTGGTTATACCAAAAGCGAATACATGTTTGAAGCCAATTCTTGTGGTGTTTTATCTGCTATCCACGAGCAATCTGCCGACATCAATCAAGGTGTTGATAGAGCTAGTAAAGAAGAACAAGGTGCAGGTGATCAAGGAATGATGTTTGGTTACGCTACAAACGAGACTGAAAACTACATGCCATTAGCATTGGATTTATCACATGCTTTATTGATTGAATTAGCCAATTTAAGAAGAGAAAATTCTGAAATCACTTATTTGCGTCCAGATGCTAAATCACAAGTTACTTTGGAATATTCTGACGATAATAAACCACAACGTATTGATGCCATTGTAATTTCTACTCAACATGATGATTTTGCTCCAGAAGCAGAAATGTTGGCTAAAATTAAAAGCGATTTGATTTCGATTTTGATTCCGAGAATTAAAGCAAAATACCCACAATACGCTCACTTTTTTAACGACGACATTACCTATCACATTAATCCAACTGGGAAATTCGTAATTGGAGGACCACACGGAGATACTGGTTTGACTGGTAGAAAAATTATTGTGGATACGTATGGTGGAAAAGGAGCTCATGGTGGCGGTGCGTTTTCTGGAAAAGACCCAAGTAAAGTAGACCGTTCTGCAGCTTATGCTACGCGTCATATTGCTAAAAACTTGGTTGCTGCTGGATTATGTGATGAAATTTTAGTTCAAGTTTCTTATGCTATCGGAGTAGCTAAACCAACATCTATTAATGTAGTCACTTATGGCACTTCTAAAGTAAATTTAACAGATGGTGAAATCAGTAAAAAAGTAGAAGCTATTTTTGATATGCGTCCTTATTTTATTGAGCAACGTTTAAAATTGAGAAACCCTATTTATAGTGAAACAGCGGCTTATGGTCACATGGGAAGAACTCCAGAAACTGTAACCAAAACGTTTAAAACTCCAAATGGAGAAGAAAAAACAGTAACTGTTGAATTGTTTACTTGGGAAAAATTAGATTTTGTAGATCAAGTAAAAAGCGCTTTTAATTTGTAATTATTAAAAGATTTACATAAAAAAACCTGACTATTGCTAGTCAGGTTTTTGTTTTTTTAATACGTTCCGTTTTTCATTTTCTCTAAAACATCGGTATAGGTTTGTATCAATTCTGTATCATTATCTTTGATACTATCAATGGCTTTTTGTTCCGTTGCAATGGCTTTCTCCTTTTGGTTATTCATGTAATACAATTGGGACAATGTGTCTAAATAATACGGACTTTTTGCATCAATTTTCAAACTCGATTCGCTCCATTGAATGGCTTTTTGAATTAAGCTTTGGTCTTTAGTTTTCAACTCAACTACATCCCATGCCACCGTGTTTGCCAAACCAGAATAAATTTGTTTGTATTCAGTCCATTCCATATAATTATCCTTTTGACTGACATACATAGCATCTAATGTTTCAATAACACTTTGATTCTTTGATGAGAAGGTATTGAAAAAATCTTCAAATTCAGAAAAATACAAGGTTTTATCAGTCGGATTGCTGTCTCCTATTTGTTCGAGATAGCTTTTGAAATTATTAAGATTATACCCCGATAATTTTAAAAACATTTTATTGTATTTGATGTACTTCTCTTTAGAAGCCTCATCAAACAGAGTTGCATCACCCAATCGTTTAGAAAAAAATGAGCTCAATATACTTGCTATTTCAACTTCATCATCATCTTCATTAAGCCTGTAACCCATATCATCGTATTCATTTAAAGGCTCAATAGGATTTTCTTTTTTAAGAATTAACTCATAATTTTTAAAAATATAATCTAAAATTTTAAAATCTAAATCAGTATTAGTTGTCTCGCCATCAAATAATTTAGAGGTAAACCCATGCCCGATTAATTCTCTTTTTGCAATTTCAATAAAATCCGCATCATACTCATTTTCTTTGGTATAATAAGCCACTAAGCTTTTCCATTTTTCAGCTACAGTACTCTTACTAGCTTTAAAAGCGTACAAATTTTGTTGGTCGTCTACACGAAAATAATCGTCACCATACAAACGAGCCTCTGCTACAACAGCTACTGCGGTATCTACTGCTACACCATCATAATCTTCTTGGACTTCAACAGCTGTAGAATCTGCCACAGCATCATAATCAAAAGAGGAACCGCCTTTGGCTTTTGTAATAGCTAAATAACCTTTTTTTAATTCGTTTATTGGTGCTTTCTTATTGCTTAAAATTTTATCCAATTTCAATTTTGCATTGGACTTTGTCAATTCCTCTGCAATAGAATTACGCGGATTAAATTTATCCGAATTATCACCTTCTAAAGCTCCTGAAGTTTGGTAAAGTAATTCGCCATTAGCATTTAAAAAAATGATTACTGGTTGGTTTTTAATTTTAAATTTTTCCAACAACCCTTTATCTTTTTCTGAAGCCAAATAAAAATTAAAATGATCGTTTCTAGAATTATACCCTCTTCGCATATAATGTGACATCTCTTCTTCTGACGATTTTATAAAATTATTGAACTTTTTTGGAGCATCTTTACTGTTATCAAAAACAATTGCCAAAAATTTGGACTCCGATTTAGCTGCATTTTTCAGAGCTTCGTCGTAACTTTTAAAAGTAGTATGTTTGAAAGTATAAGAGGCAGCTTCGCGTTCTCCAAAATATTCGGTATTTTCCTCTTCTTCAAAGCCGTTATTCTTTTTCCATTCTTTATCATACTGTACCGTTAAGGGCTTAAGGTTGTCAGATACTAAAATGGCTTCTGTTCCTTCTTTTTCAAAAACAAAAATTGGAGCCAATCGTCTTCCTTCCATTATGTTGAGCTTTTTTGTTTCAGGATCGACTTTTCCTTTTAACTGAATACTTGCGGCAGTTAGTCCTTCATATTCCATTTCAATCATGTTGGTTTCGGGATCAATTTGAAATTTAGAAATGGAAGCTTCAGGTTGAATATTATCTACAAAATATAGGTATTTAACTTTATCTATACTGATCATGAATTCTTTTTTTCTACCTGAATACTCTTTGTCTTTTTCTTTAAGATAATCGAAAATTGGCTTGTATTCCACCATTGCATTATCCTCTTTTTGTGTTCCCAAATAGATGTTCTGACCAAAATACATCAAATATTCTGCCTTAATCTTTATCTTCAACGTACTAGAATATTCAGCGGTTTTATCAACTTTAACTTTAAAACCAGATTCACCATCGGGCTTGCTTTTAAAACTGATTGTATCATTATCAACGGTAAATTTTCCGTACAAAAACGACATTTCATACTTATTGTCTTCAAAGACCTTCAGCATTACATTTTGTCCTTTTACATTCGACTTATAAACCCCAGGCTCTAAAGTTGTCGTTTGTGTATAAGAGTTTGAAATTACAGACAAAAACAACAAAACAAAAATTCTTTTCATGAAATAAATTGATTGGTTAATAAAGGGTTAAAAATATATATATTAATACTATAAACGCTACAACAAGAGAATATATTATACCAATAATTCAAAAAAAAACTTCTTCTAAAAATAGGAGAAGTTTTTTTTGAAAATTAAGTTCAATTATAAATTATATTTCAAACTGAATATAAAATATCTTGGCTGAACTGTATACTGCGA
>Ga0209023_10003476_pt1 | contig 18788 bp, 20 predicted proteins | sample LakOneMetagenome_FD_187468 | JGI IMG/M metagenome (GOLD analysis project Ga0209023, IMG submission 187468) | Freshwater and sediment microbial communities from Lake Erie, Canada (SPAdes) (version 2) | ecosystem: Environmental > Aquatic > Freshwater > Lentic | place: Lake Erie, Canada...
GATCTATCGCGCAAGGCGATCTTGATCTGGGCGCCAAGCCCGATGCCGGGCGCTTCCACCGGCTTGGGCGGCGCGGCGGGATCGGCCTTGGCCAGGCCGGCGCCGCGGCGCAGCGGCCACGCCAGCGGAATGGTGAGCAAGGTGGTGGCCGCCATGGTCAGCATGGCCACCACCCAGCCGGCGCTGCCGATAATGGCCTGCATCAGCGGCGCGAACACGAACTGCCCGAACGAGCCCCCGGCATTGATGAAGCCCGCCGCGAACGGGCGGCGCGCCGCCGGCAGGCGCTGCGCGGTGGCGCCAATCAGGATCGAGAAGCTGCCCGCGCCGGCACCGGCGGCGCTCAGGATGCCCATGCAGACGATCAGCCCCCATTTCGAATCGACGTAGGGGGTGAGCGCGGTGCCGCCGGCGAGCAGGAAGGCGCCCAGGACAATGACCTTGGCCGAGCCCCACTTGTCTGCCACGGCGCCAAACACCGGCTGCGCCGCGCCCCACACGAACTGGCCGATCGCCATCGCAAAACTGATCGACACGATGCCCAGACCGGTCGAGGTATTAATCGGCGACATGAACAAGCCCGTGGTCAGGCGCGCGCCCATGGTGATCATCAGGATGGCCGCGGCGGCCAGGATCAGCATCCACGCGGCGCGTGGCGACATCTCATTCTGTGGATTCATGGTGCACTTCCTCGAGCAACGGGGTTAGTTGAAGCATGGTGGTTTCCAGCTGGGTGTTGAGGGCGCGCACCGCGTCGCGCCCCATCAGCTGTTCAAAGGCCAGCTGGGCCTGACGCCAGACCAGATAGGCCTGTTCGACCTTGGCCTGGCCGGCTGGGGTGATGGTGACGATGCGCTGGCGGCTGTCCGCCCCGCTCTTGAGCACGACCCAGCCCGCGTCCAGCAGCGGCTTGAGATTGCGCGTGAGCGTGGTGCGCTCCATGCCCAGCGTGTCAGCCAGCTCCGCCACCGGCAGCGGCGCGCGCGCGGCATTGGCCAGCAAGCTGTATTGGGTGGTCTTGAGGCCGACCGTGGCCATGTGCTGGTCGTACAGGCGCGACATGGCCCGCGTCAGCTTGCGCAGCTTGAAGCAGGTACAGCCCAGCGGTTTTTCAATCGGGTTCATCGATGCAATCGGCAAATAGGTGCAACTACACATGTTCGGTGAAATGGATTATAGTGTATCTACACGCTTTGTGTCGATCCCCCCAAAAAAAGGAGTAGAGATGGAACAGCAAGACAAACGCCAGCAGTGGCTCGACGAAGCGCAGGCAATGCGCGCCGGTCTGGCCGCGCCGGGCGTGGCCGACCGTGAGGCATTGCGTTCGCATTCCGGCATCGCATTCCTCAAGGCCATCGGCAGCGGCGCCCTGCCCCCGGCGCCGATTGCCGAACTGCTCGGCATCACACCCATTTCGGTGGAACCCGGCGTCGTGGTGTTTCAGGGCGCCCCCACCGTGGTCCATTACAACCCGAGCGGCGTGGTGCATGGCGGTTACGCCGCCACTCTGCTCGACACCGCGGTCGGCTGCGCCATTCACTCGCAACTACCGGCCGGCAAAGGCTATACGACGCTGGAATTGAAGGTGAACTATATCCGCGCCATGACCGACAAGACCGGGCCGGTGCGGGCAGAAGGCAAGGTCGTCAACCTGGGCGGCCAGGTCGGCATCGCCGAAGGCCGCATTACCGATGCCAATGGCAAGCTGTATGCGTTTGCGACCACCACGTGCCTGGTGTTCGATATCTAGCCGCGCCGCGGTCAGCTTGTCACGGAGTCGACACGACCCTATCGCGATCGATTATCATCGCTCGGTCAACGTTACGAAATCAGCCGATGCAAAATTCGATCTTTCTTGTCTGGGCGGGCCTGATGTGCGGCATCGCCGCCGCGGTCTATCTCAAGAATCAATCCGGCACTGCCAAGCGTGCAGCTCCGAAGACACGGAGCTGCCGCCCATGATGCATGACAACCCATTGGTCGCGCCCCAGCAGTATCCCGCCTACCAGGGCGGCATGCTTGCCGCCGATTTCGCACTGGCGGTATCGGTTTCCGATCTCGTGACCTACAGCGCTGACGAGGAGCACATCAGCGCCAATGCGCGCCTGGAACACGTGCTGTCGCTGCTGGGCGTGCGTGCCGATCTGATGGCGCTGCACGAGCAGTTTCTCGCCACCGCGCCGATGCAGGGCGACATGCATGTATTCTCGCCATCGGCGGGCGGCAGGAACCTGTTCGCATTGAATATGCTGCGCGATCCGCACGACCAGCTCGATGTCATCGGCATGGCGATTCGCTGCGAGCCAGCGATCGTCGTCGCCGTGCGCGACGCGCTGCGTACCTATTTCGACAGCGCCCAGTACCAGATTCACTACGAACAGGGCAACGTCCTCGAACGCGTGCTCGACGTCAGCAGCGATGCGCAGTTTGCCGCCATGCTGACGCGGCGCGGGATCAGCCAGAAGCTGATCCGCCATCCGGCAACGGCTGGCTGATTGCGGCCCGGGCCCGCATCCCGGCGCTCTTGGTAGCGCACGGCGGTACCCGGGCAAGTCTTCTCGACATTTCTCCTGCGCCACGGCACTCTGCCGTCGATCGGCGCTGCGCCCCTTCCCGCTGCAGCGCGAATTCTTCGCTGGAGTCACGTCAGATGGACGCATTTCTTGCTGCACTACCCAAGCTGCTGTTTTGCTCGCTGTCGGCGCTGCCGATCGCGCTGGGCCTTTTCATCGCCGTGCACCACCTGAGCGCAGGCGCGCGTCCCGCCTACCTCAAGCATCTCACGGCCAGCCTGACTGCCGGCGCCGTGGCGCTGGCGCTGTTGTGGAGCTCCCTGTTCGGCGACAGCCTGTCCAAGTCGTCGACCGCTGCGCTGATCTTCGCTGTCGCCCCCTTCTATGCGGGCGCCGCCTATGGCCTGGTGTATGGGATCGCTGCGCTGATTTTCCGGAAAGCCGCCCCGCTGCAACCGATCCCCTCCCTGGCACGCGCTGCCCTGCTGCTGCCCATGCTGGTGTTGGCCGTCTTGATGGCGGGTCTGGTCAAGACTTCGGCGCAGGACAATGAAACCACCATCGCCGAACGCTCCGCCAACCCGGCCACCTTGCGCCGCCTGCTCGCCCAGGCCCAGTCCGGCGAGCTGGACAAGTTCGCGATAGCGCTGCATCTGGCGCAGAACCCGGACGCCCCCGCCGACGTACTGGCCACCCTGGCCAGGTTCGAACACGCCGCGGTGCGCGCGCACGTGGCCCACAACCCGGCGACACCGCCAGCGGTGGTGGCATCGCTGCGCGACGACTGCGCGAGCTTCGTGCGCAAGGCCGTCGTCGCCCGGCTCGGGCCCGACACGGCGGCCGGCGCCACGTCGATGCCGACGGGGGAATGCGCACTGGCGCGCTGGCGCTGAGCGCGGGGCACAACATTGCTCAAATAATAAAACAGCGTCATACTGGCGGGGATCAATCTGCAACCTGCAAGGAGCACGCTGTGATCCGCAACAACGGCACCGTCAAGCAGCTCGCGTGGATTCCGATGGCAGTCATCGCCATCGCGATCTTTTCTCAATCGAAACCGCACGCGGAATTTAACGTCACGAATGTCTCGGTCAGCGACGCCAACGCGCTGGTCGACAGTGGCGCCGTGGTGGTCGACGTGCGCGGCAAGGAAGCCTTCGACACCCGCCACATCCCTGGCGCCCTGAACATCCCCGTCGACGTCCTGCGCACCAGCATTCCGGCGACGCTGGCCGCATCCAAAGACGCGTCCGTGGTGGTCTACTGCGGCGACGGCTCCACCCTTGGGCCGGAAGGCACGTCGCTGCTCAACAAGGCCGGGTTCAGCAAGGCCGTCAATGTGCGAAACGGCATCCAGGGTTGGGCCGATGCGGGCCTGAAGGTGGCCCATTGAACCTGCGCGCCATCGCCTGTCCGCACTGTGGACATACTGGACTGCGGCTGGTCGCCGCGCTGCGTTCGCGCGCGGACAGGCCGGCATGCTGCGGCGCTTGTGGAAAGCGCAGCTACCAGGACGAGTGGGTGACTGGCATTTGCAGCATCTTATTCGCGGTCGCACTCTGTGGCGGCATCGTCCTGGCGCTTCATATGCAAAGCGCTTGGCTGTTTCCCGCATGTCTGGCGCTGCCTGTTGCCTATCTGCTGCTATCCATCTACACCGTGCCTTTGGCGCCGTACACGCGGCCCTGGCCGACGGCGCGTCCGCTGTAGACGCCGCCCTCGCCTCACGTACAGCGACTTCATTCTGACCCTATCCATCCGAACAAGCACACCCCGTCGCCTGGGAAACCCTTGATCTACCAGGCAAGGCCCTGACGCTGGGCGACGACGACGAGATCGAAATCTATGCGTTCAAGGCCGACGGTATGGTCGCGGCAACCATCGGCACCAAGGGCGGCAACGTCGGCGACGCCGCCATGTACTGGACGATCCTGGGGGAATTCCTGGCGATCTCGCTGCTGCCGGACGCGGAGCTGTTTACCGAGCTGCGCAGCCCCGCGATTGCGGGTGATCTGATCAGCCTCAGCTTCAAGTCGGGCCGCACTGCGGCGTATCGTCTTTCAGCGCACCGCGCCTAGCGCGCCTGCTGCGCCATGCACTTGCCGAGAACGGCAATGAAGTGGTCGCGGATCGCCACGTATTCTGCATCATCCTTGTATTCGCGGACATCGGCGCGCTGGTTCAGCATGTACGCCGTCGCCACAACGCCATTGCGCGCGTCGAGCAAGGTGTACAGGCCAGTGATGCCGCTCGATTGCGTCATCAACGGGTTGTTCAGCGCCAGAATGTCGATCCCGTCCTGCGTGCGCTGCTCGAGCCGCACCTTGCTCTGCGCCTTGCCGGACGCGGCCAGCGCCTCCATCTGCGCCACGATGGCCGCGCGGTCCGTACTGAACTGCCCCGCTGCCGACAGTTCCACCTTCAGGTTGACGAGTGGCTCGCTGCCCTTGCGTACCATTAGCAGCCGGTAGCCATCGGCCAGCGTCACCCGTGCCGTGCCGCTGGCAGTCGCAACCTCGCGTGCTGTCACCGTCTCGGGCAGCCGGTCGCGCTGCTTCTCGTGAAATGCATCTTGGCTGAGACACTGCGCCAACGGCGCCAGTGGGTCGCCCGTTCGTGCCTGCGCGGCGCCGCACAGGGACGCCGCCAGCAGCGCGACGGAGATCATTATGTGTTGGTTCATGGGGATCGCCTGGATCGTGAATGCAAGCGCGGCGCGCTGCCTGTGACGCCATCATACTGCCCGCCTGCAGGCAACGGCACTGTCGATTGTCAGGTCGCGCAGCGCGCGACCTTTGGTACTTCAAGCCGGCGCTGCAGGCGCCAGTGCCGCGCGAAACGCCAGGTAATCGCGCGCGCTCTGGCGCGGCGCCTCGGCCATCGGCAAGTGCCCGATCCCCGCCATGATGATCACGTGCGCATTCGGGAACAGCAGCTTGAATGACGCCGCCCCGGCCGGGCTCAGGATCTCGTCCTCGGCGCCCCACACCACCAGCGCCGGTGTCGGCATCGGCTGATAGGTTTGCTCGAGCAGCGGCGACTCCTGCATCTGGCGCATGATGCGGGTGTGCAGCGCCAGGTCGGCCACGCCGCGCCGACCCAGCGCAATGCGCGCAAAGCGCGGCAGGAACGGCGCCTTGTGGGTGGTGGCGCGAATGGTCTCGTCGAAGTCTTCCACCTGCTTGACCAGCAGCGGGCAGGCGCCGGTCTTCTCGTAATTGCGCAGCATGGCCGAATCGTGGGAGGCAGCCGTTCCGGCCGGGTCCAGCAGCCAAAGACTTTGCACCAGGTGCCCGTACGGCACCGCGAACTGGGCCGCGATGAAGCCGCCCATCGAATTGCCGCCGAGGTGAAGCCGCTCGATGCCCAGCTGCGTGATGAAGCCATGCACGCGCGCCACCTGGTCGGCCATGCCATAGGATGCCTTGGGATCGCGCGTGGCGTCGCCAAAACCGGGCAAATCGGGAATGATGACGCGGTAGTGCGGCGTGAGGAAGCGCGCGATGCGGGTGAAGTTATCCTTGTCGCCGCCGAAACCGTGAATGAGCAACAGGACCTCGCCCTTGCCGCCTTCCAGATACGGCATGTCGAAGCCGTCGACATGCAGGGAACGCGTGGACAGGCCGCTGATACGGCGCTCGAGCCACAGGCCGGCAGCGGTCATGCCAACCGGCGCCAGGCGCGCGGCGAGGAACAGGACGGCCAGCGCCGCCCCGACTACATACAGATACACCATGCCGCAATCCTGATGGTCGTTAATGAACGACCATCATACCAACTATGCGGCGGCCACCTTGATCAACATGCAGATTGCCTCGGCAGCCATGCCTTCTTCCCGTCCCAGATAGCCGAGCTTTTCGTTGGTCTTGGCCTTGATGTTGACCTGCTGGGGCGACACGCCGATATCTTCGGCGATGCGCGAGACCATCTGCGCGATGTGCGGCGCCATCTTGGGCGCCTGCGCTATGATGGTCGCGTCGATGTTACCGATCGTGTAGCCGGTGGCGACCACGCGATGCGCCACTTCGCGCAGCAGGGTGCGCGAATCGGCGCCGGCGAACATGGGATCGGTATCCGGGAAGTGCTTGCCGATGTCGCCCAGCCCGGCCGCGCCCAGCATGGAATCGATGATCGCGTGCAGCAGCACGTCGGCGTCGGAATGGCCGAACAGGCCGGTCTTGTGGGGGATCGTGACGCCGCCGATGATCAGTTTGCGGCCCTCCACCAGCGCGTGGCAGTCGTAGCCGGTGCCGATGCGAAATGGAGGGGTCGGGTTGTAGGAAGCCATTGTCATGATGTCGTTCGCAATAAGGGTTAAGGCGCTGCCAGGTACATCTCGGCGATCCGGATGTCGGCGGGCAGCGTCACTTTCAAGTTACGGGGATGTCCTTCGACCAGCCTGGGCGAATGTCCCAGCGCCTCGATCGCACTGGCGTCATCGGTAATGACACTGGCGTCGGTGGCGGCGGCAAGCGCGTCGACAAGCAGCCGGTAGCGGAACATTTGCGGGGTCTGCGCCAGCCACAAGCCGTCCCGCGAAACGGTGGACACGGCTGCGCCTGCGCGCTTGACGGTATCGACCACCGGCAGCGCCAACAGGCCGCCGACGGCGTCGCCGCCTATCGTTGTAATCAGTTTTTCGATCAGGGCCGCGTTCAGGCCGGGCCGTGCGGCATCGTGCACCAGCACCCAGTCCTGCGCGCCCACGGACTCGCCCATCAGGCGCAAGCCGTTCTGGATGGATTCCATGCGGGTGGCCCCGCCGCAGCGCAGCACGGTCACGCCCGCGCCCGGCACGACGCCATCGATCTGACCGTCGTCAGGGCTGACCACGATGTAAATATGGGAAATCAGTTCGCTCGACAGGAAGGCGTCGATGGTGTGGCGCAGCATAGGCTTGCCGGCGATGGCCATGTACTGCTTGGGCCCGTTGGCAGCCATGCGGGCGCCGACCCCGGCGGCCGGGATCAGGGCAAAGTAACGCGGGTCTTGCTGGTTCATGTTTATCGATTCAATGGTGCCGCTGGCGCTATGAAGGACTGTACCTCACCTTGGCAAACTCTGCTCAGACGCGCATATTCCTGTGGCGTGTCGATCACGTCGTGGGCCCGGTCGGCTTTCTTCATCTCGGCGTCGAAGTACGGCCCCCAGACCTGCTCGATCTCGCGCTTGAGCGCCTGTTCGGCCTGACCCGCCGGTCCGTACATGGCCTTGACGGCAAACCGGCGTTCGAGCGCGCCCCGCACCACTGTCTCCACTTTCGGCAATTGCTCGAAGTAAGTCTTGAGATGGCGCATCTCATGAGCAAGAATTTCTCCGTATGCACAGGTGCCAGGCACAAATTCCTTGCCCACGTAGATGACGGTGGGTTCATACGCCATTTTCACTTCGATTTCGAAGGTGGCGCATTCATAGCGCGAGATGGGATTGCGCATGGTATTGGTGCGGTAGGCGATGCGGGCACCGTACTTGGTGACCGTCAGGCCCAGCACGAAACCGTTGCCCGCGGGCGGAGCGTGCGATAGCGATGGCAACTGGCGGAACGACACCGCGTTATTAATGGAGTAGCCGTTCAACTCGCTCTTGACGAGCGCCACCGGCGGCTTCATGTGGTCTTCGCACATGGCCTGGAAGAAGCCGCGCGCGCAGGCGCTGGCGTGGCAGCCCAAGGCCAGCAGCACGAGCAGCAGCAGGCGCAGCGCGCGGCGCATCGCCACTTAGGCCGGGGCCCAGTCGCCCGCAGCCAGCTTGTCGAGCCAGAAGGCGCCGATGATGGTCTTGACGTCGGTCACCTGGCCGCTGCGTACCATCTCCATCAGTTCCGGGATGGTGGCGGTGAAGATATCGAGAAATTCGCCCTCGTCGAGCTTGCGCGGGCCGGCCGTCAGGCCGCGCGCGACGAACATGTCCAGGTGCTCGTCCGAGTAGGCGATGGCATTGTGGATGGTGCTGATGAATTGCCAGCTGGCGGCCGTGTAGCCGGTTTCTTCCTGCAGTTCGCGCTTGGCGCAGGCCAGGGGCTCCTCGCCCGGATCGATCTTACCGGCCGGGAATTCAACGAACACGCGGTTCAGCGGATAGCGGAACTGGCGCTCGAGCAGCACGCGACCGTCGTCGAACACGGGCAACACCACCACCGCGCCCGGGTGGCGGATGTATTCGCGGAAGGTGACGGCGTCATTGGGCAGGCGGACGCGGTCGCGCGAGACCTTGAGAAAGCCGCCGTCGTAGGCGAGTTCGCCGTCGATCCGGGTTTCGTTGAGCTGCGAATCCATGCCCGCTCCTGTGGAAATTTAGTGGTGGCGCTTGCGCAGGTAGCGCAGGACGAATCCCGGAAACCCCAGCACCACGAACAGCGGCACCGTGATCATGTAGAACTCTTTGACCTGGGTAAAGACATTGCCGATCCGCGCTTCGAGCGCATAGGCGACTGCCCCGGTGACGAAGTAGAGCACCAGCAGCTCGCCCACGCGCATCCAGGCGGGCTTGGCGCCCTTGAAGGCAGGAATGAAGCCGAACAGGGCTTCATTCATGAATGGCAGGTTGGCAAGCACCAGTGCAACGGCGATCACCAACCAGCTCGATAACGACACATCCATCCGGCGCCGGCTCAGGAGCCGAGGGTCAGGCTCATGGCGCGCATGCACGCGGCCAGCAGCGGGCCAGCGTAAATGCCCAGCACGACAACGGCGATACCGTTGATGGTCAGGGTGGCACGCATGTCGAACGGAACGGCCAGGGGCGCGCTCTCTTCCGGCTCGTCGAACCACATGATCTTGACCACGCGCAGGTAGTAGAAGGCGCCGATCAGCGAGAACAGCACCGCCACCACGGTCAGCCACACCGCGCCGGTGGCCAGCACCGATTGCAGCACCGCGAACTTGGCGGCAAAGCCCATCATCGGCGGCACGCCGGCCAGCGAGAACAGCAGGATCGACATGACGGCGGCAAACCATGGGCTGCGCTTGGACAGGCCCTTGAAGTCGGCCAGTTCTTCGGCTTCGAAGCCGGCGCGGGCCAGCAGCATGATGACGCCGAAGGTGCCCAGCGTGGTCAGCACGTAGGTGATCGAGTAGTACATCGCCGAGCTGTAGGCAGCGGCGGCATTGTCCTGCTGGCCGCCCACCACGCCCGCCATCAGGCCCAGCAGCACGAAGCCGGTCTGGGCGATGGTGGAGTACGCCAGCATGCGCTTGAGATTGGTCTGCGCGATGGCGGTCAGGTTGCCAATGGCAAGCGACATCACCGCCAGGAACATCAGCATCTGCTGCCAGTCATTGGCCATCGGCAGCAAGCCTTCGACCAGGATGCGGATGCAGATGGCAAACGCAGCGAGCTTGGGCGCAGCGCCCAGCAGCAGCGTGACGGCCGTCGGCGACCCCTGGTACACGTCCGGCACCCACATATGGAATGGCACGGCGCCCAGCTTGAAGGCCAGACCGGCGACGATGAACACCACGCCGAACACCAGAATGGTGTGGTTGGAGGTGGCACCGGACGAGATGCGGGCAATGTCGGTCAGGTCCAGCGAACCGGTGGCGCCGTACAGCATCGAAATGCCGTACAGCAGGAAGCCGGATGCCAGTGCGCCCAGCACGAAGTACTTCATCGACGCTTCGGTCGACGCAGCGTGATCGCGGCGCAGCGCCACCAGGGCGTACAGCGACAGCGACATCAATTCCAGGCCCAGGTAAATGGCCAGCATGTTGTTGCCGGAGATCATGATCATCTGGCCCAGCATGGCGAACAGGGCCAGCACGTAGAACTCGCCGCCCAGGTTACCTGAGAGCATGCCCCGCTGGTCCGCATACTGGCGCGAATAGATCAGGGTAATGCCAACCGCGAGATAGGTGAACAACTTGAGCAGGTTCGACATCGGGTCGGCCACGAACATGTTGTTGAACGTGTAGACGGTGGTGCCTGCCGAATAATCGATCCAGGTCAGGTAGGCGCACACGAACAGCGTGGCCAGCGACATGTAATACGTCAGCGCGCGCTTGGACGCCGACAGGAACATGTCGATCAGCAGGATCGCCGAGGCGGCGATCAGCAGGAAGATCTCGGCGGATACCGGGACCAGATTGGGATTGGTAGTTTCGATCATAGTCTGTTTTATTGCGGCAGTTTCGACACGGAGACATGCTGGAGCAAGTCCGCGACCGAGGTTTGCATCGTGTCGGTGAACGGCGCGGGGTACAGGCCCATCGCGATCACGGCGATTGCCAGAATCCCCAGCATCAGGAATTCGCGCTTGTTCAGGTCCACCAGCTCTTTTACATGGTCGTTGGCGATGGCGCCGAACACCACGCGCTTGACCATCCACAGCGAGTACGCTGCGCCGAAGATCAGGGCGGTGGCGGCCAGCATGCCGATCCAGAAGTTGAACTGGACGGCGCCCAGGATCACCATGAATTCACCGACGAAGCCGGACGTCGCAGGCAGGCCGCAGTTGGCCATCGAGAACAGCACGATGAAGGCGGCGAACTTGGGCATCGTGTTGACGACCCCTCCGTAGTCGGCGATCTGGCGCGAGTGCATGCGGTCATACAGCACGCCGATGCACAGGAACATGGCGCCCGAAATGAAGCCGTGCGAAATCATTTGCACGATACCGCCCTGCACCGACATCTGGTTGAACATGAAGAAGCCCAGCGTCACGAAGCCCATGTGCGCGATCGACGAATAGGCGACCAGCTTTTTCATGTCCTTCTGCACCAGGGCGACCAGGCCGATGTAGATCACGGCGATCAGCGACAGCGTGATGATGAACGGGCCCATGGCGTGCGACGCGTCGGGCGTGATCGGTAGCGAGAACCGCAGGAAGCCGTACGCGCCCAGTTTGAGCATGATCGCGGCCAGCACGGCGGAGCCGCCGGTCGGCGCTTCGACGTGCACGTCCGGCAGCCAGGTATGGACCGGGAACATCGGCACCTTGACCGCAAACGCCGCCAGGAAGGCCAGGAAGATGAAGGTCTGCTCCTGCATCGTCAGCGACAGCTTGTGCCAGTCGAGGATGTTGAAGCTGCCCGAGGCGTTGTACAGGTAGATGATGGCGACCAGGGTCAGCAGCGAACCGAGGAAGGTGTACAGGAAGAACTTGAACGAGGCGTACACGCGGTCCGCACCACCCCAGATACCGATGATGATGTACATCGGGATCAGGGTCGCTTCAAAGAAGAAGTAGAACAGCAGGCCGTCCATGGCGCAGAACACGCCGATCATCAGACCCGACAGGATCAGGAAGGCACCCATGTACTGGGCCACACGCTTTTCGATCACTTCCCACGCCGAGATCACGACGATCACGGTGATGAAGGCGGTCAGCGGCACGAACCACAGCGACAGGCCGTCGACGCCGAGCGAGTAGAAGATGTTGAAGGCGCCGATCCACGGTGCGCTTTCGACGAACTGCATGCCGTGGGCGGCATTGTCGAAGTTGTTCAGCAGCGGAATCGTCACGAGGAAGCTGACGATGGCGCCAAGCAGCGAGAGCCAGCGGGTCAGGCCCGGTTTTTCATCGCGGCCAATGAACAGGATCAGCGCGCCGAAGGCGATCGGGAGCCAGATCGCCAGGCTCAGATACGGAGGTAATGTAGAGATAGACTGCATCATGTTGTCGTTGTCTTTGCGTGTCTGATTAAGCGTGCCAGAACGAGAGGAAGTACTTCAGCGAAGGGACGAAGTACATCAGCGAAGCGACTACGCCAATGATCATCACGAACGCGTAGTGATAGATGTAGCCGGTCTGGCCGGTGCGCACGATGGACGAGAACCAGCCCACCACTTTCGCACTGCCGTTGACGAACAGGCCATCGATCAGTTTCTTGTCGCCGAAGTTCCACAGGCCGCCGCCGAGCAGGCGCGCGCCACCGGCGAACACCACGTCGTTGAACTTGTCCATGTAGTACTTGTTGTCGAGCAGCGTGTGCAGGGCCGTGAACTTGGCATAGAACCAGGCAGGTACGCGCTGGTTGACCATATAGCAGTAGTAGGCCGAGGCGACACCGGCGGCAGCGAGGAAGAATGGCAGCGTCATGAAGCCGTGCAGCGCCATCTGCCACCAGTCGTGGAATTCGTGGTGCAACTCTTGCATCGCTTCGTGGTTTTCGCCCACAAAAATGACGCCATTGAAGAAGTCGCCGTGCAGCATCGGGCCGATGGTCATCGCACCGATGACGACCGACGGAATGGCCAGCAGGATCAGCGGCAGCGTCACGACCAGCGGCGACTCGTGCGGTTTCTCGCCCGGCGCCAGGCCATGGTGGTGATGGTCGTCGTGCGCGTCCTCGTCGTGGGCATCCGAATCGTGGCCGTGGCTGTGGTGGTCGGTGCTCGGCTTGCCGAAGCGCTCTTCGCCATGGAAGACCAGGAAGTACATGCGGAACGAGTAGAAGGCCGTGACGAACACGCCGATCAGCACTGCATAGTGAGCGAAGGTCGAGCCCCAGATATGGTTGGCCGCGGTCGCCTCGATGATGCTGTCTTTCGAGTAGAAGCCCGAGAAGAACGGCGTACCGATCAGCGCCAGCGAGCCGAGCAATGCCGTGAACCAGGTGATCGGCATGTACTTGCGCAGGCCGCCCATGTTGCGGATGTCCTGGTCGTGGTGCATGCCGATGATGACCGAGCCGGCGCCAAGGAACAGCAGCGCCTTGAAGAAGGCGTGCGTCATCAGGTGGAACACGGCCACCGAGTAGGCGGAGGAGCCCAGCGCCACCGTCATGTAACCGAGCTGCGAGAGGGTCGAGTAAGCGACCACGCGCTTGATGTCATTCTGGATGATGCCCAAGAAGCCCATGAACAGCGCGGTGATCGAGCCGATCACCAGCACGAACGACAGCGCGGTGTCGGACAGTTCGAACAGCGGCGACATGCGCGCCACCATGAAGATACCGGCGGTGACCATGGTCGCCGCGTGGATCAGCGCCGAAATCGGGGTCGGGCCTTCCATCGAGTCCGGCAGCCAGACGTGCAGCGGGAACTGGGCCGATTTGCCCATCGCGCCAATGAACAGGCAGATGCAGGCCACGGTCAGCAGCATCCAGTCGGAACCGGGCAGCGTCATCAGGGCCAGCGCTTCGCGCTTGGCGAACACTTCCTGGTAATTCATGGAACCGGCGAACGCCAGCAGCAGGCCGATGCCAAGGATGAAGCCGAAGTCGCCCACGCGGTTGACCAGGAAGGCTTTCATGTTGGCGAAGATCGCGGTCGGGCGGGTGTACCAGAAACCGATCAGCAGGTAAGAGACCAGGCCCACCGCTTCCCAGCCGAAGAACAGCTGCAGGAAGTTGTTCGCCATGACCAGCATCAGCATCGAGAACGTAAACAGCGAGATATAGGCGAAGAAGCGGTTGTAGCCCTCGTCTTCCGCCATGTAGCCGATGGTGTAGATGTGCACCATCAGCGACACGAAGGTCACCACGCACATCATCATCGCCGACAGGGCATCGATCTGGAAGCCGACTTCCATCTTCAGCGTGCCCACCGTCATCCAGTTGTAGATGGTGCCGTTGAAGGAGGCGCCGTCGAGCACCGCCATAAGCGTGTGCAGCGACAGGATCAGCGCGATCAGCACGCCCAAAATCGTCACCGTATGCGACGTCTTGCGGCCGACCATGTTGCCGAAGAACTTAGTACCGAACAAGCCGGCGATCACTGCGCCAGCCAGCGGCGCCAGTGGGACGGCAAGTAAGAGGTTAGGGTTGAGAAGTTGCCCCGCCATGTTGAACCTTAATCGTTATGTATTCGAGTTATAACCGAGATCGCCGAAAACTTAGCCTTTGAGCCTGTCCAGGTCTTCCACATTGATGGTGTCCAGATTACGGAACATGACCACCAGGATCGCGAGGCCGATTGCCGATTCGGCAGCCGCCACGGTCAGGATGAAGAAGACAAAGATCTGCCCCGCCGCGTCGCCCAGGTAGTGCGAGAAGGCGATGAAGTTCATGTTCACTGCCAGCAGCATCAGTTCGATGGCCATCAGCAGGACGATGACGTTCTTGCGGTTCAGGAAAATGCCGACGATCGAGATCGCGAACAGCATCGCGCCCAGGATCAGATAGTGTGTGAGCGATAAAGTCATTATTTGGTCTCCTTGCTGGCGGCATCCTGCGCTTCGGCGGCGGCGAGGGCGGCCGCTTTCGAGGCGGCGTCAATCGCCGGCTGGTCCACCGCCGTCATCTTGACGATGCGCAGGCGGTCGTTGCGCTTGACGCGCACCGCGTCGCCCGGGTTGAAGGCCTTGGTATCCTTGCGCTTGCGCAGGGTCAATGCCACGGCGGCAATGATCGCCACCAGCAAGATCGCTGCGGCAATTTCAAAGCCATAAATGTATTTCGTGTAGATCAGCAGGCCCAGTTGCTTGGTGCCGCCGATATTGGCGCCCGCGACCGCCACGGCCGGTTCGAAGTCGAGGAAGCCGCGCCACAGGATGGCCGCCATCTCGAAAATGATCACGATGCCAATACCGAGCGCGAGCGGCAGGTAAGACCAGAAACCTTCGCGCATCTTGTCGATATTAATATCGAGCATCATCACCACGAACAGGAACAGCACCATCACCGCGCCCACGTAGACCAGGACCAGCACAATGGCCAGGAACTCCGCCTCGAGCAACAGCCAGATGCCGGCCGCGTTGAAGAAGGCCAGCACCAGGAACAGCGCGGCATGCACCGGGTTCCGGGCGGTAATCACGCGCACCGCTGCAAACAGCATGATCAGCGAGAACACGTAGAACAAAATAGTTTTAAATTCCATGACTAACCCAGACACTTGCGATTAACGGTAAGGCGCATCGGCTGCGCGGGCAGCGGCGATGTCGCCTTCGTAGCGGTCGCCAACAGCGAGCAACATCTCTTTCGTGTAGTACAGGTCGCCACGTTTTTCGCCGTGGTATTCCAGTACGTGCGTTTCAACGATCGAGTCGACCGGGCACGATTCTTCGCAGAAACCGCAGAAGATGCACTTGGTCAGGTCGATGTCGTAGCGCGTGGTACGGCGCGAACCGTCGTCGCGCTGTTCCGATTCGATCGTGATGGCCATGGCCGGGCACACCGCTTCGCACAATTTGCAGGCGATGCAGCGTTCTTCGCCATTGGGGTAGCGGCGCAGCGCGTGCAGACCGCGGAAACGAGGCGACATCGGAGTCTTCTCTTCCGGGTATTGCACGGTGATCTTGCGGGCGAACATGTACTTGCCGGTCAGCGCCAGGCCCTTGAACAGTTCGACCAGCAGCATGCTGCTGAAAAAATCTTTAATCTGAGTCATTGTTCCTGTTCCTTACTTCCAAATGTTCCAGGACGTTTGCATCACGCCTGCAACCAGTACCAGCCATACCAGGGTCACTGGAATGAAAATCTTCCAGCCCAGGCGCATGATCTGGTCATAACGGTAGCGAGGGAATGTACCGCGCACCCAGATGAACAGCGACACGATCAGGAAGGCCTTCAAGAACAGCCAGAAGAAGCCGCCGAATGCGCCGCCGAATTCCAGGAAGGCAAACGGTGCATGCCAGCCGCCGAGGAACATGATCGAACCCAAGGTGCCGATCAGGATCATGTTGGCGTATTCGGCCAGCATGAACATCGCGTAGGACATGCCCGAGTATTCGACCATGTGGCCGGCCACGATTTCGGACTCGCCTTCGACGACGTCGAACGGGCTGCGGTTGCACTCGGCCAGACCGGAGGTCAGGTAGACGACGAACAGCGGCAGCAGCGGCAGCACGTTCCAGGACACGAAGTTCACGCCGTGCTCGATGCCCCAGCCCTTGGCCTGGCCAGCAACGATGTCGGAGAAGTTCAGGCTGCCCGAGACCATCAGGATCACGACCAGCACGAAGCCGATGGGAATTTCGTAGGAAATCATTTGCGCCGACGCACGCATGGCACCCATGAACGAGTATTTCGAGTTCGAAGCCCAGCCGGCAATGATGATGCCGTACACCTCGATCGAGGTGATCGCCATCAGCAGCAGCAGACCGGCGTTGACGTTGGCCAGTGCGACTTCCGGGCCGAACGGCACCACCACCCAGGCGGCGAGGGCCGGCATGATGGTCATGATCGGGCCCAGAATGAACAGGCCGCTCGATGCCTTGGTCGGCACCACGATTTCCTTGAACAGCAGTTTCAAGGCATCGGCGATCGGCTGCAGCAGACCGGCAGGACCGACCCGGTTGGGGCCGATACGGATCTGGATCCAGCCGATCAGCTTGCGCTCCCACAGGGTGGCGTAGGCGACCAGGCCCATCAGCGGCAGCAGGACGCACAGGATCTTGGCAAGGGTCCAGAACACAGGCCATACGTAGCCGACATTGGTCGCGCCCCAGGCGTTGACGCTATCGATCATTTCAGGCAGCGCCATCAGTTCCCCTCCCCTGCTTTTTCAACTTGGATTGCACCGAACATCGCGCCCAGGGTGGCGGTTGCAGGGTGCGACGACGAGACGCGCACGGCATTCGCAGGCAGGCGGGCATCGATGCCGGCCGCCAGGATGGCCGAACCGGCGCCCTGGGTGACCTTGACCTTGTCGCCGGCTTTCACGCCCAGCTTGTCGGCCAGCGCTTGCGGCAGCTGCACCAGCGGCGCATTGGCGTCGGCCGTGCGCAGCAGCGGCTCGGAACGGCGCGCGATGGCGTCGGCGAAGTAGATCGGCACATCGGTGACGCGTTCGAGCGCGCCGCTGGTGCCGAAGGTGGCCGACGAGACGGTTGCTTTCGATACATTGTTCAGCTTGGCCGACAGATCGGTCACGCCTTTGCCGAACAGCTCGTCGCGAATCGCTTCCGAGGTATCGTAGTCGAAACCGGCCACGCCCAGCAGGTTGCCCAGCACGCGCAACACCTTCCAGGCCGGACGGGTGTCGCCCAGCGGCTTGACGGTACCGTTGAAACTTTGCGCGCGGCCTTCGCAGTTGACGAAGGTGCCCGAGGTTTCCGTGAACGGCGAGATCGGCAGCAGCACGTCGGCGTACTCGAAGCCATGCTGGAAGGCGGACATGACGACCACCATCTCGGCGCCATCAAGGGCGGCGCGGGCTTGCTGCGGGTTGGCCGCATCGAGTTCCGGTTCGGCGTTGAGCAGGACATAGGCTTTTTTCGGCGTGGCAAACGCTGGCGCGGCATTCTTGGCGGTGGCGCCGACCAGGTAGCCGCCCACCGTGTTGGCCGCTTCCGTCAGGTAGCCGAACTTGGCACCGGTCTGCTCTGCGATCCATTGCGCGGCAGCGTGCAGTTTCGACGCTTCAGGATGGTGCGCAGCGGCGTTACCCAGCAGAACCACACCGCCCTCGCCGTTCAGGCTGGCGGCGATCCGGGTGGCGACGTCGGAAGCCTTGATGCTGTCGAAACCGGCTGGCGCGGCAACGCCCTTGGCGGCGGCAACGGCAACCACGATTTCGGACAGCGCGGCCAGCCAGTCGGACGGCGCGGCAATCATCTTGTTGGCGGTCGGCATCAGCAGTTCATCGTCCGAACCGTGCACGATCGACAGCTTGGCGCCCGACTTGACGGCGGCGCGCAGGCGCGTCGTGACCAGCGGGTGATCCTTGCGCAGGAACGAACCGACGATCAGCGCGCGTTGCACGGTCGACAGTTCGGCGATCGGCATGCCCAGCCATGGGGTGACCTGGCCGTCCAGCGCGAAATCGCTCTGGCGCAGGCGGAAGTCGATGTGTTCGGAACCGATGCCGCGCATGGCCTTGGCCAGCAGGTGCAATTCTTCCACGGTCGACTGCGCGGTGGCGACAGCGGCAATGCTGTCGGCGCCGTGTTCATGCTTGATGTTACGCAGGCCGTGGGCCACGTACTCGAGCGCGGTCTGCCAGTCGGTCTCGGCCCACTGGCCGCCCTGCTTGAGCATCGGGCGGGTCAACCGCGAGTTATTGTCCAGCGCCTCGTACGAGAAACGGTCTTTGTCCGAGATCCAGCATTCGTTGATCGCATCGTTTTCCAGCGGCAGCACGCGCATGACTTTGCCGCCCTTGACTTGCACGATCAGGTTCGAGCCCAGCGAATCGTGCGGGCTGACCGATTTGCGGCGCGACAGTTCCCAGGTACGGGCGCTGTAGCGGAACGGCTTGGAGGTCAGTGCGCCCACCGGGCACAGGTCGATCATGTTGCCCGACACTTCGGAGTCGACGGTCTTGCCGACGAAGGAAGTGATTTCGGCGTGTTCGCCGCGGCCCAGCATGCCCAGCTCCATGACGCCGGCAACTTCCTGGCCGAAACGCACGCAACGGGTGCAGTGGATGCAGCGGGTCATCTCTTCCATCGAGATC
>Ga0209023_10003477_pt1 | contig 18787 bp, 15 predicted proteins | sample LakOneMetagenome_FD_187468 | JGI IMG/M metagenome (GOLD analysis project Ga0209023, IMG submission 187468) | Freshwater and sediment microbial communities from Lake Erie, Canada (SPAdes) (version 2) | ecosystem: Environmental > Aquatic > Freshwater > Lentic | place: Lake Erie, Canada...
TTGGGTGACGACAAAGTTGAGCGGGTCGTTGTCGGCTGAGAGCGTGCCGACCGAGGGTGACGATCGCTTCACCTCGGCGATGAGGATGAAGGGTGCGGGCGCGATGCGCGGGGCAGGCGGGCGCTCGGCCCGGGGCGGACGCGGCGCGGCGCTGGCGGCGCTCGGCGTCGGCTTCTCGCCTTCGACCATCGTCACCAGCGGCGCCACCTGGGTGTCGTTGCGTTGCGGCGGCAGCGCCGCCTGCGTCGACGACGAATCTGGCAGGTTGATCAACGGCGGATCGATGAACGCGACGAACTTGCGCGTGATCTTGGCGGTGCAGCCGACCGTGACGCTGATCGTGACGACCGGCTCGTCGATGATCGACATCGTCGTCACGCGCACGGTGCGCTCGTTGCCCAACCCTTCGAGGGTGGCCCGAATCTGCGCCGATTGCAGCTTGTTGTCGCCGGACTGGACCTCGGCGGAGACGCACTCGCGGTCCAGGCTCTCGTCGGACTCGAGCCGCAGCGCGGCCGCGAAATTCAGCGGCTGGCCGAGCTGGGTCGCGTTGATCACACGCCCGAACCCGAGCCCGTGAGCCGAAGTGACGGCCAACAGGAGCGCAGAGCCGATCGCGGTGAGGGTCGAGGCTGCGCGCATGCGTGGTTTAAGGTGTGTGAACGCCGTCAAGTTGCAAATTCGCGTCGGACTCTAGCATGAAGAAAGATGCATCCCACCCGGGAATCGGTCGAACCAGTTAACGCTTGAGTGCACAATTCCGCCCGCCCGCCACTTGTGCACCCCCGGAGCCCGTTGCCATGCCCGCTGAGTTGCTGACCGAACGCGCCGGCCCGGTGCTGGTGATGACGTTGAGCGATCCGGCCACGCGCAACACCTTGTCACATCAGGTGATCGCGGCGGGCATCGAGGCGCTGAACATCGCCGAATCCGACCCGGACGTGCGCGTGGCCGTCCTGCGGGGCGACGGCGGGCACTTCTGCGCGGGCGGCAATCTGCAGGGCTTGCTGGAGCGGCGGCGCGCCGGGCCGCCGGCCCAGGTGCAGATGCTCGAGCACCTGCATCAACTGATCGAGGCGCTGCGGGCCTTCCCCAAGCCGGTGATCGCCGCCGTCGATGGCGCCGCGGCCGGCGCCGGCTTCTCTCTGGCGCTGGCCTGCGATCTGATCGTCGCGGCCGAGGACGCCCGCTTCATCCTGTCGTACGGCCGGATCGGGCTGTCGCCCGACGGCGGCGCGACCTGGGCGCTGATGCAGGCGCTGCCGCGCCAGCGCGTCCAACAGATGCTGTGGCTCGGTGAACCGGCGTCGGCGCAGCAGCTGGCCGACGCCGGCCTGGTCGCGGCCGTCAGTGCCAGCGGGCAGGCGTTCGGGGAGGCGCTGCGACTGGCCGAGCGCCTCGCCGCGATGGCGCCGAATGCGCTCGCGAGCGCGAAGGAGCTGCTGCAGCAGGCCGCGGCCGGCGGCTCGCTGAAGGACCAGCTCGCGTCCGAGCGCGATCACTTCGTCGTGAATCTGTTCCACGCCAACGGCGCCGAAGGCTTGAACGCGTTCCTCGAGAAGCGCGCGCCACGCTTCGGCTGACGGGCTGCGGCGCCGCTCGGCTCAGGTCCGATAGCTCGGATCGGCGCGGTCGAGCCGCCGCAGCAGCCCCGGCCAGGTCAGCGCCGCGCCGCCGGCGCCACGCGTCACCTGCTTGGCCTGCGCCTGTGCGCCGGCGATGATGCGCGGATCGACCGGGATCAGCTCGCCGCCACCGGCCTGCGCGCGCACCTGGATCGTGCAGACGGTCTCGAACAGGTACATCGCGAGAAACGCATCCGAAATCGTCGGCCCGAGCGTCAGCAGCCCGTGGTTGCGCAGCATCAGGAAGTTGTGGTCGGGGCCGAGGTCGGCGACCAGGCGCGGTTTCTCGTCGTCGCGCAGCGCGACGCCTTCGTAGTCGTGATAGCTCAGGCTCGACAGCACGAAGATCGACTGCTGCGAGATCGGCAGCACGCCGCCCTTCTGCGCCGAGACCGCGATGCCGTTCAGGGAATGCACGTGCAGCACGCACTGCGCGTCATGGCGCACCGCGTGGATCGCGCTGTGGATCGTGAAGCCCGCCGGGTTGACCTCGTACGGCGACTCGTCGACCTTGTTGCCTTGGGCATCGATCTTGATCAGGCTGGACGCAGTGATCTCCTCGAACATCAGTCCGTAGGGATTGATCAGGAACTGGTCGTCGCGGCCGGGCACGCGCGCGCTGATGTGGGTGAACACCAGATCGTCCCACTTGAACATCGCGACCAGCCGGTACGCGGCCGCGAGGTCGACGCGAACCTGCCATTCCTCGGGGCTGACCTTGTTCTTGCGGCTCGGGATCTCGAGTGTCGGTGGGTTCATCGGATGTCTCCTGGAGGTCATACACAATAGGTCGGTGCGGCGGCATGATGCTGTCACATCAGCGACTCGACATGAATACCCCCGCTCTTACACTGGCCGAACGCTCCAACATCGACTCCGGCACTTGGTTCTCGAAGCTCACTGCGCCGCTGCGCGACGACATCCTTTCGCGCGCGATGGTGCGACGCCTCGCGGACGGCGCGATGATGTCGGCCCGCGGCGCGCCGGCCGACGAATGGTGCGGTGTCGCCAAGGGCGCGGTGCGGGTCAGTTCGGTGTCGCTCTCGGGCAAGCAGATCACGCTCACCTACGTCGAGCCGGGCACCTGGTTCGGCGACATCTCGCTGTTCGACGGCCTGCCGCGCACCCACGATTCCAATGCCCACGGCGAGACGACGCTGCTGGTCGTGCGCAAACCCGACTTCAAGGACCTGCTGGCCCGGCACAGCGAGCTTTACGAAGCGCTGCTGCGCCTGAACTGCCGCCGGCTGCGCCTGATGTTCGACGCGGTCGAGGACCTGAACACGCGGCCGCTGTCGTCGCGCCTGGCCAAGCAGATCCTGCTGCTCGCGCGCAGCTACGGCATCGCCCAGGGCGAGGAGATCCGCATCGGCCTGCAGCTCGCCCAGGAGGATCTGGCGCAGCTCCTGGGCGCGTCGCGCCAGCGCGTGAACCAGGAGCTCAAGGGCTTCGAGCGCGACGGTGCGGTGCGCATCGAGCCGACGCGGCTGGTCGTGCTCTCGAAAGAAAAGCTGCTCGCGATTTCGAGCAAGTGATGGCTCATCCGAAACGAGGTCGTTGACATGGTCGAAGCTCAGACCGGGACCAAGCCGGTCGCCGAATCCCACGCGTTCGATGTCGCCGCGCTGCAGGCGTACCTGGAGCCGCGCCTGGCTGGCTTCGAAGGTCCGCTGTCGGTCGAGCAGTTCAAGGGCGGCCAATCGAACCCGACGTACAAGCTGAACACGCCCGGGCGCTCGTACGTGATGCGCTCCAAGCCCGGGCCGGCGGCCAAGCTGCTGGCCTCGGCGCACGCGATCGAGCGCGAGTTCACCGTCATGCGCGCGCTGCACGGCACCCCCGTGCCGGTGCCGCAGATGCACCTGCTGTGCGAAGACGAGGCGGTGATCGGCCGCGCGTTCTACGTGATGGAGTACATGGCCGGCCGCGTGATGTGGGATCAATCCATCCCTGATGCCGACAACGCCCGCCGTGCCGCGATCTACGACGAGATGAACCGCGTGATCGCCGCACTGCACAGTGTCGATGTGAAGGCGGTCGGGCTGGAGAACTACGGCAAGCCGGGCAACTACTTCGAGCGCCAGATCGGTCGCTGGACCAAGCAGTATCAGGCCTCGATCACCCAGCCGATCCCCGAGATGGACCGGCTGATCGAGTGGCTGCCGGCGCACATCCCCGCCAGCGCGCGTGACGAGAGCCAGATCTCGGTCGTGCACGGCGACTACCGGCTCGACAACCTGATGTTCCATGCCACCGAGCCCCGCGCGATCGCGGTGCTCGACTGGGAACTCTCGACGATCGGCCACCCGCTCGCCGACTTCAGCTACCACTGCATGTCGTGGCACATCCCGCCCGGGCAGTTCCGCGGCCTCGGCGGTGTCGACATCGGGGCGCTCGGCATTCCCGACGAGAAGAGCTACGTGCGTCGCTACTGCGAACGCACCGGCCGTGCCGACCCCGATGCGGTGATGGCCGACTGGAACTTCTATCTCGCCTACAACATGTTCCGCCTCGCGGGCATCCTGCAGGGAATCGCCAAGCGTGTCGAGATGGGGACAGCGTCGAGCGCGCAAGCCAGGCAAGCTGGCGCCGGTGCGCGACCGCTGGCCGAGAGAGGCTGGTCGCTCGCGCAGCGCGCCTGAGATCACACGTCGCCTAGCGACTCACGCACCGCGTCCACGACGCACGAAGGAGTGACACGATGGATTTCGCCTACTCGCCTCGGACCCAGGAACTTCAGACCCAGCTGCTGAAGTTCATGGACGACCATGTCTATCCCGCCGAAGCCAAGCTGGAAGCCGAACTCGCGGCCAACACCGCCGCCGGCAAGCGCTGGACGCCGCTGAAGACGATCGAGGAGCTCAAGCCCAAGGCGCGCGCGATCGGGCTGTGGAACCTCTTCCTGCCCCCCACCGCCGGCGGGCAGGGTGCCCAGCACAATGGGCGCGACTTCGGCCTGTCGAACAGCGACTACGCGCCGCTCGCCGAGATCATGGGCCGCGTGCCGTGGTCCAGCGAAGTCTTCAACTGCTCCGCGCCGGACACCGGCAACATGGAGACGATCGAGCGCTACGGTACCGCCGAGCACAAGAAGCAATGGCTGGAGCCGCTGCTGGACGGCAAGATTCGCAGCGCCTTCGCGATGACGGAGCCGGCGGTGGCGTCGTCGGATGCGACCAACATCGCGTCGCGCATCACCCGCGAGGGCGACGACTACGTCATCAACGGGCGCAAGTGGTGGATCAGCGGCGCGGGCGATCCGCGCTGCAAGATTTACGTCTTCATGGGCAAGACCGATCCGGAGGCGCCGCGCCACTCGCAGCAGTCGATGATCCTCGTGCCCGCCGATACGCCCGGGATCAAGGTGCTGCGACCGCTGCAGGTCTTCGGCTACGACGATGCGCCGCACGGCCACATGGAGATCACGTTCGACAACGTGCGCGTGCCGGCAAGCAACATCCTGCTCGGCGAAGGGCGCGGCTTCGAGATCGCCCAAGGCCGACTCGGCCCGGGGCGCATCCACCACTGCATGCGCCTCATCGGGTTGGCCGAACGCTCGCTCGAACTGATGTGCAAGCGCGCGTCGTCGCGGGTCGCCTTCGGCCGCACCGTGGCCGAACAGGGCGTGACGCGCGAGCGCATCGCCGAGGCCCGTTGCCGCATCGACCAGGCGCGGCTGCTGACGCTGAAGGCGGCGTGGATCATGGACGTCGCGGGCAACAAGACCGCGAAGTCGGAGATCGCGATGATCAAGGTCGTCGCGCCGACGATGGCGCTGCAGGTCATCGACTGGGCGATGCAGGTGCACGGCGGCGGCGGCGTGTCGGAGGACTTCCCGCTGGCGGGCTTCTATGCCGGCGCACGCACGCTGCGCTTTGCCGACGGCCCGGACGAAGTCCATCGCAACGCGATCGCCAAGCTGGAGCTCGGCAAGTACGCCTGACGCGACCAGTCGCGCGAGCGCTCAGGGGCTCAGCGGCTCAGCGCTTGCGCGGAGGGCCCGAGTCGTCGGGGTGCATCGTCTGCCAGGCGGTGCTCTGCGAACTCGGGTCCCAGTCGTGCGACTTGCCGCCCGAGTGGCCACCCACCGCGCCACCGATCGCCAGCGCCTGCTTGACCGCCGTTTCGTAGATCGCCAGCGCGGCGGCGATGTCCTGCGCATCGGGCGTGGCGAGCTGCATGCGCAGATAGGCCCGGCCGCGCAGCGTCATCAAGACGAACGGCGGGTCGTTCTTGAGCAGGTCGTTCGACGCGCGCTCGAGCGCGTGGCCGAGCGGGCCGCTGAGCCATGCCAGCCCCGCCTCGGCCATGCTGGCGACCGCGCCGAAGCGAGCGCGCAGTGTCTTGAAGCCCGACAGATTCACCTTCGGGAACATCACTAGCCAGCGCATCTCCTCCGGCGTCTTCGTGCCGACCTGGGTCTGCACGTTGTCGGTGAACTCCTCGAAGGTCTTGCGTTCGAGCGCGTTCATCAATGGGCGTGACAGCAACAGCATCTGCGCGTCCGACGGCAACTCGAGCTCCATGCGCACGCGCAGCTCGCGCCCGGCGATGTAGTCGCGTTGCGGCGGGCCCCATTCCAGGCGCCACGGCTTGTCGTCGAGCGCGCCGTCGATGACGAAGCCGCTCTCCCCGCGCACGCGCTTCAGTGCATAACCACGTTGCTGGGCCCAGTTGCCGACTTCGGCGTAGTCGGGCTCATCGGGCTTGGCCGCAAACAGTCGCTTGAAGGATTCGAGCATGTCGATGCACTATCCACTAGAGTTGGCAACCGCAGCGCAGGCGCCGTGCCTTTGGAAACATCATCATGATCGAAGTGTATTCGTGGGCCACGCCGAACGGGCACAAAGTTCACATCATGCTCGAGGAGTGTGGCCTGCCCTACCACGTCACGGCGGTCGACATCGGCGCGGGCGACCAGTTCAAGCCGGAGTTCCTCGCGATCAGCCCGAACAACAAGATCCCGGCGATCGTCGATCCCGACGGCCCGGACGGACAGCCGATCTCGATGTTCGAATCCGGCGCCATCCTGCTCTACCTCGCCGGCAAGACCGGCCGCTTCCTGCCCGCGAGCACGCGCGGGCGCTACGCGGTGCTGGAGTGGCTGATGTTCCAGATGGGCGGCGTCGGCCCGATGCTCGGGCAGGCGCACCACTTTCGCATCTACGCGCCGGAGAAGCTCCCGTACGCGATCGAGCGCTACACCAACGAAGCGCGGCGGCTGTACGGCGTGATGGACAAGCAGCTGGCGAAGAGCAAGTACATGGCCGGGCCCGAGTACACGATCGCCGACATCGCGATCTTTCCGTGGCTGCGTTCGTGGAAGAACCAGGGCATCGACTGGGGCGACTATCCGCACCTCAAGGGCTGGTTCGACGAGATCGCCGCACGCCCGGCGGTGCAGCGCGGCGTGGAGGTGCTGGCCGCGCAGCGCAAGTCCCTGATGGACGATCGCGCCCGCGAGGCGCTGTTCGGCCAGACGCAGTATCGAAGGCATTGAATCGAAGGCATTGAAGTGACCTCAGGAGCGAGCGAAGTAGCGATGACGAAGAAGAAGCAGCATCAACCTCCGTGGATCGCGATGATCGCCATCGCGATCGCCAGCGCGTTGGCCGTAGGCGCCGCGCGCGCCGAGTCCGTCGGCGAGGTCGACACCGTGTTCAAGCTGATCGGGCCGGACCACAAGATCGTCGTCGACGCCTGGGACGATCCGAAGGTCGGCGGGGTGACCTGCTACGTCTCGCGTGCCAAGACCGGTGGTATCTCGGGGGCGATCGGCCTGGCCGAGGACAAGGCCGAGGCGTCGATCGCGTGCCGCCAGGTCGGGCCGATCAGCTTCGACAAGCCGCTGCCCGGCAAGGAAGAGGTGTTCAGCGAGCGCCAGTCGATCCTGTTCAAGAAGCTGCGCGTCGTCCGCATGGTCGACAAGAAGCGCAACACGCTCGTGTACCTGACCTACTCGGACCGCGTCATCGAAGGTTCGCCGAAGAACAGCGTGACCGCGGTGGCGGTGGATCGCAGCACCGTCATTCCGACAAAGTAGCGCCTAGAACAGGTACTGCACGCGCGTCGTGAACATGTTGCCGTTCTGGCCGTACGTCGAGCCGAGCAACCACGCCGCCTGATACTGCACCGTGTGGCCCGAGCCCAGTGCCCAACGGCCGAACACGGCCGGGCCGACGCGGTGCGACTGCTGCTCGCGCGACGCGCCATCGAGCCAGTCGCCGAGTTCGCCGAAGCCCTGCAGCCCGAACTGCAGCGCCGGGCGGAAGCGATACTTGGCCTGCCACTGATACTTCATCTGCGTGCGACTCGACGCCAGGCCGCCCCAGGTGTGGTCGAAGAACAGGTTGAAGTTGAGCTGGGTCCGACCGACGTCGGTCTGCAGGACCGGGCCGTATTCGAGCGTGGTGCCCTCCTCGGCCGTCGGATAGCGGATCAGTGAAGCGTGCATCGCGACGTCGAACGGGAACTCGCCCTGCGTGAGCAGCACCTCGTTCTGCCAGTTCAGCGAACTGCGCTTGAAGGCGGTGTCCGCCGTGCCGATGAAACTCCCGTAGACCTCGGTGTACCAGCGGCTCGACACGCCATACCCGACGCCGACCTCGGGCCAGAGCACCGCGGGCGCACCGTGCGACTTCACGGTCCAGTAGCGAACGTCGATCGACCGTTGACCGGCGTTGTCGTAGGCCGTCACGACGTAGTAGCCCGGATCGGCCTGCGCGCCCCCGCCGGCCACCAGCACCACGGCGGCGAGCGCGCGCACGAAGAGCGGTCGGCGGGGTTGCGGGCCGGCGATTGCGGGGCGGGTCGAACCCGAAGCGTCGGCCACGGTCGTGAGGGCTGTCTGGGCGAGCGAGTGTGACGGGCTCAAATACTAGCGCGCAGGATCGTCGATCCGGCCGCGCAAGGTGTGATGTCTGCCCTGAGTCGCGCTGGCTTGATCGACATCAATCCCCATCGGCGGCCGCACGGGCACGATCGACGCCAGCCATCTTGAAGGACACCGAATGAACGACACTGCCGACGGCGACGATCTGCCGCCGCTTCGTGCTGCAGCCATCCTCGACGATCGCCGCCTCGACATCGACGCGCTGCTCGCGCAGGTCGTGCAGCAGCAACGGGCGGCCGGTCGACGCGTGCGCGGTTGCCTGATGGATCGCCCGGCACGCGAGCCCGGAGGCTGCGCGACGATGGTGCTGGTGGACATCGACACGTCGGAGCGCTACCTCGTCTCGCAGCCGATGGGCCAGGACTCCAAGGCCTGTCGCGCCGACACGCAAGGCTTCGCCCGCGCGAGCCAGATCTTCCGCATGGCATTGCTGCAGTCGCCCGATCTGGTCGTCAGCAACCGATTCGGCGACCTCGAAGTCCGGGGCGGCGGATTCTCCGCTGAACTGCTCGAGCTGATGAGCGCCGGAATCCCGGTCCTGACCACGGTCGCCCCACGAAACACGCAGGCCTGGCGAGACTTCACCGGCGGCGCCCCGCTGCTGCCGGCGGATCCGCTCGCCGTGGCCGCGTGGATCGCGCAGGCTCTGTCGGCCAGGCCGGTCGCGAACGCATAGCCGCGTCGGCCGCGCGCTGCATGGCCCACTTCCGCTCGCTTGCGCTGCGTTTGGCCGCCAGCGGATTCGCGGTCCTGATCCTGGCGATCGCGTCGATCGCATTGAGCCTGTGGGTGACGTGGCAGCTCGAAGGGGGTGCCGCCGCCGTCAACGAGGCCGGGCGATTGCGGATGCTGACCTACCGCATGACGCTCGATGCGGCCGCGGGCCGCAACGCCGACATGGCGACCCAGATCGCGACGTTCGAGCGCACGCTCGACCTGCTGCGCGTCGGTGACCCGTCGCGGCCCCTGTTCGTCCCGGCGTCGGAGGACACGCGCGCCGGGCTGTTCAACGTCAGCGCGGCGTGGGAGCGCCATCGCGCGCTCCTGACCGGCCCGACCGTGCAGCTCGACATCGAAGGCGCCGATCGATTGGTCGCGAGCATCAACCGCCTCGTCGGCGCAATCGAGCAGCGGCTGGACTACTGGACGTCGATCCTGCGGGTGTTTCAACTTGCGATGGTGGCGCTGGCGATTGCCGCGGCGATCGCGCTGCTCTACGCCCTGCACACGATGGTGCTGGAGCCGCTGCGTCATCTGGGTGGGGCGATCGGCGCGCTGCGCCGGGGCAATCTGCAGCTGCGCGCACCCGCGGAGGCCACGCTCGAATTCCAGGAGCTCGCCGACGGATTCAACGCGATGGCCGAGCGCCTGGAGTCCCAGTACACGCAGCTCGAAGACAAGGTCCGCCTGAAGACCGCCGATCTCCAGGCCCAGCGCGAGCGACTGCAGGCGCTGTACGAGGTCAGTGCGTTCATCGCCCAGGCCGACTCGCTCGACGAAATGGCGCGTGGCTTCGTGAGCAAGGTCCGCCGCATCGCGCGTGCCGATGCGATCGCGCTGCGCTGGTCCGATGCGGACAACCGGCGCTACCTGATGCTGGCGCAGGACGGCCTGCCTCCGGCGTTCGCGGCCCAGGAGCAGTGTCTGCCGACCGGCGACTGTCACTGCGGCCAGGCCCCGCAAGGAGCCAAGTCCCGCGTCATCTCGATCCGCTCGGTCGATCTGCGGCGCGACAGTTGCGTCAAGGCGGGCTTCGAGACCCTCGTCACGGTGCCGGTGACGCTGAACCAGCGCGTGCACGGCGAGATCGATCTGTTCTACCGCACGCCGCTGGACGACTCGGGCCCGCTGCGCTCGCTCGTCGAACTGCTGGCCACCCATCTTGCCGGCGGCATGCAGGGTCTGCGCGCCGCAGCGGCCGACAAGGAGGCCGCGGTATCGAACGAACGCGGCCTGCTGGCTCAGGAACTGCACGACTCGATCGCGCAGTCGCTGGCCTTCCTGAAGATCCAGGTGCAGTTGCTGCGCAGCGCGCTTTCGCGCCAGGACTCCGCCGCGCTGCGCCGGGTGGTCGACGAGATCGACGCGGGCGTCAAGGAGAGCTACAGCGACGTGCGCGAGCTGCTGGTTCACTTTCGCACGCGCGCCGACGTCGAGGAGATCGAGCCCGCATTGCGCACGACGCTGCACAAGTTCCATCATCAGACCGGCATCGCTACCGACATCGACGTCGCCGGGCACGGCGTTGCCCTGCCCAACGACGTTCAGGTCCAGGTGCTGCACATCGTCCAGGAAGCGCTGTCGAACATCCGCAAGCACGCGCGGGCCCGCACGGTGAGCCTGCGCGTCACGCAGGCGCCTGCATGGCGCTTCGACGTGATCGACGACGGCATCGGCTTCGACGCGACGACGCCGGTGGGCGACAGTCACGTCGGCGTGCGGATCATGACGGAGCGCGCGCGCCGCATCGGCGGCGAATTGTCGATCACCTCGACGCCGGGTCGCGGCACGACCGTGACCCTGGACCTGACCCCGCCGCCACCCGCTCACGAGGTGCAAGAACATGCCCACGCCGATACGCATCCTGGTCGTTGACGACCACAACCTGTTCCGGCGCGGTCTGATCGCGCTGCTGTCGCAGAACCCTGCGCTCGACGTCGTCGGCGAGGCGGGCGATGCCGGCGAGGCGCAGCGGCGTGCGGGCGAGCTCCAGCCGGACGTCATCCTGCTCGACAACCACCTCCCCGGTGCGCGCGGCGTCGATGCGGTGCCCGGCCTGCGCGAGGCGGCGCCGCACAGCCGCATCCTGATGCTGACGGTGAGCGAGGACGAGGAGGACCTGGCCATGGCGCTGAAGCACGGCGCCCATGGCTATCTGCTGAAGACCACGGAGAGCGACGAGCTGTTCGCGGCGATCGAACGGTGCCTGCACGGCGAATCGGTCCTGAGCCCGGCGATGACGGCCAAGCTCGTCAGCGCATTCCGGACCTCGACACGCGACGTCGCGCCCTCGTCGTCGGATGTCGTCAATACGTTGTCGCCGCGCGAGCTGGACGTGCTGCGCGAGCTTGCGCGCGGCGCCAGCAACAAGGAAGTGGCGCGCTGCCTGAGCATCGCGGAGACGACCGTCAAGATCCACGTGCAGGCGATTCTTCGCAAGCTCCACCTGAGTTCGCGCGTCCAGGCCGCGGTGTACGCGTCGGAGCGCGGCCTGGCGGCCAAGGGGGCCTGAGGCGCGCCGCCAGTTCTTTCGAACTAGCCGCGGCGGCCGACCCTAGTTCGCATGCATGCGCGCAGCTCGTCGACGGCAGGATGTTCACCCGGCCCGGTTCGGTCGACAGTGACGTACACGTTGAAAGACCGACCCATGGCCATCGCAACTTCCACTCCTCATCCCGGCACCGACACGTCGATCGACTCCAAGCGCTTGCCGGTGCTGGTCGTCAGCACGCTCGCCTTCACCGCCTGCTTCATGGTGTGGATGATGTTCGGCGTCATCGGCATCCCGCTGAAGAAGGCGCTCAACCTCAACGCCACCGAGTTCGGCCTGCTGACGGCGATGCCGGTGCTGACGGGCTCGCTGGTTCGCGTGCCGCTGGGCATCTGGACCGACCGCTACGGTGGCCGCATCGTGATGGCCGTCCTGATGGCCGCGGTCATCCCGGCGATCTACCTGATGGCGTACGCCACCGAGTTCTGGCACTTCCTCGTCATCGGCATGTTCGTCGGCCTGGCCGGCGGCAGCTTCTCGGTCGGCACGCCCTACGTCGCGCGCTGGTTCCCGAAGAGCCAGCAGGGATTCGCGATGGGCGTCTACGGCGCAGGCAACTCCGGCGCCGCGGTCAACAAGTTCATCGCGCCGGCGCTGATGGTGGCCTTCGGCTGGACCATGGTTCCGAAGGTCTACGCCGCCGTGATGCTCGTGGTGCTGGTGCTGTTCTGGATGTTCAGCGCCAGCGACCCGTCGCACCGTGTCCCGAGCACGATGAAGTTCAGCGATCAGTTGAAGACGCTGAAGGATCCGCGCGTCCTGAAGTATTGCCAGTACTACAGCATCGTGTTCGGCGGCTACGTCGGCCTGTCGCTGTGGATGGTCCAGTACTACGTCGGCGAATACGGGCTGGATGTGCGCGTCGCGGCGCTGCTGGCCGCCTGCTTCTCGCTGCCGGGCGGCGTGCTACGCGCCGTCGGCGGATGGTTGTCGGACAAGTTCGGGGCGCATGCGGTCACCTGGTGGGTGATGTGGGTGAGCTGGATCGCGCTGTTCCTGCTGTCCTACCCGCAGACAAGCTTCACGGTGTTGACCGTCAACGGGACCAGCACGTTTCACATCGGGCTGAACGTCTATGGCTTCACCGCGCTGATGTTCATCCTCGGCATCGCGTTCGCCTTCGGCAAGGCCAGCGTCTTCAAGTACATCAGCGACGACTACCCGAAGAACATCGGCGCGATCAGCGGCATCGTCGGCCTCGCCGGCGGCCTCGGCGGCTTCGTCCTGCCGATCATGTTCGGTCTGCTGCTGGACCTGACCGGCGTGCGCTCCTCGGCCTTCATGCTGCTCTACGGCATCGTGTGGGTGTCCCTGATCTGGATGTACTTCACCGAAGTCCGACGCACACGCGTGTTCGGCGCCGGGGGCGCAGCCGCACCCGCGCTGGCCTGACACGAATCAAGGAATCACACCATGACCACAACCGTCAATGTCGCGCGGCCCGCGAAGCAGGGCCGGGTACTCAACGTCTGGACGCCCGAGGACAAGGCGTTCTGGGAAAAGGAAGGCGAGGCGATCGCCAAGCTCAATCTGTGGATCTCCGTGCCGGCGCTGTTCCTGGCCTTCGGCATCTGGCAGGTCTGGAGCGTGGTCGCCGTCGGACTGCCGGCGCTCGGGTTCAAGTACTCGACGAACCAGCTCTTCTGGCTCGCGGCCGCACCCGCGCTGTCCGGCGCGACGCTGCGCATCTTCTACTCCTTCATCGTGCCGCTCGTCGGCGGCCGGCGCTGGACCGCGATCTCGACCGCCAGCCTGCTGATCCCCGCGATCGGCATCGGCCTGGCCGTGCAGGACAACACGACGAGCTACCCGACGATGCTGCTGCTGGCGCTGCTGTGCGGCCTCGGCGGCGGCAACTTCAGCTCCAGCATGTCCAACATCAGCTTCTTCTTTCCGAAGGAGCGCAAGGGCTCGGCACTCGGGGTCAACGCGGGCCTGGGCAACCTCGGCGTCTCGGTCGTGCAGTTCCTCAGCCCGCTCGTCGTGACGGCCGGCATCTTCGGCGTCTTCGGCGGCGACGCGCAGACCATCGTCAAGAACAACCAGGCCCTGCAAGTCTGGACGCAGAACGCCGCGTTCATCTGGGTGCCCTGGATCCTGCTGACGTCGGTGGTGGCGTGGTTCGGAATGAACGACATCGCCGATGCGAAGGCGTCCTTCGCCGCGCAGGCCACCATCTTCGGCCGCAAGGACAACTGGTTGATGTGCGTCCTCTACCTCGGCACGTTCGGCTCGTTCATCGGCTACGCGGCAGGCTTCCCGCTGCTGATCAAGAGCCAGTTCCCGGGCGTCAATCCGCTCGCCTATGCCTGGCTCGGCCCGCTGGTGGGTGCGACCATCCGCCCGGTCGGCGGCTGGCTTGCCGACAAGCTCGGCGGCGCACGCGTGACGTTCTGGAACTTCGTCGTGATGGCGCTCGCGGTGCTGGGCGTGGCGGCGTTCCTGCCGACCGGCGGCCACGGCGGCAACTTCACCGGCTTCTTCCTGATGTTCCTCGTGCTCTTCCTGACGACCGGCATCGGCAACGGTTCGACCTTCCGGATGATTCCGGTGATCTTCCTGAACAACAGCCTGCGCGGCGTGGACACGTCGGACGCCGCGGCGGTCGCGCAGGCGACCAAGGAAGGCAACACCGAAGGCGCGGCAACGCTCGGCTTCACCGCGGCGATGGCTGCCTACGGTGGCTTCTTCATCCCGAAGAGCTACGGCACGTCGATCTCGCTGACCGGCGGCCCCGAAGCCGCCCTCTACGTCTTCTTCGCGTTCTACCTGATCTGCATCGCGATCACGTGGTGGAACTACGCGCGGCGCAACGCACCGACCCCCTGCTGATGCCGCCGGACACCCGACCGACACCGACCGTTCACGCAACGTTACCCGACCACACACCGGAGTCGCACACCGGTGGCGGTCGGTCGACAGACTTGCGCCGCGCACCCCTGAATATCCGGAGCCCTCGATGAGCCACTTCCTTGACCGTCTGACCCACTTCTCGCAGCCGAAGGAAGGCTTTTCGGAGGGCCACGGCGTCACGACGGGTGAAGACCGGACCTGGGAGGACGCCTACCGCAGCCGCTGGCAGCACGACAAGATCGTGCGCAGCACGCACGGCACCAACTGCACCGGCTCGTGCTCGTGGAAGATCTACGTCAAGGGCGGCATCGTGACGTGGGAGACGCAGCAGACGGACTACCCGCGCACCCGCCCCGACCTGCCGAACCACGAACCGCGCGGCTGCGCGCGCGGCGCGTCGTACTCGTGGTATCTGTACAGCGCGAACCGCGTGAAGTACCCGATGGTGCGTGCGCGGCTGCTCAAGCATTGGCGCGCCGCGCTGGCGGTGGCGTCCAGCCCGGTCGACGCCTGGACCGCCATCGTCGAGAACCCGGCGTCGCGCGACGACTGGACCCGACAACGCGGGCTCGGCGGCTTCGTCCGCTCGAGCTGGGACGAAGTCAACCAGATCGTCGCCTCGGCGAACATCTACACCGCCAAGAAGCACGGGCCGGACCGCATCATCGGCTTCTCGCCGATTCCGGCGATGTCGATGGTGTCGTACGCCGCCGGCTCGCGCTACCTGTCGCTCATCGGCGGGGTCTGCATGAGCTTCTACGACTGGTACTGCGATCTGCCGCCGTCCAGCCCGCAGACCTGGGGCGAGCAGACCGACGTGCCGGAGTCGGCCGATTGGTACAACAGCACCTACATCATCGCGTGGGGCTCCAACGTCCCGCAGACGCGCACGCCGGACGCGCACTTCTTCACCGAGGTCCGCTACAAGGGCGCGAAGACCGTCGCGGTGACACCCGACTACGCCGAGGTCAGCAAGCTCGCCGACCTGTGGATGCATCCGAAGCAAGGCACCGACGCGGCGCTCGCGATGGCGATGGGTCACGTCATCCTGAAGGAGTTCTACGTCGAGCGGCGCTCGGCCTACTTCGACGACTATGCGCGCCGCTACACCGACCTGCCGATGCTGGTCCAGCTCGAGGAGCAGACGCTGCCGGACGGCCGCGTCGTGATGGCCAGCAAGCGCTACGTGCGCGCGAGCGACTTCCCCGGTCATCTGGATCAGGCCAACAACCCGGACTGGAAGACCGTTGCCTTCGAACAGGGCGGCGATGTGGTGCTGCCGAACGGCTCGATCGGCTTTCGCTGGGGGCCGAATGGAAGGCCCGACGCCGGCAAGTGGAACCTGGAGGGCAAGGAGGCGCGCGGCAACGGCGAGGTGACGCTGTGCCTGTCGGCGGTCGAAGCCGCCGAGTACGCGCTCGTGGATACCGCGTTCCCGTACTTCGCGGGCATCGAGACGCCGCACTTCACGGCCAACGACCAGGGCGCCAACGTCCTGGTGCGCAAGGTGCCGACGCGCCGGATCGACCTCGGCGACGGCCGCCAGCTCGTGGTCGCCACGGTGTTCGACCTGATGGCGGCGCACTACGGCGTCGACCGCGGCTTCGGCGATGGCGCGAAGAGCTACGACGAGGACGTCCCGTACACGCCCGCATGGCAGGAGCACATCACCGGCGTCGCGCGGCAGCAGGCCATCACGGTCGCACGCCAGTTCGCCGACAACGCCGACAAGACGCGCGGCAAGTCGATGGTGATCATCGGCGCGGCGATGAACCACTGGTACCACTGCGACATGAACTACCGCGGCATCATCAACATGCTGATGCTGTGCGGCTGCATCGGTCAGAGCGGCGGTGGGTGGGCGCACTACGTCGGCCAGGAGAAGCTGCGCCCGCAGACCGGCTGGACCGCCCTGGCCTTCGCGCTCGACTGGGTGCGGCCGCCGCGGCAGCAGAACGCCACGAGCTTCTTCTACGCGCACACCGACCAGTGGCGCTACGAGCGGCTCGGCGTCGACGAGATCCTGTCGCCGCTGGCCGACAAGAGCGAATTCGGCGGCAGCCTGATCGACTACAACGTTCGCGCCGAGCGCATGGGGTGGTTGCCGTCGACGCCGCAGTTCAAGACCAATTCGCTGCAGGTCGCGAAGGACGCCGCGGCACGCGGCCGGGACACGACGGCGCACGTCGTCGAGGGACTGAAGGACGGATCGCTGCAATTGAGTTGCGAGGATCCGGATCATCCGGACAACTGGCCGCGCAACATGTTCGTGTGGCGCTCCAACATCCTCGGCTCCTCCGGCAAGGGCCACGAGTACTTCCTGAAGCACCTGCTCGGCACGTCGCACGGCGTACAAGGCAAGGACCTCGGGCCGGGCGACGCCAAGCCGCAGGAAGTCCGCTGGCACGCCGAGGCGCCGCAGGGCAAGCTCGACCTGCTCGTCACGCTGGACTTCCGGATGAGCACGACCTGTCTCTACTCCGACATCGTGCTGCCCACCGCCACCTGGTACGAGAAGAACGACCTCAACACCAGCGACATGCATCCGTTCATCCACCCGCTGTCGTGCGCGGTGGACCCCGCCTGGCAGGCGCGCAGCGACTGGGAGATCTACAAGGGCTTCGCGAAGTCCTTCAGCGAGCTCTGCGTCGGCCACCTCGGCGTCGAGAAGGAAGTCGTGATGACGCCGCTGATGCACGACACGCCGGGCGAACTCGCGCAGGGGCTGGACGTGCAGGACTGGAAGCGGGGCGAGGTCGATCTGATCCCGGGCAAGACCGGTCCGAACTTCACCGTCGTCGAGCGCGACTATCCGGCCACCTACGCCCGCTTCACCGCGCTCGGCCCGCTGCTCGAGAAGATCGGCAACGGCGGCAAGGGCATCGGCTGGAACACCGTCGAGGAGGTTCGCCAACTCGCCGAGCTGAACGGCAAGGTGCACGAGGCCGGCCCGACCAAGGGCATGCCCCGGATCGAGACCGACATCGACGCGACCGAGGTCATCCTGATGCTCGCCCCCGAGACGAACGGCCACGTCGCGGTGAAGGCCTGGGAAGCGCTGTCGAAGATCACCGGTCGCGAGCACGCCCATCTGGCGCTGCACCGCGAGGACGAGAAGGTGCGCTTCCGCGACGTTCAGGCGCAACCGCGCAAGATCATCTCGTCGCCGACCTGGAGCGGGCTGGAGAGCGAGAAGGTCTCGTACAACGCCGGCTACACCAACGTTCACGAGTTGATTCCGTGGCGCACCCTCACCGGCCGCCAGCAGTTCTACCAGGATCACAAGTGGATGCGGGCGTTCGGCGAGGAGTTCACGAGCTACCGCCCGCCGGTGGACATGAAGGCGGTCGCCGGCACCAAGGGCATCAAGCCGAACGGCCACAAGGAGATCGCGCTCAACTTCATCACGCCGCACCAGAAGTGGGGCATCCACTCGACGTACAGCGACAACCTGATGATGCTGACGCTCAATCGCGGCGGCCCGGTAGTCTGGCTCAGCGAGGACGATGCGCGCGAGGCCGGCATCGTCGACAACGACTGGATCGAGCTCTTCAACGCCAACGGGGCGATCGCGGCGCGTGCGGTCGTCAGCCAGCGGGTCAAGCCGGGCATGACGATGATGTACCACGCGCAGGAAAAGATCATCAACACGCCGGGCTCCGAGATCACCGGTCAGCGCGGCGGCATCCACAACTCGGTGACGCGCATCGTCACGAAGCCGACCCACATGATCGGCGGCTACGCGCAGTTGAGCTACGGCTTCAACTACTACGGAACCATCGGCACGAACCGCGACGAGTTCGTCGTCGTTCGCAAGATGCGCAAGGTCGACTGGCTCGACGACGAGAGCACGAACCCGGGGGTACAGGCATGAAAGTCCGCGCGCAGATCGGCATGGTGTTGAACCTGGACAAGTGCATCGGCTGCCACACCTGTTCGGTCACCTGCAAGAACGTCTGGACGAATCGGCCCGGCATGGAGTACGCCTGGTTCAACAACGTCGAGACCAAGCCCGGCATCGGCTACCCGAAGGACTGGGAGAACCAGGACCGCTGGAACGGCGGCTGGTCGCGCAACGCCGACGGCTCGATCGAACCGCGCCAGGGTGGCAAGTGGAAGCTGCTGATGCGCATCTTCGCGAATCCG
>Ga0209023_10003478_pt1 | contig 18781 bp, 17 predicted proteins | sample LakOneMetagenome_FD_187468 | JGI IMG/M metagenome (GOLD analysis project Ga0209023, IMG submission 187468) | Freshwater and sediment microbial communities from Lake Erie, Canada (SPAdes) (version 2) | ecosystem: Environmental > Aquatic > Freshwater > Lentic | place: Lake Erie, Canada...
GCAAGTGGGCGTTGATTCAGTGGTGGATTAAAAATCGGCTGGCTAACATTGTGGGCAGCGTGGGACGATTGAGTCATAACAAATACCTAGTGCGAAAATGGGCACGAACAAATTCGAAGACGTATTGTCGTTGAATTGGCAGAATGGGTAAAGCATTCTTATCAAAGAAACACATTTTGATCGTGACTAGAGCGGTCTAATCATGAAAATTATTATCAATTTAATGAACCATTCTCATGTGCATTTATAGTCTAGATACCTAGCTCCCAATAAAAAATAAAGTTATCATGGGTGGTTGGTATTTTATACTTTATATATGTCATTGGGTTTTTCATGCGCGAATATTCTGTTTTTACTTCTGAATCGGTCAGTGAAGGCCACCCGGATAAAATGGCTGATCAAATCAGCGACGCAATTCTTGATGCAATCCTCGCTCAAGACAAATATGCACGTGTTGCATGTGAAACGCTGGTTAAAACTGGCGTTGTTGTCTTGGCTGGTGAAGTCACCACCACTGCAAATGTCGATTATGAAAAAATCGCACGTGATACAGTGAATAGCATTGGTTATAACCACTCTGACCTCGGTTTCGACGGTTCGACTTGTGCGGTCTTAAACATTTTAGGTAAACAATCACCTGACATCGCACAGGGTGTAGACCGTCAACGCCCTGAAGATCAAGGCGCAGGCGATCAAGGTTTGATGTTTGGTTATGCATCAAATGAAACACCTGAACTGATGCCTGCCCCGATTTGCTACGCGCATCGCTTAGTACAAAAACAAGCGGAACTGCGTAAAAGCGGTATCCTACCTTGGTTACGTCCTGATGCAAAAAGCCAAGTCACCTTCCAATACGAAAATGGTATTCCAAAATACGTCGATGCCATCGTGTTGTCGACACAGCATGATCCATCTATTTCTCAAGAATCACTCAAAGAAGCAGTGATGGAAGAAATGGTGAAAAAGATTTTCCCTGCAGAAATGTTGCACGAGAAAACCCAATACCATATCAATCCAACTGGTTTGTTTATCATCGGTGGCCCAGTCGGCGACTGTGGTTTGACAGGTCGTAAAATCATCGTGGATACTTACGGTGGCATGTCACGTCATGGTGGCGGTGCATTCTCTGGTAAAGATCCATCAAAAGTTGACCGTTCTGCAGCTTACGCAGGTCGTTATGTTGCGAAGAATATCGTCGCATCTGGTCTTGCAGATAAATGCGAAATCCAAGTCAGCTATGCGATTGGTGTTGCTGAACCAACCTCGATTTCAATCAATACTTTCGGTACTGGCAAAGTCAGCGACGAAACCATCATTGCGCTGGTTCGTGAACACTTTGATCTACGTCCGTATGGCATTAGCCGTATGCTTGATTTGTTACATCCGATTTATCAAGAAACTGCAAGTTACGGTCACTTCGGTCGTCCAGCAGATGGCTTGCATTTCAGTTGGGAACGTACAGATAAAGCTGCAGGCTTAAAAGCTGCGGTTTAATAAGCGCTGACAAGAAAGATGCCCCTTCATTGGGGTATTTTTTTTCTTGTCGCAACCAAATCATTTGATATGGACGCAACGCACTACGCTTTTTCAACCTCCCAAAAACAAAGTTCACTGAGCCCGTCGAAGTGGACATCTCAACCTCCATTTGCGTATCGCGCACAGCTCGACAAGCTCAGTGAGCTATTCCCGATCATTTCAAATACCCAAAAATAGCATCCAAAAAAAACGAACCCAAAGGTCCGTTTTTTTACACACCATCAATACGATTAAGCAATCGCACCATGGCAATGCTTATATTTCTTACCCGAACCACATGGGCATGGCTCATTGCGTCCGATATTCATGGCGACATAGGGATTCGCTTCAGTCGATGAACCACTTAAACGAGTATCCGATTGGTTCAATGCTTGAAGCTCTGGATCTTGCGATACTTCACCAGTCAAACCATCCACTTCAGAATGTTGGAACTGCAAGCGCATTGCTTCAGCATCACGCTGTTGCTGTGCTTCCATTTCCGCCAACTCTTCGGCAGTTGGGACATGCATACGCGACAAATCTTGAATCACTTCAGATTTAATTGCAGCAAGCATATTTTGGAACAAGGTGAAGGCTTCACGCTTATATTCTTGCTCAGGATTTTTCTGTGCATAACCGCGTAAATGGATACCTTGACGCAAATAATCCATCGCAGCCAAATGCTCTTTCCAATGACGATCCAGCGACTGCAACATGAAATGACGTTCCAGCATATTTGCTGATTCATCACCCATTTGAATACGGCGCGTTTCGTAATGAGCAAGTGATGCTTCAACGACTTTTTTACGCAGACCAACTTCATCTAAACGACGATCATTAGTCAGCCATTCTTGAACTGGAAGAGTCAAACCAAACTCAACAGACAATGCATTTTCTAAACCTGCAATATTCCATTGATCATCAATACTTTCTGGCGGGATGAAGTTATCAATCAAACCATTCACAACATCATCATGCATATTCAAAATGCCGTCATGAATCGTTGGTTCATATAATACATCGTCACGTTGACCATAAATAATCTTACGTTGCTCATTCGCAACATCATCATATTTAAGCAAGTTTTTACGAATATCAAAGTTACGCGCTTCAACTTTACGTTGAGCATTTTCGATCGAACGACTGACCATTTTATGTTCAATCGCTTCGTCGTCTTTCAAACCCATCGCGCGCATCATGCCAGTCACACGATCGCCAGCGAAAATACGCATCAAATCATCTTCAAGTGACAAATAGAAACGTGACACACCTGGATCGCCTTGACGACCTGAACGACCACGTAGCTGGTTATCAATACGACGTGATTCATGACGTTCAGAACCAATGATGTGCAAACCGCCTGCATCAATCACTTGCTTATGCTTCACTTCCCACTCAGCACGCAAACGCTCTGCATCTGCTTCAGTCGCTTCTGGAATAGCAGCCAGATCAACCTTCCAGTTACCACCAAGCAGAATGTCTGTACCACGACCCGCCATATTAGTAGCGATCGTGATTGCCGAAGGGCTACCCGCTTGCGCAATAATATAAGCTTCACGCTCATGCTGCTTTGCGTTCAATACTTCATGAGGAATGCCACTTTCGGTCAACATCTTCGATAAGAATTCACTGGCTTCAATGGTTGCGGTACCGACAAGCACTGGTGCGCCAGTCTGTTGAATACGTTTAATTTCTTCGATAATAGCTTTGTATTTACCCACTTTCGTCAGGAAAATTAAGTCATTATTATCAATACGCACCATTGGTTTATGCGTTGGAATCACCACCACATCAATTGCATAAATCTGTGCAAATTCGGCAGCTTCCGTATCCGCAGTACCCGTCATACCACCTAATTTGTGATACAAACGGAAATAGTTCTGGAAGGTTGTCGTTGCAAGAGTTTGATTTTCGTTCTGAATTTCCAGACCTTCTTTGGCTTCTGCGGCTTGATGCAAGCCTTCAGACCAACGACGACCCGGCATGGTACGACCTGTATGCTCATCGACGATGACGATCTCGCCTTCACTCACGATGTAATGCACATCGCGTTGGAACAAATGATGCGCACGCAATGCAGCATTCACATGATGAACCAAGTTCAGTTTGCTTGGTGAATACAGGCTATCGCCTTCTTCAAGCAAACCCATTTCAGTCAAACGCTTTTCAACAAACTCATAACCCGCTTCGGTCATGTCAATACTGCGTTGTTTTTCATCAATCCAGAAATGGCCACCGTCCGCAACCTTCTCTTCTTTTTGACGAGTCAGTTCAGGTGCAAGTTCATTAATCATGGCGTAAAGTTTTGAAGAATCATCGCTTTGACCAGAAATAATCAACGGCGTACGCGCTTCATCAATCAAGATTGAATCCACTTCATCAATGATGGCGTAGTTTAGACCGCGCTGTTTCTTTTCTTCTGGCGTAAACACCATGTTGTCACGCAGATAATCGAAACCAAACTCATTGTTGGTGCCGTAAGTAATGTCAGCACGATAGGCATCATGTTTTTCATTTGGCGCTTGCATTGAGCGAATAACACCAACGGTCAAACCCAAGAACTCAAACAATGGACGGTTTAATTCCGCATCACGCGCCGCCAAATAATCATTCACGGTAATGACATGCACACCTGAATCGCTGAGCGCATTCAGATAACATGCCAAGGTCGCCATGAGAGTTTTACCTTCACCAGTACGCATTTCTGCAATGCGACCTTCGTGCAAGGTAATACCGCCAATCAACTGCACATCATAATGACGCATGCCGAGTGAGCGCTTACTCGCCTCGCGGCACACTGCAAACGCTTCTGGCAACAAGCTAGCTAAAGTCGCGCCTTCTTGATAGCGTTGCTTAAATTCTGTGGTTTTTCCAGCAATTTCAGCATCACTCAGTGCCGAAATCGTCGGCTCAAAAGCATTAATGGCTTCGACGCTTTTACGCATCCGTTTAAGTTCACGTTCATTTTTGGTGCCAAAAACGCCACCGACCAGACTAGCTAACATTGACTATCGACTCTAAATAAATGACTTTAAATAAATTTTGACTAAAACTATAACTCAAGCGATCAAAACCGCTGTAAAACAATCGTTCAAAATCAGCTATACCAACTTGCCGCAAACCGCGACATTATTAAATATCCATCCTAAAACCACATCAACCACATATACAAAAACCGCATTAAAACCGAGGCAACCAATCTGCCCGCGCGAGTCTGTATGTATTATGGTGACTGAACGAAGAAGTGCAAGGGAAAACATGCGTATAGAGTCGATTTTATCTCATAAAATTGACTCTATACGGCGTGCGCTTTACAACTTAACCATAAGTGCGATTGAGATATTGAATAATATCTTTTGATTCAAACATCTGCACGCCAGTATTATCATCTACCAAAAATGGAACTTGCAGTTGTCCCTGCATGCTTTGCAACTCTTTCTCACGCTTGCCGCCGGCTAATGGCACATACGGGCCAGGTTTCGCACGTAACACTGCGGGCCCCATATCTTGCCAACGTTCTTTAGCCACATTATGCAGAACATAAGGCAACTCCAGCTCACAGAGACGCTCACGCACCAACCGAGTAAATGGGCTGGCTTCAAAGCTCCATAAATGAAGTAAATGCTCAGGTGCAGCTTTATTTATATTAGTCCCATCAGCATTCAAGCCACGCATCATGCGAACACCACTCACCAGCATGCCTGCAATAGGTTGTTTTGATAGGTTTTTCCATTTCGCAGGAGTCCGACCTGTTTTGCCATAATTTTTAAATAAATAATCAATAATTGCTTGTGACTCTTGTAGTTTCTCCCCCGTATTTTGATCCACCATTAATGGAAAACTGACCGATCCACCCATCGATTTAATCATCTCTTCGGCAACTGGACGGAAGCGCGTACCATTTTTTGGGCACGGATACACTTCAAAGTCCAAATTTAACATCGTCAATACTTCACGGACACGACGACAAAACGGACAACCCTCCATATCGTATAACTGGATGGCTTTTTCAGGTTGCATCGGCGTTGCTGTACCTGTAACACCACGTCCACCTTCCAACAAGGTACCGATAACAGATTGTAAAACTTTAATATGATGCATTTTATCTTCCTAAATTAATGTTAATTACGGCTTATACCGCATCGTTGATCAGCGAAACATCGGATACCAAAATGCCATTATTGTCGGCATAAACAAACATCCCTGATTCAATCAATAGACCACCAAAATCTAAGGGGACATTGGTCTCACCCAAGCCCTTGCGATTGCTTTTTTGCGGGATACTCGCCAAGGCCTGTACTCCCAAATCAAGTGTTGCCAACGCATCCACATCGCGGACACAGCCGTAGACAATGACGCCTGACCAATGATTTTTTACCGCACTCTCACCAATCAAATCACCCAGCAACGCGCAGCGCATTGACGCACCACCATCAACGACCAGTACTTTCCCTGCGCCTTCTGTAGCGAGCAGTTCTTTGACGCGTGAATTATCTTCAAAGCATTTAACCGTAACGATCTCACCACCGAAAGCCTTTCTACCACCAAAATTACGAAAAAACTTACCATCCACAGAAGGACTGCACACTTGGGTATCGGGATGATCATCCAATAAATCACAAGTGACGAAAGGCACAGATTGGGCAATAGTCATGATGACGCTCCTAAGTATTAATAAGGTTATTCATAATAATAAAGTCAAAAGCAAATCCACACTTTTACCCTCCGTTGCTATTTGCTCAACGAGGGTAAAAGCCCATCCCTTAGAAAAAGGGCACTTCGTCTTGCGAAACAGCGCTTCTCATGGGAGGGATTTTGCTTTTATTACGATGCACTCAACATCATTTTGTTTGAGTAAATCTCAACATGAGCAGTTTCAGAACGTTCAGGTGAATACAATGCGGCTTCCACATCTTTTTTAGCCACTGATTTCGATTTCAAAAGTGCGGCCTGACACATTGCCGCTGCTACTTGTGGTGCAGTAATTGGACGCGCATAAAAATTCTTAGGCAAGAGGTTATTTCCCCATTGAAAGAAACTTTGCGCAGCGCCTTCTAATAGCCGCGCATCTTGACGCTCACCGATCAGTAATGATGGACGGAAAATCGAACAATACTCAAAATTCAACTGCTGAACATGTTGTTCTAGTTCACCTTTCACACGATTGTAATAAACTATCGACCCTGAATCCGCGCCCATCGCAGATACGAGTAACAAATGACGTGCACCTTGCTGCTGAGTCGCTTCAGCAAATGCCAAATTATAATCATGATCGATTTGATAAAACGCGGCTTTACTACCCGCTTGCTTCAAGGTTGACCCTAATGTGCTAAATGCATCCGCATCATTAAAATCATACTTTTTCAGCTCATCTTTGAGCAGAGTAAAATCTGGAATCACGATCCACCTTAAAGCAGCATCTGTCGTGGGCCCCAAATCAAAGCGTTTACGAACAACCGCATAAATTTCGCGATAATGACCTGAGGTCAACAATTGCTGTATGAGCTGACGACCAACCAACCCTGTTGCACCAATAACAACCGCAATCGGTAATAAAACATCGTTCTTTGCGGTGTTGTTCAAAATAACATCCCCTATTCAAGTAATTTTTTTAGCGACCCCATCAATGCTCGTATGCTAGCTGGTTTCTAAGTTGTTTGGCGATGATAAAGCGAATCGAATATAACGTGATTTTGTAAAAATATTGAATCAGAGCAAATTAACAGAGCGTTTAACTTGATTTTATAATGGCAACGCGGCATAATTCGCGCCTTAATTTGAACTATTAGCACATTTAAGCGGCTTTATTGCTTGTTTTAATTGTGATGAAGTCAATTACCCTATACATCTAAAGGAGTCGCTTGAGTGGCAAATTCAGCCCAAGCTCGCAAACGTGCACGTCAAAACGTTAAACAACGTCAACATAACGCTAGCCTACGTTCAATGGTTCGCACATACATCAAGAAAGTAATCAATGCGATCGCTACTGGCGAACACGCAACAGCGACTGCAGCTTACAAGCAAGCAGTTCCTGTGATTGATCGCATGGCTGACAAAGGCATTATTCATAAGAATAAAGCTGCGCGTCACAAGAGCCGCCTAAACGGTCACATCAAAGCACTCGCAAAATAATTTTTGCTTATGCTTCAAAAAACGTCCTTCATTGGGCGTTTTTTATTGCTTAGATTTTTTTTGAAAGCATCTATTTTCAATAAAAACCATTTAAGGCGCAACAAACCCAAACGCATTACGCCAGCCAAAATAAAATTAATGGATAATATATACAATCCCAAACAATCCCGCGAATAGATTGCAATTGTATATTGTAAGCTCGCATCGAAATGCCCTTTGTTTACTACTCACGCTCATCATTTAGCATAGATTTACAGGTAGATAGATCCCCCAAAGACATTCCCAAAACTACCCACCCACCTACAAAAATTTTAAATTCAATTTTCAAAATCGTATTTGATATACCGAATATGCTTCTTGAAACATAATCTATGTTGAATAATAGAAAAAACACAAACAACCCAGTAAATACAGCAGATTTGTTTAAATGCACCTTATTTTTCTTTTTTATTCTTTCAGTAATCAAAAAAAGTAGACACCACAACTGATAGGTAAACAGACAATAGCTGCACTATTAAAAAGCTTAATATCACCCAATGTCACCAACAAGATAAAAAATATCCATGCAAAAAAAACATACAACATAGGTGGTACATCTAAATATGAAAAATATCCATTTTCTTTTTGCACATGACTCCTTGATACAAACTATTTTTATGTTTCACCACCGACACATAAAAATATGTGTAGTCGTAGGGTGCGCACTGCGCACCATTATCAAATAAATCAACGAAATGGTGCACAGTGTGCACCCTATGTAGGCTTTCATGTAGAGGTAACCCTCGTGGTTGCCCTCTTAGAATATTTTTAGGCGACCACAAGGGTCGCCACTTACATTTTTAAAAACTAAACCTTCAAACTCGCCAAAATGTCCAGCACCGTTTGCTTTGGTGATTCCGATTGCGTAATCGGACGACCAATCACGAGGTGGCTCGACCCTGCATTCATGGCATCAACTGGCGTCACAATACGTTTTTGATCATCGGAGTTACTGCCTGCTGGACGAATCCCTGGAGTCACTAATAAAAAATCATCACCTAACTGCGCACGCAACATTGCCGCTTCCTGCGCAGAACACACAACACCAGCTAAACCACTCTCTTGAGCGAGTTTAGCCAACCGTAGGACATGCCGCTCAGGTGTTTCAGTAATACCGATATCGACCAAATCCTCAGCAGTCATTGAAGTTAATACCGTCACGCCTATCAGATGCGTCCTATAACCACCCAATCTTAAACGTTCTGCAGCAGTTTGCATCATTTGACGACCACCACTGGCATGGACGTTGACCATCCAAACACCCAAATCAGCAGCCGCCTGAACAGCGTGCGCAGTCGTATTTGGAATATCATGAAACTTGAGATCCAAAAACACCTCAAAGCCCCGTGCATGCAAAGACTTTACAACGGCAGGACCCGCATAGGTAAAAAGCTCTTTGCCAACTTTCACGCGGCACTGTGCGGGATCAAGCTGATCAGCCAAAGCAAGTGCAGCAGATTCGGAATGGGTATCTAATGCGACGATTAAACTCACGGGAATGAACTCTCTTAGATCAAAAAATTAGAACACGCTTAACGTTCACCAGCCCCTACTTTACGTATCAAAAGGCTTTCAACAGGAATTTTTCTTATTATACCGTACCATCAAACGTAATGGTTTAATCTGCGTTCGACATAACACCTACAATCCAAGATATAAACGGGTACAAAAAAGCCGAGCTAGGCTCGACTTTTTAAGACTACATCCGTCATTACATCATCGGTGGAACAATCGTCACATCATCGCGCTTAACTGGTGCAGGCGCAGCAACCGATGCTGTCGCCGCTGCAGCTGCCGCAGCAGCTTGGATATGACGCGCACGTACCAACTCCAACTCTTTATTCAAACGGGTAATTTCCCAACGCGTTTGAACAACGCGGAACACGAGAACACCAAGCAGTAAGCCTGTAATGACACCTAACACCAGAGTCATCACCAGCAGTAACCCCAGATTCATCGTTGGAATTTGAGCAAATAACAAATCGACTTGAGTGTTAATACTATTAGCAAGAACTAATGCCAAGGAGTAACCAAATAGCGCAATTAATATGATGAGAAAAATAAAGCGCATCGTCAATTCTCCGAAATTATATTTTTTTGAAAAAAGCAGACCCCATACTTAAACTCTTTTTAAGTATGGTTCGCTTAATCAAACGACATCCCTATGCGTTTGTATATGTCGCTGAATTATTTCTCAGGATTCACTGCATCACGCAATGCTTTACCTGGCTTAAAGTGGGGAACAGACTTCGCATCAACTGCAACAGATTGACCTGTTTTTGGATTGCGACCCGCACGCGCTGCACGATGATGCAGTGCAAAACTACCAAAACCACGGATTTCGATGCGATTACCATCGGTCAATGTGTCAACCATTTGTTCCAGCATGACTTTGACAGCTTCTTCGATCGCTGGCTCAGATTGTTGATGATGAAGACCTGCCATGCGGTCAATAATGTCTGACTTATTTAATCCAGTAGTCATAACAACGTCGCTCCATATACTTTTTTTGAGGGATACATCCAAAACTTAACGATTCATAACACATAAACACTGCGAACCAATCTAACCGCTACCAACGAGAATCCATTAGCAATATAAATCAATCTGAGCAAACACATACAACCCAGTGGTCATAATAAAGCCTATGCGACAACATAACACCAAGAAGACAGCGCGTCTAGCCTAAAATACTGCTGTTATACAATACTATAATCGAATTTACGCTGAGTCAAACTGGATCATATATTGGCATAAAAAAACCGCCTCATTGAGACGGTTCTTTTTCATTAGTAAAAACTAATTATTTTGCTTGAGCAGCTTTGATCAAGTCACCAATGGTTTTTACGCCAGTGCCTTCTTGTGCAGCAGCAGTTGCTGCTTTCAAGTTGCTAACCGCATCACGGTCTTCAGACTCATCTTTCGCTTTGATTGACAAGTTGATTGAACGAGTTTTACGATCAACGTTAATGATCTTCGCTTCGATTTCTTGACCAACAGTCAAATGCTTCGTTGCATCTTCAACACGGTCACGATTGATTTCAGACGCTTTCAAAGTGCCTTCAATATCGTTACCCAAGTTTACAGTTGCACCTTTTGCATCAACAGCAGTTACTGTACCTTTCACGATTGCACCGCGATCATTAGTCGCTGTGTAGTCATTGAATGGGTCGTTGCTCATTTGCTTAACGCCTAAGCTGATACGATTGCCTTCTGCATCAACAGAAAGGATAACCGCTTCAACGGTGTCGCCTTTCTTGTAGCGACGGATGGCTTCTTCGCCTTGCTCGCTCCAAGAAATATCAGACAAATGAACCAGACCATCGATGCCGCCTGGCAAACCGATGAAAATACCGAAGTCAGTAATAGACTTGATGGTACCTGATACTTTTTCGCCTTTTTCATGCGCTTTAGCAAACTCATCCCATGGGTTAGCACGAGTTTGTTTGATACCGAGAGAAATACGACGACGTTCTTGATCGACTTCCAAAACCATTACATTGACTTCGTCGCCAATTTGAACGACTTTAGATGGATGAATGTTTTTGTTGGTGTGATCCATTTCACTGACGTGAACCAGACCTTCAACACCTTCAGCGATTTCAGCGAAACAGCCGTAATCTGTCAGGTTAGTAATACGTGCAGCAACAATTGATCCTTTTGGATAATTGTTCATGATTGCTACCCATGGATCTTCACCCAATTGTTTCAGACCGAGGCTTACGCGGTTACGATCGCGGTCGAATTTAAGTACTTTAACAGTAACTTCTTGACCCACTTCAACCACTTCAGAAGGATGCTTGATGCGTTTCCATGCCATATCAGTGATATGCAACAGACCATCAATACCGCCCAGATCAACGAACGCGCCGTAGTCTGTGAGGTTCTTGATCAAACCAGTAACGGTTTGGCCTTCTTCCAACTTACCAAGCAATTGCTCACGGTCAGCTGAACTTTCAGCTTCCATAACTGCGCGACGGCTAACAACAACGTTGTTGCGTTTTGCGTCAAGCTTGATAATTTTGAATTGTTGATCGATACCTTCAAGATGTGTGGTATCGCGGATTGGACGTGTGTCAACCAGTGAACCTGGCAAGAACGCACGAACTGGACCGATGTCAACAGTGAAACCGCCTTTAACTTTACCAGAAATGATACCGGTAACGATTTCTTGTGCATCAAATAGACGCTCAAGTTTAGTCCAAGTTTCAACGCGTTTCGCTTTTTCACGTGACAGTACAGTTTGACCCATACCGTTATCAAGTGCTTCAACAACCACATCAACTGTGTCGCCGATTGCAACTTCAAGTTCACGTGATTCGCTCAAGAACTCTTCACGTGGCACTACGCCTTCAGACTTCAGTCCAGTGTCAACAGTGACCCAATCGCTATCAATGTTTACTACTGTACCCTGAATCACCGCGCCCTTTTCGACGTCTAGCCCTTTGCCTTTTAGGCTTTCTTCAAATAGGGCGGCAAAAGATTCCATCATGGTATAACCTGTTTGTGTATAGCCGCGCAGGGTCAATCTGCTGCGGATCGGATTGAACTAAACCAAAACACCTTAATCTAAAAACAGATCATTGACCGCGTTTTGGTTTAGTTTTAAAAAAACTAAAAGCTCCCAGCCAACACGTCTTATATAAAGACAAGTCGAATGAAAGCAAAACTTTAAAATAGCTTATTGAATACGAGAATCGATATAACTTACAAGCTCAGTAAACACCTCTTCAATCCCTTTCGACGAGCTATCTACAAACAACGCATCGTCAGCAGGTTTAAGCGGTGCAACAGCACGCTCCGTATCACGTCGATCACGTGCTTCAATATCGGATAAAATATCGCTCATATTAGCATCAATTGCCATATTTCGCAATTGATTTACGCGACGTTCGGCACGTGCAACCGCAGATGCTGTCAGGTAAATTTTGGCTGGTGCGTCGGTGAAAACAACCGTTCCCATATCACGACCATCAGCCACCAGTCCTGGCAATACAGCAAATTCATGTTGACGTTGTAATAACGCAACTCGCACTTCAGGAATCACTGCAACTTGAGACGCCAGACTACCCGCTTGTTCGGTGCGAATCGTTTGAGTCACATCGTTGCCATCCAGCAAAACAACGAGCTGCTGATCTTGATTCGGGACAAACTGAATATCCAGATGAAGCGCTAAATCGACCAATTGCGCAGTCGGCACAATGCTGTCACGGAATGAACCATCAACAAACAAACCTTCCTGTTCGGCTTTTAGACCAAGCAAACGATACAACGCGCCTGAATCCAGCAGGTTGTATCCATAATGCACAGCTAAACGCGCTGCTAGCGTTCCTTTTCCAGATCCACTCGGTCCATCAATCGTGATGACTTTCGGTAACTGTGTTGACTCATCTGCCATAACTTTAATAGTCCGATTCGTACTTAGATGGTCTTCGCTAATTTTTTCAAACCCTTGACCAAGCCAAGCTTGATACCTGCCAGAAGGATATGTCCCGAACCTGGAATTTTACCTTCAAGTTCAATCGTATAATTCAGCAAAGTGCCTGAGCCTTCTGGAGTAAAAATCAAACGTCCGACATGGTGTTTAATAAGTGGATTATTAATCAGTACATATTCGATGAATTTATTAGGTTCATATTCAGTAATTTGCTCATACACTGGCGTCACAGACCCAATGCCCATTTTACGTACAGAACCGACGCCATCTGGATGATGTGTGTCCGCAGAATCCTGAATGCGCGTTACTTGTAACGGAGCAAAACATTCGCCTAATCCAGCATGTGTACCCAATACAGCAAAGACTTGCTCTGGTGATTGTTTAAAATGCTGTTGAACACTAATTGTTGCCATGATCTGATCCTTTTCTCTAAAAATATGTCACATTAACCCATTAAAATTGCTTTTTACTAAACTGTCATATCTGGTGTTTGAGTCGCACGAAACTGTCCTTCCCAACGACTAATCACGATGGATGCCAACGCATTACCCACCACATTCACCACGGTACGCGCCATATCCATAATGCGATCAATGCCAGCGATAAACGCTAAGCCTTCCGCTGGAATACCGACCGAACCCAAGGTCGCTAGCAACACCACGAAACTCACACCTGGCACGCCCGCAATCCCTTTACTGGTCAGCATCAACACCACCACTAAGGTAACCTGCTGCCCAATCGATAAATCAATGCCGTACAACTGCGCCAAAAAGATCGCAGCTATAGACTGATAGAGCGTACTACCATCCAAATTAAACGAATAACCCGTTGGAATCACAAAGGAAACGATGTGCTTTGGCACGCCAAACCCTTGCATCTTCTCAATTAAACGAGGCAACACCGTCTCAGAACTGGCTGTGCTATAAGCCAAAATCAGCTCTTCTCGTAGGAGACGAATGATATCAAACAATCGCACCCCAACCCAGCGCGCAATTGAACCAAATACGACAAAAATAAAAGTAAACATCGCGAGATAAACCACACCAACTAATTTCGCTAGCGGAATCAAAGCAGCTAATCCAAATTTGCTCACCGCAACAGTCATCAACCCAAACACACCCAACGGAGCAATATGCATAATCATCCGCGTCACCCAAAACATACTCTCAGCGACTTGGCTAAAAATACTCACCAGTGGCTTACCCTTTTCACCCAGTGAAGCTAACCCTAAACCAAACATCACACTGAAGAAAATAATCGCCAGCATGTCGCCTTTTGCCAGCGCATCAAAAATATTGGTCGGAATCACATGAACAAACGTATCCACAAAGGAATGATGTGCAACGGTATGTTCAGATGCGACATAACTCGAAATATCGGTTTTGGTGAGCCCTGACAACTCGATACCGACCCCTGGTTTCAGCACATTGGCAAAGACCAAACCGACCAGAATGGCAAACGTGGTAATGAGCTCGAAATACAACAAAGTTTTACCACCCAATCGCCCCAACGCCTTGATATCGCCTGTACCCGCGACACCAACAATCAATGTACTGATCACAATCGGTACAACAATCATTTTAATCAAGCGAATAAATAGATCACCGAGCGGCGCAATCCAAGTGGTAATCCACGCCTGACCCGAAAACAACCAACCGACAATAATCCCAGCAACCAAACCAATAACGATTTGCCACGCCAGTGACGGCATAGGAATTAATGGTTTTTTGTGTTGTTTATGACTCTCGTAATCAAGGTGCGCGACTTGCTCGGCAGATGTGTCAATATCGGTCATACAGAACTTCCTTGTAAACCAGCCTTGGTTATTTTAATGTGATTGAATACTGACTTTATTATTGTCGATCTTAAAACCAATTGAATGAATTCATTCTTATTTTTTGTAAATCTTTAAAACGATCAAGAATATCTCAAAACTTCAATAACTGATTGAGGCTGTCGAAGTGCGCAGCATATAAGCGACACTTCGACTCCGCTCAGTGAACTGCTAGTTGACGACCTTAACATGACTCACAAAATTACAGGGCTTGGTCTCACTATTGAGCTGTGACTCTAAAATGGTTGTCCATGCCGTTTTGCATGCACCCGTTGAACCCGGTACGCAGAAAACTAGTGTACGATTTGCAATGCCTGCAAGTGCACGCGACTGCAAAGTACTCGTGCCAATTTCAAGCAATGAGTAATGGCGAAACAACTCACCAAAGCCTTCAACCTCTTTATCAAACAAAGGCGCTAATGCCTCTGGCGTACTATCACGACCCGAAAAACCTGTGCCACCAGTCGTGATCACAACCTGAATATCATTTGAAGCAATCCATTTCGACACCACAGCGCGAAGCTGGTAAATATCGTCTTTCACAATCGCGCGATCTGCTAGCGTATGACCTGATGCAGTCAGCACATCACACAAGTATTGCCCCGATGTGTCGGTAGCAAATTCACGTGTATCAGAGACGGTTAAAATCGCAATATTTAATGGTTTCATGTAACTATTCTCGTGTATTAAACAATCGTTTATTCAGCAGTCTTAGCTCTGCGCGCTTTAAAAAACGATCTAAGGAGCGCGGCACTTTCCTCAGCCATTAAGCCACCCACAAAACTAAATCGATGATTATAAAAGCCATTATCCAGTAATTGTCTTGCACTGACCAATGAACCCGCACGCGGCTCTTCAGCTGCAAAGACAACACGTGCCACTCGCCCATGAATCATTGCACCTACACATTGGGTACACGGCTCAAGTGTTACATATAACGTTACATCGAGTGGTAATCTGTAGTTTTGTAGTCGCTGACATGCATCACGCAAAGCACAAATTTCAGCATGTGCCGTCGGATCGTGCTGGGTAATCGGTTGATTAAAACCTTCACCAATGATCTGTCCATCATGCACTAAAATCGCACCCACAGGAACTTCTCCAAGATCGGCAGCACGCTTTGCTAAATCCAAAGCAGTAGCCATCCAGATGTGGTCTTGAGTGGTAAAAAGCTCTGGGATTGCTTTAATATTGGTTATCGTCATTAAAAGTATTGCAGCCTAACCTTTAGATAAATCATGTGGGTAACAATCTAATTCAACAACATTTTAGATCATTGGTATAGTATGCCGAAAACACCTTATAAAAATACTTTAGACCTAGGAGAAAGAAAATTGCCGTTTCTTCTCATTAAATACATGACGACCGCAGCGCTTGTCGTACTCATCTCAGAAGTAGCAAAGCGTAGCGACAAATTTGGAGCGCTAATCGCGTCCCTACCATTAGTCACACTTTTGACGCTATTTTGGCTTTATTTTGAGAAACAACCTGATTCAAAAATTGCCAATCATGCCTATTATACGTTTTGGTATGTCGTGCCAACATTACCAATGTTCCTAGTTTTCCCTCAACTATTACTGCGTTTTGGCTTCTGGGCTGCTATTGCATTTAGTGTCGTAATTACCGTTATTAGCTTTGGACTATTTGCATTTGTTGTTCGTCGTTTTGGCGTTGATCTACTTTAATTAACATCAATACCAATTAATTAAAGCAGCACAAACTATCCACTTTCGTTACATGCAACTAGCCCAATTGCCAATCTATCGGCTGCTTCCCATATTGCACTAAGTATTGATTTGCCTTAGAAAATGGGCGTGAACCAAAGAAACCACCACGATTTGCAGCTAATGGCGATGGATGCGCAGCGGTCAACACCAAATGACGCTCACTATCAATCCGCTTACCTTTCTTCTGTGCATACGCGCCCCACAAAATAAACACCGTATGCTCAGTATGATCATTCACCACATCAATCACTTGATCGGTAAACTCTTCCCAACCACGGCCTTGATGGCTCGTCGGCTGCCCTTCAACCACAGTCATCACACTGTTGAGCAGCAACACACCTTGTTGTGCCCAGTTGGTCAAATCACCATGACCAGCAGGCTTAATACCTGTATCGGTAGACAGCTCATGCAGAATATTGCGCAATGACGGCGGAATCGGAATACTGCGTTGAACGGAAAAGGACAAACCATTGGCTTGGCGCGCGCCGTGATAAGGATCTTGACCCAAAATCACGACTTTTACTTGATTAAGTGGTGTGGTATTAAACGCATTAAAAATCAAATGATTCGGCGGATAAATCGTCAAATCCTGTTTCTTCTGCTCAACCAAAAACTGACGCAAAGCAGTCATGGACTCACTGGTCAGTGCATCAGCCAACGCCGCTTTCCAACCCTCTTCTAGTTGAACGCGCGCCAGAGTTGCCGCTTTGCTATTTTCAGGTTGATTGTCTTGTGAGTTTTGCAAAAGTTCAGTCATATAAATACTATTTTTCATATAATAAAATTACAGGCGATTTTGAGCGACATTGCCCACATTGATTCAGTCAAAAACTTTAAAACACCAATTCTTGCTTGGTTAAATCACACAAATGCTGACGCGCATATTCATTTAACTTTCGTTTATCCACCTTCAAATAAGCCACATGCTCATCCAGCAAAATGACGATGTCTTCCACACCCTCAACCGCCAGCAAACAATCTGCCCAATCATTGATATGAGTATTCAATCCTGTCAGCGACTGTTCAGGCAAATGGATTGATAAGCTGGAAAGATACGGTGGCGAACCTAACCGAATGACTATTAACAGCCACAGCAACGATAATCCAGCCAGTATGCCCCAACTGACGTGTGCATTGGTATAGGTCAGCAACAGTCCACCAAGCACGCCACCCGCAAACGCGCCAAGGAATTGACTGGAGGCATTGATGCCCATCGCCGTTGCTCTTGCCGCTACTGGCGCACGTTTGGCAAGCCACGATGGCACCATGGCTTCAAGTAAATTAAAGGAAATAAAGAACAATCCAACGCCCAAAACCATACCCACACGGTTTTGCTCAACCATTAACACCAATAGCGAAATGACAATCAACCCAACCGCGCCAATAAATATCAGCCGCATCTGTTGCTTAATCTCAGCCACAATAATCGCTGGTATCGTCATCATTGCACCGATCAACAATAATGGTAGGTAATACCAACCTTGATGCGCGACAGGGATATGCGCGTATTGCTCTAATTGTTGCGGCAACATCACAAAAGCAGCTGTCATCAATAAATGCAGAGCAAAAATAGACACATGCATCCGATTCAAATCAGGCAATGCCAGCACTGACTTTAATTGAATACTGAATCCCAGAGGATTTTGCTTTAATAAGCGCAGTGGCGTCGGCACGATTACAAGCAAACCAATCGCAAGAACACCCGCAACCGACGTCAGCCAAAACAAACCGGACAAACCGAAAATTTTAGTTAAATAAGGTCCTAAGCTAAACGCTACAATAAATGACAATCCAATGGTCATCCCCATGGCTGCCATTGCTTTATTGCGATGCTGTTCACGCGTCACATCGGCAAGAAGCGCCATCGCAACCGCAGAAATCGCGCCAGCACCTGCAATTGCTCGCCCTAATATTACACCCCAAATGGACGTCGACATTGCCGAAATCGCACCACCTAAAGCAAAAATCAACAGGCCAATCGCAATCAGAGGCTTACGTGCAGTGCGATCAGCGAGCAAACTAACCGGAATCTGTAAAATCGCTTGCGACAATCCATAAATCCCAATCGCTAAACCAATCAAGGCAGGCGTTGCACCC
>Ga0209023_10003479_pt1 | contig 18780 bp, 21 predicted proteins | sample LakOneMetagenome_FD_187468 | JGI IMG/M metagenome (GOLD analysis project Ga0209023, IMG submission 187468) | Freshwater and sediment microbial communities from Lake Erie, Canada (SPAdes) (version 2) | ecosystem: Environmental > Aquatic > Freshwater > Lentic | place: Lake Erie, Canada...
CCGCGTCGCCGCGACGCGGCCGCCGGAGGCGGTCCTTGACAGACCTTTCCACTCCGGCACGCTGCAGCCTCCAAGAGATTTAAGGATGAGCGGGACGCGCGGGGCGTCCGCTTTTCAAGAGCCGTGCGGGTGACAAACGCTCGGCATGTTGGCCGCGCTGGAGCAACCATGATCCTCATTGGTCTGATCGCCATGGCGCTGGCGTCGCAACCCATAAGGCTAGAGCAGGGTCCCATACCTGCCGGCCAGGCCTTCGAGCTGAAAAAGGCGATGGGTGAGGCCGCGTTCGCCGCTGAAGTGGACGCCGCTGTCGGTCGCCTTCAGAACGGTCGCTTCAAGACCACCAAGCCCTCAGGTCCCTGCGCAAGTCCGGCCGAAATAGCCGCGTCGGCTCAGCTTGAGCTCGTCCGGCGAACCCCCGATCCAGAGGCCTATGCCAGATCGCTGGCGCTCGCTGAGGCCGCACTGGCTCAGCGACGGGACCTGCGGACACTGTATCTTGGCGGTGCGCCTGTGGCCGCGCCTTATGGTCTCGTCAGCAGAATGGTGGCGCGCGCCAAGTCTGAGCCTGATGCGCGGCTGGCGGCGCTCTATCGGCGAATGGCGGAGGATCAGTTTTCCGGCATCAACAGCATCATCCTGAAGCCCTTCTTCGGGCCGGGCGTGCACACGACGTGGGAGAAGGGGCTGGACGACGCCGCGCTCGCCTATGTGGACGCCACGATAGCGGGCGAGTGGTGCCCCATGAATATCGCCAACGCCGATTGGCTAAAGGCCGAGCTTCGGGATCACGGCTGGTTCAAAATCTCGACCTTTGGGGCCGACGCGGATGGCGCCGCCTGGCTTATCGTCCAGCACGCCCGCCACGACCTGGCCTTCCAGCAGGAGGTGCTCGCCATGCTTGAGCCCCTGTGGCTGTCCGGCGAAACCAAAGGCGCGAACTTTGCCATGCTCTACGACCAGACGGCCCACTACACCGGTCGTCCCGGCCGTTTCGGCGTCATGGGAGACTGCACGGCGCCGGGCGTCTGGACGCCCTACGCCCAGGAAGACCAGGACGCCGTCGATGGGTGGCGCGCGAAAGCGGGCATGCCGCCGCTCGCTCAGTACGTCGCGACCCGCAGCCGGGGTTGTGCGGGCTGACGTATCCGCCGTTGAGAGGTCTTGTAGCCATCTTGTCGGAGTCAGGCCGCAGGAGCCGCAATAGGGATTCTGCGGCCCCCCTCAAGGACAGAAGACCCTTTAGCGCCCCGTCTTGGCGAACGTCGGCAGGGGGTGCTAAATTTTGCCATGACCGAGCCGGCGCCCATCTACCTGTTCCACGTCCACCGCGATGTGTCCGACTGGCGTCTGGTAGTCAGCGCACAGAAGCCTTTTCCTCAAGACGCCGTGGCCGAGGACTGGCTATTTACAAGGGCCAGAACCGCAGCCGACACCAATCCTGATGTCCTGAGGCTGGTCGAGGAGAACGGTTTTTGCCTCTTCAAGATCGGTGGGACCTTCGACGACATAGCGGCGGCCTTGGCGATGAAGAAGCAATAGACGCGGTTGCCCCCAGGGTCAGACCGCCCAGACCACGCCCCCTCACACCTGACACACCGGACAAAAGAACGTCGACCGCCCCGCCTGGACTTCCCGCGCGATCACCCCCTTGCACCCCGCCGTCGGACAAGCCTCGCCCTCGCGGTCGTAGACCCGGAAGCGGTGCTGGAAATAGCCCAGCGCGCCGTCGGCGGCGGCGAAGTCCTTGAGGGTGGAGCCGCCCACCTCGACGGCCTCGGCCAGGACCTCCTTGATGATGGTCGTCAGGGGCCCCAGCCGCTTGCCGGCGATCAGGCCCGAGGGTTTGAACGGCGAGATGCCCGCCCGGTGCAGGGCCTCGCACACATAGATATTGCCCAGTCCCGCGACGGTCTTCTGGTCCAGCAGCAGGGTCTTGGGCCCCTGCTTGCGACCGGCGAAGGCCTTGATCAGGGTCTGGGGCGTGAAATCCTCGCCCAGGGGCTCGGGACCCATGGTCGCGAACCACGGATGGCGGTCGACCTGGTCGGTGGCGATCAGGTCCATGAACCCGAACCGCCGGGGGTCGTGATAGGTGACCACCGCGCCGTCTTCCGTCTCGAAAATGACGTGGGCGTGCTTGTCGTCGGGCTTGACCTCGCGGGCGAAGTCGCCGGGCCTGATCGTGCCCTCGGGGGCGGCGATCTCGAAGCGCCCGGTCATGCCCAGGTGCATCACCAGGGTGTCGCCGCGATCCAGCGGGGCCAGCAGATATTTGGCGCGGCGGTCCAGCCGCAGGATCCTGGCCCCCGTCAGTCTCTGGACGAAACCCTCGGGCAGGGCAAAGCGCAGGTCGGGCCGGTTGGCGCGCACGCGGCTCAGGCGCGCACCGCTCAAGGTGGGTTCAAGGCCGCGCCGGACGGTCTCGACTTCGGGCAATTCGGGCAAGGGCGGGCCTCAAGAAGGTGACGTGACGCGACGCGCGGTCTAAGAGCGATCCAGCATATAGAGAGCCTGGTCGATAGACGTCATGAGCAAGCCTGCCGCCACATTCGGTTTCAAGGACGTCGATCCTTCGGTGAAGGCCGGCCTGGTGCGCGGGGTCTTCGACCGCGTCGCCAAGAACTACGACCTGATGAACGACCTGATGAGCGGGGGCGTCCACCGCCTGTGGAAGGACGCCGTCGCCGCGCGCCTGAACCCGCAGCCGGGTGAAGTCATCATCGACTGCGCCGGCGGCACCGGCGACATGGCCCGCCGCTTCGCCAAGATGGCCCGCCGCGCCCAGGAGCGCCGGGGCGGCCCCGACGCGGTGATCAATATCATCGACTACAATGCCGAGATGATCGCCGCCGGCATCGAAAAGGGCGGCGAGCCGGAAATCACCTGGACCGTCGGCGACGCCCAGCGCCTGCCGCTGCCCGACGCCTATGCCGACGCCTATGTGATCTCGTTCGGCATCCGCAATGTCACCGACATCGACGCGGCCCTGCGCGAGGCGCGGCGGGTGCTGAAGCCGGGCGGCCGCTTCATCTGTCTGGAATTCTCGCGCCCGGCCACCGAGTTTCTGGCCAAGGCCTATGACGCCTACAGCTTCAAGGTCATTCCGCAGGTCGGCGAGTGGGTCGCCAAGGACCGCGAGGCCTATCAGTATCTGGTCGAGAGCATCCGCCGCTTCCCCGACCAGCGCGCCTTCCTGGCGATGATGCAGGAGGCCGGCTTCAAGCGGGCCACCTACGCCAACTTCACCGGCGGCGTCGCGGCGATGCACCAGGGCTGGGCGCTCTAGTCCATGGGGCAGATGTCCGCGTTCTGGCGCCTGATCGGCGCGGGCTGGGTGCTGATCCGGGCCGACGCCCTGATCCCGCGTGAGCTCGATCCTATCCTGCCGCCCCCGGCGCGGCTGGCGGCGCGGACGCTGCGGCTGTTTTCAGGTCCCCGCGCCCGGCTGGGGCGTCCCGGCCAACGGCTGGCCGGCGCGCTTGAGGGCCTGGGCCCCGCCGCCATCAAGATGGGTCAGTTCCTGTCGACCCGGGCCGACATCTTCGGAACGCCCTTCGCCGACGACCTGTCACGCCTGAAGGACCGCCTGCCGCCCTTCCCGCTCAGCGACGCCCGCGACGAGATCGAGCGCAGCCTGGGCCGGCCGATCGAGACCCTGTTCGCCCAGCTGGACGAGCCCGTCGCCGCCGCCTCCCTGGCCCAGGCCCATCCGGCCTGGCTGCTGGACGGGACCAAGGTCGCCGTGAAGGTGCTGCGGCCCGGCATCGAGCGCCGGGTGGCGCAGGACAGCGCCGTGCTGCGCCTTGCCGCCGATCTGGCCGAGCGCCTTGTCCCAGAGGCCCGCCGCCTCAAGCCACGCGACTTCGCCGAGGTGGTGATCCGGGCCCTGGACCTGGAAATGGACCTGCGCTTCGAGGCCGCCGGCTGCGCCGAGTTGGGCGAGGTGATGGCCAAAGACAGCTACATGACCGCCCCGACCGTGGTCTGGGACGGCGTCGGCAAGCGCGTCCTGACCCTGGCCTGGGCCGAGGGGGAGCCGCTGTCGGACCCCGAGGCGCTGAACCTTCCGGGTCTGGACCGCAAGGTTCTGGCCGACAACATCACCCGCGGCTTCCTGGCTCAGGCCCTGGATCACGGCCTGTTCCACGCCGACCTGCACGAGGGCAACCTGTTCGTCGCCGCCCCGGCCAAGGTGGTGGCCGTCGACTACGGCATCATCGGGCGCCTGGGTCCCGGCGAGCGGAAATATCTGGCCGAAATCCTGTACGGCTTCCTGAACCGCGACTACGCCCGCATCGCCCGCATCCATTTCGACGCCGGCTATGTGCCGGCCCACCACGACGTCGACGCCTTCGCCCAGGCCCTGCGCGCCGTGGGCGAGCCGATCTTCGGCCGCGACGCCCGCGAGGTGTCGATGGGCAAGCTGCTGGCCCAGCTGTTCGAGATCACCGCCCTGTTCGAGATGGCCCTGCGGCCCGAACTGGTGCTGCTGCAGAAGACCATGGTCACGGTCGAGGGCGTGGCCCGCCGCATCGACCCGGCCCACGACATCTGGGCCGCCGCTGATCCGGTGGTGCGCCGCTGGATCACCCGCGAGCTGTCGCCGGCCGCCAAGGTCCGCGACTTCGCCGACGAGGCCCTGAAGGCGCTGCGAGCCCTGGCCCGGCTGGCGGAAGCGCCGCCGGTCCCGGTGGCGGTGGTCGCGTCGCCAAAGCCCCGCTCCCTGGCCTGGTTCGCGGCCGGCGCGCTCGTGTCGGCCGTGGCCTTCACGGCCGGGGCGCTGGTGTTCGGCTGATCAGCCGCTATCGGCCTGCCCCCGCTCCCGAGCGGCGGTCGAGCGGCGGCTTTGCCGGGTTTTCTGCACCTCCCAGTAGCTCGCGCCGTCATCGGGCTTGAACAGGGCCCTCGGCGCGCCCTCCTTCGACACCACCGCGAAGACATTGCCCCTGGGATCGTAGATCAGGGTGTCGCCATTGGCCCGTTTCAGCGTCTCGACGCCCTTGGGCGGGTCGCCGACGAACCGGTGGGCCGCCTCGACATAATCGTCGACCGTGACCGCGCCGAAGGCCTCGCCATTGCGTTCGAAGGCGCGCTCGGCGTTTTCCTCGGCGGTGCGGGTGCGGTTGGCCGCCCAGAACGGCTTGCCCGCGATCAGGCGGACCGGCGCATCGCGCGGGTCGTCGCGGCGCGATGACGAGGCGTCGGAGGTAGCGGGCGCGTCTGTCGCCTCCGCCGAAGCCCTGCGCTCGCCGGCCTTGGAAGCGGGCACGGCCGTCGCGCCGCCGTCGCAGGCTGTCAGGAACAGCGCGCCGGTCGCCAGAAGCGCGGTCGCGGTGACGGGAAAGCTAATCAACCTCATGATCTCATGGCCCCACAGGTTCAACCTGACCGATTAATGAACGAAAGCGGAACGCGAGTCGAGTCCGTCACGAGCTTGTCCTTTGTCGGATCGCCGCGCATGGGCCATAAGGGGCCTGAACACGAAGCGGAGACGGCCGGCGGTGAGCGACAAACGGGTTCTTCTGATCGTCGGCGGCGGCATCGCGGCGTACAAGGCGCTGGAGCTGACGCGCCTGCTGCGCAAGGCGGGCGTGGGCGTGCGCCCGATCCTGACCCGGGCCGGCGCGGAGTTCGTCACGCCCCTGTCGCTGGGCTCGCTGGCTGAAGACAAGGTCTATGACGAGCTGTTCTCGCTGACCGACGAGGCCGAGATGGGCCATATCCAGCTATCGCGCTCGGCCGATCTGGTGGTGGTGGCCCCGGCGACCGCCGACCTGATCGCCAAGGCCGCCCACGGCCTGGCCGGCGACCTGGCCTCGACCACCCTGCTGGCCACCGACAAGCCGGTGCTGATGGCCCCGGCCATGAATGTGCGGATGTGGCTGCACCCGGCGACCCAGCGCAATATCGCCACCCTGAAGGCCGACGGCGTCTCCTTCGTGGGTCCCGACGAGGGCGCCATGGCCTGCGGCGAGTTCGGCCCCGGCCGTCTGGCCGAACCCGAGGCGATCTTCGCCGCCATCATGGACGCCCTGGACGGTCCGGCCGCCAAGCCGCTGGCCGGCAAGCGCGCCCTGGTCACCGCCGGCCCGACCTTCGAACCCATCGATCCGGTGCGCGGCATTACCAACCGCTCCAGCGGCCGCCAGGGCTTCGCGATCGCCCAGGCCCTGGCGCAGCTGGGCGCCGAGGTCACCCTGATCGCCGGGCCGGTGTTCCTGCCCACCCCGCCGGGTGTGAAGCGCGTCGACGTCGAGACCGCCCGCCAGATGCTGGCCGCCAGCCAGGCCGCCCTGCCCGCCGATGTCGGCGTCTTCGTCGCCGCCGTCGCCGACTGGCGGGTGGACGAGGCCTTCGGGACCAAGCTGAAGAAGGAGCGCGGCGGGCCGCCGGCCCTGACCTTCGTCGAGAACCCCGACATCCTGGCTGCGGTCTCGGCCACGGGTCCCAGCCGGCCGCGCCTGGTGGTCGGCTTCGCGGCCGAGACCAACGATGTCGAGATGCACGCTCGCGCCAAGCTGTCGCGCAAGGGCTGCGACTGGATCATCGCCAATGACGTCACCGAACCGGGCGTGATGGGCGGCGACGAAAACGCCGTGCTGCTGGTGACCCGCGACGGGACCGAGCGCTGGGACCGCGCGCCCAAGGACGAGGTGGCCCGCGCCATCGCCCAGAGGATCGCCCAGGCGCTGGTCTGACCGGCGTCAAATCAGCTAGAGCGGGGCGACCCATCAGAGGAACCGCGCGCATGACCGCTCAAACGATCCGCTTCAAGCGCTGGGACGGCAATCCCGACCTGCCCGTCCCGACCTACGCCACGGCCGGCGCGGCGGGCTTCGACCTGCGGGCCCATGTGCCGGAGGACGAGCCGATCGTGCTGAAGCCGGGCGCGCGCTGCATGGCGCCCACCGGCTTTTCGGTGGCCATCCCCGATGGCTACGAGATGCAGGTCCGCCCGCGCTCTGGACTGGCGTTCAAGAACGGCGTCACGGTGACCAATGCGCCGGGCACCATCGACAGCGACTATCGCGGTCAGGTCTGCGTGCTGCTGATCAATCTGGGCGAAGAAGACTTCACCATCCGCCGGGGCGACCGCATCGCCCAGGGGATCATCGCCGCCGCGCCGCAGTGGACGCTGGTCGAGGTCGACGACCTCGAGGCCACGGATCGGGGCGCGGGCGGTTTCGGGTCGACCGGGGTCTCGACCTAGCCGTTGATCGCGCGCAGGCCCAGGATCATGTAGCCGCCGAAGCCGGCGGCGAAGGCCGCGGCGGCCAGCCAGAGCACGGGGCGGAACATGCCCAGTGGCGAGTGTTCCAGCGGCGGTTGAATGTTCATCGGCGCATCCTTTGGCGCGGGCGTAGCGAGCGCGGCGAACTTGGGCCGCATGAGAGATACGCGCTCCCCCGACCTTGGTTGCAGTGGGGGACGGCTTTTAGTCTGTATTGATTCTAGCGCAAGGCGAAATTGCGACCGGATGTCACACGCGGTGCGCGGGCGCCGGTCGGTCGATGACACGGTCTGTAGTCAAATCGACGTGGGCGACGATCTGAATACTCGCCAGACCTGCAGGCCAGCGACGCCGACGAAGCCGATCGCCGCTCGACGCCCTGGACGGCCGGAGGGAGGGTCTAGCGCGGCGGGGTTCGAACCTGTCTCAGCCGAGGTTGATTTTTGGACGGGTGCGTCCATTTATCACTTGCCGAGCGCCCGGGACCCTTCTATCGGGCGGGTCGGACTATTGGTTTCGTCAGGGTTGGTTCATGGCCGCGCCGCAAAACAAGAAGCTCGTTCCCATGGTCGTCGGCGGCGTCGCCGGCGTGGCGATCCTGGTTGGCGGGATCTTCTGGTACATCGACAAGCAGCGCTTCGAGGCCACGGACAACGCCTTCGTCCAGGCCGACACCGTGCAGATCAGTCCGCAGGTCTCCGGCGCGATCACCGAGATCCTGGTCGCCGACAACCAGCGGGTCGAGATCGGCCAGGTGGTGGCGCGCATTGATCCCGCAACCTTCCAGGCCCGGCTGGACCAGGCCATCGCCAACGCCCAGGCCCTGGACGCCGCGGTCCGCGCCGTGGATGACAAGGCTTCGCTGGAACAGGCCCTGATCGCCCAGAAGGCGGCCGGCGTCTCCAGCGCCCAGGCCGATTCCAGCCGCGCCCGGGCCGACCTCGACCGTTATGACAGCCTGGCCCACCAGGGCTGGGTGTCGCAGCAGAAGGTCCAGACCACCCGCGCCGGCGCCACCCAGTCGGAGGCCGCCGTGGCCAGCGCCCAGGCCGCCCTCGAAGCCGAACGCCGCGCGGCGCAGTCGCTGGGCTCGGCCAAGGCCCAGACCCTGGCCCAGGCCGCCGCCGCCCATGCCGCCGTCGAGCAGGCCCGGCTGGACCTGGACCGCACCGTACTGCGCGCGCCCGTCGCCGGCGTGGTCGGCGCCCGCTCGGTGCGACCCGGCCAACTGGTCCAGCCCGGCGTTTCGCTGATGTCGGTCGTGCCCCTGGGCCAGAGCTATATCGTCGCCAATTTCAAGGAGACCCAGGTCGCGCGCCTTCGCGTCGGCCAGGCCGTCGAGATCAAGGCCGACGCCTTCGGCAAGGAAACCATCCACGGCAAGGTCGACAGCTTCGCCCCGGCCACGGGCCAGGAGTTCGCCCTGATCCCGGTCGAGAACGCGGTGGGCAACTTCACCAAGATCACCCAGCGCCTGCCGGTCAAGATCGTCGTCGACACGTCCAAACTGGGCGCCGCCCTGCGGCCGGGCCTGTCGGTCGAGGTCAAGGTCGATGTCCGCGACCGCTCGGGCGCGTCGTTCGCCGAGGCCGGCCAGGCGCCGACCCAGGTCGCCCGCCAGGGCGCCGCGCGCTAGGCGCCGGCGATGACCGACGCCGCCATAGCCGCTCCGGCGGCTCCCGCAAAAACCCTGACCCAGGCCGACTGGACCAAGCTGTTCCTTGGCTTCGGGGCCATGGTCATAGGCCAGTTCATGGCCATTCTCGACATCCAGATCGTCGCGGCCTCGCTGCCCCAGATCCAGGCCGGGGTCGGCGCCAGCGCCGATCAGGTCAGCTGGATCCAGACCGCCTATCTGATCCCTGAAGTCGTGATGATCCCGCTGTCGGGCTATCTGTCGCGTCTGTGGGGCACGCAGAGGGTCTATCTGGCCTCCTGCACGGGCTTCATCATCATGAGCGTGCTGACGGGCCTGTCCTCGTCGATCGACATGATGATCATCACGCGGGCCCTGCAGGGCTTCATCGGCGGGGCCATGATCCCGACGGTGTTCGCCGTGGCCTTCACCGCCTTCCCGCCCGAGCGCCGCATCACCGCCAGCGTCATCATGGGCCTGATCGTCACCCTGGCCCCCACGGTCGGCCCCACCCTGGGCGGACACCTGACAGAATGGCTCAGCTGGCGCTGGCTGTTCTTCATCAATGTGCCCACCGGCCTGGTGGTGCTGTTCGGCGTCGCGCGCTGGGGCCAGTTCGACAAGGGCGACCCCAGCCTGTCGAAAGGCTTCGACTGGTTTGGCCTGGCCGTGATGGCGACCTTCCTGATGAGCCTGCAGTTCGTGCTGGAGGAAGGCGCCAAGAACAGCTGGTTTCAGGACGACATCATCCTGGGCTTGGCCGTGCTGGCCGCGGTCACCGGCGTGGTCTTCGTCTGGCGGTCGCTGACCTACAGGAATCCGATCGTCGAGCTGCGGGCCTTCTCGAACCGCAACTTCTCGATCGGCGTGATGATGACCGCCGTCTCGGGCGCCAGCCTGTTTGGCGGCACCTTCCTGCTGCCGCAGTTCCTGGGCCGGGTGCGTCACTATTCGGCGTCGGAGGTGGGCACCACCATGGTCATTTCGGGCCTGTCGATGTTCATCACCGGGCCGATCGCCGGCCGGCTGGTGCGCAAGACCGATCCGCGCCTGCCGATGTTCATCGGCTTCCTTCTGGCCGGCTGGGGCATGTACATGGCCCACGGCGTGACCAAGGACTGGGGTTTCTGGGAATTCGCGGGGGTTCAGGCTTGCCGCGGCGTCGGCGTCATGATCGCGATGATCGCCACCCAGCAGATCACGATGAGCACCTTGCCGCCGCACATGATCAAGAACGCCTCGGGCCTTGTGAACCTCTCGCGCAATACGGGGGGCGCCATGGGTCTGGCCCTGCTGGCCACCAGCATCACCCAGCAGACGGCGCTCTACTACAACGACATGACCTCCAGGCTGCAGACCGGCAATGTGGAAGCCCAGGGCATGATGACCGGCCTGGCGACGCGCATGGCCCAGCTGGGCGTCTCCGATCCCGATGGCGCGGCGCGCAAGGCCTTTTCCGGCATGATGCAGCAGCAGGCCACCGTGCTGGCCTTCGGCGACAGCTTCACCCTGCTGGCCATCGGCTGCTTCATCGCCGCCGGCGTCTCGCTGCTGGCCAAGCCGGCCGCCGGCGCCGCCCCGCCCCCTTCGGACGCCCACTGATGCCCAGGATCCCCGGACAGATCGACGTCGCCAAGACCGAGGCCATTCTGGACGCCGCCGTCGAGGTGATCGGCCAGCGCGGTCTGTCGGCCCCGATGGAAGAGATCGCCCGCCGCGCCGGGGTCTCCAAACAGACGGTCTATAACCACTATGGCTGCAAGGCCGAGCTGGTCCGGGCCCTGATCGAGCGTCGCGTCGACCGGCTGACCGCGCCGCTGCGCGATCCGGACGCCGCCAAGAACCCGACCGAAACCCTTGAGGCCTTCGCCCGCACGATGCTGGAGACCGTTGTCGCGGCCAACGGCTATTCGATCATGAGGGTGATCATCCAGGGCGCGGGAGGAATGCCCGAAGTGGCCCATGAGGTTTTCGAGGCCGGCCCACGCCAGACACGCGGCCAGTTGGCCGATTTCCTCAGGACAGAAACCCGCCTCGGCCGCCTGGCGGTCGATGACTTCGACCAGGCGGCCGAGATTTTCTCCGGCATGGTGATGGGGCAGAGCCAGCTGCGGGCGCTTCTGTGCCTGCCGCCCGAAAAGACCCAGGCCCAGTTCGAAGCCATGGCGGGCGAGATCGCCCGCCGCTTCATGCGCGCCTACGCCCCATAGGGCCCTGCGCCAGTTCTAGGCTTCGACTTCGTCGGGCATGCCCATAATGTGGAAGCCGGCGTCGACATGGACGACTTCGCCCGTGGTCGAACGGCCCAGGTCCGAGACCAGCCACAGGGCGGCGCCGGCGACGCCTTCCATCGAGGTGTCTTCCTTCATGGCGCTGAACGCGCGGCCCTGGGCGATCATGCCCCGGCCGCCGGCGATGCCCGCCAGGGCCAGGGTGCGCATGGCGCCGGCCGAGATGGCGTTGCAGCGGATGCCCTTGGGGCCCAGGTCACGGGCGATATAGCGGGTCGCCGCTTCCAGGGCGGCCTTGGCCACGCCCATGGTGTTGTAGTTGGGGATGGTCCGCTCCGACCCCAGATAGGTCATGGTGATCAGCGAGCCGCCGTTGGGCATCAGTTTCGCGGCGCGCTTGGCGACGTCGACGAAGCTGAAGGCCGAGATGTTCATGGCCAGCAGGAAACCCTCGCGGGTGGTGTTGTCGACGAACGAGCCCTTCAGCTCGTCCTTGTTGGAGAAGGCCACCGAGTGGACGACGAAGTCGATCGCACCAAACTTCTCCTCGATCGCCGCGAAGGCCGCATCCATCGAGGCGTCGTCGGTGACATCGGCCGGCACCAGGGTGGTGACGCCGATGCTCTCGGCCAGCGGCCGCACGCGGCGCTCCAGCGCTTCGCCCTGATAGGTGAAGATCATCTCGGCGCCCTGGGCGGCCAGCTGCGAGGCGATGCCCCAGGCGATGGAGTTGTGATTGGCCACGCCCATGACGAGGCCCTTCTTGCCCCGCATCAGCTCGCCCTTGGGGAATGCGTAATCGTCGGCCATGGGTTGCGGCTCCGTGTTCTGGGAAGTGACAGGCAAGCCCAGCAGGCCGCCGTCACACGTCATCTTCGGGGGTTTAGCTATCAGGGTCGGCGCGCCGCTGGAACCCTCCAGCGGCGCGGGATCAGTCGGCCTTGCTGATGATCAGCGTGCCATTGGTGCCGCCAAAGCCGAAGCTGTTGGACATTACCGTGGTCAGCGGCTTGTCGGAACGCTCCAGCAGGATCGGCAGATCGGCGAACTCGGGGTCGAGGGTCTCGATATTGGCGCTCTTGGCCGCGAAATCATTATTGAGCATCAGGATCGAATAGATCGCCTCCTGCGCGCCGGCGGCGCCCAGGCTGTGGCCGGTCAGTGACTTGGTCGACGAGATCAGCGGGGCCTTGTCGCCAAACACGTCCCGCACCGCGCCCATCTCCTTGCTGTCGCCGACCGGCGTCGAGGTGCCGTGCGGGTTCAGATAGTCGATCGTGCGACCGCCGGCCTGGGCCATGGCCAGCTTCATGCAGCGGGCCGCGCCCTCGCCGGACGGCGCCACCATGTCGAAGCCGTCCGAATTGGCGGCATAGCCGACCACTTCGCCATAGATCTTCGCGCCGCGCGCCTTGGCGTGTTCGTATTCTTCCAGCACCACGATGCCGGCCCCGCCGGCGATCACGAAGCCGTCGCGATCCTTGTCATAGGCGCGGCTGGCCACGGCCGGACGGTCGTTGAAGTTGCTGCTCATCGCGCCCATGGCGTCGAACAGGTTGGACAGGGTCCAGTCCAGTTCCTCGCAGCCGCCGGCGAAGACGATGTCCTGCTTGCCCATCTGGATCTGCTCGGCGCCCGCGCCGATGCAGTGGGCGCTGGTCGCGCAGGCCGAGCTGATCGAATAGTTGATCCCGCGGATCTTGAACCAGGTCGACAGCACCGCCGACGGGCCCGAGCTCATGGCCTTGGGCACCGCGAACGGACCGATGCGCTTGGGACCCTTTTCCTTCGTCGTGGCGGCGGCCTCGACGATCACCCGGGTGGACGGGCCGCCGCTACCGACGATCAGGCCGGTGCGCTCATTGGAGATATCGCCCTCTTCCAGCCCGGAATCGGCGATCGCCTGTTCCATGGCGATGTGGGCATAGGCCGTGCCGGGCGCCAGAAAGCGCGCCGCGCGGCGGTCGACCAGGGCTTCCCACGAGTCGAGCTTGACCGTGGCGTGCACCTGGCAGCGGAAGCCCAGCTCCGCATATTCGGGCGCGGCGACCACGCCGGATTTGGCTTCACGCAGTGAGGCGAGCACCTCATTGGCGTTGTTGCCGATGGACGAGACGATCCCCAGTCCGGTGACGACGACGCGACGCATGAACTTTCCTCTTTCTCTCCCCAGATCCAGTGGGGCCGGCTCTCGATCGGCCGACCCTGCGACCTGGATCAGGACGCCATCTGCTCGGCGGTGAACAAACCGACCTTCAGGTCCTTGGTCTCGTAGATGGGCTTGCCATCGGCTTCCAGAACGCCGTCGGCGATGCCCATGACCAGCTTGCGCATGATCACCCGCTTCAGGTCGATCTTATAGACGACCTTCTTGACGTCTTGAGTGACCTGGCCGGTGAACTTCACTTCGCCCACGCCCAGGGCGCGGCCGCGACCGGGACCGCCCGACCAGCCCAGGAAGAAGCCGACCAGCTGCCACATGGCGTCCAGGCCCAGGCAGCCCGGCATGACGGGGTCGCCGATGAAGTGGCAGCCGAAGAACCAGAGGTCGGGATTGATGTCGAACTCGGCCTCGACATAGCCCTTGCCGTACTTGCCGCCCTCGGCCTCGATCCGGACGATGCGGTCGAACATCAGCATCGGCGGGGCCGGCAGCTGCGCGTTGCCGGGGCCAAACATCTCGCCCCGACCGCAGGCCAGGAGTTCGTCGAAGGTGTAGGAGCTCTGTTGCATGGTCACGCCCTAGCACGACGGTGGGTCGCGCCTCAATGTTACTTTCGGTAACGCTTGTGAACGTTCCGGGCTCCTTCGTCACGCCTGTTGGCGGTCAGCGCTTGCACTGCGACTGCGGGGATGCGCCCCAGATCTGGCTTTCGCGCGCCCAGCCGGCCGATCCCTCGGCCTTGAGGCGGCACCAGCCCTTTTCGCAGCGGTCGAGATTGGCGGTGGAGCGCCCGCGCAGCCAGGCGCTGATCTTGGCGCCGTCGCGGGGATTGGCCAGCAGGGCCAGGGGCGTGGGCTGGACGCGCATGGCGGTGCGACGACCATCGGTGGTGCGCTTGTGCACCCAGGCCAGGCCGCCTTCGGGATCGCAGATCCGCCGCCACTCGCGGGTTTCGGCCACCACCTGCACCGGCAGGCCCTTGGCGCGATAGACCCAGAGCAGGCGATGGGCCTCGTCGGGGCCGTTGCGGGCGTTGACGGTCTCATATTTCAGCGAAACGTAGCGGGGGACCTCCAGACCCGAGGGCGTCAGGCGCGGCGGGTCGGCGGCGCCCGCGTTTGAAGCGACGCCCATCAGGGCCAGGGCGACCACGACGCCGAACGAACGATGTTTGCAATTCGACGGCATGTTGCTTGGCCCCACCGGGCCCCTTTGCTACAGGTTTTCAAACGCCCGTCAGAGAGAGCTTTTCAAACCGCCCATGGCAGCCCGCAAGCTCAAAGTCATCGTCACCCGCAAACTCCCCGATCCGGTGGAGACGCGGATGTGCGAACTGTTCGACACCGAACTCAACGTCACCGACAAACCGTTGACGGCGGATGAACTGGTTGACGCCATGAGCCGGGCCGATGTGCTCGTGCCGACGATCACCGACCGGATCGACTCGCGTCTTCTGTCGCGATCCGGTGATCGGCTCAAGCTCATCGCCAATTTCGGGGCCGGGGTCGACAATATCGACGTCGCCACCGCCAATGCGCGCGGCATCATCGTCACCAACACGCCGGGCGTCCTCACCGAAGACACCGCCGACCTGACCATGACCCTGATCATGGCCGCCTCGCGCCGCGTCGTCGAAGGCGCCGAAGTGGTCAAGAGCGGCGGCTTCCATGGCTGGTCGCCGACCTGGATGCTGGGCCGCCGCCTGTGGGGCAAGCGCCTGGGCATCATCGGCATGGGCCGGATCGGCCAGGCCGTCGCCCGTCGCGCCAAGGCCTTCGGCATGCAGGTGCACTATCACAACCGCAAGCCCGTCAGCCCGCGCATCGCCGAGGAGCTGGGCTGCACCTACTGGGAAAGCCTGGACCAGATGCTGGCCCGGATGGACTTCATCTCGGTCAACTGCCCGCACACCCCCGCTACCTACCACCTGCTGTCGGCCCGCCGCCTGAAGCTGCTGCGGTCGCACGCCATCGTGGTCAACACCGCCCGCGGCGAGGTGATCGACGAAGGCGCCCTGGCCAACATGCTGGCGCGCGGCGACCTGGCCGGCGCGGGCCTGGACGTCTACGAGCACGAGCCGGCGATCAATCCCAAGCTCCTGAAGCTGCCCAATGTCGTGCTTCTGCCCCACATGGGCTCGGCCACGGTCGAGGGCCGCATCGACATGGGCGAAAAGGTCATCGTCAACGTGAAGACCTTCATGGACGGCCACCGCCCGCCGGACCGCGTCATTCCGTCTATGCTGTAGGGCGACGAAGCCGCCCTCAGTGTGTGGTCATGCCGCCGGCCATCCGGTCGAAGGCGTCACGCAGGGCGGCGACAAGCTCTGGATCGATATCGGCGACCGCGAGGGCTTGCGCCATCGCCGACGTCCACTGCCCCGCCAGCTCGGCGTCGATCGGCATGGCGCGGTGCAGCGACATCATGCAGACGCCGGGATGAGTGGCGAACCAGTCCCTCGGCCCGCCAAGCCAGCCCGCCAGAAAGCCGCTCAGAGACTCGCGCATCGCCGTCAGGTCCGACGCGTGCAGCGCTCGCAGCCGGGCATAGGCCGGTTCGGCGTCCATGATGTCGTAGAAGGCGTTGACGAGGCGGCGCACCCCGGATCCGCCGCCCATGACCTCGAAAGGCGTGTCGGCGCCGACGATCGTGCTGGTCATGGGGCCCCTCGCTTGACGAAAGCCTATTCACTCGACGAAAGCGGGGCGCGACGCCTTGATGTGGCTCAAAGGCCCGAATTCAGGGCTTGGGCGCGGCCTCCGCCGGATAGACCCTGGCCTTCAGCCAGGCCTTGAGGTCGCTGGCCGAGCGGTCGGGGATCTGTTCCATCGGCACGTGGCCGACATCGGGATAAAGGATCAGGGTCGAACCCGGTATGGCCGCGGCGAACCGGGCGCCATCCGAGGCCGGGATGACGGTGTCCTTCTGGCCGAACATGATCAGGGTCGGCGCCTTGATGCTCGACAGCAGCTGGGCCGAGGCGGGGCGGCGCGGGCCGGACTGCAAGCTCAGCAGAGTGTCGCGGTGGCCGGGGGCGCGGGCCAGTTCGACATAGCGCTCGACCAGCTCGGGCGTCACCAGGCTCTGATCCACATAGGCCGACTTCAGACCCTGGCGAACCAGGGCCTGGGTGTCGATATTCTTCAGCAGGGCCCGTCCCCAGGGGTGGCGCAGGATGTTGAAGATCAGCACCCCGCCGCCGCCGCCTTCGCGCGGCCAGCCCGCCGCATCGACCAGCACCAGACCCTCGACCCGTTCCGGATGATCGATGGCGTATTGCCAGGCCACGCCGCCGCCCATGGAATTGCCGGCCAGGGTGAAGCGCTCGGCCCCCAGTCTGCGGGTCACGGAATCGACCACCGCCCCAAAGCCCTCACGGCCGACGGCATAGCCCGGGCCTGTACGGGTCAGACCGTGGCCGGGCAGGTCCAGTGTGATGACGCGATAGTCGCCCGACAGCGACCGCACCCAGGGCTCCCAGGCGTGGAGCGACGCCGCATAGCCGTGGACCAGAACCAGGGTCGGCCCGTCGCGCCGGCCCTCGTCGCGATAGTGCACGCGCACGCCGCCTCCCAGGTCCATGTAGCGCGAGGCCGGGCTGTCGTACTTGGCTTCCAGGCTGTCATAGGGGATGTCGCCGCGCTGCAGGGCCAGCCATCCCACGGCGCCGAGCGCCAGGATCAGCACAACGGCGATCAACAGACCGCGAAACAGCGTCTTCATCTGGCCCTACCCCTGACGTCTTGTTTTTATGGGGAGAGAGAAGGCCCGCGAAGCTTCGCCGTCAAGCGCCGCAGGTCGGACAGGCCGGATCGGCCCCGATCCGCACCGTGCGGGTTTCGGCTGCGAGGGCGTCGTAGATCAGCAGGCGGCCGCTCAGGACCTGCCCCGCGCCGGTGATCAGCTTGACCGCCTCCAGCGCCATCATCGACCCGATCACGCCGGCCAGGGCGCCGACCACGCCGACCAGGGCGCAGGTCTCGGCGTCCGGCGGAACGTCAGGGACCAGGCAGCGGTAGCAGGGCTGGCCGTGAAACACCCCCACCTGACCGGTCCATCGGCCCAGGGCCCCGCTGACCAGGGGCTTGCCGTGGGCCACACAGGCGTCGCTGACGGCGAAGCGGGTGGCGAAGTCGTCGGTGCCGTCGAGGATCAGGTCATACCGGGAAACAAGCTCCCCGGCGTTGGCGACGTCCAGCCATACCGGATGGGTTTCGACCGCCACATGCGGATTGATCGCCGCCAGACGTTCGGCGGCGACCTCGACCTTGGGCCGGCCGACATCGGCGGTCTGGTACAGCACCTGGCGCTGCAGGTTGGACAGCGAAACGGTGTCGGGATCGGCAAGACCCAGGGCTCCGACCCCGGCGGCGGCCAGATAGAGCGCGGCCGGCGCGCCCAGACCGCCCATGCCGACCAGCAGCACCCGGGCCGCCTTCAGCTTCTGCTGGCCCGGTCCGCCGACCTCGCGCAGCACCAGATGGCGGGCATAGCGTTCGACCTCGCCCTCCGAAAAGCTCATCGCGCTTGATCTCCGCAACCTGCCTCGCCACATGCGAGACATGCAAAACAGCAATTCCTTCCCCGACTGGCATGGCACCACGATCCTGGCGGTGCGCAAGAACGGACAGACCGTGATCGCCGGAGACGGCCAGGTCTCCATGGGGCCAACCGTCGTCAAGGGCAATGCCCGCAAGGTGCGCCGCCTGGCCGGCGGCAAGGTGGTGGCCGGTTTCGCGGGCGCCACGGCAGACGCCTTCACGCTCATTGAGCGCTTGGAAGCTAAACTGGAACAGTATCCCGACCAGTTGGCCCGCGCCTGCGTGGACCTGGCCAAGGACTGGCGCACCGACCGCTATCTGCGCCGGCTGGAAGCCATGCTGCTCGTGGCCGACGCCACCGCCATCTACACGGTCACCGGCGTGGGCGACGTGCTGGAGCCGGGCGAAAGCGCCGGCGGCGGCTCGGTCGCGGCCATCGGATCGGGCGGAAACTATGCCCTCGCGGCCGCCAAGGCCCTGATCGACCAGGATCTTTCGGCGGAAGACATCGCCCGCAAGGCGATGGCCATCGCCGCCGAGATCTGCGTCTACACCAACGGCAATCTGACGGTTGAAAGCCTGTAAATGACCGAGTTTTCTCCCCGCGAAATCGTCTCCGAGCTCGACCGCTACATCGTCGGCCATACCGAGGCCAAGAAGGCCGTCGCCGTGGCCCTGCGCAATCGCTGGCGGCGTCGCCGCGTGCCGGCCGACCTGCGCGATGAGGTGACGCCCAAGAACATCCTGCTGATCGGCCCCACCGGCGTGGGCAAGACCGAGATCGCCCGTCGCCTGGCCAGGCTGGCCCAGGCTCCGTTCCTGAAGGTGGAAGCCACCAAGTTCACCGAGGTCGGCTATGTCGGCCGCGACGTCGACCAGATCGTCCGCGACCTGGTCGAAAGCGCCCTGGGCATGGTGCGCGACAAGCGCCGGGCCGGCGTGCGCGCCAAGGCCGAGGCCGCGGCCGAGGAGCG
>Ga0209023_10003480_pt1 | contig 18779 bp, 15 predicted proteins | sample LakOneMetagenome_FD_187468 | JGI IMG/M metagenome (GOLD analysis project Ga0209023, IMG submission 187468) | Freshwater and sediment microbial communities from Lake Erie, Canada (SPAdes) (version 2) | ecosystem: Environmental > Aquatic > Freshwater > Lentic | place: Lake Erie, Canada...
CGATCACCGTCAAGCTGATCGCTCCGATCGCGATGGAAGAAGGCCTGCGCTTCGCAATCCGCGAAGGTGGCCGTACCGTCGGCGCCGGCGTGGTTGCCAAGATCATCGCCTAATTTCGGTTAGCCTGATCTGACGGCAGGGTGTCCTGCCGTGACAACGATGGGGACAGACTTTTTGGTCTGTCCCCATCTTTATGAGAGGGAAGGGTGATATACTCCCGCCTCTTGAGTAGTGCCGTAACACCTTTCACACATTGCCGGCCACGTGCCGGAACGTTCTTTTAAAGGAAATAGCATGTCGAACCAGAAAATCCGCATCCGCTTGAAAGCCTTCGACTACAAGCTGATCGACCAGTCCGCACTGGAAATCGTCGATACCGCCAAGCGCACCGGCGCGGTCGTCAAGGGCCCGGTCCCGCTGCCGACCCGCATCCAGCGTTTCGACATCCTGCGTTCGCCGCACGTCAACAAGACCTCGCGCGACCAGTTCGAGATCCGTACCCACCAGCGCCTGATGGACATCGTTGATCCGACCGACAAGACCGTCGATGCACTGATGAAGCTGGACCTGCCGGCTGGCGTCGACGTCGAAATCAAGCTGCAGTAATACCGTATCACCGTGGGCGGAGCGATCCGCCGCGGAGCAAGGGCCGGGAAGTCCGCATGGACTCCCGGCCCTTGTCATATGTGGACGCCGTATAACGGTTCAGTTCATCAGATGGTAGAGCACCGCCCCGAGCTGGCCGCCGAGCGCGACGCCGGCGCCGATGAGCAGCAGGACCAGAGCATAGCGGCCGAGCCAGCCGATCAGCGTGTGGTCGCGCGCGAGATTGGTGAAATGCGAGCGGATGTCCGCTGCGCTCAGGCGCGTGGCATCGTCCGGCAGGTGGTCGAAGTTCGACATGGGGCCTCCGTGCAAAAGCCTATTGTCGAGGGCGCCGCAACAGCGTGCTTGTGCTGCCTCAACAGCCGGCGAGGCTAGAAGCGAACCCGGGCTTACGGCTCACTTAAATCGCCAGCCCCGGCAAGCAGCTTATGCAGTCCACATTGTCCGTGCTGGGCGGCCATGGTGTAATCGACATGATCACAACCATGGACTCAGCGGATGCAGCAGTTCCACATGAGGCAAAGGCTCGCAACGAGCTCGTTCGTCGGCCTCCTTCACCTCGTCCTCGTCGCGGCACTGCTTCACCATGCGAACAGTTCCCGGCTTGAAGACGCCGGCCCGGTCGAGTACATGACATATATCGTGGTGCCGAAGACGGTCACGCCGACCGTCCGGAAAGCCGTAACGCCACCGCCGCCCGTGCGCCGCAGCCGTCCAACAATCGACACTGCGGAGCCGGCACCGATACGGAAAGCCATTCCTGCCGCCGAGCCCGACAATATGCAGGCGGCCCCGGAAGCGCCAGCCCCGTCCGCTTCACCGTCGCCGACACTCGACATGGCCGCCCTGCGCGCCGACGCGCGCCACATCGGCAAGGACTACGTGCCCGATTCCTTCGAACGGGTGAGGGCTGCCGAGAGCCGGCTGGAAGCGGAAAAGAACGACCTCGGGCGCGCCATCGGAAAGGCGAAGCGCCCGCCCTGCACCAAGAAGTACAGCGGCGGTACCTCGCTGAACCTGATCCTCTTGATTCCGCTGGCGATCGATACGATCACCGACAAGGGATGCAAGTGGTAGCACAAAAATGCGGCATCAAATTCGGGGTCACAAATTCGGGGTCAGGTCTGACATTCGGACACGAGCACAGCCATAAATCCATTTTCGTCGCTTGCATGGCAGACACAGCTGGCGGGGGCTGAGGTAGGAACTGTAGAGACCGTGTCCGAAGGTCAGACCTGACACCCGGGGTAGGAACTGTAGAGACCGTGTCCGAATGTCAGACCTGACACCGGGGTACCATGCGTTCTCGCCGGACCGGACTACCCTTTCGACCCGGTTTTCCAGCGCAGCCCAAAGCCAAAATGCCGGTCCATTAGTTCGTGCGCGCTGGTGCCGCCCTGCTGCTGGAAGTACTCGGCCAGTTTCGTGACCTGCAGGCTGCCGCCGCGGTTTTCGATCAGGGCGATGGCGCACATCATCTGGTTGCCGCCGCCGTCCAGGCGCACCTCGATCGGCGCCTGCTCGGGCGCCGCGATCGTCACCAGGCCGTCGGTCGCGGACCAGTTGGGCACGCCCTCGTAGATGAAGGAAAAGATCAGGGCGCGGCGGATCTGGTCGAAGCGCTCGCCGTTGATATACAGGTTCTCGCCGCCCGCCACCGCGCCGGTGCGGTCGTCGGCGTCGAGCCGGATGTACGGTTCGCGCTCGAAGTCGCCCCAGGCGTTGCCGAGGGCCTGGACCAGGCCGCGCCGGCCGTCGGCCAGCTCGTACATGCAGCCGAGGTCGAGGTCGATGCCGCCGCGTCCCTTGCGGCCCGCCGTGGCGCCGCTCATCAGCTTGTCGAAGAAGCCGCTCTTGACCGGTTGCGGCGCCGCGGTGGCGGACTGGTTCCAGTTCAGGTTCACGTGGATGCGGCCGAAGCCGCGGCCGGCGCGCTTGTCGAGCGAGACCTTGTCGCCGCGCTTCTCGAGCGTGACTTTCGACAGCGAGACCTTGGGCGCGGCGGGCGCGGGCGCGGGCGCGGGCGCGGGAGCTGAAGCGGGCGCCGCCTCGGTGCCGCCGAAATGCGCCAGCAAGGCCGACAGCCCGCCATTGAATCCCTGTCCGACCGCGCCGAAGCGCCAGCTGCCGTCGCGCCGGTACAGCTCCGCCACGATCACCGCCTTCTCGTCGCCGAAGTCCGCGCCGGACCACGGGAAGCTCACTGCGCTGCCGATCCTCAAGCTGCTGCTGCCCAGGGCGCGCATGGTCTGCGCACCGTCGATGGCGGCCACGAAGACCAGCTTGGCGATCGATGCCGGCAGGGCGTCGAGGTCGACCTTGAAGCGCGACAGGGAGCCGGCCAGCTCCAGCCGCACCGCACCCTCGGGGCTGGCCAGCTGGTTGTAGAACACCATGTAGCGCTCGTCCGACAGCTTGTCCTGGGCATCCAGGCCGAAGCAGGACACGTCGACCGACATGCCGGGCGCGTTGAGGTCCAGTTCGACGGTGAAGGCGTGGCCGCAGCCCAGGTCCGCCAGCTTGCCCTTCTGGCCGCGTGAAAACATCGTCATGTCGGTTCTCCTTCCATCGAACGGGCGCCGAAGCGGTGCGACTGCTCTACCAGGCGCTCGGCCCAGGCGCGGTGGGTGGCGACTTCGCACATGGCGTCGTCCATGCGGAATACGGCGGGGCTGGCCTCGTCCAGGATGGCGCGCGCCACCGCCAGGTCTTGCGGGCGCACCTTGTAGTGCTGCTCGATCGGCGCGATCTGGGTCGGGTGGATGGCGGTCTTGCCGACCATGCCGTAAGCCAGGTCTTCCAGCACTTCCTGGTCCAGCAGTTCCGGCAGGTCGAGGTATTCGAACACCGGGGCCGTCAGGCTGAAGCCGTAGGGGCGGAAGGTCGTGACCAGGCGCGCGATCACGGGACCGAGCGGGGTGCGGTAGATCGTCATGCCGCGCGGGCGGCGCAGGCCGAGCAGGGCGAGCAGGTCGTTGCCGCCGACGCGCAGGGCCAGGATGCGGTGGCGCACCCCCGGCGCCTCGAACACGGCGCGCAGCATCTGCATCTCGCTGTCGCTGAACACCTCGGCCGTCTCCAGGGTCGGCATCAGGACGTGATCGGTGTCGCGCACGAGGCGGAAATAGGTCTCGAAATTATGACGCGTGACCTTGGGCAGCACGAAGCCGGTCAGCTTCTCGCTGCCTGCCATGTCCAGCACGCGCGCCATCACTTCGGGATTGCGCACGCGGACGAAACGCTCTGCCGGGATCGCCTCGCGCATGTTCGCCAGCACCACCGACAGGTTAAACAGCGACCAGCTCAGCTCCCGGTCGGCGATCGCATCTTCCAGGCAGAAGATGAGCGAGCGCGCCTGCGGCAGCTTCTCGCCGTTCGCGATGCTCGCCAGGTTCTTGTGATTGGCCGGCACGTACAAGGACGCGCCCATCGATTTAGCCATCCGATGCACTCCTGATCAGGGATACTGCGTGATAGGGGAGGTCCGCGTCGATCTCGACCGGGACCTGTTTTTCTTCGGCCAGCACTTCCAGGTGGGCCACGCTTGGCGCACCGCGCGCACGCAGCACCAGCAGGCGCGGCGCGCGGCGCAGCAGCACGCGGGTCGCCTCGCCGATGCCGGGCTTGACGAGGTTGACGTCGACAATGCCGTAGCGTGCCATGGCGCTGTGGAGGTAGGCGCGCGATACCTGGGCCGCCGCCTGCGCATCCAGCGCGCTCGGGGCCGGCATGTCCTGCCGCGCCTGCGCGATCGCCAGCGCCGCCACCTCGTCCGCGAAGCGCTGCGACTGGTCGTGCGGTGCGAATTCGCCATAGTAGACGCAGCCATGGAAATCCTGCGGCCCGATGCGCTCGTCCAGCACCGTGCGGCTCACCAGCCCCGACACCGTCGCATTCAGGATACTGGACGGGATCAGGTAATCCATGCGGGAGGCGGCGCAGGCGGCGGCGCCGGCCAGGTCCGACAGCACGTAGAGGCCGTTGTCGATCTTGCCGGTCTTGTTCCCTTCGCTCGCATTGAAGGCGGAGACCGACAGCGCCAGCTCGCGTGCGATCACGCCCTTGCCGGTCCAGCCGTCCACGAAGACGATGGATTCCGGCGCGTGGCCGTTGGCAAGGATGTGGCGCAGCGCCGCCCAGTCGATGCCGCGGTCGCGCACGATCGAAACCGAATAGTGGACCGCCTCGCGCGCGAACACCTCGCGCAGCAGGCGCGTCACTACGACGCCCACCGGCGTGCCGGCGCGCGCCAGCGAGACGATGGTGATTCCGCCTTCGCGGCGCGCGTCGATGAGGGCCGCCAGGCGCAGGCAGTCGGCCGCCATGCGCGGATTGTTGGCGCGGCAAGCTTCCTCGAACACGGCCATGTAACGCGGCGACGGCGGCGATTCCGGCGACAGCATCTGGCTGTAGTGGCGCTGGCCCGACTGGATCAGGCGCTCCTTTTCAGGCACGCTGGTGAAGCTCTGCGCCTCCAGCCGCGTCAGCAGGAAAGTCACGTCCTCGCTGCGGTAGCTGCCCGAGAAGCTCACAGCGCCTCCACGGTCAGGCGCGCCAGCTGGGTGGCGCGCGGGACGATCGCGTAGTCGCAGGCCGCCATGAAGCGCGCGTCCGAGCGGCTGTCGCCCATGCCGAAGGTGACGATGTCGCCATGCTCGGCGCGCAGCAGCGCGGTCACGCGGGCCACCGCATTGGCCTTGTCGAGCGCCTTGGGCAGGATGGCCAGGTTGTTGCCGTTGCGGTGGACGCAGTAGTCTCCGTGGCCGTCGGCGATCCAGGGCAGCACCGCTTCCTGCTCGATCGTCGCAAGGCGTTCGTGGCGCTTGTCCGGATCCTTCACGACCAGGAAGAAGGGCGTGGCGAAATCCTCGATCATGCGCGCGCGTCCGCCAAAGCCGGTGCGGGCGCAATAGTCGTCGAGGTGGCGCGCCAGCTCCTGCAGGCCGGGCAGGGCAGCGTGCATGGCGCTGCGGGTCTGCTCCAGCCAGGGCTTGTCGGCCTGGCCGTCGGGCCGCAGCACCACGCCGCCGTAGTTGATGATGGCGTAGCTGTCGAAGGGCAGATGCACGCGCTTCAAGCCGTCGTGGTCGCGCGCGGTGGTCGGGATCACCGTCATCCCGTCCTGCACGAAGGAGAGAAAGGCGCGCTGGGCGCGCGTCGTGTACGAGCAGATGCTGCCGTCCTTGTAATAGGCGGCCGGCTCGAGCAGGTCGGCGCCGTTCAAAGGCCCGCATTTCTCGAAAGTCTGGAACAGCGTGTCGTCCAGGTCAGCGAACAGGAACTTCTTCAACCTTAGCCTCGGACTGGAAGTGGAACAGGCGCGCATCGAGCAAGCCGGCGAGCTCGCGCAGGGCGGCGTTGGGCGCGGTCTCGTGGCAGACCAGCACGTGGTCGTACTGGCCGGGCGCGATGTTGTAGACGAAATTGGCGACGCCTTCGCCGTAGTTGTCGGGGAAGCGCAGGGCGTGACCCACGGCGCCCCAGGTCAGGATGGGCGAGCGCGTGGTCGATTGCACCTTGACGTCCACGCCGCGCCGCGCCAAAGCCGCGCCCAGCAGGGTCGCCGCGTGCATGAATTCTCCGGTACCCAGCACCGCAACCGTGGCGCCCGGCGCGAATTCGCCGGCGAGGCGCTCGGCCAGGCGCTCGGGAGCGGGCAGGGCGCCGCGCAGGCCGAGGCGCCCGAAGCGGGTGCTGGCGCCGCGGTCCGCATCCGGATCGAAGCGCTGCGCGGCCTCGTTCGGCGCCACGTAGTCCGATGGCAGGAAGCGGTATTCGCCATCGACCAGCGCGCCCATGGTCACGGGCAGGCCGAAGCGCGCGGACAGGGCGTCGGTCGCCTCGGCGCCCATGAAATTGGTGATCGTCGCCAGGTGCACGCGGGCGATGCCCGGGTTCAGGCGGCGGCAGGCGTGGGTCAGGTTCAGGAAGGTATTGCCGGTGCTGGCCTCGTCGTCGACCAGCACCAGGGTGGCGGCGTTCAGGAGCAGCGCGCGCGAGTCGTCGTCGTCCGGCATGTGCAGGAACTGGCGCGGCGCGTGGCTGTGCGCTTCCTCGAACTCGATCAGGTCGCCGCTGCCGACGCGGTAGCGCGTGGTGTGCACGAACAGCGCTGCGCGGCCCGGATGCGCGCGCAGCCAGGCTTCGAACACGCCCTGGCCCAGGCCGATCGCGGTTTCCGCCATGGCGATGAAGACGATCGGGCCTTCCACCTGCGGCACGGTCGCGGCGAGGCGCTCGTGCACGCGCAGCATGGTCGAGGGCGTGACCGGCCAGTGCTTGCCCAGCACCTTGCTCAGGAACAGGAAGCCGCGCTTGGCGTTGGCGCGCGCGGCGAAGCCGAGCAGGTCGTCCGCCTCATGGGCGCCTGCGCCGAGGGTGAGTTCCAGCGTGCCGGTCGGCAGCGCCACGCTGCGCCTTGCCAGGTCGCCTGGATTCGAGCGGGTGTTCATGGCAGCACCAAGGCTTGCGGCATGTCGATTACGCGCATGCCGCTGCGCACTTCCGGCACGCTGACGGTGTCGAAGCCGTCGGCGAAACCCTTCAGCGCGATCCAGGGCAGGTTCGGCCCGGCCGCGCAGGCCATGCCGATGCCGCCCGACATGCGCGGGTTGATCTCGAGAAGACGGGGCATGCCCGCGGCTTCGCGGAACTGCACGTTGAAGATGCCGTTCAGCCCATGGTCGCTGGCCAGCTTCGAGCTCGCCTCGATGATGTCCGGCCGCATGTCGATCAGCTGGCCGCTGCCGGCTCCCGACAGCTTGCGGCGCGCCACGGCCGCCACCAGGCGGCCGCGGTCACCGACGCAGTCGACGCTGTATTCATGGCCGTCCAGGTATTCCATCAAGAGCATGGTGCGGAATTCGCCCAGCTCCGCCAGGCCGCGGCGCAGGTCCTGGTAGCCGATGTGGTATTCGATACCGCCCAGCAGCAGGGCGGCGGCGCTGCGCTCTTCGTCGACGATGGCGAAGCCGATGCCGTAGATGCCGCGCGAGGGCTTGATGCACAGCTTCGCGTGGCGCGGGCGCAGCTCACTCCAGGCGGCGTCGAACTGCGCCAGGTTCGTGAAGCTGCGGAACTCGGCCACCGGCGCCTGCGGAAGATGCGTCTCGGCGTAGAAGGCCGCCTTGTCGTGGATGAGCTGCAGCATCGATGGCGTGGCCGCGCTCTGCACCCGCGTGCCGACCGCCTCGAAGCGCGCGTGGTGGGCGGACAAGGTGGTCGCCTCGCGGCCCGGCACGAAGATGTCGATGCGCTGCAGCCGGCAGAATTCCACGCACCAGTCGACATACGCTTCCGGCGCCAGTCCGGTCGGCTCGCCATGGAACTCGTGGGCGATCCCTGCAGCCGGGGTGTGGCGGTTGGCGTTGCTGTGGATGAGGGTGAAACGCTGTTGCTCATCGGCTTCGCGGATCAGCTTGAGGGCGGTGTAGACGGACGAGAACGTCCTGTTGAACCAGACGCGCATGGGGTCTTTCGAAACAGATGGACATGCGCGCCCGGGCGGGCGCGCAGGAAAAGGGCGGCTGCCGCCGCCTCTCTTTGTCAGAACGCTTGCTTAGACATTCACGCCGAAGGAGCGCGCGAGGGGACCCAGCCCGCCCTTGAAGCCCTGGCCGACGGCGCGGAACTTCCACTCGCCGCCGTGGCGGTACAGTTCGCCGAAGATCATCGCGGTTTCGGTCGAGCTGTCCTCGGACAGGTCGTAGCGTGCGATCTCGGCTTCGCCATTGCCGTTCAGGCAGCGGATATAGGCCTTGGCGACCTGGCCGAAGCTCTGGCGGCGCGCGTCGGCGTCGTGGATGGTGACGCAGAATGACACCTTGTCCACCTCGGGAGGCACGCGCGACAGGTCGACGGCAATCTTCTCGTCGTCGCCGTCACCCTGGCCGGTGGTGTTGTCGCCGGCGTGGACCACCGAGCCATCGGTCGATTTGAGGTTGTTGTAGAAGATGAAGTCGCTGTCGCCGCGGACCTTGGCGTCGCTTTTCAGCATGAAGGCGCTGCCGTCGAGGTCGAAGGCGGCGCCATCGGTGGCGCGAGGATCCCAGCCCAGGCCGATGATGACCTTGGTCAGGCCCGGTGCTTCCTTGCTGAGGTTGACGTTGCCGCCTTTTTGCAGACTGATTGCCATACATGCTCCTTGTTTGTATCGGTGGTAAATCGGCCATCGATTGCCGCTGCGACGGCCGGCGGATGTTCGCGATTCAACGCCCAATATAGGCGGTAATTGCTCGATTGTACACAGTGTGAATTCACAATGCGCTCTGGCGTGATGTCCATACGCGATTGGCGGTTCGGACACAATCCGGTCATAATCCCGGCCGGAAGGAGACAGGATGGCAACAATGAAGCAGGTGGCGGAACGGGCCGGCGTATCGACCTCGACCGTCTCGCACGTGATCAACAAGACGCGGGCAGTGAGCGAGGACGTGCGCCAGCGCGTGCTGGCGGTGATCGACGAGATGGGCTACATCCCGAATGCGATGGCGCGCAGCCTCAAGAACGACAAGACCCGCACCATCGGCGTCTCGGTGCCGGACAATACCCATGCGGCCATGGCCGAGCTCCTGCGGGGCATCGAGGACACCGCCTTCGCGGTCGGCTACAACATCATGCTGTGCAACGGCTACGAGGACCCGCAGCGCCAGGTGGCCCACCTGCGTTCGCTGATCGAGAAGCGCATCGACGGCCTGGTGCTGGTGGCCGGCGCCGCCCGGGCTAACGAGGAGCTGGCCGCCTTGCTTTCGAGCGGCCGCGTGCCGGTCGTGCTGGCCGACCATGCCGTCGCCGGCGTCGACGCCGCCACCGATTTTGTCGGCCTGGACCACGAGGCGACCGGCTACCTCGCCACCCGCCACCTGCTCGAACTGGGGCACCGCCGCATCGCCTGCGTCGCGGGCGGCGAACACGAACCCTCCGGACAAGAGCGCCTGGCGGGATACCGCAGGGCGCTGGCCGAGGCCGGGCTCGCGCCCGACCCGGGCCTGCTGGTGCACGGCAGCGCCGACTGCCAGGGCGGACACGACGCCGCGCGCCGGCTGCTCGCGCTGGAGCAGCCGCCCAGCGCGCTGTTCGCCTGTAACGACCTGATGGCGCTGGGCGCCCTGTGCGCGGCGCGCGAGGCCGGGGTCGAGGTTCCCGCCGCGCTGTCGGTGGTCGGCGGCGACGACCTGGGCGTGGCCGCCTTCGCGACGCCGCGCCTCACCACCGTCGCCCAGCCCAATCATGAGATGGGCCGCCAGTTGACCGAACTGCTGCTGCAGCGCATCCGCGGCGAGCCTGCGCCGCGCAGCCATGCGCGCTTGCAAGGGCGCCTCGTGGTGCGCCATTCTTCCGCAGCGCCGCAGGCGCACTGACGCCCCCTCGCTCCTCCCTCCGCACCTGCCGGCCCTGTGCCGGCCATCCTTCCCCGCTTCCGCCCGTCCGCACCGCCACGCGTGCGGGCGGCATTCCTCGTGCAGCGCACAAGAAAATTTTCCAAGTCAGAAAACAACAGGCATAATTTTCTGATTGTTTAATATTCGGAAAATAATGTAGTATTTTGAAAAAATGGTTTGACCGCGGTTCCATCACCAGGAGTGCATCATGTACCGAAGCGTTTTGCAGCTGTCGAATACCACAACAAGCAGCCTCCCGCGCCGCAAGGCGGTTTCCCTCGCCGTCGCTTCCCTCCTGTCCCTGGCTTGCGCCCAGGCCGCGGCCCAGGCCGGCCAGGCCGCCGATGCGGCGCAGGCGCCGGCCGCCGACGCGGACGGCAAGACCGAAGTCGTCACGGTGACCGCCACCCGGCGCCGCGAGCCGATCCGCGACGTGCCCCTGCGTGTGGAGACCATCAGCACCGAATCGCTGGAACGTTCCGGCGCCGCTTCGCTGGCCGACTACGTGGGCTCGCTGCCGGGCGTGCACGTGGACAGCGATGGCGGACCGGGACGCGGCCAGGTGAACATCCGCGGCGTGACGGTGGGCAGCCTGAGCGCGCCGACCGTCGGCATCTACATCGACGACACGCCCTTCGGCTCCAGCACCGGCTTCGTCGGCGAGGCGGTGTCGGCGCTGGACCTGTCGCTGCTCGACCTGCACCACGTCGAGCTGCTGCGCGGTCCCCAGGGCACGCTGTACGGCGCCGGCGCCATGGGCGGCCTGCTCAAGTACGTGACCAACGATCCCGACCCGAGCGGCCTGTCGGGCAAGGCCGGCGTCGCCGTCCGCCAGAGCAAGGGCGGGGCGCTCGGCCATACCGAACACGCGGTGATCAACGCGCCCCTGAGCGAAGGCGTGGCGGCGCTGCGGGTGGCCGCCTTCAACGAGCACGACGGCGGTTACATCCGCTCGGTCGGCCGGGTGGCGGGCAAGCACGTCAACGACGGCGACACGCGCGGCATGCGGCTCTCGATGCTGTTCGATCCGAGCGCGAAACTGCGGGTGCGCCTGACCGCCACCCAGCAGGACATCGAGCGCGACGGCACCGTGATCGCGCAGTACGACGCCCGCACTGGCCAGCCGCTGTACGGCGACCTGACCCAGACCCTGTATCGTCCGGAACCCTATACGATCAGGACCGGGCTGCTGTCCGGTACCGTCGAATACGAAATGGGTTGGGCGCGCCTGAACGTGATCGCTTCCAGCCAGCGCTTCAAGGCGGAAACGGCGCTGGACGCCACCGAGATCGTGGGCGCTCCCGGCATCAACTTCGCGGGCCTGGACAACGATACCGACCTGCGCAAGCGCACCGCGGAAGTACGCCTGACCTCGAGCCGCGGTCCAGTCGAATGGCTGCTGGGCTTCTACCATAACAAGGAAACCGGCAACCGCTACCAGCGCCTGTGGGCGCAGCTGCCCGACAACTCGGAGATGGATTTCGTCACCTCCGGCCAACCCTCGACCTTCCAGGAAAATGCCCTGTACGGCGACATCACCTGGAACCCGTCGGCCGCCTGGTCGGTTACGCTCGGCGCCCGCAATGCCCGCAACCGCCAGGTCTACGGCACCGTCACCAACGGCGTGAAGGACTTCGAATCGGGCGGCAAGGAAGGGTCGAAAACCTACCTGGCCACGGTGCGCTACTCGATCGACAAGACCAGCAGCGTTTACTTCCGCGCCGCCAGCGGCTACCGCCCGGGCGGACCGAACCCGCCGGCGCTCGACCAGGACGGCTCGATCGTGCCGGGCGCGCCCTTGAGCTTCGAGGCCGACAAGCTGTGGAGCTATGAAGTCGGCTACAAGGCCGACCTGCTGGACCGCCGCCTGTTCCTGGAAGTCGCGCTGTTCGACATCCGCTGGGACAAGCTGCAGCAGCCGATCGCCTTCGGCGTGACTACCCTGACCGGCAACGCCGGCGAGGCCGAGTCGAAGGGCCTGGAACTGGCCCTGCGCTACAAGGTGAACGAGCGCTTCAGCCTGGACGGCAGCCTGGCCTGGACCGACGCCAAGCTGACCGAGGACGCGCCGGCCCTGGGCGAGGCCGGCATGCGCCTGCCCAACACCGCCAGGTTCTCGGCTTCGGTGAACGGCCGCTACGACTTCGAACTGCATGGCAAGCGCGCCTGGGCGGGCCTCGGCATCCGGCACGTCGGCCAGCGCAATGCGGGCTTCGATTCGCCGATCACCTCGGTGCCGTATTTCCGCATCCCCGGCTACACGGTCGCCGATGCCCAGCTTGGCATGGAGGTGGACGGCTGGGAGCTCGGGGCGTTTGTCCGCAACCTGGCGGACAAGCGCGCCCTGAGCGGCGCCGACACCGCGCTGACGTCCTTCGGCGGTCCGCTGCGTGCGACGCCGATGCAGCCGCGCACCGTCGGCCTGAGCGTGGCGAGGGCATTCTGATGCGCCGCGCGTCGCTACGCCGGTCCTCGCTCGCCGCCCTGGCGCTGGGCTTCACGCTGGCCCTCGGCCAGCTGCTGCCGGCCCAGGCCCAGGTACCGGCGCAGGCCCCCGGCCCGGCCCCGGCCTCTCCCGCAGCCCCCGCGCCGGCCGCGGTGCCGGTCACGCCGGCCGCCACGCCGGTCCTGACGGCCTCCGACCTCGAGACCTGGCTGGACGGCATGATGCCGAGCGCCCTGCGCACCACCGGCGTGCCCGGCGCGGTGGTGGTGGTGGTCAAGGACGGCAAGCCGCTGCTCCAGAAAGGCTACGGCTACGCCGACTGGGAAAAAGCGCTGCCGGTCGACCCGGCCCGCACTCTGTTCCGGCCCGGATCGATCTCCAAGCTGTTCACCTGGACGGCCGTGATGCAGCTGGTCGAGCAGGGCAAGCTCGATCTCGACGCGGACCTCAACCGCTACCTCGATTTCACCGTCCCGGGCCGCAACGGCAAGGCCCTCACGCTGCGCCATGTGCTGACCCACACCACCGGCCTGGAAGAAGCCGGCCGCGGCCTGATCGTCTACGGCGAGCACACTCCGGACAACGGCGCGGTCCTGAAGGGCTACATCCCGCCCTACCTGTACGATCCCGGCACCACCCAGGGCTACTCGAACTGGGCCACGGCGCTGGCCGGCTACATCGTGCAGCGCACGAGCGGCCTGTCCTTCGACGACTACGTCGAGCAGCGCATCTTCGCGCCGTTGAAGATGACGCAGTCGACCTTCCGCCAGCCGCTGCCCGCGGCGCTGCGCGGCCAGATGTCGCAGGGCTACCTCAGCGTCGACGAGGCGGCCAAGGGCTTCGAGATCGTCAGCCTGCCCCCGGCCGGCAGCATGTCGGCGCCCGGCAGCGACATGGCGCGCTTCATGCTGGCCATCCTCGGCGGGGGTGAGCTGGACGGCCAGCGCATCCTGAAACCGGAAACCGTGAAGCTGATGCAGACGCAGATCACGCGCGGCATGCCGGACCTGAACGGCATCGGCCTGGGCTTCTACCAGCAGGACGTCAACGGCCGCCGCGCCGTCGGCCATGGCGGCGATACCATCCTGTTCCACTCCGACCTGATCCTGCTGCCGGACGAGAACATCGGCATCTACGTGTCGGTGAATGCGCCCGGCCGCCATTCTCTCGGCCAGTGGATCCGCGAGCGCCTGTATCACGGCTTCGCCGACCGCTACCTGCCCGACGGGCGTGCGGCCCCGGCCGCGGGCGTGGACCGGGCCACCGCCGAAGCGCACGCGAAGATGCTGGCGGGCGCCTACCGCAACAGCCGGCGCGAGGACTCGACCTTCCTCTCCATCTTGCAGCTGTTCAGCCCCCTGAAAATCGAAGCGCTCGAGGGCGGCCGGGTGGCGATCGAGATCGCCGGCAGCCGTAATGTATTCCGCGAGGTGCAGCCCTTCCTCTGGGTGGAGGAGAACGGCAAGCGGCGCCTGCAGGCGATCGTCGAGAACGGCGCCGTCAAGCGCTGGGGACTGGAACCCTTCGTGTTCGCCTTCGTCTTCGAGCCAGTGCCCTTCATGGCGAGCGGCACGATGCTCGTGCTCTTGATCGCTTCCCTGGCGCTGGTGCTGGGCACGGTGCTGGCCTGGCCGATCGTGGCGCGCCTGCGCCGCCGCCACGGCTTGGCGGCGCCGGCGCGCTGCCTGACCTGGCTGCGCCTGGCCTGCTGCCTGGTCCTGGCGAGCCTGCTGCTGTGGACCGTGGTCTTCGTGAAAATGAACGACAGCGACCCGGCTTCCTTCGTGCTGCTGGCCCAGCTGGCAAGCTGGCTGGCCTTCCTCGGCGGCCTCGGCGTGGCGCTGTGGCATGCGCGCACGGTGTTCGCGGCCGGGGGACGAAAGGGCGCGCTGGCGCTGCCCGTCCTGTGGGTGCTGTGCTTCCTGGTCCTGACGGCGGTGGGCTTCTATCACCATCTGCTGAGCTTCAATCCCAACTACTGATCCTCGAGGAGTCCGATGAACATGCGCCCCCAACTCCTGTCGCTTCTCACGGCGGGCATGCTCGCCCTGTCGCCGTCGATCGTAAGCGCCCAGGGGCAGAAATCGCCCGCCGACCTAGCGCCCACGCCGAAACAGCAGCAGACGCCGAAGGAAAAGGCCGAGGCGGCCCTGGAGCAGGGCCGGCGTGCCGACCCGCAGGTGCCGGAAGCGCCGCGCACCGGCGCCAACGGCGCGAGCCCTGCAAGCGCGCATGCGCTCGACGCTGCCGACCTGTCGGCCTGGCTCGACGGCCGCGTGCCGTATTCGCTGAAAAGCGGCGAGATCGCGGGCATGGTGATCAGCGTGGTCAAGGACGGCAAGGTGCTGCTGCAGAAGGGCTACGGCCTGGCCGACGTCGAGGCAAAGGTCGCGATGGACCCGGCCACCACCCTGGTGCGTCCGGGCTCGACCTCCAAGCCCTTCACCTGGACCGCCGTCATGCAGCTGGTCCAGCAGGGCAAGATCGACCTCGACCGCAACGTCAACGACTACCTCGATTTCAAGATCGAGGAGGCCTACGGCAAGCCGGTCACGATGCGCGACCTGATGAACCACCGCGCCGGCTTCGAGGAGGGATTGAAGGACTTGCTGGGCTATGACCCGGCCCTGGCCCAGACCACCGAGCGCTACCTGAAGGAGCACCCGCGGCCCATGCTGTTCGCGCCGGGCGAGGCGCCGGGCTACTCGAACTACGGGGTGGCGCTGGCCGGCTACATCGTGCAGCGGGTGTCCGGCATGCCCTTCGAGACCTACGTCGACCAGCACATCTTCAAGCCGCTCGGCATGCAACACTCGACCTTCGTGCAGCCGCTGCCGAAAGGTTTCCCGGGCTTCCTCTCGAAGGGCTACAACACCCCGGCGGAGCCGCCGTCGCCCTTCGAACTGGTGATCACGGCGCCCGCCGGTTCGCTCACCACGACGGCCGCCGACATGAGCCGCTTCATGCTGGCCCACCTGGGGCAGGGCAGCGTGGACGGCGCCAGCATCCTCGCGCCAGCGACCGTCGCGCGCATGCACAGCCCGAGCTATCAGCACAAGGACCTGCCGGGCTTCGGCACCATGGCGCACGGCTTCTTCCACGGGCGGCACAACGGCCGCCTGCTCGTCGGCCATGGCGGCGACACCATCGTCTACCACACCGAGATGAACCTGCTGCCCGAGGAGGGCGTGGGCATCTACTTCACCTACAACAGCCGCGGCAAGGACGGCGCCGTCTACACCGCGCGCAAGGAGCTGATGGACGGCTTCATGGACCGCTATTTCCCGGCCCCGCCCGCGGCCGAGCAGCCGACCCTGGCCACCGCGCCAGCCGACGCCTCGATGATCGCCGGCCGCTACCAGAGCTCGCGCCGGGTCGACCACGGCTTCCTGCGCTTCTTCTACCTGCTGCAGCAGACCGTCATCACGGCCAACCCGGACGGCACCATCGGCGTGCCCGACGGCCTGGGCGAGATGGGCACCTACCGCGAAATCGGGCCGCAGCTGTGGCAAAAGGTGGGCGGCGCCCAGATGATGGCGCTCAGGGAGATCAATGGCGTCAAGACCGTGATCGACAGCGACAACCCGGTCGCGGTGCTGCAGGAGGCGAGCTTCGTCAATTCGGCGCCGCTCAATGTGAGCATCCTGCTGCTGTCCTTCCTGGTTCTCACCACGGCCCTGCTGGCCTGGCCGCTGGGCGCACTGCTGCGCCGCGCCGACCGCGCCACCAGCGGCGCCTCGCCCGCGCTGCAGCGCCTGCGGCGTTTCCAGCATGGAGCGGTGCTGGTCTCCCTGGTCTACATCGCGGCCTGGTTCGTCCTGATCAAACCCATCCTGAGCACCGACGTCGCCGTCTACCATAGCGGCATCGACTGGATCGTCGGCCTGCTGGAAGCGAGCGGCCTGCTGGCCATCGGCGCGGCGATCGTCGGCGTGTGGGTGGCGTGGCGCATGCGCCGTACCGACGCCTCGCGCCTCACCCGCGCGTGGGCGGTGCTGGTGGCGCTCGGCCTGCTGGGCGTGGTCTGGCTCGGCCTGGTCGGCCACCTGATCACCTGGAACCTGAACTACTGAGCCGATAGCGTGCGCTTCTTCATCGCCCACCTGGCCACCGAGACCAATACCTTCGCCGCGGCGCCGACCGGGCTGGGCGACTTCGAGGAGATCGGCATCTTCCACGGCGACGCCAGCCGGCGCGATCCGGAAGGCGCGGGCGCTTTCATGCGCTACCTGCGCGGCCTGGTCGAGAGCGAGGGCGGAGAAGTGGCCGAGAGCCTGTGCACCCTGGCCCAGCCGGGCGGGCGCACCGTGCGCCACGTGTACGAGGCGCTGCGCGACGAGATCCTGCATGACCTGCGCGCGGCCCTGCCGGTCGATGCGGTCCAGCTGCTGCTGCACGGGGCCATGGCGGCCGAAGGCGTCGACGATTGCGAGGGCGACCTGGCGGCGGCGATCCGCGAGATCGTCGGGCCCGGCGTGCCGATCGGCCTGGAGCTCGACCTGCATTGCCACTTCACCGAGCGGATGCGCGCCGCGGCCGACGTCATCGTCGCCTTCAAGGAATACCCGCACACCGACACCGACGAGCGTGGCCGCGAGCTGTACCGGATCCTGAAGGATGCCGCAGCCGGGAAGGTCCGCCCCGTCACCGCCGTCTTCGATTGCAGAATGGTGGGCCTGTGGCACACGACGCGCGAGCCGATGCAGGGCTTCGTGCGGCGCATGCAGGCAGTCGAGCGCGAACCGGGCGTGCTGTCGGTCTCGCTCGGCCATGGCTTCCCGTGGGGCGACGTGCCGGAGGCGGGCGCGAAGCTGTGGGTGGTCACCGACAACGACCCGCTGCTCGCGCACACCCTGGCCCAGCAGCTGGGCCGGGAATTCTGGGCGCTGCGCGAGCGCATCGGCGCCGCCGTGTGCGGCGTCGACCAGGCGCTCGACGCGGCGTTCGAGAGCAGCTACGGCGCTGCGGAGCCAAGGGGGCCGGCCGTGCTGGCCGACGTCGCCGACAACCCGGGCGGCGGCGCGCCCGGCGACAGCACCTTCATCCTGCGCCGCCTGGTCGAGCGCCGGATCGCGAACAGCGTCATCGGCGCGATCTGGGACCTGGGCGCGGTCCACGTCTGCAGAAGCGCCGGCGTCGGCGCCCAGCTGGACCTGCGCATCGGCGGCAAGTGCGGACCGGCGTCCGGCATGCCGGTCGACCTGCGCGTGACCGTGCGCGCCATCGTGCCGAACCACAGCCAGAGCGCGCTCGGCGCCCGCGAGCGCCTGGGCGACTGCGCCTGGGTCGAGGCCGCGGGCGGCCTGCACATCCTCCTGTGTTCGATCCGCACCCAGACCTATGGGCTCGATGCCTTCACCGGCGCCGGCATTTCCCTGCTCGACAAGGCCGTCGTGGTGCTGAAGTCGACCCAGCACTTCCACGCCGAATTCGCGCCGATCGCGCGCAAGATCCTCTATGTGAGCACGCCGGGCGCGATGAGTTTCGACTTCGCCGCCATCCCCTACCGCCTGCGTTCGCTCGACTACTGGCCGCGGGTGCCCGATCCGCACGGAGTGCACGGGATTTAGCGTTCCGGAAAACCGCCGTGCCGCGTTTTCAATCTTGGCAAGCCCGCACTATAATGGCGCAACTAGAGAGGACACCGATGGCAACCAGACGCGCGATCAATCACGGACAGGACGGCAACCTGGGCGAATCGCTCAGGCGCATCCGCAAGGAGCGCGGCTTGACGCTGATCGAAGCCGGCGAGAAGAGCGGCATGCCGATGTCCACCATCTCCAAGATCGAGAACAACAAGATGTCGCTCAGCTACGACAAGCTGCTCCGCATCTGCAACGCGCTGGAAATCGACATCTCCGAGCTGTTCAGCGGCAGCCCCACGGTGGAAAAGGCGCCGGCGCCGGCCTCCAGCGGACGCCGCAGCATCAACCGGCGCGGCACCGGCTACGTCATCAACACCCCGAACTACTCTCACCTGTATCCGGCGGCCGACCTGCTCAACAAGCGCTCGGTGCCGATCTTCGCCGAGATCCACGCGCGCTCGCTGGCCGAATTCGGCGAGCTGATCCGCCACCCCGGCGAGGAATTCGCCCTGGTGCTGGAAGGCGCCGTCGACCTGTACACCGACCTGTACGCGCCGGTGCGCCTGGAGACCGGCGACTCCATCTACTTCGACAGCGGCATGGCGCACGCCTATATCGCGGTGGGGGAGGGGACCTGCCGTGTGCTGTCGGTCTGCACTTCCGACGAACCGAGTTCGGAAGGCACCTTCGCTTCGCTGCTCGAGCCGGCGCCGGACACCGTGCCTGACAGCGCGCCCGCGCCGCAAGCCAGGCCGGAGATCG
>Ga0209023_10003481_pt1 | contig 18776 bp, 16 predicted proteins | sample LakOneMetagenome_FD_187468 | JGI IMG/M metagenome (GOLD analysis project Ga0209023, IMG submission 187468) | Freshwater and sediment microbial communities from Lake Erie, Canada (SPAdes) (version 2) | ecosystem: Environmental > Aquatic > Freshwater > Lentic | place: Lake Erie, Canada...
GACACCTCTCGGCGGTTCGCGTCCGGTCCTCGCCGACCCGCCCAAGCAGCCTGTGCGCCGGGTCCGACGCACCCTGCCGGCAGATCAGGCGTTCAAGGGCGTGCTCATCGCGCTGGCGGTCTTCGTGGTGCTCGGCTCGGCGAGCTTGCACGACTCAGCAGAAGGCATGCCGATCGGATGGCAGCGAGACGTTGCGATGGGCGTGACCGGAGCGCTCGACCGTGGCGTGAACTTCGTGTCGCTGAACCGACCGTACGACTGGGCGGCGGAGCAGCTCGGGCGCAACCAGGTCGACGAGGACTTCGAGTTCCCGGTGCCGAGCACCGTCCCGTCGGTGACCACCACGACGTTGCCGGCGTTGCGGGTGCCGACCGCCGAGCAGCCCCTGAAGGTCGTGATCGCCGGTGACTCGACCGCGATCGGTGTGGGCGACCGGCTCAAGGTCGCCGTCGACGACGACCCGACCCTCGCCGTCGACGTCCAGGGCAAGGTCGCGACCGGGCTCACCCGCTCCGACTACTTCAACTGGGGTGGACGCACCAAGGAGCTGATCACGACCCTTCAGCCCGACGTGCTGCTGTTCATGGTGGGCGCGAATGACAGCCAGTCGGTCCTGGCGCCCGACGGCACCGTCGTCGCGCACTACGGCACACCCGAGTGGACCGAGGCGTACCGTCGTCAGGTCGCCGGGATCATGGACCTGGCCCACGAGGGGTCCCGACGTGTGCTGTGGGTCGGTCAGCCGAAGGTCGGCAACACCAAGGTCAACGCCACGCTGGAGAAGGTCAACGCCATCATCCAAGAAGAGGCGGCGACCCGGCCATGGGTCTCGTACTTCGACCTCGCCACCGTCGTGGCGGGCAAGGGAGGGTCGTTCTCCGAGTACGTCACGTTCCCTGACGGCCAGACAGTGCACTGCTTCGCCGGCGACGGCGTGCACCTGTCGATGCAGTGCCTGGACCGTTCGATGGGCCAACTGGTCCCTGCGCTCCAGGCGCTGTACCAGCCGAGCTGATCGGGCGACGCAGGCCCAGTCAGCCCAAGCCCTCTCCCGGTTTGCCTGGCGGCGCTGTTCAGCTGCCCATGTGGGAGATGACCGGCTGGTACAGCCAGATCGCCATCAGCGCGCCGAGCGCCAGCGCGGGTCCGAACGGGAAGCGCGTCCCCTTGTTGGCGATGAGAGACCCCACGCCCATGAGCAGGCCGATGATGCTGCCGAACAGCAGCCCGTAGATCGGGAGGAGCAAGCTGATCCAGCCGAGGAACAGCCCGACGAGGAACATCAGTCGGACGTCACCGAAGCCGAGCTTGCCGGGCGCCGCGAGCCACAACAGGAAGAACAACACGAAGCAGCCGACGCCGCCGATCAACGCACTGATGATCGAAGAAGGGGCGCCCAGCACGACGGACATCGCGCAGATCAACACGAAGCCGACCGCTGCGCCCACCCACGGCATCCACCACGGGATCAGCCAGATCCTCAGGTCGATGAAGGCCACCGCTGCGAGCACCACGACGAGCCACAGGTAGGGCACCGCGACCCAGGTGGCGTTCAACGATGCCACCGTCAGGACCATCGCGATCGGGACGAAGAGCTGCAAGAGGAACACCGTCGCGCCGAGCGAGGTGCCACACGACGGGCACCCGCGGGCCCAGCTGATCAGCGGCACAACGTCCGCAGCGCGGTAGACGTGGTGACACTCGGGGCAGCGCGCTTCGCGGTACTCCGCCCGGATGATGGGCGGCGGCGAGTCTGCGGTCCCGACCTCAGCCGCGACGTCTCGTGGGGTCAGCGGTCGCAGCTCCTTGTAGCGGTGCACAGGCACCGTGAGCTGCCAGCCGGCGACGAGGCCGAGGAGTGCGGTCAGCGTGAGGATCGCGGCGGTCACCGCTTCCCATCGGCAGTCCGGGGGCGACTCTGAAGCTTCGCTCGGTGTGGGCGCGCGTTCTCGGACGGGATCGACGTCATCGCGACGTGCTCAACCGCCGGTCGTGGCGATGATCGGCTGCGCGATGCGCAGCCGATCGTCGAAGCCTGCGTCCCATGGCAACAGCCCGGATCGGTCCGGCCACACGAACTGCAGCATCCTCCACTCCGCTCCGACGCCACGATCGGTGTGGTAGGCCGCCGCGTCGGGGAACGACCCCGCGTGCTCAGCGAGGTCCACCTCGAGGAGCGCGCACGGCAGGTCCGACTCCAACAACCCCACGAACACTGCATCGACGGGGAGCTGGACCCCTCCGCCGTGCTGATCGGCGATCATGGCGAGCAGACCGCGCGCAGCGACCGCCCGGAGCCCGAAGATCACCACCTCCGGCTGGGCGAACGCCGTCTCGAACCCGATCGAGTAGGTGTAGCCGGCCCGCGCTGGCGGGCCTTCGATCGGGTCGACCGGATCCGCGACCCAGCCCTGGTCCTCGATCACCCAGGCGAGCTTGTCGAGGTGCTCCATGTTGCGATCGGGGAAGACGTCGTCGCTCAACGGGGCCTCCTGCGTGAGCATCTGGGGTTCATCGGTCAGCCTTCGTCATGGCTCATCCGGGACGGGCTCATCTCGGACCAACTCTGCGAGTGCTGACCGGTCGATCTTGGCGACCGTGGTCAACGGCAGCTGCTCCACCACGATGACGGCTTCGGGCAGCTTGTAGCGGGCGAGGCGGTCGGCGCCATGCGCTCGCAGCGACTCGATCGTGGGCGGCGCTGCTGGGTCGCGGACGACGATCACGGCGATGCCGACCTCGCCCATCACGTCGTCGGGTCGGGCTCCGATCGCGACGGCGGCCACACCCGGGTGTTCCGACAGGACCGCTTCGACCTCTTCGGGGAAGACGTTGTAGCCGCCCCGGATGTACATGTCGGTCCGTCGGCCCGCCAGGACGAAGCATCCGTTCGTTCGACGTTCCGCCAGGTCGCCGGTGCGGAGCCAGCCGTCGTTCGTCAACGCCGTCGCTGTCGCCTCGGGATCGTTGAGATAGCCGGCGGTCACCGCCCCGGAGCGGATCTGCAGCTCGCCGATCACCCCGTCGGGCAGGGGTCGGTCGTCGGTGTCGGCAACTCGCGCCTCCACGCCCGTGCGCGGTCGGCCGATCGTGTGCAGGGCCTCGTTCTCGGGGGCATCGAGGGCGGTGCCCAGGCCGACGCCGCCGGACTCCGTCGAGGAGTACCGAATCGAGTAGGCGGCCCCCAGGCGCTCACGCGCTTCGTGGACGAGTCCGGGTGGAGACGCTGCGCCGCCGGCGATGATCGTCGTCACGCAGCTCAGGTCGAGCTCGTCCACGAGCGGAGACCGGAGCATCAGCGCCAGCTGCGGGGCGACCACGCCGATCGTGGGCATCCGATGCTCGGCGATCAAGCGGAGGGCGTCGTCGGCTCGCCATGGGTCCAGCACGTACAGGGTGGAGCCCGTCCGCAGGTACCAGGGCAGCTTGAGCGCCATTCCCACATGTGCGAACTGGGTGGACGCCAACATGGCGGACCCGCCGTCCCATCGGGAGGCTGCATCGGGGCCGAGGTCGAGCGACTGCACCGCGAGCTGATGCGCGACGGTGAACAGCGCGCCTTTGGCACGGCCCGTGGTTCCCGAGGTGAAGCAGATCGTGGTGACCCTGGAGGTGTCCTCGTCGAGATCGCCCTCGTCGAGATCGCCCTCGTCGGTGCCGCTGACCCAGAGCGGCCCGCACCGATCACCGGGTGCGACGACCGCCACGTCCATGCGGAGCGGGAGCCCGTCGACCCCGGCAGCGTCGCTCACCACCAGGTCGGGTCGAACCAGCGTGACGAGCTCGGCGCGCTCTGGTGCCGCGAGCTTGGGCGACACGGGTGCGAACGTCGCGCCGGCTCGATCGGCGGCGACGGCGAGGATCACCCACTCGGCGCACGACCCGAGCACGGTGGCGACCGTCGATCCGGGGCCGATCCCGCGGGCCCGAAGTCCCGCAGCGGTTCGGTCGGCGCTGGCATCGAGCGCCCCGTAGGTCAGCGTGTCCGATGCCGTCACCACGACCGGACGATCGCCGAATCGGGCTGCGGTCTCCTGTGCGATCCGGCCGAGCACGTCGGCGAGTGTAGAGCCGCTCCCAGAGTTGCCGGTTCGACGGATGAGACCTCGCCGAGATGGGGCAAATGCATCTGACCGAGCTCCACGGATCGGTTCCGGGCCCGTAACGTGCCCGATTCACGCCACCGGCGGCACGCCCTCCGATGGCACATCCCCCCCCGATTGGACCATGAGCGATCCCACGACGAACTCCACCGCAGTGCCATCACGTCGATCCAGGACCCGCGGTGCCCGACGAACGGTGCTCGCCGGCGTTGCGACGACCGCCCTCGCAGTGCTCGTGTCGTGCACGCCGGCGACGGACGCCGAACACGCCGGCTCGGGGGGTGCGCCGCATCCGCCGCACCCGACGTCGACGCCGGCCCCCACCCACGCGAGCACGTACGTCACTCCGGGTGCGCGCCTGGGCGTGGGCGGCTGCGCGCTCTTTCCGACCGACAACGTGTTCCACGCGTCGATCCGCTCGCTGCGGGTGAAGGACGGCTCAGCGGCGACGATCGCCGCGATGGGCAGCGGCACCGTCATCAAGCCAGGCTTCAGCGAGGGCGTCTGGGAAGGGTCGAGACTCGGTCTTCCGACCAACATCGTGGACTCCCGCACAGCGCCGAAGCACTTCGTTGCCGTGGCCGGAGCGAGCATCGACAGCTCAGAGAACACGGCCGTGCCGTGGCCGGCCGATCCCCGCATCGAGGGGTGGCCCGGCCGCGCGTGGGACGCCCACCTGTTGACGGTCGACTCGGCGAAGTGCGAGTCGTGGGAGTCGATCAACGTGATGGAGCCGGGCAGGAACGTGCTGGCGGCGATGATGCACCCGGGCAGTTGGTACGCGGATCGCGTCGTTCGTCGGGACCTGTCGAGCAACGTGATGCCGACACGAGGGAGCACGAGCGCCTCGGGTCTGTCGCTGCTGCACGGGCTCGTCCGCTACGACGAGGTGGCATCGGGTCGGATCGATCACGTGCTCACGATGGCGTTCCCTCGCATCTCCAACCTGGCTGCCGAATGGCCGGCATCAGCGACCGACGGTGTGGTCAGGGACCCGGCCGCGGTGCGGATGGGATCGCTGTTGCGCCTGCGCTCCGATGCCGACATCTCCAGGCTGGGACCCCAGGCGAAGGTGGTCGCGCAGGCGATGAAGGATCACGGCGTAGTCATCGGCGACACCGGCCCGAATGCAGCGATCACGGGGGAGCCCGACCTTCGCTGGGACGACGCCGACCTGGGCGGCTTGCAGTCCCTGAGCGTCGGTGACTTCGACGTGGTCGATGCGAGTCAGATGCAGGTCGCTGCCGGCAGCTACCAGATCCGTTGATCGACCGATCCGTTGACAGATGAGCAGGCGACCTGAGGGCAGTGGTCTCGCGGCGGCTGAGGTCACCGCGGGCCGCCTCCACTACGATCTGACGACCCGTCAGATCCCTAAGGTGAGGGCGCGTTCGCGCTCCGGAGGTCCCATGTCTGCCGACGCCGTTCCCGCACGTCCCGCTCCGACCCGCGTCGCGCCGCTCGCCGGCGTCCGCGTCATCGAGGTGTCGCTGCTCGGCCCCGGAGCGGTCGGAACCCACCTCGCCGACCTCGGCGCCGAGGTGATCAAGGTGGAGCCGCCCAAGGGGGACTACATCCGCCAGATGACCTGGCCGATCATCGAGGACAGCTCGCTCCTGCACTGGCACATCCACCGGGGCAAGGAATCGATCACCCTCGACCTGCGCACCGAAGAAGCCCAAGAGGTGTTCCGCGACCTGGTCCGCGACGCCGATGCCGTCATCGAAGCCATGCGGCCCGGGGCGTTGGCTCGACGGGGTCTGGGCTACGAGGACCTGCTGGCGATCAACCCGTCGATCGTGTTCTGCACGATCTCGGGCTACGGCATGACCGGCCCGTACGCGAACCTCCCCAGCCACGGCATCGCGTACGACACCTGGGCCGGCATCGTGAACCCCACGTTCAACGACGAAGGGTTCCCGTACCTGCCTGAGCACGCGTCGATCGGCATCCACGCCGGTCCGCTCTTCGGCGCCCTCGGTGTGCTCGCCGGCATCACCAAGGCCCGGGCGACCGGCGAGGGTTCGTTCCTGGAGATCGCCCAGTCCGACGCGTCGGCGGCCATGGACTGGCTGCGTAGCGAGACGTGGAAGGCCTACGAACGCCCGCAGTCCGAGGTCACCGGCAACCGCTCCGACGACTACGAGCGTCGCGCCCCCGGCACCGCCGGAATGGAAGAGGGCGTGCGTTACCAGGTGTATGAGTCCTCCGACGGCTTCGTGCTGTTCATGGCGTCCGAGCAGGAGTTCTGGAAGAACTTCTGCACAGGCGTCGACCGAGCCGACCTGTTCGACCGTTGGCCCGGCAACCAGTACGGCGACCACGCACGCGGCAACACCGAGCTGCGCCGGATCCTGGCCGACATCTTCAAGACTCGCACCACCGCGGAGTGGGTCGAGTGGTCCGGCACGGTCAACACCACGATCGCGCCGGTGAACTCGCCCAAGACGCTCGCGGATGACCCGCAGTTCCTCGACCGGCTGGGGTTCATGCCGCACGAGACCCACGGTGCCGACATGATCGGCACGCCGCTCAAGTTCATCGACGCAGACCTGCCCGACCCGACGCCGGCACCGACCGCTGGTCAGCACAACGACAAGGTGCTCGCCGACGTGCTCGGCTACGACGCAGCTCGCATCGCGTCGCTGCGGGCGGCCGGAGCACTCGGCGACGGCAACTAGGTCGTCAGGTCAGGCTCGGTACAGTTCATCCCGACGGGCGCCAGACGGCCCGTCCGATCCAGGGGAACAGCAGTCCATGACGGAGCAGACTGACGAGGGCTCGCGCGGCGACCTGAGGTGGGCATCGGTGCCGGCGTTGCTGCGGGACGCGGCCGACCGCTTCGGTGCCGCCGAAGCGATCGTGGACCTGGCGAGCGAGCCGCCCGCCAGGATCGACTTCGTCGACCTCCGCCGCCGTGTCGACGCGCTGGCCAAGGGCCTGATCGCTTCGGGCATCGAGCCGGGCGACCGCGTCGCCATCTGGGCGCCCAACTGCTGGGAATGGGTCGTTGCGTTGCTCGGACTGCAGTCCGCAGGTGCCGTGCTCGTGCCGCTCAACACCCGCTACAAGGGGTTGGAGGCCGCCGACATCCTGCGTCGCAGCCGGGCGCGCATGCTGTTCACCGTCGAGGGGTTCCTGGGCAACGACTACGTCTCGATGCTCGACGCGGCGGGCCGTCCCGAGTCGTTGGAGCGGATCGTGTTGCTGCGCGACACCGGGTCCCGTCCGAACGGCGCCTCGTTCCTCGACGAGCTGCTCGCCGAGGGCACGATCATCGACGACGACGAGCTCGACGAGCGCGTCGCCGGCATCGGTGGCAGCGACGTGTCCGACATGTTGTTCACCTCGGGCACCACCGGCGCACCCAAGGGGGTGGTGCAGACCCACGCCGCCACGCTCCGCGCCTTCCTCGACTGGTCGACGCTCGTCGGTCTGTCCAGCGACGACCGCTACCTGATCATCAACCCGTTCTTCCACAGCTTCGGTTACAAGGCCGGGATCCTGGCGTGCCTCATGACCGGCGCCACGATGGTGCCGCTGCCGGTCTTCGACGTCGACGCGGCGGTCGATGCCATCGAGTCCGAGCGGATCAGCATGATCCCCGGTCCGCCCACGCTGTACCAGACCCTCCTGCACCACCCCCGCTTCGACCGGACCCGCGTCGACACGCTCCGCCTGGCCGTCACCGGTGCAGCGGTCGTGCCGGTCGAGCTCGTCGTCGCGATGCAGGCCGAGCTCGGCTTCGAGACCGTGCTCACCGCGTACGGCCTCACCGAGGCCAGCGGCGTGGTGACGGTGTGTCGCAGCGACGACAGCCCCGAGACGATCGCGGCCACATCGGGTCGGGCCATCCCCGGCGTCGAGGTGATCGTCGTCGACGACGACGGTGACCGGCTGGGTGTCGGCGAACCCGGCGAGGTCCTCGTCCGCGGGTACAACGTCATGCGGGAGTACTTCGAGGACCCCGCCCAGACCGCCGAGGCGATCGATGCCGACGGGTGGCTGCACACCGGCGACGTCGGCACGCTCGACGCAGACGGCTACCTCAAGATCACCGACCGCACCAAAGACATGTTCATCGTCGGCGGCTTCAACGCGTACCCGGCGGAGATCGAATCGCTGCTGCTCGCCCACCCCGGGATCGCTCAGGTCGCGGTGGTGGGGGTGCCCGACGAACGCCAGGGCGAGGTCGGTGTGGCGTTCGCGGTGCCGGTCCTCGGTGCCGTCCTCGACCCCACCGAGGTCATCGGTTGGGCTCGCGAGCACATGGCCAACTACAAGGTGCCGCGTCGCGTCGAGGTCGTCGACGCCCTGCCGCTCAACGCCAGCGGCAAGGTCCTCAAGTTCGAGCTGCGTGACCGGGCCACCGCCGGGTCCTGACGGGAGCACACTCCATGAAGTTCGCACAGGCGCTCATCGGGTCGAGCCCGCTCGACTGGCCGCGGATCGCGGCAGCAACAGAGGCAGCCGGCTTCGACGCCGTCACCGTGTCCGATCACGTCGTCTACCCCAGCTACCTCTCGTCGAAGTACCCGTACACGCCCGACGGCACGCCGATGTTCAGCCCCGAGGAGGACTGGCCGGACCCGTGGGTGGCCGTCGGAGCCATGTCGTCGGTGACGACCGACCTGCGCTTCCTGACCAACGTGTACGTGCTTCCCATGCGCAACCCGTTCGTGGTCGCCAAGGCGGTCGGCACCGCTGCGTACCTGTCGCAGGGCCGGGTCGGCCTCGGCATCGGTGCGGGCTGGATGGCCGAAGAGTTCGAACTGCTCGAACAGCCCTTCTCCAAGCGCGGCAAGCGCATGGACGAGATGGTCGAGGTGATCCGTGCCCTGTGGCGCGGCGGCATGGTCGAACACCACGGCGAGTTCTACGACTTCGACCCGGTCGAGATGCGACCGGCACCCCCGGCTCCGGTGCCGATCTACGTCGGCGGTCACTCCGACATCGCCTTCCGTCGGGCTGCGGCGATCGGCGACGGCTGGTTGGGCGTCTACTACTCCGTCGATGAGTTGGTCGGCCACTGCCAGACGCTCGAGCGGGCGCGCGAGGACGCCGGGAACGCGGATCGTCCCTTCGAGATCATCGCCTCGCCACTCGCCATGCCAGACAGCGAGACGTGCGAGCGGCTCGACGCTGCCGGCGTCACCACGATCCTGACGTCCGCGTGGATGGCCCAGGGCGTGATGAGCCCCCAGAGCACCGAGCAGGCGATCGACCTGATCGGTACGTTCGGCGAGCGCTTCATCCCCTGACGGCCGGTTCCACGTCGGCCCGACGGCGGGCAATTGGCGGTGGCGGGCAGAAGCAGCCCGCTCATGGCTCGAGTGTGCGCCCGATTCGTGTTCGCCCGAGACCGTGCTCAGCGTGACGGTGCTCACAGCGCACGGGTGACCGCTCGCGGGGGAGAATGACGGCGTGACAGATGAGGTGCGCCACCTGGGCACGATCGAGGGGAAGGAGATCCCCGGCCCCGACGCGCCACCTGCAGGACCGCCGCACTACCCGCCACCTGCGGGACCGGCAGGACCTCCGAACTACCCGCCACCTGCGGGACCGGCAGGACCTCCGAACTACCCGCCGCCGACGGGCGCGCCCGTACAACCGCCATCGTGGTCGGGCACGCCGTCAGCACCGTCAGTGCCGTCAGCACCGTCAGCACCGGGTGGGCCGGGTGCCGAACTGGTGCCGTACCCGCCGGGTCCGCCGCACCCAGCCGGCCGCGCCTCGCAGGCGAAGGCCGAGGTGGTCGAGGCGCTGCACGACATCCGTGACGCTCGTCGTCGAGGTCCCAAGGCGAACTCCCGGCCGTTGCCGCACTGGGTCGAGCGCATGGCGTGGGTGCTCGACGATGCCATCGAGATCCCGGCGACCGGCGGCCGTCGCGTCGGGATCGACGGGTTCATCACGATCGTTCCGGGAATCGGCGACGCGGTCGGCGTGGCGTTGTCGATGGTGGTCGTCACCGCGGGCGTGCTCGCTGGTGCGAGCTGGCCGACGATCGTTCGGATGCTGCTCAACGTCGCCTTCGAGGGCGTCGTCGGACTGATCCCATTCGCCGGGGTCGTCTTCGACATGGCGTACAAGGCCAACGACCGCAACGTCCGACTGATCGAAGCGGACCTCGCCGATCGGCGGGCCACTCGTCGCTCCAGCCTGGGCGTGATCGCCGCGCTGCTCTTCACCACGATCGCGGGGCTGGTGATGATGTTCGTCCTGAGCGTGTTGGGGATCACCGTCATGGTGTGGCTCACTTATCGGATCATCTGGGGCTGACCAGCCGCAGTTCGTCAGCCAGAGTTGCCGCTCAGGTCGGCTCAGGTTCGGCCGGGTCGAAGCTCGGAGCGGAGCGAGGTCGCCGGTACGCTGCGCTCGTGGCAGATGCGGTCAAGAGCGGGTCCAAGAAGTCGTCATCGACGGATGCGTCGGCGCTGCTCGACGGGGTCACACTCGGAGTCGCCGGTGCTGGATCGACCGACGACGATGAACTGCGAGCCGTCGACGGGCGGGTTCCGGGCCGCCGGGGGCTCGCGACCAGAGCGCGCTTGCTCGAACAGACCCTGGATCTGCTGCGAACCACGTCGTACCGCGACCTGAAGGTGGTCGACATCGCCCGTGGTGCGGGGACGTCGCCGGCGACCTTCTACCAGTACTTCCCCGACGCCGAGTCAGCTCTCGGCGCGCTCGCCGACGAACTGGTCGGTGAGGGTCGCGAGCGCCTCACGCGGTCGGTCCGCGACGGCAGCTGGTCCGGGCGGGCTGCGTACGACACCTGCGAGCACATCGCCGCGACCTTCCTGGACTTCTGGGACGAGCACCGGGCGCTCCTGGCCGTCATCGACCTGGCGGCCACCGAGGGCGATGTCCGGTTCCGTGAGATCCGACTGCAGCTGCTCATGAGCTTCACCGATGCCCTCTCCGCAGAGGTCGGGCACCAGCGTGACGCCGGTCGGTTGCCGTCGGACCTCGATCCGACCGCGACCGCATCGGTCCTGGTGGCGATGCTGGTGCAGGTGTCGGGTCACCGCTACGGGATCGAGCGCCACGGCGCGACCGGCACCGAGTTGCAGCGGGCCCTCGCTCGGCTGGTGTACTCCGGCGTGACCGGTCGCAAGCCGCCCAGCTGAGCGGTTCGTGCCGTCCGACGCCCGACCGGTCGACGGTCGCAGCCCATCACGTGATCACGGGGTTGTGGATTCGCGGCTTCCGTCGATCGACGAGGCCCACTACCGAGTGGCGCCGACCACGGTCGTCGAGTTGGGTCCCGTGGTGGGGATGTGGGAGGCGACCGGCGGTGACGTGTCGGCGCTCCGGGTGGACCGTCTTCCGATCTCGTCGACCTCGCTCTGGAGCCGACCTGCTGTGCCCGATCCGCTCGGCGTCACGCTGCGGCTGCACTTCGATGTGAAGGCGGCGCTCGGCTTCGAGCACGCGGTGATCTCCCGGTACTTGATCGATGTGCAACGCCGGAGCCGAGTAGGTGACGTGATCGGACACCACCAGGTGCTGCGCTGTGTCGGCCCTGAGCGCATGACGGCGCTCGGATGGGGTCGGTCCTGGACGGTCGACCACGTGCTCATCGACGCCGACGGCCAGGTGCTCCAGACCGAGGCGTTCACCGCGGTCGGCTACCACCCATCGATGGGTGTGCCTCGTGGGGCCCGTCTGCCGCAGAGCGGGTCCGACGAGGCGCAGTGGACGATCAGGTCGCTCAGCCGTGCTGCTGCGGCGTGCCGAGTGTGGTCGCCGGTGCACCACGACCCCGGCGCCGCCCGTCGCTCCGGTCTGCCGGGCGTGATCGCCTGCACGCAGCACCTGGCGGCCATGCTCGAGCAGGACGCACTCCGAAACGGCAACGGCACTGGCGTCGACAGGGGTCGTGGCAGGGGTGGCGGAGCGACGCGACTCGACCTGCGAATGCGGCGAACGCTGTTCGCGACCCGCGCCACCTGATCGACCCGCGCGACTTGATCGCGGCGCGCTGCAGGCGACCTCGACGGGCCAGGTCAGTGCTGGACCTCTCGGGTGTCGGGCACCGAGCGTGCGGCCACGATCGCCATCACGAACAACAACACGGCTGACACGACGAACGCGGAGTTGAACGCGTCGGTGAAGGCGCTCCGGGCGGCGGCCTTGAGCGGTTCCGAATACTGCTGTGGGAGCTTGTCCGCGATGACTATCGCCGCGTTGATCGAGGTGCGGGCGCCGACGCGGACCTGGTCGGGGACCGATGCCGGAAGCCGGTCGTCCATGCTCGAGGTGAAGCGCGAGGTCAGGATCGTGCCGAGCACCGCGATGCCGAGTGCCCCGCCGACCTCTCTGGTCACGTCGTTGACGGCGGAAGCGACGCCCGCCTTGGACAGCGGCAGTGACGACACGATCGCCGTGGATGCGGGGGCCATCGACATGCCCATGCCGACTGCTCCGACCACCAATGCCGCCGCAACGGCGAGGTACGGCGCGTCCGGGCTGAGTTGGGAGTAGATCAAGAACGCGGTGGCGACCAGCAGCATGCCGGTCGTGACCACCTTGCGCGCACCGAAGCGGGCGACCAGCTGCGGCGATCGCGGCGTCACGATCAACATCGTGAGGGCGCTCGGGACCGTGGCGAAGCCGGCGACGAGCGGGGAGTAGCCCTTCACGAACTGCAGGTACTGCGTCAGCATGAAGAACATCCCGAACATGCCGAAGAACACCGCGGTGATCACGCCGCTGCCGGCGCGGAACGCGGGGATCTTGAAGAAGCGAGGGTCGAGCATCGGCTCGTCGCAACGCAGCTCCCAGACTACGAACCCGATGCCGACGACGAGCGTCGTCAGGAACGAGCCGAGCACGATCGGTGACGTCCAGCCGTCTTCGGGGCCCTGGATGATGCCGAACAGCAGCGAGCTGAGCGTGATGACCGACAGGGCGGCGCCGACGATGTCGAGTCGTCGCTCCTCGGTGTCACGGCTGGACGGGACGAACTTGGCGATGAGCGCCATCGCCGCGGCCACGAACGGGACGTTGACGAGGAACACCGAGGACCATCCGAAGTGCTCGACCATGAACCCGCCGAGCAGCGGACCGAGTGCGCTGCCGGCACCGGCGAAGCCCGCCCAGGTGGCGATGGCCTTGGGGCGTTCCGCCGGTGGGAAGACCGAGGTGACGATCGACAGGGTTGCCGGCATGACGAACGCGGCGCCGATGCCCATGACCGCGCGGGTGGCGATGAGTGCGTCCGCGTTCGGCGCCTGCGACGCGGCGATGGCGGCCAGGCCGAACACGGTGAGCCCACCGAGTAGCGCTCCCTTGCGGCCGAACCGGTCACCGATCGCCCCGGCGAGGAGCAGCATCCCGGCGAAGACGAGGGCGTAGGAGTCGATGATCCACAGCATCTGCGTGGAGCTCGGGGCGAGGTCCTCGAGGATCGTGGGGATGGCCACGTTGAGGCTCGACACGGCGATCACGACGAGCACCAGGCAGAGGCAGCAGATGGCGAGGACCCGCTTGCGCTCCGGGTGGCCGACCATGGGATCCCAGGCAAGGGAGCGACTTCGGTCGACGACGGGCTCGGAGGGGGCGTTGCTCATGGGCGGCGACTCTAGGACGGTTGCGCCGTAGCGCAACACGGCACCCAGCTCGCCCGGTCAGGGGGTCGGTGCCTGGCTCGCGAACGCCCGTGCCCTATCGATGCCGGCCTGGCGATCGTCCATCCGGTCGGTGCCGACGAGGACGTAGTCCTGCGCGAACTCGACTCGCAACTCGCCGTCCTCGAGGAGCCATCCGAGGCCGTTGGCGAGCCGGCGTGGGACGGGGACCACAGCGGGCGCTTCGTAGGTGCCGAACACCATGTCCCATACCGGGATCGAGACGCCGTGGTTGGCCATGGGGTGACCGAAGTGGTGGTGGAAGTGGTGCTTGCGGAGCCAGCGCTCGTAGCGGTTCCGGGGCGCTCGCAGATGGGCCTGGGCATGCTGGAGCTCGTAGAAGCCGTAGCCGAGCACCCAACCTGCGGCCACGCCGATGCCGACGGGCAGGCTGAACAGCCACGTGGCGATCGGCAGCCACGCCAGTGCGCCGACGATCCCGACCCCGGTCCAAGCGAGCAGCAGGCGAGTCGTGAAGCTCCACCCCGCGGTCACGTGGTGCAGCAGGTGCTCTCTGCTCATGATCCCCTTGCCGTGCAGTTCGTGCATGGCGAAGCGGTGCAACAGGTACTCGAACAGGAACCAGAGGTTCACGCCGACGACGAACGCGACGAGTGCTGCGATCGCCGTTCCGAGCATGTGTGGCCTCTTCTCCTCCTTGAGCGCGGTGCGCCCAGCCTGATCAGTGCTTGTGCTCCACCGGTGGCAGGAACTCCCCGGCGCGCTGCATGCGGGAGAGCTGCTCGGTAGCCGCACGGAGGGTGCGCGGCGGCGCGCCCCAAGCCAGGAGTAGGTCCTCGGTGATGAGGCGGCCGAGGTTGGCGGCGCTGAACGCGTCGGCACTCGTCTCGGCCATGCCGGTGACGTTGGTGTTCGCGAGCAGCAGCATGCCGTTGAGCGCGCCGATCCAACGGATCATCCGTCGGAAGGAGTCGTCGCCGCGGACGGTGTCGGCAGCGGAGAGCGCACCGGTGGCGACGGCGGCTTCGACGAGGACCAGACCCTCGGCGATGAGGGCCATGGCGAGGGGGGGTGACGCCGGCGACGTCGTCGCGGTTCACCAGCCGTTCCGGCGTGCTGAGCAGCATCTGGAGGAACTCGTACTCCCGCGGGTGCAGCTCGGCGCCGACGACGAAGATCTGCCCATAGGCCAGCACCCGCACGAGGGACTCGACGGCTTCGTCGTCGAGTCCTGAGTCGACCAGCGACTGTTCCCACACGTCGGCCGCTTGGTGGTAGCTATCGAGCAACGTCTGCACCGCGGCGACCTGCAGTGCGGCGACCAGCGCGGACTTGGATGCGAAGTACGTGTAGATGGTGCCGACGGCGCAGTCGACTCGATCGGCGACTGCCTGCATGGTCAGGCCTTCGAGACCGAGCTCCTCGACGATGTCGTTCGCAGCGATCAGCAGTTGGTCGTGGCGGGCGACACGGTTGCGTGCCCGGCGACCTTGAGGTGCGGCGGTCCGGGTGTGGGAGTTCATTGTGAGGTCCCTCTCATGATGAGCGCCGTGTCACGGGCGCGGCGCTGCCCATCGGGCAATGCTCATTGCCGCAAGCGGGTCTGTCAACTGGTCCGTCCCGATCTGGGGGTCCTTCAACCCAGTGCCGCGATGTACGGACTTCTGACGGGCCGTCAGAAGTCCGTACACTCCAGACATGAGCGCACCCTCCGCCGCGTCCCGTCGCGGCATCAGCGGCTTGGCCGCGTACCTGCCCCACTGGCGCCTCCAGCGGTCCGCGATGACTGCCGTGCTGGGCACCAACGCCGGCAAGGGCACCCGCACCGTTGCGTCCTACGACGAGGACGCCGTCACCCTGGCCGTCGAAGCCGGCCGCCGGGTGCGCCGCGACAGCGCCGGCGAGATCGACGCGTTGTGGTTCGCCTCCACGACTGGGCCCTACGCAGAGAAGACGACCGCCCCGATCGTGCACGCTGCGCTCCGGCTCGACAGCGACGTCGTCGCGGCCGACGCCGGACCCGGCCTCCGTGGGGCGGCCGCCGCGCTGCGGTCGGCGCTGCGATCGGTCGATCCCGGCGTGCTCGTCCTCGCCGGCGACGTCCGCACCGGGCCCGCTGGCTCCACCGAAGAGAAGGGCGGCGGGGACGCTGGCGCCGCGGTGCTCGTCGCCGACGGCAGCGACGAGCCGTTGCTCGCCGAGTACCTCGGCGGTGCGTCGGCCACTCGAGAGTTCCTGGACCGCTGGCGCGCTCCGGGCGAGCTGCGCACCCACGCGTGGGAGGAGCGCTTCGGTCAGCAGCGCTACGACGACCTCGCCGCTCAGGCCTGGGACGCTGCGCTCAAAGATGGCGGACTCGAAGCCGAACAGATCAGCCGCGTGGCCATCTCCGCACCGCACGCCCGGGCGGGTGCGCCGCTCGCGAAGCGCCTCGGTGCCGCGGGCCTGGACCTGGCCGATCGGCTCGAAGGAACCGTCGGCTTCACCGGCGCAGCGCACCCACTGCTGCTCCTCACCGACCTGATCGAACAGGCGTCGCCGGGCCAGATCGTGGCGCTCGTCGCACTCGCCGACGGCGCCGATGTGTTCCTCTTCCGCGTCACCGACGACGCGGCAGCACCCGTGGCGGGCCGACCGACGGTGGCTGAACAACTGGGCGCCGGCGACGATTCGTTGCCGTACGCCAAGTACCTGAACTGGCGCGGTGTGCTGCCCGTGCAGCCACCGAACCGGCCGGAACCCGCCCGCATGTCGGCCTCGGCCGCCGAGCGTCGTCTGGACTGGAAGTACGGATTCGTCGGCTCCAAGGACCGCTCGTCGGACGCGCTGCACCTGCCGCCGGCTCGGGTCAGCTTCGTCGGCGGGGCGGTCGACGAGATGGACCCGGCCCCGATGGCCGACGTCGCTGCCACGGTCGCCACGTTCACGGTCGACTCCTTGGCGTACTCGCCGTCTCCGCCGATCGTGTTCGCCGTGTGCGACTTCGCCGGCGGCGGACGCCTGCCGATCGAGCTCACCGACGTGTTGGCCGACCAGGTCACGATCGGGATGACCGTCGAGATGACCTTCCGCCGACTCAATGCCGCAGACGGCATCACGAACTACTTCTGGAAGGCTCGTCCCGCGACGGGCGTTGCAGGGATCGACACCACGACCACGGGGGAGCGCTGACATGGCGAGCCACGGCATCAAGGACCGCGTCGCGATCGTCGGGATGGGCTGCACCCAGTTCCGCGAGCACTGGGACAAGGGGCTCGAAGACCTCGCGGTCGAGGGAACCCACGCAGGTCTCGACTCCGCCGGCATCGCGCTCGACGACGTCGACGCCTGGTGGCTGGGCACCGCTCAGTCGGGCATGTCCGGCGTGACTCTGGCTGGGCCGCTCAAGCTGCAGGGCAAGCCGGTCACCCGCGTCGAGAACTACTGCGCGACCGGGTCCGAAGCGTTGCGCCAGGCGTGCTACGCCGTTGCATCCGGCGCCTACGACGTGGCCGCGGCGGTCGGTGTGGAGAAGGTGAAGGACTCCGGCTACCAGGGCCTCAACGCGTTCCCGATCCCGACCGACGGCACCAATCGCACGCTCACGGCCGCAGCGATGTTCTCCCTTGTCGCCCCCGCGTACGCCCAGAAGTACGGGGTGGACCCGAGCGAGCTTCGGCGCACCCTCGCTCGGATCGCGAGCAAGAACCACTCGAACGGTGCCAAGAACCCGCGGGCGCAGTTCCGTCGGGAGATGAGCGTCGACGCCATCTGCAACATGGCGGCGGTCGCCGGGATGTTGTCGGTGTTCGACTGCGCGGGTGTCGCCGACGGTGCCGCCAGCGCGATCGTCGTCCGTGCCGAGGACGCCTACAAGTACACCGACAAGCCGCTGTTCGTGAAGGCGTTGAGCTTCGTCGCCGGCAACGGCTCCGGACTGGCCGACCCGGACTACGACTACACGCACTTCGACGAGTGCCAGTGGGCAGCGGAGGACGCGTACGCGCAGGCGGGCATCACGAACCCTCGCACCGAATTGGCGATGGCAGAGGTGCACGACTGCTTCACTCCCACCGAGCTCGTCCTGATGGAGGACCTGGGCTTCTCCGCCCGCGGCGAGGCGTGGAAGGACGCAGAAGCGGGCGTGTTCGACCTGCACGGCGAGCTGCCCGTCAACACCGATGGTGGTCTCAAGTCGTTCGGCCACCCGGTCGGGGCATCGGGGCTGCGCATGCTGTTCGAGTGCTGGCTGCAGCTTCGGGGCGAGGCGCCCGACGATCGCCAGATCGACACGATCGACCGTGGGCTCGCGCTCACGCACAACCTGGGTGGCTACCCCGGCGAGATGGTGTCGTTCGTCGGCATCTTCGGCAACCGCGAAGGCTGATCGGGCTCGTCGGGTCGACCGGGAATTTTGCCCGGTCAGATCCGGCGCAGGAGCGCAGTGGTCAGGGCTACCGTCGCATCCGTGGCGGATCAGCAAGCCTTCGATGACGGCGACCAGGGCGAGGTGCCGGATCAACAGCTCAGTCGGCTGCCCCGGCGCGACGGTGTCGTGGAGAAAGTCCACGAGTTGGTGCGGTCCGGTTCGGGCCCTGCTGTGCTCGTGGTGGAGATCGTCGGGTTCGATTCGCTGGCAGGTACCGACGCGATCGGCGCCCGTGGGGCCGTTGCCGACGTCGAGGAGCGTCTCGATCGAGTGGTCCGAGGGCGCGACGTCCTCGGTTTCGAGCCACCGGCGCGCTTCCTGCTCGGCTGCGCGTCGCTCCAACCTGCCGCCGCGGGTGGTGTGATCGACCGCATCCGCAGCGGTGCAGCGTTCCCCGTCGAGGTCGGCGGTGAGGCGATGTCGCTCATGCTCGATGTCGGCTGCGCCTTCTGGTCGGCCGGGGCATCCGGTGAGTCCCTCGTCGCCGCCGCCGAGGCAGACCTGCTTCGCTCCGCCCGGTCCGCCTGACGCTCATCCCCCAACATCGCCGAATTCGCCATGTTGGGGTCTCACGCTCGCTGAGCGACCGCTCGCCCCCAACATCGGGGCCCGATACCCGCACCGCCGCACCAGAGGATCACGCCATGGCCGCCATCATCGCCGAAGGTA
>Ga0209023_10003482_pt1 | contig 18768 bp, 27 predicted proteins | sample LakOneMetagenome_FD_187468 | JGI IMG/M metagenome (GOLD analysis project Ga0209023, IMG submission 187468) | Freshwater and sediment microbial communities from Lake Erie, Canada (SPAdes) (version 2) | ecosystem: Environmental > Aquatic > Freshwater > Lentic | place: Lake Erie, Canada...
GTATGAGGTCCCGCTTGCGTGCGGGCTCGCGGAGATTTCGTGTGAGGGGTTGTTCCGGGCCAGGGTCCGGACGCTTCATCGGCGCCTTGCCGGAGTCGTCGCCCGTCACGGTGAATAGTCGTTTGCAAGTTTTGGTGACCGGGTTCTGTGTCGGCGTCGTCTCCAGCCAGCTTGACGCTTTCCGGCCCTGACAAACGACCTCGAGCAGGCTGGCATCGTTTTCCCCCGAGCAAACCGTGGCCGCATCATCGCTTCAGTAGGAGAAGAGGTGAAACCAGACCCAGTAAGCGGCCAGCAGGACGGAAAGCCCAAGTGCGGCGATCAGTCGAAGCCAGATCGGACGAAGCCATGGCGTGAGCGCCAAGGCCGCGAACATAAGCAGGGTCACGTCCCGCTGAGTGGTGGAGTTTCTCGACACCGTGCAGGTCAGTTGTTTTAGTGTAGGCGGCAGCGAGTTCGGGGAGGATCACCGCCTCGTCGACGACCTCGACGGGGTTGTTCATCGTGGTCAGCTCGAGCATTGATGCTTCGGAGAAGTAGCGTCGTTCGCCGGCTTCCCATTCGTCGTGCTGCTCGATCAGAACTGAGCCCGCCAGGCGCAGCAGGGCGGCAGAGTTGGGGAAGACACCGACCACGTCGGTGCGGCGTTTGATCTCCTTGTTGACCCGTTCCAACGGGTTTGTCGACCAGATCTGTCGCCAGTGACGCCGGGGGAACGCGGCGAAAGCGAGCAGGTCGGGCTGGGCATCGGTGAGCATCGACGCGACTTTCGGGTGCGATCGGCCGAGCATCGTGGTGACTTCACGGAACTGCTTCTCGATGTGTTCGCGGTCGGGCTGGGCGAAGATGGTGCGGATGATCGACGCCACCATCTCTTGGGATCCTTTCGGGACCACGGCGAGGACGTTGCGCATGAAGTGCACGCGGCATCTCTGCCAGCCAGCGCACTGGAAGACCGTCCCGATGGCCTTCTTGAGCCCGGTGTGGGCGTCAGACATAACCAGCTTCACCCCGTCGAGACCTCGAGTCTTCAACGACCGGAGGAAGCTGGTCCAGAAGCCTTCGTTCTCGCTGTCTCCGACGTCGAATCCGAGGACTTCCCGCCGTCCGTCGGCGGCGACGCCGATCGCGACGACGATGGCCTGGGACACGATGCGGTGCCCGACGCGCGCTTTGCAGTAGGTGGCGTCGAGGAACACGTAGGGGAAGTCCTGCGCGGCCAGGGTCCGGTCCCGAAACTCAGCCACTTCCGTGTCGAGGCCGGCGCAGATCCGGGACACTTCCGACTTGGAGATCCCAGTATCAGCGCCGAGCGCCTTGACGAGGTCGTCGACTTTTCGGGTCGAGACGCCGTGGACATAGGCCTCCATCACCACGGCGAACAGGGCCTGGTCAACGCGGCGGCGCCGCTCGAGCAGGGCGGGGAAGAACGACCCGGCGCGCAGCTTCGGGATCTTCAGGTCCAGGTCCCCAGCGGTCGTCGACAGGGTCCGCGGCCGGGAGCCGTTTCGGTACGTGGTGCGGTCGCCGGAGCGTTCAAACGGGGCGGCCCCGATGAAGGCGCTCGCTTCCGCATCGATGAGTTCTTGGTAGAGAGTTTCGGTCGCGACGCGGATGCGGTCGGTGACATCGGTGAGTTTGAGTTCTCCCAGCAGGTTGAGCAGGGCAGACTGGTCTAGAGCCATCGTGTGGTGTCCTTTGTGAGTTGCTTTAGTCGGTACTCACTGACCATCGCACGATGGCTCCTTGCGTTGGCGAAGCAACGCTCAAAGCGGGGAAACCACACAGAGATACTGGATGTGACTCTGGTGCGGGGTGACTCAAAATTACACTGACTCCTTTCGAGGTTGTCTTTGAGTGGATCTGTCCGCCGCACCAGAGCCGCTAATGCCGTTTGATCGGGGCGACATGACTTGATAGGAGCCTGGCCAACAGTCTCACCTCTGTGCTGTCTGCCCTCCCGACTCAACGGTGATTTCCCTTCAACGACGAAACGGGAGTACCGAAGTCATGACAGTTGCAGTTAGTGAACCGCCACAATTCACCATCGCGGTCCAGCCACTACGAACCATCTTCGCTGGGGTCGACACCCACAAAGACACGCACTACGTCGCAATCGTCGACGACCACGGTCAACCGATCGCCGATCGGGAATTCCTGGCAGTCGGGAGTGGCTATCGGAAAATCATCGAGTTCCTCCATGCCTACGGCATCGTCGATGCTGTTGGCGTTGAAGGCACCGGTTCCTACGGTGCGGAACTTGCCCGCGTGTTGGCAAATGCCGGAATGCGCGTTCTCGAGGTCAATCGCGCCAACCGTGCCGAGCGTCGACTGCGGGGCAAATCCGATCCCCTCGACGCCCACCAAGCGGCGATGTCAGTTCTGGCCGGGCGCGGGTTATCAACCCCGAAACAACGCGATGGCGACGTCGAGTCGATGCGCGTCTTACTTGCCGAACGCTCCTCTGCCACCAAGGCGCGCACGGCCAGTATCAATCAAATCCATGCCCTGTTGGTGAGCGCGCCCGAGGCCATCCGGCAGGATTTTCGCCGATATGACGGTAATAAACTCACGGTTGCGCTCGCGCGCACACGACCCACACCGGGCACCACCCTGGAGCTGATCGTGCGGGCATCAGCAAAACGCCTTGCTCTACGCCATCAGGTACTGACGGCGGATATTGCCCTTATCGACAGTCAACTTGGCCACCTCGCCAGCCGGCAGAATCCGGCTCTCATGGCAGCAAGCGGTGTGGGCCCGTTTGTTGCCGCGCACCTGCTCGCCACTGCCGGCGACAACCCAGACCGCATCTCCACCAAGGCTCAGTTCGCTGCCCTCTGCGGCGTCGCACCCATCCCGGCATCTTCGGGAAAACGGCAGCGTTTCCGTCTCTCGCGCGGTGGTGACCGGCAAGCTAACGCAGCCCTGCACCGTATCGTCCTGCTCCGCAAACGCCACAAGGAACCTCGGACTATGGCCTACATCGCCCGACGCACCGCTGAAGGCCTTTCCGACCGCGACATCGTCCGCTGCCTCAAACGCCACGTCGCCAACGAAATATTCGCGTTGCTGACCCACAATCCCGCTGTCTCTTTGCCCGGTGGACCGCGGCTGCGGCAACGCCGCCAGACCCTCGGCATCGTCCTCACTGACGCGGCCAAACAGCTCAACGTTCCCTACCAGCGCTTACGTCGACTCGAGATAGGGCAACGCGCTGACACTAACCTGGAAACCACCTTCAGCGCCTGGCTCGACGACCAATCCCGACAATCGAAACCCACCCCAAAAGCCGCTTGACATCAATAGGAGCATCCACTCAATGGGACATGACCCTGCCGCTCGCTCCTGTCCCGAAAGACGTTCCTCTTGCGGCACGCCCGAGACGGAGCGTTGGCACCGATCGAAGCTACATGGCATTGCCGGCAAACCTCCACTCAGAGCCCCGCGAGGCGTACCAAGGCTCTAATGCTGAGGAAAAGGCCTAACCCGATCCCCCCCACTCCTGGATATATCAGATCACTCGGCTTTCCGAACCGAATGATGAAAACTCCCGCTTTGCCGACCCTCTCACGCATGTCACGCTGGATCCGATCAAAGAGCTGCTGTCGCCTCGTTAGGCCGTAGAAACAAAAGGTCACCATAATGAGTCCGGTCAGGAGCTGACAGACGGCCGTAATCACGTATGGATTCACGCTGCCCGATCCTGTCTTCCCGCCGACATTGCCAAGGCCACTTCCCCCTGCTCAAGGTTGGGGCACCCCATCCTGCTGGTCGTGTACCCCGCAGCGAATTCCCTTTTCATCTGCTTCGATGCCCAGAAGGGCAACAAGTAGGAAGCGAGAAAAACTGCCCCCATGACAGAGAGGAAGATACACGTCACGGTGGTGTCATGAGTTACGACGATGGAGAGAATCGCGACCACCGTCACCACGAGCATCACTCCGACAAGTGCCAACGCTGCCATATCGATACGCCACATCGAGGGGCCCGGTACCCTGCTTCGAATGCGCATCTCGAACGGTTGACGCGCGTTCTCGGTCAATGAAACTTCCCACCCGTAGTTGCATTGATTTTGATGATACTGCCGATGGCCCGTCTTGCACCTTTGAATCGCGTCCCGGAGAGGGTTCCCTTGCGACAGCGCAGATTCAAGTACCGAACTACTTTCCCGTCTCGAGCACTTCTAGCGGTCCGCGAAGAAGTTGGTAACAGGCCGTGACGGCCGTTCAATGGACATCTCTATCTCGATATAGCTAGACTCCGCAGCATGGATAAACTTGCGCGGCTTACCCCGGCCACTGTAGACGTTTTGCGGGTGCTCGCCGCGGCCGATGGTGAGTGCTGGGGGTTGCTCGTGGTCAAGCAGAGCGGACGTCCCCCGGGCAGTGTGTATCCGATTCTGGAGCGTCTTGAGACGGCCGGCTGGGTGACTTCGCTGTGGGAGCAGGACAGCGACCGGTCGGGGCCCCGGCGTCGCTTCTACAACCTGACCGACGACGGTGCGTTGGCGGCGGCTCGGGCGATCGCACGCTTCGATGCACGATCACCCGTCCGTCAGCTGCGCCAGGCAGGGGCCCGAGCATGACCTCGTCCTCGATCGCGGCCAGGCTGGTCAGCGTCGCTGCAGCAACGCTGCCCGCGGTGACGCGTGCACGCTATCGGGAGCAGTGGATGGCTGACCTGCGGGATGCCGACGAGGCGGGCGTTCAGCGTTCGGGGATCGTGCTTGGTGCGTTCAGCTTCGCGACCTCGTTTGTAACCCGCCACCTGATGGGTACGGAGATCCGGGCGTCCCGAAGCTGGCTGCAGCTAGCCATCGGCCTCGCCGTGCTTGCTGTTCCGTTGTGGTTCGGATTCGTCTCGGGCGGGCTGCTCAACGGCACGACGGTCGCACTGCGCGACAACCTCGACGTCTACATCCAATTCATGAATTCACCCCTCACCGTGTTGTTTCCGGTGCTGGTTGTCTTCCTGAGTTGCCTGCGCCTGTTCCAGGAGCTCGGCCATCGCTTCGCCTCGAACACGCTGGTGCGGGTGCGGGTCGAGAGCTACGTGTTTGCGAAGCTCCTTGTGGCAAGCGGTACGAGCTTTCTGGTGTTCTTCTTGTTCGCCTTCGTTCCCTTCTTGGTCGCCTTCTACTTGTGGCCGCTTTGGGGCAACCCGTCGGTCGACCCCAGCGTTTACATGATGACGACAGAGTCGGCGCTAGCGGACAGTTTCCAACGCGCGACCTTCACGTCGTTTCTTGAGCAGGGACCGATCATGTTCGGCGTCGTGTATTCGCTATGGGTCGCCTTCGGCGCCAGTGTTTACACCGGTCTCGGGATGGCTGCCCTACTCCTCGTCAAGAACCGGCCCCTCGCCCTGGCGCTGCCCTTCGTACTGTTCTTCGGCGAGACGGCGGCTGCTCAGATCGCCGGCCACCCGTACGCGTCCCTGCTGTTCTCGTTGTTTCCCTTCGGCTATCAGCAGGCGCCCCTCCTCGTTGGGATGGCTCCCACTCTGGTGCTCGCGGTCCTGGTCGCTGTCATCTGGGTCTTCATCATGAGACGGGTACAGTTCCTCGAAAGCCTGGCATAGTGCCAGAAGGCTGGCGTGCGCTGATTCGGTCGACACCCGCCGGCATCGCGATCGCCCTCGGCGGTGTGGCCTACGGTGGGCTGACACTGAACGAGCCGGGAGCCATAGCGCACGCCTCAGCGTGGAATCTCGCCCTGGACACGGCCAATGATCCGCACTTCATCACCTGGATCGTGCTCACCGCCTGGTTGCTGCGCATCCTGCTTCGCCGCGGCGCGTCCCTCAGCGTCGCGAAGCTGATCAAGTGGGGCAGCTACCGCCGGCTCGTGCTCGGCACTCTCATGTCGGCGCTCCGCCCGATCACTGCCGCCATCTGCGCACTGGGGGTGGCCTGGATGATCGCCATCGCCTCGCTCCATCTCCCTTGGACCGCGGACCCAGCCACCGGCACCGCAGCCGGGCGGTTGCTGGCTTTGGGCATCCCCGCACCAGTCGGACTGCTCGTGCAAGTCACACTCGTCTGCACTGTGCTCCTCGTTCTCGAATTGCTGTTCCTGACCCTGCAGATCGCGTGGGACAAGCCGGCAATCGAGATCATGGTCGCGCTAGGACTGTGGTTATGGGCGGGCGCTGCAGCGACGGGCCTGATACCGGCCGATTCCCCGCTCAACGCAGGCTTCTACCTGAACGCATCCATGGTCGGACTCTCGCCCGGGGCCACCCTTACGGCCGTGACCAACGTGGTGCTGGTTGTCGTCGTCTGCGCCGGAACCATCACTGAATGCGATCGTCGAGTGCGCGGGGCGCCGAGCCGTTGGGCCGCTCCCGCGCTCTGGTTCGCCGCCGCATCAGTCGCGGTCGTGGCAATCGCAATGGCCAGTCAGAACCTGCAGCAGGCGGCTCTGGTTGACGCCGTGTCGACGGTATTCCTGGGCAGTGCCGGCACGATGGCCCAGTTCTTTACCTCCACCTTCATTTTCATCGGCTACGCCTATCTGTTCGGCGCGCGACTCTCCACCCGAGGGACTGGCTGGATTCAGCTCGAGCTCCTGCGCTATGGATCCCACTCGCGCTGGTGCCGGCAGGTGGGCAGCCACGAAATGGTCAAAGCCATCACCTTCATTGCGATGCTCCTCGGCACGGCGTCCGTGACCTATGTCCTGCTCGGTGGCCGGGACTTCGCGTTGCCCGCAGCGGGTATGGCGGCGTGGCTGTTCCACTTCCTGGTGAACGGCGTGCTGCAACTCGCCGTGTACCTCATCATCATTTTCGGTGCGACCTGGCTCTCCCCCAGCAGAGCAGGCGCACTCGTGGCCACCGCCACGCTCGTCGTTCTCGCCTATCTCCAGTCGGCCCCCACACTCAGGCTGCCGGTCCAACTTTCGGGCATGGCCTTCACATACGAAGGCTGGCCGACAGTTCTCGACGCCACAGCCTCGCTCCTCGCGGCCTTCGTCATAGCAGCAGCTCTGCTCCCGATCCTGTTCCGTTGGCAGCAACGACGTTCCTGAAAGGACAAAAAATGACCATTGTGTCGGTTCGAGGCGTAACCAAGCGGTACAGGGGCAACGTCATCTTCGACGACATCTCCTTCGACATCGAGCAGGGAAAAACCTACGGCCTGGTCGGACCGAACGGGTCCGGGAAATCCGTCCTTCTCAAACTCCTCTGCGGATTCGCGGTACCGGATGCGGGAGAAATCTGGATCGATCCCCGGTACCTGTCCAAGAATCGAAGCTTCCCCGACCGATTCGGCGTCACCATCAACGGGCCCGCGTACATCGCCGGCGCGACAGCACGGCGAAACCTTCTGGAACTCGCAGCTATCCGGAATCGGATCGGTGCCACAGAGGTCGACGCCGCACTTCTACAAGTCGGCCTGCGACCCGAGCTGAAACAGAAAGTTCGGAACTACTCCCTGGGCATGAAGCAGAAACTATCTCTCGCCCAAGCACTCATGGAAAGCCCTGAAGTGCTGCTCCTCGACGAGCCATTCAACGCCCTGGACGCCGACAGCGTCATCACCCTCAAGCGCATCCTGCGCGATGAACAGGCCAAAGGGACCACGATCGTTTTCACCAGCCACAATCCCGCGGACATCCACGAACTCGCAACCGAGATCCTGCAAATCGAGAACGCCAACGTGCGGCCACCCAGTCGCATCAACCGAGTTGGCTGACGGTCGAGATCGATCAATCTGCATTGACTCCGACTCGTTGCCCATTGAAGTCGCGGCTTCGCGGTACGTCGGGAAATAGTGCGGAGGGAGTCCCGATGAGGGTTCCCGAATGACGCGGCGTCAGCGCGCTCGGCCGCCGGGTGGTTTGGCCCCAAGTCTGTCGCACTGGTTGTTGGCGGACAGGGTCCACGTCCGCACGATCATCGGTACGGTGAGGACATGAAACAGATGGTGATCGTTGCGCCCCTGGAACCGCTCACCGCGGGAGAGAGCTTCGTAGTAACGAAATTTCCCCTTCACTTGACCCTTTTGCCGCCGTTCCGAGTCGAGTGCGACTGGTTGGAGCTAAGTGCAGTTGTGGAAGGGATCGCGCATGGCACAGACTGTTTGATCGCCGATGTTGTCGGGCAGGAAGGCTTTGGCCCTGACGCCGACATCATGGTCTCCCTGATTAAGGCAACGGATTCCCTCCTGAACGTGCATTCGGGACTGACCGAGGCACTCCGACCGCTCGGATGGACTGCTCAGGAAGCTCACTACAACGGCAGCGGCTTCCGTCCTCACATCACAGACAATAACGAAGAGCAAGTACTTCCAGGCCAGCACTTCATCTTGGGTGAGATGGCAATTGTTGAGATGCTCGACCTGCCGACAGTGCGTGCGACCTACCAGCTGTCTGGCGAGTGGGGACTGACAGAGTGACCCTCGCCCGCAAAGAACGGTAGCTTGGGCCCTTCCCAAGTGACACGGCATCGGTGCGCACGGCCGCCGGGTGGTTTGGCGCCAGATTTGTCGCGGTCGCCGTCCGGCTTGTGGGACGTCAAATGTCAGGACCGCGAGAACTGCCGCAGTGAAGGCCGTCGTCCTTCAGAATTCGTAGATCGTGGCGAGCTGATCCGATAGCAGCACCGTGTGCGGAAGTTCGCGCAGTGCCTCGGCGTCAACGGGGATTCCCCTCAGCCGTGCGGCCTCCGCGTACGCTTCCCACGGAAATGAATCGGGTTTCGCTTCGTCATCCCCCCGTACCTCCATGAGAACTTCTGCGATCACGTCGGTTGCAGAGCGTTTCCAGGAGATGGCCCCGCTGTGTCCATGTTTGAACGAGGACACTCCACGATCCATGTCGAGACGAATCATCGATTCGTCGGATAGGCGCAAATATTGGGTCATTTTCATGCTCATGGTTGGCCTGGAGTTTCCCGGGGCCGGATCGTCGAGTTCGCAGATGATGACCAGACCGGTCACTGACAGGCTGGAAATGTCGAACGGCAGGCGCTGCGCGCGCCCAATACCGACCGATCCTCGTTGCATCGGTGCGTATCGACCCCGCTCATTGCCATCCGTCATGTTGGCAGCTTAGGTCCTTCGGTCTTCCCCTGCGACGCAGTTGGCGAGCCACCCTGTGACCAGTCAAGGCGGCGGTAACCTGTTCCGCTCATCGTTCCCAACCGGGCGCCCTCAGTACGCCTCGAGCTCTGTCTGGTTCGGTCGGTTCTTCGCTACAACTGGCACTGGTTGTACCGTTGCTCTGGGGGGCTCAGAATCAACAAGTCTTCTCAAGCGAGAAAGGCAGATTCATCATGACCAAAGAACGCAAGGCGCCACAGGAGCGGCTCAACGATCCAAACGCAATGTTTCGGCTGTTTATGGGGATGCAACTCGCAATGATTGTCGGCGTCCTGATCGGGACCTGGATCAAATCAGCCACTTCCAACGAACTCTACTTTGAGGTCCTCGCGCCGTACCTTCTCTTCACTTGGGTGCCAACGGCACTCGTCATCGCAATCGTGGGGATCATCCTGTTCAAACGCGCGAAACGGATATCCGCTCAGGACAGGAAAGAATAAGGTCGAGAGCGCGGCCAGCGTAGTCACGGGCGGCCTGGGCTCAGCGGACGGGATGGTCATTGTCGGCTTCGCGTTGGGGCTCGCGGAGAACAGCACTTTCATCGCATTCGTCCGGCCTCTGCTGCCGGTGCCAGCGGGAATGATTGCCGCACTCGGAATCGGTTTGACAGATCGGCGGCACGGAGCCGACCCAGCGGTCCTAGTCGCCCTGTGAGGGTTCCCCACTGACACGGCATCGCCGTGCTCGGCCGCCGGTGGTTTGGCCCCACGTTCTTGGAACCCCAGTGGGACAGCAGTCCTGGGTCAGATGCGGCCCAGAAGTTCCGCCCGTTTCGTCTCAAATTCTTCTTGCGAAAGTAAGCCATCGTCACGCAACTTGGCAAGTCTTTGAATCTGCTCGACAGGATCAGGTGATGAAGGCAGTGAGTGGGTATCGCTTTTCCGTGCCAGCCGAATCGCGACAACGATGACGGCGATCACGACGAGTGTAATGATGGCGATCACCCCGAGGATTACCAGCACATGCAGACCATTCAATCCAAACATGTCTTCCCCCTTCGAAGGCATGGTGCCGACGCTGCACATGACATTACCTGTTCCGCGGCGCCTGCCGTCGAGGGTTTCCCCTGTGAAACGAGGTGCGAGCCCAGACCCGACACTGCGACCTGGCCAGGCCCACATCTCTGTCGCCCAAGGTCCCGCGTGACACCTGTGGCATTCGTTCATTTCGATCGCACTTCCGCGCTGACATGTCGAATTATCCATGCCGGGAGCGATCCGCCGCTATCCTTCGGTTGTCCAGAAGGCAACACACCACCACATGCACCTGCGTTGGGATAAGACGGCCCTACTCCGAATTTCGAGAAGGAAACTCGACGTGGCGGTGCACGGTGAAACGCCGATCAGAGGGAAGCTCTTTCCCTCGCATGGTGACAACCACTGCGCCGAGGTCGGCGATCGCGACGAACCCCAAATGCTGGCGTCGAATTCTAAGAGCGAATCCGACTCCATCGACCATGATCTGGGTGAATTCCCACTCTGACCAGTCAATTGCTCTTGCTTGCTCGACGATCTGCTGCATTCTGTCCGCCAACAACGTTCTTGGGTACGTTTCATCGGGCAGCGAAAGGAGTGAATCGGTGACCACCGACTCGGCCATAGTTCGCGGGTCGTCAACGACACCCGAGACATGCCCGGCATCGCTCATCCGCTGGCCGACCCGCGCCATCGTGCGAATGATAAAAGCGCACGATCCTAACTCGACTCCGACGCGGACTGAAACGTCTGTGCGCGTGTCATCCCACGCGTCCAAGACGACCGGCACAGACGAATCCGCGGGGCTCAAGAGGATCATTCTCGCAACCCCCACTGGCCATCGAAGTACCACTTCGATCCGCGCGGATAAATCAGGTTGCACGATTTCAGGAGAAGCCGAGATAAGAACTCGTCATGTTCCATTTGAACATGATTTACCCCAGCTAGCCGCGCCCGCTACCCCCCAAAGATTCACGAACGAATGTAGCGCCAATCAAGAGGCCGTTTCCGTTATTGCCGTCTTGCCCAGCCAAATCGTGGAACGGCGCCATCGGTCCCCGAAACGCACAGGAATGGCGCGTTCGGGGAGACTGGCAGTCAGCCACCGCACTGTTGCATTGGACGTTCGGCTTACGGTCGGGTGGATTCAGCCTCGCTTCACAGCATGAGAGTTCGCAATTCCCCAAACGATAGACAGCGTAAGCAACTGCGCACCGGCGACGCCGACGAACTGGTGGAGAAAGATCGTGGCGAGGACAACCTCGACAACGGACAGCACCAAGGCGGCTGCGCCGACAGTCGCAAACCCGTGTTTTGCAAGGTCGCGGTCACGTTCGTCTCGGTACTCGATGGCGTTGATGCGCGTGATGTCGCGGGAGTTTGGGCGGCGCGCGTACACCGCGGCGCTGAGCCCCAGTACACCGAGCGTGAACAACAGAATTGCACCGAACCAATTCTGCGTGAGAGCCGCAACAATTGCTCCGGCAATAAATGTGCCAACCAAGACGATGTTGGTGGTTGAGATCGACGAGCGGTTAGTGGTCTGCAATGTGAAACACTTCCTCAACGGTAGATGCGAAGTATCGAGCCAGGCGCACTGCAAGGACCAGAGATGGATCGTAGCGCCCGGTCTCAATGGCATTGATGGTCTGGCGAGAAACTCCCAAGGCTTCACCAAGTGCGGCCTGGGATAGCCCAGCTGCTTGACGTCTAACCCTTATCTCGGACTCCATGTGACAAGCATGCTTTACAGTCGCTATTGTGTCAAGCGCGCTTGTCATGCTGGCTCGTTGCGAAGTCGTGCAGAGTGTGCCGCAAGTGGTTCGCAAGTGACACGGCATCGGCGCGCTCAGCCGCCGCTGGCGTGGCCCCCATCCGTCGCGCTGGAGGTCCGGCTTACGGGCGGATGGGCGTGGCAATGTTTAGTTTTCCCATTCGAGCGCCCACTGATCATTCCGAAATGGAGCGTGCGTTCACGGATGGATCGCTCCCAGGTGCACGGAGTGTTTCACGCCCATGAGGCATCGAGCTCGAGTTTCGGCAGCGCAACTTGACGCCGCCTCGATCGTCAAGGATACTTTCCATATGGTAAGTCTCCTTGTCACCGTAACCCTGGGTCAGCGTGGGTGTCGCTTGTGATGCCGAGGGACAGGAGGGGCGTTTCCTTCCTGCTGTCTTGGGGAACCTTTGCGCGTCTCTCTGTGATGAGCGGGAAGGACGTGCTGAGGAACCCGCTTACGGGCTTCTCGATGCTGTTCATGTTCGCAACCTTCATGGCGATCTACGTGTCGATGTGGCTTGCCTTCACCGTTCTCGGGCCGACTCCCTTGGCCGTCGTAACTTCTGCGGATGCGCACGTTACGGACGCTCTGGACCGTGCAGGTGTCACGCTCGTCAACGCAGGTACCGAAGGCCAGAACGCGGAAATCACTGTGCATGACAGTGGCGTGTTTGTCCTTCTTGATGCATCGAATCAACCAGCGTGGAATCCGATCTGGATCGGGCTTCGAGATGCCGGTTTCGCTGCCGATGCGATCACCGTGGCCGATGGTGACGGGGATGTGAAGCTCGATCCGCTCCGCGCTAATTTGGGCGTCGCCGCGATGCTTGGGATCGCGAGTATTGCGTTCATCGGCACCACCGTTCCGTTGGTGGCGATGAGGGAGCGGGGTCTCCTTCGATTGTTTGGCACGACGCCCCTTCGTCGCTCGACATTTCTGCTGGCGCAGCTTCCTGCTCGGGTTCTCGTTGCGGTGACGCCGATCACGATCACCCTCGCGATCGCGGTCTGGCAGCGCTACTTCGATGGGCTCGACGTTCTGGGCCTTGGTGTCACGTTTCTGCTCGGAACGGCCATGCTTCTGTCCTTCGGGTTGTTGTTCGCAGCACGGTCACGTAACGCCGAAGCGACGCAGCAGAGCATGGTGATGCTGACGATCATGCTGGCTTTCGCCTCTGGGGGCCTCCTGCCCGCCTCAATCGTCCCGCCTGTTATCCAGATCGTGATGAACTGTCTGCCGACGACATGGCTAGCGACGGCCGCCAGCGCCACACTCACCGGCTCCGAGCCGTTCTTTCCGCTCACAGCCCTATGGGCACTCATGGCGGTGGCCGCAGCTTGTGCTGCGGGACTGGCTGCCCGCCAGTTCGAGTGGGATCAGTCCGAACCGCGGCGCTCAAAACTTACGATTCGACGAGAGAAAGTACAGGCGCAATTGTGACACCAGAACTAAAGACTCGAACCCTGAAAGAGCTGCAAGGGTCTCGACGGTACATGTGGGAGGTGGGCGCAGGAGTCGTTGTGTTCGTCGTGCTGTTCCTTTTCCTTCCGGCGGTCGCTCGCACCGAAGAGGAAACGCCAGCAAGTATCCTTATCGCGCTCCTGCCACTCATCCCTGTGCTTTGGATCACTATCGCCGTTGCTCGACACATTCGTCGTGTGGACGAGTTCCAACGGATCTTCGTCTTGCAGAGCTTCGCGATCGGTTTCGCGGCTTCGATGTTGATTGCCCTCACGATCGCTTTCCTCAGCACCGCCGGCGTCACCGTTGCATACCCCGAGTGGTGCGTGTTTATTGGAGGGATGTCTTTGTGGGGAATCGCCATTAGTGTTCTCTCCTTCCGCGCGAGCCGATGAGAAACGACGTTCGCAAGCTCCGCACCGAGCACGGATGGACTCAGGTGCAGTTCGCCGAAGCTCTGGGCGTCTCCCGGCAGACCGTCAACGCGCTGGAAACAGGTCGATACGACCCCTCACTGCCGCTGGCCTTCCGAGTGTCGACCCTGTTCTCCATGCCAATCGAGACCATCTTCTTCCCCGACGAAAATGACGCCCCACCTACCGGAGGCAAGCGATGATCGACCGAACAAACGATGTGATCGTCGTCAACAAACTCTGCAAGGCGTACGGAGCGCAGGATGTCCTTCGGGGTATCGACTTGACAGTGCGGCGCGGCGAAGTCTTCGGACTTCTCGGGCCCAACGGGGCAGGAAAGACCACGACGCTCGAGACTATAGTCGGGCTCCGTCGTCCCACCTCCGGTGCCGTCACCGTTCTCGGTTTCGATCCCGCGAAGGATCGGCGTGAGATTACCCAGCGAATGGCTGTGCAACCACAAGCCGCAGCGCTGTTCCCTACCTTGACCGTGTGGGAGACAATCCAACTGTTCGCCTCGTTCTACACCGCACCGCGTGAGGCCGCCGATATTCTCCGCGAGGTCGGGCTCGAACAGGCACGCCGAGTGCGGGTGAAGCACTTATCCGGCGGTCAAGAACGACGCCTACTTATCGGAATCGCCCTCATCGGGAACCCCGAGATTCTGGTGCTGGACGAACCCTCCGCCGGACTCGACCCGAGCGCCCGCCGCAACCTGTGGGACATCATCGAACGTCAGCGCGAGCAAGGGGGCACGGTGCTCTTGTCTACCCACCATATGGACGAGGCCACCCAAGTGTGCGACCGACTTGCCATCATCGTTGACGGACGAGTCGCCGCCGAAGGAGAACCTGAAGACCTCATCAGGGAATACTCTGCCACGGCGACTGTCACCTTCACAGTTCCCCGCCCGATGACCAGCGCAGACCTCGCCGAGTTCGGTCTCGTCGGCAACATAACGACGACCCGGATCGGAGTTGAGACCCACGCCCGTGTGGTGACGGATGACCCCGACACCATCATTCGACGAATCACCTTTTCACCGAGACTCGGCGCTCACAACTATCGAGTGCAGCGTGGGTCACTCGAAGACGTCTTCCTCGACATCTCAAACTCGAACCCGAGCACGACATCGAGCACCGGCAGGCCATGAAGGCTGGAGCCGCGACGGGCACACAAATTCTCCCGTTCGCGCGGGTGCACACACGCGAACTTCTCAGGAGTAAACGTGCTTTGGTGGCGCTCCTGGTCAGCTTCGCTACGCTTCCCGTCCTGTTCTGGGGCATCGACATCCTTATCGCTACGGCCACCGGAGGCCCAGGCGGCCTGCTCCGGACGAGTCTGCCGCTGATCGCCGTGACCGGATTCATGGCCGTCGCGCTCATCCTGACGACCGTGCAACTTGTCACGTACCGCAGCAACGGAGTATTGCGTCAGCTGGCGACCACTCCCGCGCGCCGCACAGCGTTCCTGCTCGGGCACGTCCCTGTTCGGGCAGGAATTATCGCCCTAGAAGGTATTGTCATCATTGCCATTGCAATTGCGGACGGCATCGTAATGGGAGACGTAGGAAAACTCGCTCTCACCCTTCTTCTCGGCGGGGCCATGATGCTCGCCTTCGGCTATCTTCTCGCCGCCCGGATGACGAATCCAGATCTTGCGCTGCAGTTGTCGTACATCATTCCAATGATCGCCCTATTCACGTCCGGAGCGGTGTTCCCGCTCGAAGTATTGCCCGAATGGATCACGGTAGTTTTCCGCGCTCTTCCATCCACCTGGTTCGTTGACACCCTGAGCGCGCTGTTCACCAACACCGCATCCTTCCTCCCAGTAGGCGTGAACTGGGCGCTGATGACACTCTTTGCAGCGGGTGCAGCCTGCGTCGCGGTTCGATCGCACCACTGGATATCGAATGAATGAACCGTTGGCCTTTTAGACGGCGTGTTGCCGGGCACCGCCCTCGTCCTGATGCTTTTTGCCCGATTCGGCCAGACACCAGATGGACGGCCGAAGCAGATTCTCTGACTGTCAACCCACGCGGTCTCAGGGGTGGAGTCTGGCGGGCCGTCCCGTAGAGGGTTCCCCTCTGACACGGCCACAGAGTTTTGGGCAGTTGTGCGGATCAGCCTTGGATCTGTTGCAGTAGCCGTTCCCCTCTGACACGGCCTCAGGGTGTTCGGCAGTTGCTTTGGTCAGGCCAAGATCTGTCGCGGTGGTCGTCCGGCTTGCGGGCAGCCAATGCAACCATGGAGGGCTTGAGATCCGGCCCGACGAGTGAACCAACTGATCATTCGCGTGGTGCCTCGTCGTTCGGCTCCGTGTCCTAGCGTGACTTCGATTGCAGGGTCGAAACTCTCCCGGCTAAAGCATTACTCGCTTGTCCAACCTGCGTCGACGACTGTGGCGTAGCTACTCTCCGCCGAGTCGGTGTCGAACTTCGCATCTTGATATTCGAGAACGATCCAGTCGGATTGGTATCCGTTATCGCCGAGAGCGGCTGTGAACCCTTCGGCGTCGTCTCGGTCCTCGAACTGGTAGATAGTGATTTGGTCCGCTCGCACGGCTTGGGAGCATCTGACCTCCTCGGAACACGCCTCGGAGGTGATGTCCTGGAGATTGGTGACGGGAAGGTCCGGCTGCCCTTCGAAGCCGTTGAACACATCTTCCACCGTCATAGTCGATCGGGGCGTGACGAGTTCCTGAATTCCACGAAGCGGGTCGCCGCCTGTGACCCAGAGACCGGCCACAACGACGGCGGCAGCAAGCGTGATTGTCGTGGTCGTGACTACGATTGAGCGTTTCAACATCGCCTACTCTTTATGCATGTGGCGGTCGAGCCTGGCTCGGTTGCGCACGAGATCGGATCATTCCGGTGTTGGCTTCAACTTAGCGGGCTGGGTGGATATCCGGTCTCCAAGTTGCCGGAAACGCTATCGGTGCAGCCGGTGCGGCTCCCAACACAGAGTCGCCATAGCGACCCGCGACCCTGGCGCAATAAACCTCGACTTCCCCGAATGCCCGTTGAGGGTTCCCCTTCGGGCAGGCCTGCGCGACCTTTTGAAGGAAAGTGAAGAGACTTAGCAGTCCTGGATTAAATTCGACCTAGAAGATCTGCCCGTTTCGCTTCAAATTCTTCCTGCGAAAGTAATCCCTCGTCACGCAGCTTGGCAAGCCTTTGAATCTGTTCGACAGGATCAGGTGCTGAAGGCAATGGACGGGTGGCGCTTCTTCGTGAGAGGCGAATCGAAAAAACGATAATGGCGATTACGACGAGCGCGAGGACGGCAAGTATTCCGAGGATCACCAGAACATGTAAACCACTCAAACCGAACACGTCGCCCCCTTTTGGCGGCGTCACGCCTGCCCAAGCGCAAAACTATCGCTTTCTCGCTGTTCCTGCTGAGGGTTCCGCTTGCGAACAAAGAGAGCCCCACCCGCTGTCGCGTCCGGATCCTGGCTGAGGTAACGACGTCCGTTAGGGCTTTGAACCAGCGGGTGGCTTGGCTGCCTCGATTGGCTTCCCTGTGGGGCGCGCGTAGTAGGCCCACGGAAACCACATTGTTCCTATTCGGTGCCATCCGCCGCTCTCGAGGCTGTGTCGGCTGGCTCCGAATGCGGCAACGCGTCGGTGTTCCCATTGCTCATCGGACTGGATGACGTCGTGGAAGTACATTCCATAGTCAATCGAATGCCACCCCGTGCGTCCTGCTTCGTCAAGCGCGTCCATCTCGTTGAACGCCGTCAGGGGAAACAGGCGACGCCTGTCCCCAGCATCATGAACGTCGATGCTGTCTATGACCCGTCCGAATCTCTGCTGGGCTGCTTGCCGGCTCATGCCAAGTCGCTGCCCAATACGCTCCCAGCTCACGCCCGCCTGACGAGCGGACGTGACGGCAAAATGCAGAAGCTGACTGATCTCCGCCGCGCTTCGGGAAGTCAGATCAATGAGGTCCAGATAGGAGTCGGGGTCGTCTTCCAGGCGCCCCGCCAGTGTTGGGTCAACCGACGCAAGCGCCTCGGACAGGGCGCGGCGCAGAATATCGTCGGCCCGCTCGGGTTCTTGGCTCACCGGTCGCGGGGTGCCTTGGGGCGTGCGATCACCACGGCCAGGTAAGCCCCAGCTGCGCCGATCAGCAACACGGCGACAACGAGCACGACGACCTTGATCGCAATGGAAGCCACAAGAAGCGAGGACAGCGCGAGACCAACGGAAGCAAGCGCGAGAAATGTAGATACGAACGCTGCCCGCGACTTCAGGGCCGAATTTTCAGGAACCATGTGTCAATCATAGATTGACGAAGGCTTTTGTCAACTAGGTATTGACGTGCGATCCGTATCGGTCCCGACTGCTGCGTTCCGCGTTGTCACCGTGGACTTATTTGACCCGCCGTTCCGCTTGAGGTTCCCAACTGACACCCCATCGAGGCGCTCAGCCACCGGGTGGTTTGGCCCTAGATCTGTCGCGCTGGCCGTTCGGCTTACGGGCAGCGGGTGTCAGTGAGAATGCGAACACTCATCAGGACCAGATGTACCTTGATACCAAGGTAACTGGGGGGAAGGTTGTTATGCGGCTTCATCACGTTCAGGTGTCCATGCCGCGCGGCGAGGAAGACCTCGCGCGCCGGTTTTACCAAGACGCTCTCGGGATGACGGAAGTGGACAAACCCCCGGCACTGGCGACCCGTGGGGGATGCTGGTTCCGGTGCTTCGAAGGCGACATAATTTCCGCCGAGATACACCTGGGAGTAGAGGATCCCTTCATTCCGATGAAGAAGGCTCATCCGGCGCTGTGTCTGGACTCGATTCAGGAACTGGAACGTCTAGCTCGGCGGGTCGCGGAGGCTGGATTCGAGGTGTCCTGGATGGAACGAGAGACTTTCGAGGGATACGTGCGCTTTCATGCGCGTGACGGGTTTGGCAACAGGATCGAGGTAATCGTTCCAGTCGACTAGTGCGTGAGCTGCTGCTCTGCTGCGGCAACCCACCACCTGGCGACGAAGTGCGGCGTCCCTTCGACAGGCTCCCGACACGTC
>Ga0209023_10003483_pt1 | contig 18768 bp, 27 predicted proteins | sample LakOneMetagenome_FD_187468 | JGI IMG/M metagenome (GOLD analysis project Ga0209023, IMG submission 187468) | Freshwater and sediment microbial communities from Lake Erie, Canada (SPAdes) (version 2) | ecosystem: Environmental > Aquatic > Freshwater > Lentic | place: Lake Erie, Canada...
GGCTGGTTGACGAGGCGGAGATAGGCGAGCGCATCGCGAATCTCCGCCCGTTCGTAGAAGCGGAATCCGCCAACGATGCGATAGGGCAGGCCGATTGCGATGAACCGGTCCTCGAACTCGCGCGTCTGGAACTGTGCGCGGACGAGGATCGCGGCATCGTCGAGCGAGCCGCCGGCACGCTGGTGGACCTCGATCATCTCACCGACGCGACGGGCTTCTTCCGGGCCGTCCCAAACGCCGATCACATCGACCTTTTCGCCGTCGTTAAGCTGCGTCCACAATGTCTTGCCGAGCCGCCCGCCATTATGCCCGATCAGGCCGGAGGCCGCGGCGAGAATGTGGGGCGTCGAGCGGTAATTCTGTTCGAGCCGGACAATCTTCGCGCCGGGAAAATCCTGCTCGAAACGCAGGATGTTGGTCACCTCCGCGCCGCGCCAGGAATAGATCGACTGGTCGTCATCGCCGACGCAGCAGATATTCTTGCGGGCCTGGGCGAGCAGGCGGAGCCAGAGATACTGGACCGCATTGGTATCCTGATATTCGTCGACCAGAATATATTTGAAGCGCTGCTGATATTGTTCAAGCACGTCGCGATGGGTCTTGAGGATCGTCAGGACATGGAGCAGAAGGTCGCCAAAATCGCAGGCGTTCAAGGCCTTCAGCCGCTCCTGGTAGACTTGGTAGAGTTCTCCGCCGCGGCCACCCCCAAAGCGCTCGCTCTCGCCCGCATCAATGTCCTTCGGGGCCAGCCCCTTGTTCTTCCACTGGTCGATCAGCCCACCTAGCTGCCGCGCCGGCCAGCGCTTCTCGTCCAGATCGGCAAGCTGGATCACCTGCTTCAGGAGCCGAATCTGGTCATCCGTATCGAGGATGGTGAAATTGCTCTGCAACCCGACCAGTTCTGCATGGCGGCGCAGCATTTTCGCACCGATCGCGTGGAAGGTGCCGAGCCACGGCATGCCCTCGACCGCTTCGCCGATGATCCGCCCGACGCGCTCCTTCATCTCGCGCGCGGCCTTGTTGGTGAAAGTGACCGCAAGGATTTCGGAGGGCCAGGCGCGCCTGGTCGCAATCAGATGCGCGAGCCGCGCGGTCAGCGCCGCGGTCTTGCCCGTCCCCGCCCCCGCCAGCATCAGCACCGGGCCTTCGGTTGCCAGCACGGCCTCACGCTGTGGCGGGTTCAGGCCCTCTAGGTAGGGCGGGTCAATCGTCTGTGCAGGGGTGTTCATTATTCTGAACGATTAGGGAACATTGGTGCGACGGGCAAGCACCCTGGAAAGCGCCGCGGCAATGGTTGCTTGGCCCGGCGGATGGACAGCGTTAGGGTGGCGCTACGCCATGCAAATCTACCTTCCCATTGCCAACATGTCGGTCAACATCTTCACGATGATCCTGCTTGGCGGGATGGTTGGGCTGCTGTCGGGCATGTTCGGCGTGGGCGGCGGCTTTCTGACCACCCCGCTGCTGATATTCTACGGCATTCCTCCCACGGTTGCCGCTGCCTCGGCGGCGACACAAGTAACGGGCGCCAGCGTTTCGGGCGTTCTCGCACATTGGGAACGCGGCGGCGTCGATCTGAGGATGGGGCTGGTGCTGGCGGCCGGGGGCGTTCTGGGCGCGGTGGCGGGCGCGTGGCTGTTCAATGCGTTAAGCGGGCTTGGACAAATCGATACCGCTATCAACATTCTTTATGTCGCAATGCTCGGGTCGATTGGCTGGCTGATGGCGCGCGATTCCTGGCGCGATATCAAGGCCGAGCGGCTGGGCGAGCCGGTGCAGGCGCGCAAGGTTCACCACCATCCGCTGATCGCGAACCTGCCCTTTCGCTGGCGCTTCTACAAGTCGGGCATCTATGTCTCGCCACTCGCACCGTTCGGGCTGGGTTTCATCACTGGCATCCTGACGGTCCTGCTGGGGGTCGGCGGCGGTTTCGTTGTGGTTCCGGCGATGATCTATCTTCTCGGCATGTCGGCGCGGGTCGTTGTCGGCACATCATTGCTCCAGATCCTGCTCGTCACGGCCTTTACGACCATGGTCCACGCGTTGACCACGCACGCGGTCGATATCGTGCTGGCCGGGTTGCTTCTGGTCGGGGGCGTTTTCGGAGCCCAGATGGGCGCGCGGCTTGCGGTCAGGCTCCCGCCGCAGAAGTTGCGCATGGCGCTCGCCGTGATCGTGCTGCTGGTGGCGCTTCGCATGTTTCTGGGCCTGACCTATCGCCCGCCCGAACTCTATACGATAGAACTGCTCGGATGATCCGGGCCCTTTTCCTGCTTGCGGCCGCGCTGTTTGTGATCGGTGCTCGCGAGCCGATCCTTGTGCCCGATGTGTCGCAGCGCAATGTCGATATCGTCTATAGTTTTACGGGCGCGGAGCTGCTGCTGTTCGGCGCGATCCTCTATCCCGACGGTCGCTTTCCGCAGCGCGATGCGGATATCGCGGTCGTGCTCAAGGGGCCGAGCCAGCCGATATTGATGCGCGAAAAGCAGCGGCTGCTCGGCACGATCTGGGCCAATGCGGATAGCACGCGCTTCCAGTCGGCGCCGGGCTTCTATGCGATTGCGACGTCGCGTCCGCTCGAAAAACTGATCGATGAGCGCACGGCCGCGATCTATGAGCTGGGTCTTGGCAATATCCAGCTTTCGCCTGCCGACGCCGGCGCCCCGGACAAGCAGGCGCGGTTTGAAAACGGGCTGGTGAACCTGCGTCGCAAGACCGACCTGTTCATCGATCAGCCCGGCTCGGTCGAAATCACCAATGGCGTGCTCTACCGCGCCCGATTGCCGATTCCGGCCCGGGTGCCGACCGGGCACTATACAGCGGAAACCTTCCTGATCCGCGACGGACGCATCCTCGCGGCGGCAACACGCGACATCGTCATCCGCAAATCGGGGTTCGAACGCTTCGTGGCGGTCGCCGCCGATCGGTCTCCCTTTCTCTATGGCTTGTGCGCTATCGCGCTATCGCTCGCGCTCGGCTGGCTCGCCAGTGCAGCCTTCCGCCGGCTTTGATCGCAGTCTGCGGTTTCCGCTTTCTTAAGGAAGGGCTGGTACAGCTTCGCCCTCTCAAAAAAGGGCAGAATTTATGGATCTCCAGGCGTCGCCAAGTGTCTTTCAGCCGGGTTCGGATGCAGCTCCGACCATAGCCCCGCGCGTATCACGCGGCGTGGACACCCAGATCGGCGCGGTTCTGGATATTTCAGGGTCTTCGTCACGGATCGTTCTTGACGCTGCCGCGATTGGCTCGCTGGCCTCGCAGGCGGACCCCAGCCTTTCGGGCGCGGGGCAAGTCGGCGGGCAGATCAAGGTCAAGGTCGGATCGACCTGGCTGGTGGCCAATATCCGCACCCTGTCCAAACATCCTGACACGCCGGGCAAGGTGATTGCCATGATCGACTTTCTTGGCGAAGGCGATGAGGAGCGGTTGACCGGCAAGATCTACAATTTCCGTCGCGGCGTGACGCGCTATCCCTTTCCCGACGCGCCGGTCTTTCCGGCATCGTCTGACGACATGCGCCAGCTTTATGCCGCCGACGATCGGGCCAATATCGAAATCGGCACGGTCTATCCGACCAGCGACATTCGCGGCGCGCTCTATGTCGATGCGATGCTGGGCAAGCATTTCGCGCTGCTGGGCTCAACCGGTACCGGCAAGTCGACGTCGGCCGCGCTTATTCTTCACCGCATCTGCGAACTGGCGCCACAAGGCCATATCGTGATGATCGACCCGCACGGCGAATATTCGGCGGCATTCAAATCGAACGGCGCGCTTTACGATGTCACCAACCTGGCAATGCCCTATTGGCTGATGAACTTCGAGGAACATTGCGAAGTCTTCCTCACGACCCAGGGCAATGAGCGGCAGGGGGATGCCGACATCCTCTCCAAATGCCTGCTCGCGGCGCGCGCCAAGAGCCGGGCGGCAGAAGGCATCGCCAAGCTGACGGTCGATTCGCCGATTCCCTATCTGCTGTCCGATCTTACGACCATCATCACGGCGGAAATGGGCAAGCTCGACAAGGCGGGCGAGAACGCGCCCTATATGCGGCTGAAGACCAAGATCGATGAGATCAAGGCCGATCCGCGCTACACCTTCATGTTCTCGGGCATGATGGTGGCCGATACGATGGCCGATTTTCTCGGCCGCATCTTCCGCCTGCCCGGCGACGGCAAGCCGATCTCGATCATCGACGTCTCTGGCGTGCCATCGGACATCACCTCGGTGGTGGTCGCGGTGCTGAGCCGGATGGTCTTCGACTATGCGATCTGGTCGCGCAACGAGCCGCAGCGCCCGATCCTTCTCGTCTGCGAGGAAGCCCATCGCTACGTGCCCGCCGAACGCGACGCGCACAAAAGCTCGGTCGGCAAGATCCTCGGCCGGATCGCCAAGGAAGGCCGTAAGTATGGCGTCTCGCTGGGCCTCATCACCCAGCGCCCGTCGGACTTGGCCGAAGGCGTGCTTTCGCAATGCGGCACGATCATCGCGATGCGCCTCAACAACGATCGCGACCAGGCCTTTGTGAAGGCGGCGATGCCCGAAGGCGCGCGCGGCTTTCTCGACACGATCCCGGCGCTCCGCAACCGCGAATGCATCATCTGCGGCGAAGGCGTCTCGATCCCCGTCCGCGTGGCGATGGACGAACTCGAAGAACACAAGCGCCCGGCCTCGAGCGACCCGCTCTTCTCCGAACTCTGGCAACAGACCGGCGGCGAAGAGGAAATCGTCGCCCGCGTGGTCAAAAGGTGGCGCAGCCAGGGGAAATAGGCCCTGGCATGCACCCTCTCCGGTTGACGTCTGGCGTTTCGCCCGCTAAGGGCGCGCTCGTCTGACGGAAATGGTGCGTAGGGGTTCCCTTGCAATTCCGCGGAAATCAGACACTACATAGCGCTTGAACGATGCTTGTGTGGGTGAAGGCCTGGGGATCATCACGTGATTCTCTTAGGCCTTTTTGCGTTTCCTCAAACGCCGCCTGCATGAACAGAGTAACTTCAAAAAGGTGAAGGGCTTCATGCCAACGATTAATCAGCTGGTCCGCAAGGGCCGGGACCCTCAGAAGGCTAAATCCAAGGTTCCCGCAATGGAGCAGAACCCGCAAAAGCGCGGCGTCTGCACACGCGTCTATACGACGACCCCGAAAAAGCCGAACTCGGCTCTGCGCAAGGTGGCGAAGATCCGCCTGACCAACCAGCGCGAAGTCATCAGCTATATCCCGGGTGAAGGGCACAATCTTCAGGAGCACTCGGTGGTCCTGATCCGCGGGGGGCGCGTCCGCGATCTTCCCGGTGTGCGTTATCACGTACTTCGCGGCGTTCTGGATACCCAGGGCGTCAAGGACCGCAAGCAATCGCGCTCGAAATATGGCGCGAAGCGTCCCAAGTAAGAAGGATCAGCAGAAATGGCACGTCGTCGTCGTCCCGAAAAGCGGGTAATCCTGCCTGATCCCAAGTTCGGGGATGAGGTTCTTTCGAAATTCATGAACAGCGTGATGCTGGATGGCAAGAAGTCCACGGCCGAAGGCATTGTCTACAGCGCGCTCGAAACCGTCGAGGCCCGCGCCAAGAAGGATCCGCTGCAGGTCTTTCATGATGCGCTCAACAATGTGAAGCCGGGCATCGAAGTCCGTTCGCGTCGCGTTGGTGGTGCGACCTATCAGGTGCCGGTCGAAGTCCGGGCGGAACGCGCCCAGGCGCTCGCCATCCGCTGGCTGATCACTGCTGCGCGCAATCGCAGCGAGAACACCATGTCGGCGCGGCTTTCGGGCGAACTGCTCGACGCTTCGAGCAACCGTGGCAACGCGGTCAAGAAGCGCGAAGACACGCATCGCATGGCAGAGGCCAACCGCGCCTTTTCGCACTACCGCTGGTAGCAACAAGGAATCCGCTGGTAACAGCGGCAACCCCTCGGAGTATTTGAAATGGCACGCAGCCATCCCCTCGAAAAATACCGCAATATCGGTATCATGGCGCATATCGACGCTGGCAAGACCACGACGACCGAGCGCATCCTCTATTATACCGGCAAGTCCTACAAGATCGGCGAAGTGCACGAAGGCACGGCGACGATGGACTGGATGGAGCAGGAGCAGGAGCGCGGGATCACGATCACGTCGGCTGCGACCACATGTTTCTGGAACGATCACCGGATCAACATCATCGACACGCCCGGGCACGTGGACTTTACCATCGAAGTCGAGCGTTCGCTTCGCGTGCTCGACGGTGCGGTGGCGTGCTTCGACGGCGTGGCGGGCGTCGAGCCGCAGTCCGAAACCGTCTGGCGCCAAGCCGAGAAATACAAGGTCCCGCGGATGTGCTTCGTCAACAAGCTTGACCGCACCGGCGCCAATTTCGAGATGTGCGTGGACATGATCCGCGATCGCCTCGGCGCGAAGCCGCTGGTCCTCTATATCCCGGTCGGGATCGAAGGCGGGCTCAAGGGCCTGGTCGATCTGGTCGAAAACCGCGCGATCATCTGGCTCGACGAGTCGCTCGGCGCCAAGTTCGAATATCAGGACATCCCCGATGACCTGAAGGCCAAGGCCGCCGCACTGCGCAACGAACTCATCGAAACCATCGTCGAACAGGACGATGCGGCGATGGAAGCCTATTTCGAGGGCAATGAGCCCGATGTTGCGACGATCAAGAAGCTGATCCGCAAGGGAACGCTAAATTTCTCATTTGTGCCCGTGCTGTGCGGGTCGGCGTTCAAGAACAAGGGCGTCCAGCCGCTGCTCGATGCCGTGGTCGATTATCTCCCTTCGCCGCTGGATATTCCGCCGGTCGACGGCCTGAAGCTCGACGGCGAAACGCCCGATACGCGCGAGGCGTCCGACGCTGCGCCCTTCTCGGCGCTGGCGTTCAAGATCATGAACGATCCCTTCGTCGGCACGCTGACTTTTGCCCGCATCTATTCGGGCAAGCTGGAAACCGCGTCGCAGGTGCTGAACTCGGTCAAGGACAAGAAGGAAAAGGTTGGCCGCATGCTCCTTATGCATGCCAACAGCCGCGAAGACATCCAGGAAGCCTATGCGGGTGACATTGTCGCTCTGGCTGGCCTCAAGGACACGACGACGGGCGATACGCTGTGTGCGATCAACGCGCCGATCATTCTTGAGCGGATGGAATTCCCCGATCCCGTTATCGAGGTTGCGGTGGAACCCAAGACCAAGGCCGATCAGGAAAAGATGGGCGTCGCGCTCAATCGCCTGGCGCGCGAGGATCCGTCGTTCCGCGTGACGTCGGACCATGAATCGGGCCAGACGATCATCAAGGGTATGGGTGAACTTCACCTCGAAATCCTCGTCGATCGCATGAAACGCGAATTCAAGGTCGAGGCCAATGTCGGCGCGCCGCAGGTGGCCTATCGCGAGTATCTCGCGAAGAAGGTCGATATCGATTACACCCACAAGAAGCAGTCGGGTGGTTCGGGCCAGTTCGGCCGCGTGAAGTTCACCGTCACGCCGGGCGAGCGCGGTTCGGGCATCATCTTCACCGATGCGGTCAAGGGCGGCAATATTCCAAAGGAATATATCCCCTCGGTCGAAAAGGGCATGCGCGAAACCGCCGAGACCGGATCGCTGATCGGCTTCCCGATCATCGATTTCGAGATCGAGCTTTATGACGGCGCCTATCATGACGTCGACTCGTCGGCCTTGGCGTTCGAAATCTGCGCCCGTGCCGCGATGCGCGAAGCGGCACAGAAAGCCGGCATCAAGCTGCTCGAACCGATCATGAAGGTCGAAGTCGTGACCCCGGAAGATTATCTGGGCGACGTCATCGGCGACATGAACTCGCGTCGCGGGCAGATCCAGGGCACCGACAGCCGCGGAAACGCGCAGGTCGTGGAGGCAATGGTGCCGCTCGCCAACATGTTCGGCTATGTCAACCAGCTGCGCTCGTTCACGCAAGGGCGCGCGCAGTACACCATGCAGTTCTCGCATTACGACGAAGTGCCGGCGAACGTGGCGGAAGAGGTGAAGGCAAAGCTTGCCTGATTGAAAAAGACGGACTAAGGGCCGCGCCTGATTTCGCAGGCGCTGGCCCGCAATCTTTAAAACAGCAAACCAATCGAAGAACGAGGGTTATAAAATGGCCAAGGCTAAATTTGAGCGGACAAAGCCGCACTGCAACATCGGCACCATCGGTCATGTCGACCATGGCAAGACTTCGCTGACCGCAGCGATTACCAAGGTGCTGGCCGAAACCGGCGGCGCGACCTTCACCAGCTATGACAATATCGACAAGGCTCCCGAAGAGCGCGAGCGCGGCATCACCATTTCGACTGCGCACGTCGAATATGAAACCGAGAAGCGCCACTATGCGCACGTCGATTGCCCGGGCCACGCCGACTATGTGAAGAACATGATCACCGGCGCCGCGCAGATGGACGGCGGCATCCTCGTCGTTTCCGCAACCGACGGCCCGATGCCGCAGACCCGCGAGCACATCCTGCTCGCCCGCCAGGTTGGCGTGCCGCAGCTTGTCGTGTTCATGAACAAGGTCGACCTGGTCGACGATCCCGAAATCCTCGAGCTCGTCGAAATGGAAATCCGCGAACTGCTTTCGAAGTATGACTTCGATGGCGACAACATTCCGGTCATCCAGGGTTCGGCGACGTGCGCGCTCAACGACACCAACCCTGAAATCGGCCGCGAAGCCGTGCTCAAGCTGATGGCCGCCGTTGACGACTGGATCCCGCAGCCGGCTCGTCCGCTCGACAAGCCTTTCCTGATGCCGATCGAAGACGTGTTCTCGATCTCGGGTCGCGGCACGGTCGTCACCGGCCGCGTCGAAACCGGCGTTGTGAAGGTTGGCGAGGAAGTCGAAATCGTCGGCCTCAAAGACACCAAGAAGACCGTCGTGACCGGCGTCGAAATGTTCCGCAAGCTGCTCGACCAGGGTGAAGCGGGCGATAACATCGGCGCGCTGATCCGCGGCGTTGGCCGTGACGAAGTCGAGCGTGGCCAGGTGCTCTGCAAGCCCGGCTCGATCACGCCGCACACCGAGTTCCAGTCGGAAGTCTATGTGCTGTCGAAGGACGAAGGCGGCCGTCACACGCCGTTCTTTGCGAACTATCGTCCGCAATTCTACTTCCGCACCACCGACGTGACTGGCGAAGTCGTGCTTCCGGCCGGCACCGAAATGGTCATGCCTGGCGACAACGTGCAGCTCGGCGTCAAGCTCATCGCCCCGATCGCGATGGAGCAGGGCCTGCGCTTTTCGATCCGCGAAGGCGGCCGCACCGTCGGTTCGGGGGTTGTGGCTTCGGTCACCAAGTAATATAGGCACCGGCAACCGCCCGATTCTCCCAATGAGGATCGGGCGATTGCTATTTTGAATTTGGCTCTTTCTCATCGGTAGTGGACATGGAAACGCAGAATATCCGCATTCGCCTCAAGGCGTTCGATCATCGTGTGCTTGATCAGGCAACGGGGGATATCGCAGATACGGCAAAGCGCACCGGCGCCTTGATCCGCGGCCCCATTCCGCTCCCGACGAGAATCGAGAAATTCACCGTGAACCGCGGGCCGCACGTCGACAAGAAGTCGCGCGAGCAGTTCGAGGTCCGCACTTACAAGCGGCTGCTGGATATCTTGCAGCCCACGCCCCAGACCGTGGACGCGCTGATGAAGCTCGATCTCGCAGCCGGGGTTGATGTTGAGATCAAACTGGCCTAACGGCCTCGATCTTTAGAGGGATACCGCACGCACCGATGATTCGGGGCGTGGCTGCGTCCCCCGTCTTTCCGCTTCGGCGGATACGCAACCCGGACGGGGTGACACTTTACATTGGGGTTGAGCAAGCCCGCGGGGAATGGGTCTCCGTGGGCCTCTGTATTGAGGAGAATTGATCATGCGTACTGGCGTGATCGCGAAGAAGATGGGCATGACTCGCCTGTTCAAGGATGATGGGCGCCACGTGCCTGTTACCGTTCTTTCGCTTGAAAATTGCCAGGTCGTGTCGCAGCGCACCCAGGAACGTGACGGTTATGTCGCGCTTCAATTGGGCGCCGGTGCGGCGAAGGCCAAGAATGTTGCAAAGCCGCAGCGCGGCCACTTCGCCAAGGCGGAAGTGGAGCCTAAGGCGCAACTCGTGGAATTCCGCGTGTCCGATGACGCGCTGGTGGATGTGGGTGCGGAAATTGCCGCAGACCATTTCATCCCCGGCCAGTTTGTCGACATTGCCGGCCATACGCAGGGCAAGGGCTTTGCCGGTGCGATGAAGCGCTGGAACTTCGGTGGCCTGCGCGCAACGCACGGCGTTTCGGTCTCTCACCGTTCGCACGGTTCGACCGGCCAGCGCCAGGATCCGGGCAAGGTCTTCAAGAACAAGAAGATGGCCGGTCACATGGGCGATCGCCAGCGCACCCAGCAGAATCTGGAAATCGTCCTGACGGACGTCGAGCGCGGCCTGATCTTCGTCAAGGGTTCGGTGCCCGGATCGAAAGGCACCTGGCTGATGGTCAGCGACGCGGTGAAGATCGCACGGCCTGCCGACGCCCCTTATCCCGCCTCGATCAAGAGCGATGCCGCTCCGGTCGTTGAAGAGGCTGTTGTTGAAACGCCGATTGAAGCAGTCGCTGAAGCGCCTGTCGTTGAAACCCCGGTTGAGGAAGCACCCGCCGCTCCCGAAGCCACAGAAAATCAGGAGGGCTGAGCATGAAACTCAAGGTTCAGACTCTCGACGCCAAGGGTAAGGGCGATATCGAATTGTCGGATGACGTGTTCGGCGTAGAGCCGCGCGCCGACATTCTTCATCGCGTTGTCACCTGGCAGCTCGAAAAGGCACGCGGCACGGCCCGTGGCGCTCGTGAGCGTTCGGACGTTGCCCGCACCGGCAAGAAGTTCGGCAACCAGAAGGGCGGCGGTACCGCCCGTCACGGCAACCGGCGTTCGCCGATCTTTGTTGGCGGCGGCAAGGCCCACGGACCCCGCGTCCGTGACTTCAATCCGTCGCTCAACAAGAAGATCCGCGCATTGGGCCTGAAAATGGCGCTTTCGGCGAAGGCGAAAGCCGGCACGCTGATCGTGATGGAAAGCCTGACCGTCAAGGACGGCAAGACCAAGGCGCTCGCGGGCTCCTGGGGCAAGCTGGGCTTCGGCAAGACGGCGTTGGTCATCGATGGCGATGCGGTCGAAACGAGCTTCGCCAACGCCTCGTCGAACCTGGTGGGCGTGAACGTCATGCCTGCAGCCGGCGCGAACGTTTATGACATCCTGAAGCACGAAACCCTGGTCCTGACCCGTGCAGCGGTCGAAAAGCTGGAGGCACGGTTCAATGGCTAAGAAGCAGGCAGCTACGGCGGTGGATATCCGCCACTATGACGTAGTGCGTGGTCCGCACATCACCGAAAAGGCAACGATGGCCAGCGAGCACAACGCCGTTGTGTTCCGCGTGGCGAACGATGCGACCAAGCCGCAGATCAAGGCGGCAGTGGAAGCGCTCTTCAGCGTCAAGGTGCTGACCGTCAACACCATCGTCCAGAAGGGCAAGACCAAGAAGTGGAAGGGCACGCCCTACACACGGTCCGATTTCAAGAAAGCAATCGTCCGTCTGGCTGAAGGCCAGTCGATCGATGTGACCACGGGGATTTAAGCGCCATGGCACTCAAGCATTACAACCCGACCAGCCCGGCGCGCCGCGGCCTGATCCTGGTGGACCGTTCCGCGCTCCACAAGGGCAAGCCCGTCAAGGCGCTGACCGAGGGCAAGCGCAAGACCGGCGGCCGCAACAACAAGGGCCATGTCACCTCGCGCGGCATCGCTGGCGGCCACAAGCAGCGTTATCGCATCATCGACTTCAAGCGTCGCAAATGGGACGTCGAAGCGACCGTCGAGCGGCTGGAATATGATCCCAACCGCACGGCCTTCATCGCGCTGGTGAAATATCCGGACGAGGAACTGGCCTATATCCTGGCGCCGCAACGCCTCGCGCCGGGCGACAAGGTGATCGCCGGCAAGAAGACCGACGTGAAGCCGGGCAATGCGATGGAACTCGGCCAGATGCCGGTCGGCACGATCGTCCACAATGTGGAGATGAAGCCGGGCAAGGGCGGCCAGATCGCCCGTTCGGCAGGCACCTATGTGCAGGTCGTCGGCCGCGACCGCGGCATGGTGATCGTTCGCCTCAATTCGGGCGAGCAGCGTTATATCCGTTCGGATTGCATGGCGACCGTCGGCGCCGTGTCGAACCCCGACAATGGCAACACAAACCTGGCGAAAGCCGGACGCAACCGCTGGCTGGGCATCCGCCCGCTGACCCGCGGTGTCGCCAAGAACCCGGTCGATCACCCGCATGGCGGTGGTGAAGGCCGGACTTCGGGCGGCCGTCATCCGGTCACGCCATGGGGCAAGCCCACCAAGGGCGCCCGCACTCGTTCCAACAAGGCGACGGACAAGATGATCATCCGTTCGCGTCACGCGAAGAAGAAGAGGTAGTCATGGCCCGTTCCGTCTGGAAAGGTCCCTTCGTAGACCTTCATCTCCTGAAAAAGGCCGAAGCGACGCAGGAAGCTGGTGGCCGCGCGCCGATCAAGACCTGGTCGCGCCGCTCCACGATCCTGCCGCAGTTCGTTGGCCTCACGTTCAACGTCTATAATGGCCGCAAGTTCGTTCCCGTCTCGGTGAACGAGGATATGGTCGGCATGAAGCTCGGTGAATTTGCGCCCACGCGCTACTTCCCCGGCCACGCTTCCGACAAGAAGGGCAAGCGCTGATGTCCAAACCCGTCTCCCCCCGCAAGGTCGGCGAGAAAGAAGCGCTGGCTGTCGGCACCACGATCCGTGGTTCGGCCCAGAAGCTTAACCTCGTCGCTGCGCTGATCCGCAACCGCAAGGTCGGCGATGCGCTCAACATCCTCAGCTTCTCGAAGCGGGCGATGGCCGTCGACGTGAAGAAGGTGCTCGCGAGCGCCGTCGCCAATGCCGAGAACAACCACAATCTCGATGTGGATGCACTCGTCGTCGCTGAAGCGAGTGTCGGCAAGGCGCTGTCGATGAAGCGTTTCGCGACCCGCGCTCGCGGTCGTTCGAGCCGCATCGTCAAGCCGTTCAGCCGCCTTCGCGTGGTTGTCCGCGAAGTCGAAGAAAAGGACGCCTGATATGGGTCAGAAATCAAATCCGATCGGGCTTCGCCTCCAGATCAACCGGACCTGGGACAGCCGCTGGTACGCGGAAGGCGCCGATTATGGCCGCCTGCTGCTCGAGGATCTCGAAATCCGGAAGTACATTCTGAAGACGCTGCCCCAGGCGGCGATCTCCAAGGTCGTGATCGAACGCCCGGCCAAGCTGTGCCGCGTGTCCATCTATGCCGCGCGCCCCGGCGTGATCATCGGCAAGAAGGGCACCGACATCGAAAAGCTCAGGAAGACCTTGGGCGCGATGACCTCTTCGGATGTCTCGCTGAACATCGTCGAAATCCGCAAGCCCGAAATCGATGCCAAGCTCGTGGCACAGGGCGTTGCCGACCAGCTCGAACGCCGGATCGCCTTCCGTCGCGCAATGAAGCGTGCGGTGCAGTCGGCGCTGCGTCTGGGTGCCGAAGGCATCAAGATCACCTGCGGCGGCCGTCTCGGCGGCGCTGAAATCGCCCGCACCGAATGGTATCGCGAAGGCCGCGTGCCGCTTCACACGCTGCGCGCCAATGTCGATTATGCCGAAGCGACCGCACACACTGCCTATGGCGTCTGCGGGATCAAGGTCTGGATCTTCAAGGGCGAAATCCTGGGGCATGACCCGATGGCAACCGACCGGCTGATGATGGACGCGCAGACGTCCGGCGTCCGGCCCGCGCGTTAAGAGAGAGCACAGAAAATGCTGCAACCAAAACGCACAAAATTCCGCAAGGCGCACAAGGGCCGCATCCATGGCGATGCCCCCGGCGGCACCACGCTGAACTTCGGCTCCTATGGCCTTAAGGCGATGGAGCCCGAGCGCATCACCGCCCGCCAGATCGAAGCTGCGCGCCGCGCGATCACGCGCCACATCAAGCGCCAGGGGCGTTTGTGGATCCGTGTGTTCCCCGATGTGCCGGTTTCGTCGAAGCCTGCCGAAGTCCGCATGGGTAAAGGTAAGGGTGCACCCGAATTCTGGGTCGCGCGCGTCAAGCCTGGCCGCATTCTTTTCGAACTGGACGGCGTTCCGGGTCCGCTGGCAGCAGTCGCCTTCCAGCGCGCCGCGATGAAGCTGCCGATCAAGGTCAAGGTCGTTGCCCGTCTGGGCGACACCTCGCATCTGGGAGCATAGTGATGACGAAGATCGCTGACCTCAAGGTGAAAACCGACGACCAGCTGGTCGAGCAGCTCGTGGAGCTGAAGCGCGAGGCGTTCAACCTCCGTTTCCAGGCCGCGACCAACCAGCTCGAAAAGCCGGCCCGCGTGCGCGAAGTTCGCCGCGACATCGCCCGCATCAAGACGCTCCAGACCCAGCGCACCAGCGCTGCGGCCAAGGCATAAGGACAGACACGATGCCAAAACGTATCCTGACCGGAACCGTCGTGTCCGACAAGACCGACAAGACCGTCGTGGTGAAGGTCGAACGCAAGGTGAAGCATCCGCTTTACGGCAAGATCATTCGCCGCTCGAAGAAATATCATGCGCATGATGAGGCCAACACTTTCAAGGAAGGCCAGACCGTGCGGATCGAGGAATGTGCCCCGATTTCAAAGCTGAAATCCTGGCGCGTGGTTGACGGCGGCGGCGTGGCCACCCCGGCCGAGCTGGAGGGCTAATCCATGATCCAGATGCAATCCAACCTCGAAGTCGCCGATAACTCGGGCGCCAAGCGCGTCCAGTGCATCAAGGTGCTCGGTGGTTCCAAGCGCCGCTTTGCCGGTGTGGGCGATGTGATCGTCGTTTCGATCAAGGAAGCCCAGCCGCGCGGCAAGGTGAAGAAGGGTGATGTGCACCGCGCCGTCATCGTTCGCACCGCCAAGGACATTCATCGCGCCGACGGGTCGACCATCCGGTTCGACACCAACGCTGCCGTCCTGGTCAACAAGAACGAGGAGCCGATCGGCACTCGCATCTTTGGCCCGGTGGTCCGCGAACTGCGCGCGAAGAACTACATGAAGATCATTTCGCTCGCGCCGGAGGTGCTGTGATGTCGGCTGCAAAGATCAAGAAGGGTGACAAGGTCGTCGTCCTCAGTGGCAAGGATAAGGGCAAGCACGGCGAAGTCGTGCTGTCGATGCCGAAGGACGGCAAGGTCGTGGTTTCGGGCGTGAACATCGCGACCCGTCACAGGAAGCCGACCCAGGCCAACCCGCAGGGTGGCCTCGAACGCCGTGAAGCGCCGCTTCACATTTCCAAGGTCGCGATCGAAGATCCCAAGACGGGCAAGCCGACGCGCGTCCGTTTCGAAACCAAGGACGGCAAGAAGGTCCGTGTGGCCGTGAAGTCCGGAGAAGTGATCAATGGCTGAGACCAAATACAAGGCCCGGATGCAAGGCATCTATGAAGGCAAGATCGTCGCCGCGATGACGGAGAAGTTCGGTTACACGAACGCGCTCCAGGTGCCGCGCATCGAGAAGATCGTCATCAACATGGGCGTGGGCGAAGCGACCCAGGACAAGAAGAAGGTCGATATCGCCGCTGGCGAAATGCAGCAGATTGCCGGCCAGAAGCCGGTGATCATCAAGGCCAAGAAGTCGGTCGCCCAGTTCAAGCTGCGCGAAGGCATGCCGATCGGCTGCAAGGTCACGCTGCGTCGTGAGCGGATGTACGAGTTTCTCGACCGCCTGATCACGATCGCGCTGCCCCGCGTCCGCGACTTTCGCGGGCTCAACCCCAAGTCGTTCGACGGCCGTGGCAATTATGCGATGGGCCTGAAGGAACAGCTGGTTTTCCCGGAAATCAGCTATGACCAGATCGACAAGGTGCGCGGCATGGACGTGATCGTCACGACCACGGCAAACACCGATGACGAAGCGCGCGAGCTGCTCCGTCTCTTCGGCTTCCCTTTCCCTATTGAGGAAACTCAAGAAAAGCAGGCGGCTTGACATGGCTAAAGTGAGTTCCATCAACAAGAATGAAAAGCGCAAGAAGCTGGTCAAGAAATATGCCGGCCGCTATTCGCGCCTCAAGGCAATTGCCAATGACGAGTCCCGGGACGATACCGATCGCCTGATGGCCCGCCTGAAGCTCGCGGAAATTCCGCGGAATGGCAATCCGACGCGGGTGCGCAACCGCTGCGAGCTGACCGGTCGTCCGCGCGCTTATTATCGCAAGTTCCGTCTGTGTCGCATTCAGCTGCGTGATCTGGCCAATAAGGGCCTGATCCCCGGTGTGACCAAGTCGAGCTGGTAGAGGTTAGAGAAGATGGCATTGACCGATCCACTGGGTGATATGCTCACCCGCATCCGCAACGGCCAGCGCGCCAAGAAGGACAGCGTGATGACGCCGGCCTCCAAGCTACGCGCGAGCGTTCTCGAGGTTCTGAAGCGCGAAGGCTATATCCGTGGTTACACGGAAGAAGAGCTTGCAGGCCATGCTGGCCTGCGCGTTGAGCTGAAGTATTTCGAGGGGCAGCCCGCGATCAAGCATGTCGCGCGCGTCTCCAAGCCGGGCCGCCGGGTCTATTCGGGTTCGAAGGAACTTCCCCGGATCCGCAACGGCCTTGGCATCACGATCGTTTCGACGCCGAAGGGCGTTCTGTCGGACGCGGAAGCGCGCGACATGAATGTCGGCGGCGAAGTTCTGGCGGAGGTGTTCTGATGAGCCGCACAGGCAAGAAGCCGGTTTCGCTGCCGGCAGGCGTCACGGCCTCGCTCGAGGGTGGGATGATTTCGGTCACCGGCCCCAAGGGTCAACTGTCGATTCCGATGGAAGGCGAAGTGACCTATGCGCTCGAGGACGGGCTGCTGTCGGTCAAGCCGGCGAACGAGACCAAGCGTGCACGTTCCTTCTGGGGCATGCAGCGCACGCTGATCCAGAATCTGGTGACGGGCGTGACCTCGGGTTTCTCGAAGACGCTCGAGATCACCGGCGTCGGCTATCGCGCCAATTCGCAGGGGCGCAAGCTGAAGCTCCAGCTTGGCTATAGCCATGATGTCGATCTCGACGTGCCGGAAGGTCTGGAGGTGAAAACGCCCGACCAGACGACGATCGAAATCTCGGGCATCGATGCCCAGAAGGTCGGCCAGTTCGCGGCGGAAATTCGCCGCTGGCGCAAGCCCGAGCCGTACAAGGGCAAGGGCATCAAATATCGCGGCGAATATATCTTCCGCAAAGAGGGTAAGAAGAAATAATGGCCAAGCTGTCACTCTTCGAAAAGCGGCGTCGCCGCGTTCGTACATCTTTGCTCGCCAAGCGTGGCTTGCGCGCGCGCCTGTCGGTGCATCGTTCGGGCCGTCATATCTATGCGCAAGTCATCGACGACGAAGCTGGCAAGACCCTGGTCGCCGCTTCGACGCTCGAAAAGGATGCGCGCGGCAAGACCGGAGCCACCCAGGATGCCGCTTCGGCAGTAGGCAAGACGATTGCCGAACGCGCCAAGAAAGCTGGCGTGACCAAGGTTGTGTTCGATCGCGGAGGCTTTTTGTATCACGGGCGCGTCAAGGCGCTCGCTGAGGCGGCCCGCGAAGGCGGATTGGAGTTCTGATAAATGGCTGACGAAACCGAAAACCAGGGCGTCGAAATCGCCGTCGAAGCAGCCGCTCCCGAAGCGGCCCCCGAAGGACGCGGTCCGCGTGGCGGCCGTGGACGTGGCGGTGGCGATCGTGGCGGGCAGCGTGGCGGCCGTGATGGCAATCGCGGGCGTCGCGACGACCGTCGTGGCCAGGGCGCCGAAGAGGGTGGTGAAGAGCTGATCGAAAAGCTCGTCCACATCAATCGCGTCTCGAAGACGGTGAAGGGCGGCAAGCGCTTCGGCTTTGCCGCGCTCGTCGTCGTTGGCGATGGCAAGGGTCGGGTCGGCCATGGCCATGGCAAGGCGCGCGAAGTGCCCGAGGCGATCCAGAAGGCAACCGCTGCGGCCAAGAAGGCCATGATCCGCGTGCCGCTGCGCGAAGGCCGGACCTTGCATCATGATGGCCGCGGCCATTTTGGCGCGGGCCTCGTCCATGTCCGCTCGGCCCCGCAGGGAACCGGCATCATCGCCGGCGGCCCGATGCGTGCCGTGTTCGAATCGCTGGGCGTCGCCGATGTGGTCACCAAGTCGACCGGCACGTCGAACCCCTACAACATGATCCGGGCGACCTTCGAGGCGCTCAAGGAACAGACCAGCCCCAAATCGGTGGCGCAGCGTCGCGGCAAGAAGATTGCCGACCTGCTCGGCCGTGGCGGTGCGGCAGCCCCCGAGGCTGAAGCCGAAGCGGTTGTGGAGTAAGCAGCATGGCGAAGATCAAGATCAAGCAGACGGGTTCGCCCATCCGCCGCACCAAGGACCAGCGCGCGACGCTCGTCGGCCTTGGGCTCAACAAGATGCACCGTGTGTCCGAACTCGAGGACAGTCCTGAAGTGCAGGGCATGATCCGCAAGGTACGGCATATGGTGACGGTTATTGCATAACCGTCATCCTGAACTTGTTTCAGGATCCATGAACTCCAAATTCCGTGGTCATGGGTCCCGAAACAAGTTCGGGATGACGTTTCGGGAATGCCCTGCATTCCCATCACAGCGCGACAAAAGCGAAAGCGAGTGCAAGACATGAAACTGAATGAAATCCGCGACAACGATGGCGCCCGCAAGGGTCGCATGCGCGTGGGCCGGGGCATTGGCTCGGGCAAGGGCAAGACTTCGGGACGTGGCCAGAAGGGCCAGACGAGACGCTCGGGCG
>Ga0209023_10003484_pt1 | contig 18765 bp, 18 predicted proteins | sample LakOneMetagenome_FD_187468 | JGI IMG/M metagenome (GOLD analysis project Ga0209023, IMG submission 187468) | Freshwater and sediment microbial communities from Lake Erie, Canada (SPAdes) (version 2) | ecosystem: Environmental > Aquatic > Freshwater > Lentic | place: Lake Erie, Canada...
TTCCGATCTGGAGACGGCGGCACTTGGTCAGAATAGCGGCAGCGTCGTTGTCGGCCTCCGGCAACGCCGGATCGAGGCGATCGAGCAGCGTTGATGCAAACACGACCGCATCCAAGATCGGCGGCCGGTATCCCTGAAACGCGCCTTCCTTGTCGACGCCGTGCGCTTGCGGCGCTTCGTTCGGGAAAAACAGGCGCCCGCGATCGGCCAGCGAAGAAAGCTTGTGCGAGGCTTCACCCGCAAGCCGGCGGAAGTCGTCGGCCCCGTAGGCAGACCCGCGGCAACGCGCGAGATTCACGCCGGCCGACACCGCATCGATCGCCTCTTGGGTCCACGCCAACACCTCGGCGTCCATCTCGACGCGCAGAGTTTCATATTGCAGCTCGGTTTGGCGGCGCACGACCAGCCAGTTCAGCACCAGCGACGCCAGCGCCAAGACGGCTGAAGCCACCGCCACCCACTCATTGATGCCCCAGTTCATACGGGCTCCTCGGCTTTCCTGTTGCCCAGCACGGACTTAGGCGCGAGCTAAACGCGCCGTCCGGTCCAAATGGGCGCCGCAGAGACGCGAATTGTGTGACCGCCGTCAAGGACACGCACTCACACAATCGTGCGCGCCAATCCGGCCAAGCTGGATTAGGCTTGCGCGCAACGATGACCGGGAGGACGTCATGAAACTCACACTCGCTCTGGGTGCGCTCGCCTTGGCGTGCGCGGTTGCCCCGCTGGCTCTGGCCGACGGCGGCGGTGGCAGCATGGGCGGAATGAATTCCTCATCGCCATCGTCTGGCAGCGGCGGCAACGAGGCCGCGACCGCGTATCGCGACGGCATCGCTGCCCTGCAGGCGCACAATTATCATGAAGCCGTCCGGCAGTTGCGCATTGCCCAGCGCGGCGCGCGCACCAACGGCCAAGTCAATTATGTGCTCGGACTCGCCAGCTATCTCGACAACGACAAGGACGGCGCCCGTAGCGCATTGGAACGGGCGGTGCATGCTTCAGATGCGCCAGCCGACGCCCGCGCTGTGCTCGGCATCGTCTATCTGCAGCTCGGTGATCAGCCGCACGCGTTGGAGCAGCAAGCCGCGCTGCAAAATGCGCTCACCGCATGCGATGCAGCGTGCGGCACGGCACGCCACACCGAATTGCAAACCGCACTCGATAAATTGAACCAAGCGATGGCGCCGCCAACGCCGGCTGCCGCAGCGCCTGCGCCAGATGCAACGACGCCAGCGCCCGCCACGAACACACCCAGCAGCTGGACCTTCCCCAGCTATAACGAGGGCCGCGCTGCCTACTCGCAAGCTGTCGGTTACATCAACCAAGAGCGCTGGGGCGATGCGTTCATCGCGCTTGAACACGTGCAAGCCGCGGTGGGGCCGCACGCGGATGTGCTCAACTATATGGGCTTCGTGTCGCGCAAGATGGGTCACTTCAACGACGCGTTTGCCTATTACGGCCAAGCGCTGGCGATCGAACCCACGCACCTCGGCGCCAATGAATATCTAGGCGAACTGTACGTGCAGCTCGGCATGTTCGACCGCGCGCGGGCGCAGCTGGCGCGGCTTGATCAGCTTTGCACCTACGGCTGCGTGCAACGCGAGGAACTGGCGCACTGGATCAACGCGTCCGCGCAACAGTGAAGCTTGGCTGGGCCTTCCTGCCCGCCGCGTTGTTTCTGCTCGCGGCGGCGCCGGGCGCTGCGCCGACCGTGCTTGCAGCGCAAGCGTGGACGGCGCAAAGCGCGCAGCTCGCACATGATCTGACCAATGCGCCCGGCGAATGCGTGAACGCGCACACGCCGCAGATTGAAGCCGGCCGCGCCCTCTTCCGCAGCCCGACTCTCATCGGCGGCCCGGCGTCACGGCTGGGTATGTCTTGCAATGCCTGCCACGTAAACGGGCGCGGCAATGCGCGATTCATGCTGCCGGAGATGACCGACCGTATGGGCGCCGCAGATGTAACGTCTGAATGGGCGAGCCACGTGCGTGGCGATGGCGTGATGAATCCCGTCGATATCCCCGACTTGACCGACCTCGGCGCACGCACCGCTTATGGGCACGCGCATGATCCGTCGTTGGAGCATTTCGCGCACAGCGTCATCGTGGAGGAGTTTCAGGGTGAAGAGCCTCCGCCGGAAGCGTTTGCGAGCTTGGTGGCCTATCTACGCGCCCTGCGAGCCGACGCGTGCGGCGGTGACGTCGCAATCAGTCTGGCGAGTTCGGCTGATGACGTGCGCGGTGCCCTGAGCGCCAGCGAAAGCGTGGACGCAGCGACGGCGAGTTTGCTGCTGCTTTCGGCGCAAGAAGCGATCGGCCGGCTGGCGGAACGGCTTCCGGCGCCGACTTTCGCGCGCGACCGTGCGCGCTTCGAGGCTTTGTCGCGCGACCTCGGCGCGCTTCGTCGCACCGACGATGTGCGGGCTGCGTGGACACACGCGGCGCCAAGCTGGAGCGCACGCTTCGAACGCGCCGTCGAGCGCGTCGCGCCACGCGAAGCGCGGACTTACTTCGACGAGGCGACGCTCAACGCAGCACTGACGCGCTGAGCCCAATCGACCTCGGCAATTCGGGGCCAATCCGGCATCTGGTTGGCGATCCAAGTGAATTGGCGTTTGGCGTAGCGGCGTGTATCGCGCTTGCCGACCTCCGTCGCGTCCTCAAGCGAAAGCTCGCCCCGCAGATGCGCGGCCAGTGCGGGATTTCCGTGCGCCTTCATGGCGGGGAGCGCAGGATCAGGATTACGAGCCGCGAAGGCGCGCACCTCTTCGAGCGCGCCATTCTCGATCATCGCGTCGAAACGTTCGTTGATGCTTGTGTAAAGCCGCTCGCGATCCGGCGTCAGCGCGATGCCCGCCCAGTCTTCGCGCGCCAGCGCAGGTTTGGTGTCGGCTTGCAGAACGCTGATGCTTTCGCCGGTCGTTTCCAACACTTCGAGGGCGCGTATGATGCGCGGCGTGTCGTTCGGTGTGAGACGCGCAGCGGTTTGCGGATCGCGCGCCGCAAGTTCCGCGTGCAGTACAGGCGCGCCCTCAGCCTCCGCACGCTCACGCAACGCCGCGCGCACTTCCGGATCGGCCGCGGGAATATCCGCCAGCCCCTTGGTGAGCGCGTTGAAATAGAGCCCGGTGCCGCCGACGAGGATCGGTGTCGCGCCTCGCGCGCGGATCGCAGCGATGGCAGCAAGCGCGTCCGCGAGCCATCGTCCCGTAGAGTACGGCGCTGTCGCATCGACATAGCCGTAAAGATGATGCGGGGCGCTCGCCTCCTCTTCCAGCGAGGGCCGCGCCGTGAGCACACGAAAATCGCGATACACCTGCATGCTGTCGGCGTTGACGATCTCGCCGCCCAAACGCTCTGCGAGCGCGAGCGCCAGAGCTGATTTCCCGCTGGCGGTCGGCCCCATGATCAGAAACGCGCGCGTCATGTGCGCGGAAGTAGCGCAAACGCGGGCACTGCCCTAGAGGGGCGGAATGCTTATCTACCCTGAGATTCGATGACCGCCCACGCCCTCACCTTCGTTGCGCCGCCGGACGACAAGCCCGCCTACCGCGAGGCGCTGCTGATGCTGGGACGCGTGGCGTTGACGCGAAAGCTGCCGCCGCCGGATGTGCTGGCCGGGTGGGAAAGCGCCGAGTGGATTTATCCCGAGATCGATAGCGCGCTCCGCCAAGAGGCGGCGGCCGCCGTTGCCGAGCTGCCGGTGGATTGGGCGCTGACGCCCGTTGAGGGTCGTCGCAAGCGGCTGCTGGTGGCGGATATGGATTCCACCATCATCAATGTGGAGTGTCTGGACGAACTCGCGGACTTCGCCGGCATCAAAGCAGAAATTGCGGCGATCACTGAACGTGCGATGCGCGGTGAGTTGGAATTTGAACCCGCTCTGCGCGAGCGTGTGGCGAAGCTGAAGGGTCTATCACTGGATGCGCTGCAGAGAACCTATGACGAGCGGGTGCGGTTAAATCCTGGCGCTGCGACATTGGTGAAAACCATGAGTGCGCACGGCGCGCGATGCGTATTGGTGTCTGGCGGCTTCACTTTTTTCACATCGCGCGTGGCGGAGGCCGCGGGCTTTGCGGCGCAACAGGCGAACGTATTGCTCGACGATGGCGCAGCGCTCACGGGACTTGTCCAAGAGCCAATCCTCGGACGCGCGGCCAAGTTTGAAACGCTACAGAGCGAAGCGAAAGCGATTGGCGCCGATTTGAGCGATGCGCTCGCTATCGGCGATGGCGCCAATGATCTCGACATGATCAAGGCCGCGGGGCTCGGCATAGCCTATCGCGCCAAGCCCCTCGTCGCCGCTGAGGCGCAAGCGCGGATCGAGCACACGTCGCTCGAAACGGCGCTGTTCTTCCAGGGCTATCGCCGCAGCGAGTTTGCTTCGTGAAGCTGCCGCGCAAACCGCAAGCCGTCGTGTTCGATCTCGATGGCACACTGATCGATTCCGAAGCGCTGGTGAAAGATGCGCACTTCGCGGCAATCGCGCAGATGGGCCTCACCATGAGCGAAGCGCAATTCTTGGCGTTGGTCGGCATGCACCGCGAAGCCAATGACATTCAGCTGCGCGGCTATTACGGCGATGACTTTCCGCTGGAGGATTTCATTGAATCCACCCGCGCTCACGTTGGCCAGCGCGTCGCGCCTCTGAAACCCGGGGCGGTGGACTTGATGGCGCGGCTGGATGAACTCGCGCTGCCGTTCGGTTTGGCGACATCGTCGCGCGGCCCCTGGGTGGAGCGGCATTTCGCGGCGCATGGGCTGACCGACCGGTTCGCGGCGGTGGTGACGCGCCAGGACGTGGTCGAAGGCAAACCACACCCGGAACCTTATCTGCACGCTGCGCAACTGCTGGGGCGCGCGCCGGGCGACGTTCTGGCGCTGGAAGACTCGTATGCGGGCGTGACCTCGGCGCACGCGGCGGGGCTGATGACGGTGATGGTTCCGGATCTGCTGGCGCCCGACGCGGACATGCGCGTGAAGGCGTTAGCTATTCTTGACTCCCTGCACGATGTTCTGCCGCTGCTCGATGCTTAACGCGGCCACGCTTGCGCGAAATTTTCGCGTGCGCGCGCTTCCGGCTTGAAAGCGGCGGGCGACGCGGCGAATGGTGCGGCGATGAGCGGCCCCTCCTCTTTGCTGACGCGCGTGGTTGAGAACCGCGCGACGCTTTGGGTGTTGCTGGCGTTGGCGCTGGCGGCGCGCGTGATGGCGGCGCTTCTCGCCGGCAACTACACGCCGGGCGTTGAAATCTGGGAGTACGGGCAACAGGGCCTGTGCGCCGCGCACGAGCACCGCGATTTGTGCCTGTGGGACGGCGCGCGCCAGCCTTACGTCTCGGCGCTGATGCCGCCGCTGACGTCATATCTGTGGCTCATCCTGTTCAGCGTGTTCGGCATCGCGCCGGCGGCGCTTGTGGCGTACGTGGTGCTCAATGTGATCGTGGGCGCCGCCTGCGTGCCGCTCATGTTTGCGTTTGCGCGGCAGACAGGGCTCGCGCGTGGGCCGGCTTTGTGTGCCGCCGCGATCATCGCCTTTTATCCAACGTTCGTGTTCGTCTCGGCAGGGTATCACGCCACCAATTTCACCGTCGTGTTCATGCTCGCGTTCGCGACGCTCTATCTGCGCGCGGTGAAAAGTCTGGATTGGCGCACCGCGCTGATGGCCGGGGTTTTGGGCGGCCTCGCCGCGATGACCCGCAACGAACTTCTGGTGATCGCCGCCGCCGCCACGCTCATGCTGGCTTGGCTGGGGCGCAAGAGTCTGGCGCCTGCGATCCGCGCCGCGGCGGCTCTCACGCTCGGCGTCGGCCTCGTCTGCGGTCCGTGGATCGTGCGCAACTACGAAAGCTTCCATCGCTTCATCCCGATCGGCGCGCAAGCGGGATACAATGTGTGGATCGGCTTCGGGCCGTACGCCGAGGGATCCGGCAATCAACTCGACAACGATCCCACCTCGCGCGCGGCCGCGGCCGCGGTGCGCGCACGCGTCGCGCCGGGTGATCCGGCAAGCGATCGCTTCGAACCTCGTGTTCAGGAGGCGTTTCTCAACGACGCAAAGCCCGCACTTGCCCAAGGCGGTTTGCCACGCATCGCATCACTGACCGCGCAACGCTTCACACTGCTGTGGCTCTTCGACTGGACCGATCCGCTGACGCACTCGGCCGGCTACTGGCTGCCGTGGCTCATCGTTCAGGCCCTGGCGCTTTATGGATTTGTCGCATTGGTGCGCGGGCGGGCGCCGCCCTTGACGATGGAGGCCGGCGCTCTGATCGGCCTAAGCCTTGCGCTCTTCACCCTCGCCTACTCGCTCTCCAGCATTTTCGCGCGCTATCGCATGCACATGGAGCCGTTCATTTTCCTGTTTGCTGCGATTGGGCTTTGGCAAGTGCTGGGCGCCCGGTTAACCAGCCCACGCACAATGCAGCCCGCATAAGGCGTGCGGCTTTGCGTTTTGTTGCAGGTGCGGGCACGTTTCTCTAGATAGCCAGCATCGTTAAAGGGGTGAAATCGGTGAGCGCGTCGTCGACCAGCGAAATGCGTCCGCAAGCACGGCTTGGGGACTACATCGCCATTGCGCGACCGGACCACTGGATCAAGCACGTGATGATCGTGCCGGGCATCGTCTTTGCCTGGCTGTTGGCGCCGACCGGGCACGCGCTGCCGGGCGACATCATCAGCAACATCATTTTCGGCTTTGCCGCCGCATGCCTGATTTCGTCGGCCAACTACGTGATCAACGAATGGCTCGATGCGCCGTTCGATGCGCAGCATCCGAAGAAACAATCGCGTCCGGCCGTTCGCACGGCGATGGATCCGATGATTGTCTACGCCGAGTACGTCGCGCTTATCATCGCCGGCATTCTCTGCGGCCTGATGGTTGGACGCATGTTCGCCATCACCACGGCCGTGTTTGCGCTGGCGGGCTTTCTCTACAACGTTCGCCCATTCCGCACCAAAGACCTGCCGTTCCTCGATGTGATTTCGGAATCGCTCAACAACCCGCTGCGGCTGTTGCTCGGCTGGTTCATGGTGGCGCCAGCGTTCGCGCCGCCCGCGTCGCTACTGTTGGCCTATTGGGCCGGCGGCGCCTTCCTAATGACGATTAAGCGCTTCGCCGAACACCGCTTCCTGGTGGCGGACATGGGCCAAGACGCCGTCGCGCGATATCGCCCTTCGCTCGCCGGTTATTCCGACGCGACTTTGATCATCGCCGCGATGATCTACGCGCAGCTGTTCGCGTTCATGATGGCTGTGTTCCTGCTCAAATATCGCACGGAATACATCCTGCTCTTCCCGCTCTTGTGCGTGCTGTTCGCGCTCTACATGCGCATTGGCTATTCCAAGGATTCAGCCGCGCAGGCGCCGGAAAATCTGTTCAAGCAACCGCTGCTGTTCGGTTTGGCGCTCGGGATTGTGGGACTGTTCCTAGTGCTGACGTTCGTGGATTTGCCGTTCCTCAGCGTCTTCACGGACACGCACTTCATTCCTGTTGGCGACTAACTCCGCGCCGCCAACCGCCGGTATGTGGTCTGCCCTTCGCGGCTGACCTTCACCACGATCGCGTGCTCACCGACCGCCGCTTCGCCTGCGATCGAGCGCGCGACGATCATGGTGTCGACGTCCTGAAACGCCATTTGCTGGATCACATCGCCTGGACGCAGCACGCCCTCATTGGCGCCGCCGACATCAACGGACAGGACCACGAGCCCATGCATGCCAGGCTCGATCTGGAATTCCTCGCGCAGGCTCGGATCGAGTTCGCTCACGGCGACGCCGAAGATGCGCCCGCCGCGCGGACCGCCGTCGCTGCGCGCGCTGTCACCGCCATCGTCACGAGAGACGCGTGGCCCTGACGTATCGTCTTCTGCGAGCCGCTGGATGGTGGCGGTGATTGTTGCGCGCCGGCCGTCGCGAATGATGTCAATCGGCGTGCGCGCGCCGATGGCGCTTTCACCAACCATCCGCGTCAGCGCACGACTATCGGCTACCTCGTGACCACCGAACTTGAGCACGATATCGCCGGGCCGCAGACCCGCGTCTGCAGCGGGGCCGCCCGGCGTGATGCGCGTGACGACCGCGCCGGTGTCACCGTGATACCCGGCGCGCGCGGCGAAATCATCGGTGACATTGGCGAGGCGCACGCCGAGCCAGCCGCGGCGAATTTCTCCATAGCGCAGGATCTGATCAACCACCGGCTTGATGATCGATGTCGGCGTCGCGAAACCGATGCCGACGGAATTTCCGGTGGATGAAATGATGGCGGTGTTCATGCCGATCACGTCGCCATCGGTGTTGAACAACGGCCCGCCGGAATTGCCGCGATTGATGGCGGCGTCGGTCTGGATGAAGTCATCATAGCGGCCGGCGTCGATGTTGCGGTTGCGCGCGCTGACCACACCGACGCTGAGCGAACCGCCAAGTCCAAACGGATTGCCGATCGCCAAAACGATGTCGCCGACGCGGGCGTGATCGCTGTCGCCCATATCCACGAACGGCAGCGGTCCGCGCGCGTGCACGCGCAGCACGGCGATATCGGTGGCCGGATCGCGGCCCACGACGGTCGCCGGCAGGTGCTGATTGTTCTGAAGGATGACCTCGATCGCGTCCGCCTCTTCGACCACGTGGTTGTTCGTGACCACAACGCCATCGGCGGAAATGATGAAGCCAGAGCCGAGCGACGTCACTTGCGCGGCGCCGTCGCCGTTCAGCCGCTCCATCGGCGACCCAGGCGGGAAGCGCGGCAGGTCTTCCGCGCCTTCGACGCGCTGGCTGGTGGCGATGTTGACCACGGCTGGCGTGAGGCGCTCGGCGAGATCGGCGAAGCCCTGCGCAGGCAAGCGCGATTGCGCAAGCGCGGGAGCGGCTACAACAAAAAGAGCGAGGACGGATAAAAATGTACGCATGAGATTCGCCGGCTAGCCTAGCGGGGCGCAGACGGCGCGCAACGACGGAACGCCGCGCAAATCCGCAATCCCGTCCGCCGTTGACGCGCCGCCACGTCCTGGGCTTCATGCGCCCGGGGGACGGAACGATGCTCTGGATTCTCATCGCGATGTGGGTGTTGGCGCCGGCCTTCGCCGCATGGGGGCAGCGGCGCGCCGACAAGCAAGCCGAACGTCTGAGCGAAGAAGCGCTGATCGAATTGCGGGAGGGCCGTCAGCCCCGCGCGGCGCCGCCGCAGCGCAAGCTCCAGCTCTGGCCCTATGCTCTGCTGGCGCTGGCGTTGACGATCCTGTGGGCCGTCTCGCAGCCAATCTCCATGGGCGCCGCCATCGGCGCGGCGATCCTGGTTTGGATCCCGTTTCATATCTTCATTTTTGTGAAGCGGACTTCGACGGGCATGTCGTTGCTGCTGCTGATCGTCATGCTCGCGGCGGCGGCCGGCGTCGTGACGGCGCTGCAGGACCCCAACATCGCGCACGCGGTGCAGATCATCCGCTGACGCCTGCCTGTTTTGGCAGCCGCGTGCTACAGGCTCGTCTATGACTGACAAATCCGCGCGCTTGCGCGAAACCCTTGAAGCGCGCCTCGACGCGATCCCGGACCCCATCAGCGGCAAGGGCTTGGTGGCCGCCGGGCGCGTGGTTGGGCTGGAGGTGCGCGAGGACGGCAAAGTCTCCTTCACAATCGAAGCGCCGGCGGAGGCCGCCAAGCAATTCGTGCCAGTGCGCGACCGCGCTGAAGCTGAAGCGCGGGCGGTTAAGGGCGTCACCGGCGTTATCGCGGTGCTGACGGCCGACACCGCGCCCAAACTTGCGCGCGGCGTTGGCGGGGTGAAACAGATTATCGCGGTGGCAAGCGCCAAAGGCGGCGTCGGCAAATCCACCGTGGCGGTAAATCTTGCGGCCGCGTTTGCCTCGCTGGGGCTGAAGACCGGCCTGCTCGATCTCGATGTCTACGGACCATCGGCGCCAACGCTGCTTGGTGTCGGCGCGCAGAAACCGCGCATGCGCGAGGACAAAACGCTGGAGCCGCTCGAAGCACACGGGCTAAAGACCATGTCCGTGGGTTACTTGGTGGATTCCACGCAAGCCATGGTCTGGCGCGGCGCGATGGCGACCAGCGCCGTGCGCCAAATGCTCGACGAAGTCGCCTGGGGCGATCTCGACGTTTTGGTGCTCGATCTGCCACCTGGCACCGGCGACGTGCAGTTGACGCTCGTGCAACGCGTGCCGCTGGCCGGCGCCATCATCGTCTCGACACCGCAGGAGATGGCGCTGGCGGATGTGCGGCGCGGCCTCGCCATGTTCGACAAGGTGCAGGCGCCTATTCTCGGCATCGTCGAGAACATGGCGTACTTCGAAACGCCGGATGGCACGCGCACGCACATCTTCGGCGAAGGCGGCGCACGGCGCGTGGCGTTTGAGACAGGCGCGCCGTTTCTCGGAGAGATTCCAATTGATGTGCGTTTGCGCGAGAGCGCCGATCGCGGCGCGCCGCTCGTCGCGACGCAACCCGATCACCCGGTGTCGCAACGCTTCCGCGCCATCGCCGAAGGTGCACGCGCGAATGTGGCGCGGGTCGGAAAACCCGCGCCACGGATCAGTGTGAACTGAGAGAGCGCTTACGGCTTGGCGGGTGTTGAACCGGCCGGCGCTTGTTCAACGCTCGGCTTGGCGCCGCCGCCAGCGTCGGCGGCGGGGGCCGCTGCGCCATCAGCCGGCTTGTTGTCGCCGGCAGCCGGCGCAGCCGTCGTGGTCGCGCTGCTCGTCGTCGTGCTGGACGTGGAATCCGGCCCCTTGGCGCCCGTCATTTGGCCACAAGCAGCCAGGGCGGCCACGCAGGCCAGCAGTGTCATGGTACGAAGCATGGGGTTATCCCTCCGGAAGGTCGGCGTGGGTTTTAGCACGCCCGCTTGGGCTCGCGAGAGGGCAAGAGTGCGGCAGGGCAGCGCGGCCCGCCAGAATTGTGCGACGCGTTCGCAACTGCGGAACTTGAGTTTCAGTTCAGTTCGAACGCGATCGGCAGCGACTTCAGCCCGTTGACGAAGAAGCTCTCCACCATGCGCGGCTCGCCGGTGAGGCGAACGCTGCGCAGACGCGGCAAAAGCTCCTCGTACAGAATGCGCATTTCGAGCCGCGCGAGATGCTGGCCCAGGCAGAGGTGCGCGCCGTTGCCGAATGCGATCTGGCGATTGGGTTTGCGATCAATGTCGAACGTGTCCGGCCGCTCGAACACCTCTTCGTCGCGATTGCCTGATGCGTAGCAAAGCATCAGCCAATCCCCTTCCTTGATCTTGCGTCCCCGCAGCTCGGTGTCGGCGCTGGCCGAGCGCATGAAGGTTTTCACCGGCGTCGCCCAACGGATCGCCTCTTCGATCAGCGCCGGAATGAGCGACGGGTCAGCGCGTACACGGTCGAGCAAACCCGGAACCGTCGCCAACGCCCACATCGCAGCGGCCGTTGAAGAAGACGTCGTGTCATGCCCCGCCGTGGCGACGATGGTGTGGTAGCCCGTCGCCTCAAACGGCGGCATGGGCTGGCCGTCGATTTGCGCATTGGCGATGAGCGTGGCCATGTCATCACGCGGATTGGCGCGACGGTCGGCGCTGATCGCTTCGAAATAGGTGCTGAAGTCCTGCACCACCGCGATCAGCAATTGCGCAAACTGTTCGTCGCTCAGCGCGTCCTGGAAGCGCTTCACGTCAGGATCTGTAGAGCCGAACAATTCCTGCGTGAGCCGCAGCATGCGGGGAAAGTCTTCTTCCGGCACGCCAAGAATGTTCATCACCACACGCAACGGATAGTGCAGCGCGACATCCTTCACGTAGTCGCAAGCGCCGGGCATCGCCACGAACGCTTCAACCGCCTGCTTCGCCAAGGCGCGGATCGCCTCTTCGCGCTTCTTGATGCTGGCCGGCATGAACCACGCTTGCGTCAGCAGCCGGTACTTCATGTGATCCGGCTCATCCATCTGCACCAGCGATCGCACCAGGTGTGGCGTGCCGGTGATGGCGCGAGCGCGGGCATCGCCGGCTTTGCTGGTGAGCGTGGTGGCGCGCACGGCGCTTGGAAAAAGCGCGTTGTTGCGGCTGATCTCGAGAATGTCGGCGTGCTTGGTCACCACCCAAAACGGATCGAAGCCTTCGACCTCTGCGATGCCGAGCGGATTTTTGGCGCGCATCCAGCGGTAAGCGTCATGCAGGGCGTCGGTCGCGTAGTCGGCGGGCGTCACAAGTGTATGGGCGATGGCGTCCGGGAGGCGGAGGTCTGACATGCCTCCCCTATCCGCGCGGCGCTCCTTCAAAGCAAGAGCGCCGCGCAAAGCTCTAGCGCCCGCCGCCCTTCCCGAACGGCAGCAGCATCGGCACGCGCCTTTTGTAGTCGATGTATTTCTGGCCGAAGTGAGCGATCAGATCGCGTTCTTCGAAGAAGATGCCCACGAGGATGTAGCCTGTGCCGCCGATCGCGAAGAGCAGGTGGCCAACACTCATATCCGGCGCAGCCCAAAAGGCGATCACGAAACCCAAATAGAGCGGATGACGCACGTAGCGATAGAGGCTCGGCGTCTTGAACGACTGTTCGGTGACACTGCGGCCAAGCAAAGCGTCGAAGGTTTGGGTTAGACCGAACAATTCAAAGTGGTTGATAAGGAACGTGGCGAGCAACACCGTGCCCCAGCCGATGGCTTGAAGCGCGTAGAGAGCGACCCGCGCCATTGGCGCGGATACGCTCCACACGGGATCGGCGATCGGCCGCCATTGCCAAATCAGCAAGGCGACGCACGTCGTGGCGGCGAGCACATAAACGCTACGCTCAAGGTGCTTCGGCACGATCTTGGTCCAAGCGCGCTTGAACGCGGGCCGCGCCATGATGCTGTGCTGAAGCGCGAAGATCGCGAGCAGCGTGAGATTCACGGCGATGGCGATGTACGCCGGTGAATCAACGCCGCCGTGATCAATCGTTTGCGGCAACGTCGGCAGATCGAGCACAAATCCGATCATGTAGAGAAACGTGCCGAGAAAGAAGAGATAGCAAGCAGCGCCGAAGGCCATCGAGAGAAGGCCGCCGGCGTGCGCGCGCTCAGCGCGGACGTCGGTCATGCGAGTTTCCTTAGATCAAGAGAGAAGGACAGCCGCCCCGGCGGGCTGTCGGGCGGGGGAGCGCCGGGGCGGCCGAGTTCACGCGGCCTTGCTTGATGCAAGTGCGTGGACGTCTGCAGCGGTCAGGGTCTTTCCACCGATACCCCAATCGCCTTGTTGGATTTCTTGGACGCGAACCCAGGTCACGCCGCGCAGCGCTTCGCCTTCGACGGCGACGACGGCGTTAGTAACCTGCTCGATCAAGTCCTGCTTTTGGGCAGGCGTGAACACGTCTTTGATGACTTCGATTGTGACCAGGGGCATAGGGCCTCTCCAATTTCATCACCAGATCGTCTGTCCGGTGTGAGAGGACCCTACGCCCGGCCTGCTTTGGAGACTTGGAGAGGGTTTGGAGGTTTTCGGGAGATTTGGCCCATTCTGCTATACAGAGCGCCATGATCTATCGGTTCGATCAGTTCGAGCTCGACACCGGCACGCTTGAGCTGCGTGGTCACGACGGCGTGATCGCGCTTGAGCCGCAAGTGTTCGCGCTGCTGGTTTTCCTGATCGAGAACCGCGCGCGCGTCGTCACCAAGGATGAGATCATCGAGGCGATCTGGGACGGGCGCATTGTCAGCGACAGCGCCGTGTCGAGCCGCATCAAATCCGTACGGCAAGCGCTCGGCGATGACGGCGCAGCGCAACGCTTCATCCGCACCGCGCACCGCGTAGGCTTCCGCTTCGTCGGTGAGGTGCAGGACGACGCGCCGCGCGCCACCATCATTCGCGCTGAGGCGATGCCAGACGAGCCAACCCAGTCCACACTCGAAACGGCGCGGCCAGCGATTGCGGTTCTGCCGTTCCGGCTTGTCGGTATCGCCGGACCCTACGCTACCATCGCCGAAGCGCTGCCGGATGAATTGATCTCGCAGCTTTCGCGGCTGCGCTGGCTGTTTGTGATCGCGCGCGGATCGACGTTCCGGTTTCGGGGCGCCGATGTCGACATGGGCCAGGTGCGCGATCAGCTCAACGTGCGCTACTGCCTCTCCGGCACCGTCGAGGTGCAAGGCAAGAACATGAGCGTGGCGGTGGAGTTGGCCGACACGCACGATCGCGGCGTGCTGTGGGGCGAGACTTTCCGCACCACGGTCGACGGCGTGCATGAAGTGCGTGAGGACATTGTCCGCGCCATTATCGGCGCGCTCGAATTGCAGATTCCGCTGAACGAAGCGCGGCGCGCACGCTGGAAGCCGCCGGAGCAGCTGGACGCGTGGTCGGCGTATCACCTGGGCCTTCAGCACGCGTTCCGTTTCAACAAGACCGACAACGACGCCGCCACGAGCCTCTTCCAGCGCGCCGCCGCACTGGAGCCGACGTTCGCGCGCGCCTACGCGGGACTCTCCTTCACCCGCTTCCAAGACGCGTTCCTGCATTATGCGCCGGACCAGCAAACCGCGCGCGACGATGCCCGCCGCTATGCGGAGCTTTCGTTGGAGCACGATCCGCTCGATCCGTTCGGTAATTTCACCATGGGGCGCTCATTCTGGCTGCGTGGTGATCTGGAAAGCAGCATCCCTTGGCTCGACCGCGCCAACACATTGAACCCGAACTACGCGCAAGGCCGCTACGCCCGCGCGTTCACCGACCCGTTCTTAGGCATGGGCGATAGCGGCCAAGAGCATGCTGACGCGGCGATGGCGCTTTCTCCGCTCGATCCCCTGCTCTACGCAATGCAGGCGGCGCGCGCGTTTTCGCACGTCGTGCGGGGTGATCTCGAAGGCGGCGTGCTTTGGGTCGATCGGGCGCGCCGGTCGCCTGGCGCGCATGTGCTGATCGATATGGTGGGCGCCGCGAACCACGGCATGCGTGGCGATGATGAGCTCGCGCGCGCCTGCGCTGAAGCGGCGCGTGCGCGCGACCCGAGCTTACGCGTCGCTGATTTCTTCCGCGCGTTTCCGCTGCACGATCAGGCGTTGCGCGACCGCTACGCGGCTATACTCACGAAGTACGGTTTCTAACGCTCAGCGGGCGCACGAAATCGCAACAAGCGCGAACGCGTTTGCGGCGCGTTCAGAGCGATATCGAAACAATTGCCGATGCCCGCAAATGCGCATCCAGTTTGTTTTCATATCGCAATGAAATGCGTGTTGCTTTTTTGTGACGCAAAGAGGCGTGCGGTACGTGGTTGACGACGCATTAAGGATTTCCGCCCATCGTGCGCCACCGCTAGCAAGGGGAAATCCTCACATGAAAAAGACTCTGTTCGGCGCGGCCGCGGCCATCGCCATCATCGCGCCATTCGGCGCTGCCCACGCTGAAGGCTCGGGCCACATCGACCTGTCGTATCAAGCCGCCAACATCGATTGGAGCAACGGCAGCAACGACGACGTCGACGCGTGGAATCTCGGCGGCGCAATGATCATGCCGATGGGCGGCTGGGACCTCCAGTTCGACGCCAACCACGAGAACTTCAACTGGGGCGGCGACTACGACTACACGAACGACAACGTCACGGCGCACGCCATCCTGCGCAACGACGCCTGGGCGCTCGGCGGCTACGCGGGCTTCGGCAGCTACTACGGTGACACGCTGTACATGATCGGCGGCGAAGGCCAGATGTACATGAACAACATCACTCTGGGCGGCGCGCTCTCGTACGCCGAATCCAGCGACGGCTACGACTACAACGCCTGGGACGCGCGGGTGAACGGCTCGTATTTCGTCACCCCGAACTTCGAGCTCAACGCCACGCTCTCGTACACGAGCTGGGATGATTACGACGACAACGCCACGGGTTACGGCGTTGGCGCGCGGTATCGCTTCGACGGCTCGCGCTTCTCGGTCAGCGGCAACTATCTCCGCGAAAACTGGGATTACGGCACGAGCGATGCGGACGCCGACGTGTTCAAGTTCGGCGTGAGCTACGCGTTCGGCTCGGACTCGCTGCAAGACGAAAGCCAACACGGCGCCAGCTTCGACGCCGCCACGCGCTTCGTCGACGTCTGGACGCGTTGGGACTGATCCCAAGCGACAGCTTGAAAGAAATGATGCCGGAGGCGGAAACGCCTCCGGCATTTTTCTATTCTAGGCGCAGCACGCGGATGGTGTTGGTTTTGCCGGCGCGGCCGAAAGGGATGCCGGCAATGATGGCGACGCGATCGCCGGGACCGGCGACGCCGAGTTCGCGCACGGCGGCGTCGGCCTTGTCGACCATCTCTTCGACGTTCTCGACATCCTCAGTCACCTTCGCGCGCACGCCCCAGACCAACGCCAATTTGCGCGCGGTGCCTTGGATTGGCGTCAGCCCTACGACGCCGCAGCGCGGGCGTTCACGGGCAACGCGGATCGCGGTTGACCCAGTCGCGGTGTAGGCGACGACGGCGCTGCAGCCGATGACGTCGGCGATGTTGCGCGCGGAGAGCGCGATGGCGTCGGCGGTGGTGGCTTGCGGCGGCGTCATATCGCGCGGGAGCGAGGCCCAGTACTCGTTGTCATCCTCCACCGCCCGGATGATGCGGTCCATGATGGCGACTGCGGATTGCGGATGCCGGCCGACGGCGCTTTCGGCGGAGAGCATCACCGCGTCGGCGCCTTGATAGACCGCGGTGGCGACGTCCGATGCTTCCGCGCGTGTGGGCGTCGGCGCATCGACCATGCTTTCCAGCATATGCGTGGCCACAATGACCGGCCGGCCGGCGGCACGCGCGGCGCGGATAATTTTCCGCTGCGCGATCGGGACTTGCTCGGGCGGAAGTTCGACGCCGAGATCGCCGCGCGCGACCATGACGGCGTCGGAGACATCGACGATGGCGTCGATCTCGGCGAGCGCCGAGGGCTTTTCGATCTTGGAGATGATCCCTGCCCGATCGCCGATCAGCGCGCGCGCTTCGCGGACGTCCTCGGGATGCTGCACGAACGAAAGCGCGATGTAGTCGACGCCGAGATCGAGCGCGAAGGCGAGATCCTCTTTGTCCTTGGCGGTGAGCGCCGAGATGGGAATACGGCGCGTCGGGACGTTGACGCCCTTCTGATTTTTCAGAAGTCCGCCATAGTCGACGCGGGCTTTGACCTTGGCGCCGTCGCGGCTGGTGACGGTGAGCTGCATCTTGCCGTCGTCGAGCTTCAGGATGTCGCCGGCGTGCAGTGCGGCGACGAGCTCCGGGTGCGGCATGCGAATGAGGCCTTCGGCGCCCGGTTCATTCGAGGCTTCGATGGTGACTTCGTCGTTGAAGCCGAGCTTGATCTGGCCATCGGCAAACGTGCCGACGCGAATTTTGGGGCCTTGCAAATCGCCGAAGACCGCGACGGGACGCCCAGCTTTCTCTTCAGCGTCGCGAATGGCGTTCATGCGGCGCGCGTGCTCTTCGCGCGCGCCGTGGCTGAAATTGAGACGGAAACAATCGACACCGGCGTCGATCAGCATCGCCAAACGTTCCGGTGGATCGCTGGCCGGGCCCATGGTGGCGACGATTTTACAATCACGTGAGCGCATGCGGCAGACATTCGGCGCGTCGCGCCGAAAGTCCAGCCTCAGGCGCCCATCTTATATTCGCCACCTCGTTCCAGAGCGCGCTTCCAGGCGGGACGCGCTTGGCCTGCGGCGCGGGCGCGGACAAGATTGGGATAGCGCTCCAGGCCGCCGCGCGCGTTGGCGGCGTCGAGCACGAAACTCATTTCGATGTCGGCGGCAGTGAAGCGATTGGCGACGAACCAGGTTTTGGCGCCGAGCGCGGCGTTGGCGTGGGACAAGTGATTGTCGATCTCCGGATCGATGCGCATCTGCATCAGCATCCCGCCCGCCTCGCCCAGCATGCCAACGTAAAGCTTTAGCAACAGCGGCAGCATGGCGGAGCCTTCGGCGAAGTGCAGCCAGTAGAGATATTCCGCGCGCAACGGATCGTTCGGGGCCACCGCCAGTTTTCCGCCAGTTTGGCTCTCGGCCAGGTATTCGACAATGGCGCCGCTTTCGGCGAGCACGTGCCCGTTCATTTCCACGACGGGCGATTTGCCGAGCGGGTGGATAGCCTTCAGCTCCGGCGGCGCGAGACGCGTCTGGGCGTTGCGGGCGTAGTGTTTGATCTCGTAGGGCAGCTCAAGCTCTTCGAGCAACCACAGCACGCGCTGGGACCGGGATTCGTTGAGGTGATGGACAGTGATCACGAGCGACCTCAGTACGGCGCGAAATTGAGTTTGAGACCGGGCTCGGGCCAACGGAGTTTTGCGAGCTTGCCTGTGCTCGACAGCGTCACGTAGGCGTCGCGCATGTCGGCGCCGCCGAAGCAGATGTTGGTGGTGATGAGGTCCGGCAGCGGCGTGTGCGTGGACACGCCGGCGGGCGTAATGGTGGTGATGCCGCCATTCAAGATCGTGGCGACGCACACGTCGCCGTTGGCTTGCACCGCGAGACTGTCGAAGAAGCAGTGATACGGTTGCACGGCGACGCAACGACCTGCCGGGCCGCCGAGTGGGCTGGGCGCAACTTGGCCTTCTCCGGTGATGTCGAACGCCCAGAGCTTTCCGGTTTCGGTTTCGGCGGCGTAGACAACTTTCTCGTCGGGCGAGAGGCCGACGCCGTTGAGGCCAACGTGGCCGTACGAGGCCTCCTTGATCATCGAGCCGTTTGTCTTGGCGTAGTAAAGCCCGCCGCGATCTTGGCTGCGCGGCCAATTCTTGCCGAGGTCGGTGAACCAGAAGCCCCCGGCTTTGTCGAAAACGATATCGTTGGGGCCGGAGAGTTTAGATC